>WBZT01003062.1_pt1 | contig 11189 bp, 13 predicted proteins | sample 5204241 | NCBI WGS metagenome assembly WBZT01 (sample SAMN12344358, study PRJNA552823) | activated sludge metagenome | biome: Activated sludge suspended growth; feature: Nitrification reactor; material: Wastewater; isolation source: activated sludge from nitrification reactor of wastewater...
TTCAGTGCAATTTTTTGCAATTCGAACCCACTGTATCCAGCGGCGTAAAGTGAGCCAACCACACTACCTGCACTGGTGCCCACCACCATGTCAGGCGTAATGCCCTGTGCTTCCAGCACCTTGATCACCCCGATATGGGCAAAGCCTCGTACTGCACCACCACCCAACACCAGGGCAAGTCTGGGTTTTACCGGCTCGGGCTGCGGCACATCCTGCGCTTTAGTCTCTTGTGCAGGCTTGACTTCAACAGAAGGTTTTGTTGCTGGCGCAGGCGTCTCACCTACTTTGGGCTGCACTGCACACGCCGCGAGCAGGAGAGAAACAAAAACATTCAAAACAAATCGTTGCATGACAGGTGGTTAACCCCTGAGTAAAAGGTAAAGCATAAATGGGTGGATACAAAAAGACCAAGGCATCGCGACAAAATACTTGCAAACACAAATGAGAATAACTATCATTTGTAAAACATTTGGAGAATCCCAATGAAAAATCTGTTGTTAATATTGCTCGTTATCTTTGCATCCGGCGCCCTGGCGGATGATGAATATCTCATCGTAATCAAGAATCATCGCTTTGAGCCTACCGAACTGATCATTCCTGCCGGAAAGAAAGTCAAACTCCGTATCGAAAACAAGGACGCCTCCCCTGAGGAATTTGAGAGTCATGAGTTGAACCGGGAAAAAGTGATTGCCGGGAACAGCACGGCAAACGTCTACATAGGTCCATTATCACCCGGACGCTACCCCTTTTTTGGTGAATTCAACGAAGCAACGGCAAAAGGCGTTGTCATCGCGAAATAAGGGGGAGTCATCATGTTTGGAGCCGCCATTATTGTTTTCCGGGAAATGCTGGAAGCCGCGATCATCATCGGCATTATCTCTGCCGCAACGCGCGAAGTCCCAGGACGTAATCGCTGGATTTACCTGGGGCTGGCCGCCGGTCTGTTGGGTTCCTTGGCTGTTGCAGGTTTTACACAGCGCATTTCCGAATGGGCAGATGGTATCGGCCAGGAGCTATTTAATGCGTTAGTCCTTGGGCTCGCTGTGGTGATGCTGGCCTGGCACAACATCTGGATGTCCTCCCACGGGGCAGAACTGGCGGCTCATGCCAAAAAAGTCAGTACAAGCATTCATGATGGTCGCGAAGAGTGCTCAGTGCTGCTGCTCATTGTTGGCCTGGCAGTACTGCGGGAAGGCTCTGAAACAGTGTTGTTTCTCTACGGCATGGTCACATCGCAGAACATCAGCACCTTTTCCCTGGCAATCGGCGGGCTGACCGGTGTATTGGCCGGTGGCCTAGTGGGTTATGCCTTATATGCAGGCTTGCTTAGGATCCCCTTGCGCTGGTTCTTTGGTGCCACCAGCCTGCTGGTTTTGTTACTTGCCTCCGGCATGGCTTCGCAAGCCGCACATTATTTGATCCAGGCAGATATGCTTCCCAGCCTGGCATCCCCGCTCTGGGATACCTCTTCGGCCCTCAGCGAACAGTCAGTGGGCGGCAAGCTGCTACATAGCCTTATCGGCTACGAATCCCATCCGGCAGGCATGCAGGTCGTTTTCTACTGCGCCACATTCATCCTTATCTCCTTGGGAATGAAAATGACGGGACTATCGAATTCAAAATCATCTTCAGGAAAAGCATCATGAAACTGTGTTCCAAAATTATCCCCATTGCGGCCATCGCCTTGATTTCAGGCCACTCAATAGCCGGCCCTGCTGACTATGTCTATACCCCGACAGTGGAGTATGGCGAAAGAGAGATTGATTTCAAATATGGCAATGAAAAATTGCCCGATGGTACGCGTGTACAAGTCTCCACCTTGGGATTCGGGTACGGCGCTACGGAATACTGGTTTACCGAGCTTTACCTGAAGCGCGAACGTGAGGGCGATGAGCGGCTCACCTTGGCCGAGTGGGAAAACAAGTTCCAGCTGACCGAAACCGGCAAATATCCAATCGATGTGGGTCTGGTCGTCGAGGTTGAAGCGCCTCTCAACAAAAATGAGGCCTATGAACTCAAAATAGCACCGCTGTTCCAGACCGAGTTCAACAAGCTGCAACTGAACGGCAACCTGACTTTCGAACGCAAGTTTGGCCCCAATGATGGCGACGACAAATTTGTTACGGAGATGGGTTATCAGTGGCAGGTCAAGTATCGCTGGCAACCGGCATTTGAATTTGGCATGCAGGGCTTTGGTGACATGGGCGAATGGGATGACTGGAGCAAGTCAGATGAACAGAACCACCGCATGGGCCCTGCAGTTTTCGGCAAGCTGGGCCTTGCCGCACACCAAGCCATCAAGTACAACGCCGCGTTGTTGCTGGGTACCAGTGAGGCAGCAGCCAACCGCACATTCAGAATGCAGGTGGAATATGAATTCTGATTTTCACCAAAAGAAATAAGCCATGGCAGATTCCTCGCTTGGCAAAGCGGGGATAAATAGCAGAAAATAAACCTTTTCCGGGCTACACTGTCCGACTGCACACTCAAATTCAAAAAAGGTTGATTTTCATGCGCGAAAAATTCCAAAAAACCGGTCTGGTCGCTTTGGGCGCCGTGTTGGGGATATTGCTGAGCCTCAATTTCTCCGCCATTGCCGACAAGGACGCCAAAAACCAGTTGCCGCTGGATGAACTGCGCGCGTTTGCCGAAGTGTTTGGCAAGATCAAGAGTGACTACGTTGACCCCGTAGAAGACAAGAAACTGCTGAACGAGGCCATCAACGGTATGTTGTCCGGCCTGGACCCGCATTCCGCCTATCTGGATGTGGACGCCTTCAAGGAATTGCAGGACAGCACCCAGGGGGCTTTTGGCGGACTCGGTATTGAAGTCGGCATGGAAGATGGGTTGGTCAAGGTTATATCCCCCATCGAAGACACCCCAGCCTACAAGGCCGGGCTGAAATCCGGCGACCTCATCATGAAGCTGGATGACACCCTGGTTAAGGGCTTGACCCTGAACGAGGCGGTTAAGCGCATGCGCGGCGTGCCTGACACCAATATTGTATTGACTGTGTTGCGCAAGGGCGAACCCAAGCCGCTGGTCATCACCATCACACGCGCCATCATCAAGGTGCAAAGCGTCAAATCCAAACTGCCGGAGCCGGGTTATGGCTATATCCGTATTACCCAGTTCCAGGAACGCACCGTGGAAGACCTCGGCAAAGCCCTGAAGAGCCTGCGTGATGAAAATGGCAGCGCGCTCAAGGGCTTGGTGCTGGATCTGCGCAACAACCCCGGCGGCCTGCTCAACGCTGCTGTTGGCGTGTCCGCCGCCTTCCTGCCCAAAAATGAACTGGTGGTTTATACCGAAGGCCGCGTGCCGGACGCCAAGATGCGACTGACCGCCACCCCGGAAAACTATGCACGCGGCCCCAAGGAAGACTTCCTGCGCGACCTGCCTGGGGACATCAAGGGTTTGCCCATGGTGGTGCTGGTCAATGGCGGTTCGGCCTCGGCCTCGGAAATTGTCTCCGGCGCATTGCAGGATCACAAACGCGCGGTGATTATGGGTACCCAGACCTTCGGCAAGGGCTCGGTACAGACCATCCTGCCCATGAACAACGGCGCCGGCATCAAACTCACCACCGCACGTTATTTCACACCCAAAGGCCGCTCCATCCAGGCCAAGGGCATCGTACCGGACATCATAGTGGAAGACCCGGTGGAACAAGGCATGAGCCTGCGCGAGGCCGACCTCAGCCATCACCTGGCCAATCCCAAGGAAGGTGAAAGCGGCGGTGAACCGGTAAAAAACCAGGCAAATGACAAGGACGTCATCAAGGACACCAGCAAGGAAAACAAGTCTGAGCGTCCGGCCCCAATAGAACCGGCCTCCAAGAATGACTTCCAGTTCAACCAGGCGTTGAACCTGCTCAAGGGCTTGCAAATATTACAAAAGAAGTAAGCTACGGCTCGGGCAATGGAACCCCATGAGCTTTTAGCAGAAACTGGGAGGTGCGTGGCTTGCGGCCTCTGCCTCCCGCACTGCCCGACCTACCACAAGACGCAATCCGAAGCCGACTCCCCACGTGGGCGCATCCTGCTGACACAGGCAGTACTGCAAGGGGTGATTCCCGCAAATGAGCGCTATCAGGCCCACATGGATTTGTGCCTGACCTGTCGCGCTTGTGAACACGCCTGCCCCAATCAGGTGCCTTACGGCAAAATTGCTGATGGCGCGCGCGCAATGCTTAGAAAACAACGCCCATCCACCCTGCCGGAAAAGCTGGGGCAGCTACTGGTCACCCACCGCCTCCTGTTGCGCTTTATCGGCTGGCTGTTACGGCTGGCCACCCTGCTACGCCTGCACAAATTTTTCCCGCAGCTTCCGGCAGCACCGCAACAGCGGGGATGGAGTTCCACTTATCCCGCAGCCAGCCTGCGCGGCGAGGTCTATTTATTCACTGGCTGCTTCAGTAGCATCCTGGAAACCGACACTCTGGCCGCTTCAATTTTTGTGTTGAATCATCTGGGCTACACCGTGCACGTGCCCAAGACTCAGACGTGTTGCGGAGGCCTGCACGCCCAGGCAGGAGACAACCCAGCAGCCCTGGAACAGCAAAACCGCACGGCATTTCCTGAAAACTTCCCCATTGTTTCAGTCGCCAGCGGCTGCGACATGCGCTTGGCAGACACCTTCTCCAAACGCGCGCAGGACATCAACGTGTTTCTGGCTAAAGTCGAAGGATGGGATGATGTGACCTTACACCCCCTGAATGCCAACATAGCTGTGCACGAACCCTGCTCGCTGCGAAACGGACTCAAGGGCGAAGCCAGCTTGTACGCCCTGCTTAAACGCATCCCGCAAGCCAAGGTCACGCCTCTGCCAGGCAACGCCCAGTGTTGCGGCGGGGCTGGTGCCTATATGCTGACCCAGCCAGAAATGGCCAAGCGCCTGCTGGATGACAAGGTAGGGCTGGTGCAAAAAGCCGCACCGGACATTCTCGCCACCGCCAATATTGGTTGTGCATTACACTTGGCACAGGGCTTGGCATTGGAAAAAATACGCATTGTGCATCCCGTTCAACTCATCGCAGAACAAATGGGGTTTCAACCATGATTGACCAACTCATCTCCGAATTCGACAAAGGCCTGCGCACGGTATTTGCCAGCGCACACTCGGTGCGCCAACACCCGGATGCTGACCAGTCCGAGACCCCCATGTCCGAAGCAGAAAAACAACATGCGGTTGGCCTGATGCGCGTCAACCACAGTGGCGAAGTCTGCGCACAAGCCCTGTATAACGGCCAGGCGCTGACCGCACGCGATCCGGGCGTTGTATCTGCCTTGCGGCAGGCATCACAGGAAGAAACCGAGCATCTGGCCTGGTGCGAACAGCGCATCCATGAACTGGGTGGCAGGAAAAGCCTGCTCAATCCGCTGTGGTATGCTGGATCATTTGCCTTGGGCGCCTTTGCTGGGGCAATCGGCGACAAGTGGAGCCTGGGATTCCTGGCCGAAACCGAACATCAAGTTGGTGGCCATTTGCAGGGGCATCTGGGCAAATTGCCGGCACAGGATGACAAAAGTCGCGCCATTGTCCAGCAAATGTATGAAGACGAAACCTCGCACAAAAACACAGCGCTGCAACTGGGTGGCGCCCCGCTTCCTGCGCCGGTCAAAGCAGCCATGCGCCTCACTTCCAAACTACTCACCCACACGGCTTATCGTTTATGAAATTTGCTGAATTACTTGCCACACTGCCGAGCGCGGAGCACCTGCAAAAGATCAATCTGACCTACCCCAACGGCGATGTCGAAACCATCGAAAACAAGCCCGGCAGCCAGGGTTCACTCAAGGTGTATTTTCACCTCTACCAGAAACACGGGAAAATCAACACAAAAGCCGCGCAGGAAGGTCTCAGGCTTTATGCAGAGCACACCGAGGATGCGCAGACCAACCCCGGCAAGCATCCCAACATAGACCGGCTACTGGATATTGCTGAAAGCGGCGAGGAACTTGTCGTAGAAGTGGTCTAGGCTTCGCGGATTTCGAAGTCGTGCGTAATTTCGACGCTCTTGCCCAGCATGATGGAAGCCGAACAATACTTCTCGGCTGACAGTTTCACCGCACGCTCGACCTGAGTCGGATTGAGGTTCTTGCCGGTCACCACAAAATGCACGTGGATTTTGGTAAACACCTTGGGGACTTCATCAGCGCGGGTGGCATCAATTTCCGCCACACAATTGCTAATGTCCTGGCGTGACTTCTTCAGGATGGTCACTACGTCGAACGAGGTGCAGCCACCCATGCCGATCAGCAGCATTTCCATCGGGCGCATGCCGATGTTGCGGCCGCCAGCTTCCGGCGCGCCATCGAGGATCACCGCATGCCCGGTTTCGGACTCACCCATGAAACAAACATCTTCCACCCACTTCACGCGAACTTTCATTGCAGATTCCCCAGTATCGAAGGCGCAAAGTGTAGCTGATACAATCCCGGCATGAAATACCACGACCTGCGCGACTTCATCTCGCAACTTGAAAAAAACGGGGAACTGAAGCGCATCTCCGCGCCCGTCAGCCCGCATCTTGAAATGACGGAAATCTGCGACCGCGTGCTGAAGCAGGGTGGCCCCGCTTTGCTGTTTGAAAACGTGCCCGGCCACAGTATGCCGGTGTTGGGCAACCTGTTCGGCACGCCGCGTCGCGTGGCTTTGGGCATGGGTGAGGAAAACGTCGAAGCCCTGCGCGAAGTCGGCAAGCTGCTGGCTTTTCTGAAAGAGCCCGAGCCACCTAAAGGTCTGCGCGACGCCTGGGACAAATGGCCAAAGTTCAAGAAAGTTCTGGACATGGCGCCGAAGGTGGTCAGCCGCGCGCCCTGCCAGGAAATCGTGTGGCAAGGCGATGAAGTGGATTTATCCAAACTGCCGATCCAGACCTGCTGGCCAGGTGACGCCGGGCCGCTCATCACCTGGGGGCTGACCGTGACAAAGGGGCCATACAAGGAACGCCAGAACCTGGGCATTTACCGCCAGCAGGTGATTGCCAAAAACAAGGTCATCATGCGCTGGCTGGCACACCGCGGCGGCGCGCTGGATTTCCGCGACTGGCAGGAAGCGCATCCCGGCGAGAACTTTCCGGTGGCAGTTGCGCTAGGGGCTGATCCGGCCACCATCCTCGGTGCGGTGACGCCGGTGCCAGATACATTGTCGGAATACCAGTTTGCCGGATTATTACGTGGGGGAAAAACCGAAATCACGCCCTGTGTGAGTAACGGCTTACATGTCCCGGCAGGGGCGGAAATTGTGCTGGAGGGCTTTATCGCACCGGGAGAAACTGCGCCGGAAGGGCCGTTCGGCGACCATACCGGTTATTACAACGAGGTAGATCACTTCCCGGTCTTCACCATCACCCACATCACCATGCGGCACGATCCCATTTACCACAGCACCTACACGGGCAAGCCACCGGATGAACCTGCAGTGCTGGGCGTGGCGCTCAACGAAGTGTTCGTGCCATTGTTACAGAAACAATTCCCGGAAATCACCGACTTCTACCTGCCACCGGAAGGCTGCAGTTATCGCCTGGCGGTGGTAAGCATGAAAAAACAGTATCCCGGTCACGCCAAGCGTGTGATGTTTGGGGTGTGGAGCTTCTTGCGCCAGTTCATGTACACCAAGTTCATCATCGTGACGGATGACGATGTGAATATCCGCGACTGGAAGGAAGTGGTGTGGGCCATGACCACGCGCGTGGATGCGGCGCGCGACACCGTGATTGTGGACAACACCCCGATAGACTACCTGGATTTCGCCAGCCCGGTTTCCGGCCTAGGCAGCAAGATGGGCCTGGACGCCACCAATAAATGGAAGGGTGAAACTGACCGGGAGTGGGGCCGCCCCATCAAGATGGATGAGGCGGTGAAGCAGAAAATAGACAGCTTATGGCCGTTACTGGGATTGTAGCTTAATCAACGCTCAAAAGCTCCACATCAAACACCAGCGTTGCATTCGGTGGAATCACACCACCAGCGCCGCGCGCGCCGTAGCCCATGTCGGGCGGAATGATCAGGGTGCGCTTGCCGCCTTCTTTCATACCCGCCACGCCTTCATCCCAGCCGCGGATGACATGGCCCGCCCCCAATGGAAAATCAAATGGGGTGCCGCGATCCAGCGAACTGTCGAACTTGCCGCCCCGCCCGTTTTCCTGTTCGGAATCGTACAGCCACCCTGTATAGTGCACGGTGACATAAGCGCCGGACACGGCCTCTTGGCCCTCACCCACCTGGGTGTCTATTTTTTCAAGCTGCGTTACATTTTTTGTCATGGTGCTTTTTCCTTAAACCCATCTTGCCTAATTGAAGAAAACTCTGTTATCCGGCTAGCGTAATTCCACCAATTCCACATCGAAAATCAGGGTGGCGTTAGGGGGAATCACCCCGCCCGCACCGCGTGCGCCGTAACCCATGTGGGACGGAATAATCAAGGTGCGCTTGCCACCCACTTTCATGCCCGCGACGCCCTCATCCCAGCCACGGATTACCCGGCCTGCACCCAGAGGAAACTCAAAAGGCTCACCCCGATCCACAGAACTATCAAATTTGCTGCCATGTCCCTCCGGTTTGGCCGGGTCATACAACCAGCCGGTGTAATGTACAACCGCATTGGTACCAGGAAATGCCTCCTTACCCTTGCCAACTACAGTATCGATTTTTTCCAGTGCGGTCACATTCTTTTTCAAAGCAGGGCTATCCTTGAGGTTGTCAGCAAGGATGCTTGGGGGTGACAACAACACCAGCAAAACAAAAGTTGTGGAGAGCAAACGCATAAGCTTCATGAGGATTCCTCTGAGTTTAAAAACCGGCATCATACCTCAGAGTCGCCCACGAGAGGCTGGGTTATAATTGTGCCCGGCAACGCACTTGGTTATCATGCCGACATACCATTAACGACCTACCACATGAGTATTTCAAATTGAAGAAAAACAGTTATAGCAGGGAGGAGCTGTTGGCCTGTGGCCGCGGTGAAATGTTTGGTGCGGGCAATGCACAGCTGCCGTTGCCGCCAATGTTGATGTTCGACCGCATTGTTTCCATCACCGAAGATGGCGGCAAATACGGTAACGGCCAGATTATCGCCGAGCTGGATGTGCAACCCGATTTGTGGTTTTTTGGATGCCATTTTGAGGGCGACCCGGTCATGCCCGGCTGTCTCGGCCTGGACGCCATGTGGCAACTGGTAGGATTTTTCCTCGGCTGGAGCGGCGGCCCGGGCCGTGGCCGCGCACTGGGCGCGGGCGAAGTCAAGTTCACCGGGCAGGTGCTGCCAACCGGCAAGCTGGTGCGTTACCACATCGACATCAAGCGCACCATCATGCGCAAACTGGTGATGGGGATTGCCGATGCCCGCATGGAAGTGGACGGGCGCGAAATCTATACCGCCAGCGATCTGCGGGTTGGATTGTTCACCCGCACGGATAATTTCTAGGAGGACACGCTATGCGTCGCGTCGTCGTCACCGGCATGGGCATTGTGTCCAGCCTCGGCAACAATCAGCAGGAAGTCAAGGACAGCCTCTACCAAGGCCGCTCCGGCATTACCTTTCAACCCGAATACGCCGAGCGTGGTCTGCGCTCGCAGGTGGCCGGTTCGATTAAAAACCTCGACATTGAAGCGCTGATTGACCGCAAGCTGTTCCGCTTCATGGCCAAAGGCCACGCCTATGCCTGGATTGCGCTGCAAGAAGCCATTGCCGATTCCGGCTTGCCGCCAGAGCTGGTTTCCAACATCCGCACCGGCATGATCGTAGGTGCAGGCGGCACCTCCACCGAAGCCATGCTGGAAGGCACCAATACCCTCGCAGAAAAAGGCATACGCCGCGTTGGCCCTTACATGGTGACCAAAACCATGGGCAACGGCGTATTGGCTTGCCTGGCAACCGGCGCACAGATCAAGGGCATCAACTACGCCATCACCTCCGCATGCTCCACCAGCGCCCATTGCGTGGGCAACGCAGTTGAACAAATCCAGATGGGCAAACAAGACATTGTGTTTGCAGGCGGCGCCGAGGAAGAACACTGGACCATGTCCTACATGTTCGACGCGATGGGCGCCATGTCTAGCAAATACAACGACACCCCGGAAAAAGCCAGCCGCACCTACGATGCCAACCGCGATGGCTTTGTCATCTCCGGCGGCGGCGGCATTCTGGTGCTGGAAGAATACGAACACGCCAAGGCGCGCGGCGCAAAAATTTACGCGGAAGTTGTGGGCTATGCCGCAACGTCAGACGGCTATGACATGGTCGCCCCTAGCGGCGAAGGCGCTGTACGCTGCATGCGCATCGCGCTGCAAGGCGTGGATGCCCCGGTGGACTACATCAACACCCACGGCACCAGCACCCCAGTCGGCGACACCAAGGAACTGGAAGCGATCCGTGAGGTCTTTGCCGGGCAAAACCCCGCCATTGCCTCCACCAAGTCACTCTCCGGTCACGCACTGGGCGCAGCGGGCGTGAACGAAGCAATCTACAGCCTGCTGATGATGGAACACAACTTCATCGCCGCTTCCGCCAACATCGAAACGCTGGACCCCGGTGCGGAAGGGCTGAACATCGTGCGCAAGCGCATTGATAACGCCAACATCAAGGTGGCGCTATCAAACAGTTTTGGGTTTGGCGGGACCAATGCTTGTTTGGTGTTTGCGAAAGTTTAGTTTCATGCGGCGCATTGCTTGAGAGTGCGCCGCACTGTACCTTTCGGGTTCTCATTTAAATACGGCCCCCACAATTTTTAGGATTGTCAAAACTAGACATAAGTTGATCAGAGAATCTAATAATTCCATCCGTGTATCCTTGTTTTCCTCAACAGAGTAAATAGATTTAGCTTCCCGATAATTGTAAGTTTTTGTACTCGCCCTTCTTAAGGGGGAACTGGTTCCCCCTTACTTTGATTTCTGATTTGTGAGCTAGTCGGCGTAGGGTGGGCAACTCGTTGCCCACGCGTTGATCGGTGGGTTACCCCCCTTCTGCCGCGCCGAGCAGCACAGCCAAGGCGGGATAAACGGCGAGGACTGTTTGAGCTCCGCAGCCGCTAACGGGGTTTGTTAGCTGCCAGGGCGAGTTCCGCAGCCGCCCGGCTTGGCGAAGCAGCGCAGGGTACCGCCGCAGGCGGCGCGGTAGCAGGGGTGCCCTTCTCTTTGGGTTCTTTCTCTTGGGCAAGCAAGAGAAAGAACCTCGCCTGTCGGGCG
>WBZT01003063.1_pt1 | contig 11188 bp, 8 predicted proteins | sample 5204241 | NCBI WGS metagenome assembly WBZT01 (sample SAMN12344358, study PRJNA552823) | activated sludge metagenome | biome: Activated sludge suspended growth; feature: Nitrification reactor; material: Wastewater; isolation source: activated sludge from nitrification reactor of wastewater treatment...
GATGCCAGCACTGATTGATGATGCTGATATTCAAACAGCTCTTAAACTATTCTTGTATGGTAATGTACCTGATGTTGAGACTAATGCCACTGCTGCTACAGGAACACTAACAGCAACCAATGGTGACAACGGTCTTGTTGGTCACCTTAATGCTATGAGAACCTCTCTCACTAACGCTTCTGTCTTACGATCATCTTTTACTGCTAAAGGTGATTTATTGGCAGGTACCAGTTCAGGAACACTAACTGCTCTTAACGTTGTAGCTAACCAAGGACATATTCTAAAGGTTAATAGTGCTACTGCTACAGGATTAGAATGGTATGATCCGAAGACTAACTTGCTACCCCGCGAAGCAGGCAACTCCTATCCTCTCTCTGGCGATCTACACGTATCAGCCACTAATCCAAAGGTAGTATTGAATGATACTTCTTCTACTGGTGCTGCTTATACTGAATTCCAAGACGCATCAGCATTGAAATGGCAGGTCGGTAAAAACACTTCAGACAACTTTGTAGTCAAGAATTCTGGCGGTACTGAGGTAGTATCCATCAGTGCTTCTACCAATGAAATGTCTGTATCTCAAACACCTACCGCCGCAGCAAGCGTTGCAACTAAAGCTTATGTTGATCAAAGCATGCCAGTAGGTGCAATCATTGCTTATGGCAGTTCATCCCCACCCACTGGGTGGTTAGTGTGCAATGGGCAGTCAACTTCGGGGTATTCGGCCTTGGCAGCAGTAGTAGGAGCAACAGTCCCTGACTTGAGAAACAGATTTATTAAAGGTGCAGGGTCAGAAAGCGCACACAATACAACAGGAGGAACCAAAACTGTTCCTTTGCCAGCACACACTCATACGGGCACCACTGGTTCTGCTGGTAATCATGGGCATACGCCTACTATGTATGCTGCTGGAAGCCACTCACACAGTGGTGGCACTGGGTGGGCAAATCACAACCTCAACCACAACCATTCACTAAATGCTGGTCTTCCTTTGTGGACTGTTCAGAAATGGCTTGGTGGTAGTTATGAAAGTTTTACTGCTTGGTGGTATGTTTTGTCGGGGACACCAGACACAAGCACCAACTACAATTCACTTGACCACTGGCATGGTATTGGTGCAGATGGTTCACATTCGCACTCGCTTGATATTGCTGCTAATGGCAGTCACACACATGGTTTTACAACAGATAGTACTGGGGTATCGGCTTCCATGGAACCTACGTTCTACGCATTAACTTATATCATTAAGGCGGTATAATGAAATCAAGCACTTTTAACGTATTGCATGATATTTTCTTAACGTCTTTTGGGTATCTTCCGTATTGGAAGAAGTTTAACTTTATTGAGTCTGCTCGTGATGATGGCATTATCCAGCACATGGCAACGTTTTATAACAATATGAAAACATTGACTCTTCCTGATGGTTATACGTGGGGAAGTTTTATGCCAGCTTCAACACCTGACGATCTAGCAGCATGGCAAACTTGGCAAGACGAAGCAATCTCATTTGCCAACAACATGGGAGGGTATATTGCTTTCCACGACCCACACCCCACAAGTGACTGGACCAACGCCAACATAGATAACTCTGCTCCTACCCTGCTACCTCAGTGGCACAGAGACATTGCTGAATCAATGAACCTCTGCCCCCTATATGACTCTGGCTGGCCCAAAGTTATGGACCAATACAAGAGCATGCCCAAGCTAGATGCATCGTATTGTGAAGGGATATATGAAAGATACCGTGAAACACAAGGCACTACTGTAGATGCACCACCCTTTGAATGGTTGGAAGAATGACACCAGAGCAAGACGCTATTCATGATATTCTGCTCACTGGTTTAGGGTATATGCCAGCATATAATGACTGGGGAGTTATTCATGTGGCTCGTGATGTACCCGGCGCAATTGATGCATTCAACATCTTCTACTATCAAATCTGTGAATTGCCTTTAAAGGATGGATACTATTGGGGATCATTCCTACCTCCAGGTAGCCCAGAAAGCAACTGGAATGAATGGAAAGAAAAAGCAATCCAATTCTTATCTGATCCTGACGGATATGTTGAACAAGTATCCTCAACACTCATGCTTAGATCAGACTGGACTGATGTCAACATTGATAACGGTGCTCAAGATAATCTAGCTAATTGGCAAAGAGACAACGCTATCAAGATGGACTTGTGTTCTTTCTATGACTGGGTATGGCCAAGAATTACATTGAACTACCGCAGCATGGAAGGCGTGTTTCCGGTGGTAGATGAAGACGTTTGGGCCAAGGTAGCAGAGAAAATAAGGATCAACCCAGACCTATATAAATCCATTCCTTCCCCAGAAAGACTCATAACACCTTTGGCTGAAGGAGAGGATTTTCCTTGCCCCTGCTGCCTAGATTCATGATACAATACTAATATGGCGAATACTGGCAGTCCCTATAGTCTTCGTTACCCAGTTGCCAGCGATGGAGTTAATGTTCACACAGATTTACTTAACTTGGCTACAGACGTAACAGAAGGGCTAGACCTTAAACTTAATCTTGCCGGTGGTACTCTCACAGGTCGCCTCACACTCTCGGGCCACCCAACGTCACCCCTCCACGCAGCAACAAAGCAATATGTAGATGAGCACTCAGGCTCAGGTGGTGGAGGTGGGAGCAGCCTGCTAACTAGTGGTGTTCAGTCAGGTTCAGTTGCAGCGTTTGTGAAGTCACCTGTTCGTGTTACTGCGACCACTCCCGCTACTGAGGAATGGCTAGTCACTGGCTCCAATGACACCATTGAGGTTGAGATTGGTCAGTACATTGGTGACGACTACACAACAGTTGTCACACAGACTTTCGATATTGCTCATGCAACGTATTCTTCAAGCGCATCAGCAGCCCTTTACGGCATTGACTTTGAGGGAACAGGATTTAGGTTTGGCTCTCAGGGCGGGTATGCCTATGTAGAGATTGATGACTCTGTTTATCCAATGAGTGAGAGTTATGTGCTCAAGGTGACAGGGGGGACAGGCACAGCAGAACTTGGCTTTGAAGTTGATCAAGAGGCAACCCCTGAAAATGGAGAGTGGTATGCCCTACCCAATGAGGAACTACCTGCCGTTGTAGACCTGGCTGCAAGAGTGGACACCCTTGAGGACAATGCGAGTAGTTCTGGTGGCTTGTCTGCAACAAGGAAACGCATTTCAGGGTATTGGTATTGGGCTGGTCCCCCTGGGGCTATTAGCACGGGTACCCCTGCAAGTGGAACGGCAATGGCTGTCCGTATCCCAGGACTCAGAGCCAATGACATTATTAGCGACTTGGGTGCAGAGGTAACAACTGCTCTCACAGGCGGCACAACAGGCGTGATGGACTACTACATTGCTCAGAATGATTCTTCAATTGAATATCCTGGGATCATTGGTGGATACATTGGGCAGAAAACATGGTCTAGTTCAGATGCTCTTGGCTTGGTCACCATCACAGCCACCAACACTTACACGATCCCTGAGGATGGGGACTACTGGCTTATCTATGTGCTTAGGTCAGGGACTTCACCAACATTCCGTTCACACGTTCAGAACACAACTGTTGGTTTTGGCAGCGAGACACCTGGGATGCCAGGACTCTCAACAGCGGGTAGAGCGGGGTATACAGGTGCCTCATTCCCTGCACACGGCTCAATCACCTTAGGTACTACAACATGGACTACTTCTAAAGGAGGGGGAAACATCATTACGCGCCATGCGTTCAAGATGGGCTAACAATGGCTATTAATACAAACTGGGCAGTGTCCCTAGATGCTGCTGATACGGAGGCACCAAGCACGACTGTCTCGCTGTCTGACTACTCACCTGACCCTACGGGGGCCACTGCAAGTGATGCTGCCTTTGATGCTGCTATTGAGGCTGCTGGTATTGGTGGCAGGATCAATATTGCTGAAGGTACTTATCTCATTAGCAATCCCATCATCCCCCAGCAGCAGCAGATTCTTTCTGGCAATGGCATTGATTCAACAGTGTTACGGCTGGACATTGAGAACATTGACAACTTCCCATTCCTTGCACTTATTCAGGGTATTGCTGAGACTGGTGGTGGCTACACTGCTAACCCTGGGGTCACCATTCAAGACTTGACCATTAATGGCGGTAGGTCTGGTGCTGTCTATACAGATGCGGGTAAGCCTGGGGGGAAGACCACAGGGGATCAGGTTGAGGATGGTGTCTATGACACTGTTTCCTGTCCTGATGGTTATGGGCAGGGCATCTCTCTCAAGTATGGGTGGACTGTCCAACGTGTGAGGTTCACCAACATCAATGGGCACAAGTGCTCTGTGTTCGCTGCTCAGGGTGCGACCATCCGTGATTGTGTCTGGGACAACGCTGGGAATGATGAGGCAGAAGGCTTCCCTTCAACATCTGGTGAGCGTGATCAGATTGGTGGGGGTGCTGGGATCACTGATTTGCTTATTGAGCGTTGTGTCTTTAAACCTGATTGTGTTGGCTCAGGTATTGATATCACTCAGGGGACGCGGGTAACTATTCGTGATTGCTCTATTTACGCTTTCTCTCTTATTCTTGAGGGTGTCATTGACTTTGAGGTTTCAGGCAACTACTTAGGTCCATTGGGAGGGGTAGGCGGCACTGGTGGTGGTGGCAACATCAACATCAAGCCCAATACTCAGTACAACTCAAGTGTTTGGGCTGATTATCCCACCAACACAATCCCAGGTGCAGGTGCATACCAAGCCCGTGACGGAGTGGTGAGGGGCAATGCCGTAGTTAGTTCCACGGGTGCCCCAGGAATCCTAATCAACTACACAAATAGTTCTAAGTCTGGATTCCCTCTATACGTTGCTGGTGGCAACAACATTATTGAGAATAACTCAATTATTGGTCCCCTCTATTTGGGTATTCTTATCCTGGGTAACACCACAGGAGCCAAGGTGGACCCTGACATTATTCGGGATAACACTGTTATTGATGTTATTCCTGGGTCTGCCGGTCTTGGTGATGAGTACAACTCTGGTGCTGGCTACTTTGAGGCTGCTGGGGTTGGCATCATGATTGGTGTTGATGACAAGGTTTATGGCAATAGGGTCATTGAAACGCGGGAAACCCCTCCTGAGGTGCATGTTGTTCATCTGGGGGGACGCTCCCAATCATCTGTGCCATTTGAAAACACATATGTCAAGAACAACATTGGAATTGGCACTACTGGGGATGCGATCCACAATGCTTTCTAAATTTAAGGAGAATACGCTATGACTACTAGAATTAATCTCCCTTGGCTCTTTATGGGCAGACGTAATGCTATAATAAATCATGGCCAATAAACTTGCAGTGCTTGTCACTAAATCAAATGGGGATGTTTTACAGGTATACCGGACAAAAAAGAATGGTCTTACCGTTAACCGCAAAAAGGCTGAAGGGTTTAGGTTTGATGAATCCCGTAAGTCTGAAATTAAGAAGTGGGCTGCCAAGCGCAAGTACAAGAAAGTAGAATTCACTGACAAGGACAACCCTTTTGTTGTGTATGACACTACTACTAAAGACGGTGATGAGGCTACTGGTCGTGTGCGTCCTCCATTAGAGCAGCGTTTAAACGAGGTAGGTCGTGACATTAAGCGCCAACTTTTTGTTGGCGAGGGTAAGCGCAGTTCTCATGCTCAATGGGTTTTCTATATGGCTTATCTCAATGGTCATGGCAATAAGGCTGCTCCTTGTTGCACTAAGTATTGGGGTCGTCGTCATTCTTGGGCGGCATGTGGAAAGAATTCCCAATCCAATCATTTCACTGGTGATGCAGCAGACACAGTTATTATGCCTTCATGGAATAACATTGGCACCTCAAAAGATGCTGTAGCATCCATGCGACGCCACGGTCTAGGACTGCCAGTCGGTGGCGAAAACTGGCATGTAGAAATCTCACAATCGTTCGCTGGTCTATAGGGATGCTATAATTTAAACTATGGCAGCCAGTGGATCAACTCCTAACTATAGTATTAATTATCCTCAAGGCTCTGACTCAGTTTCTTTAGCTGCTGACCTTCAGGAAATGGCGACAGACATTGACTCTGTTTTGCTTTCTAAACTAAACACTAGTGGTGGCACCATGACTGGTGCCCTTGTAGGTACTGCTATTACTGATTCGTCATCTTCTACTACGGGTGCATTCAAAACAGCGGGCGGTATGGGAATCGCCAAAAGCTTAAACGTAGGACAAAACGCCAACATCACAGGCAACGTTGATATTTCAGGGACACTAACGTTAGCCACTAAGACTATTACTTTGGGTGGTAACTTTGCTACCTCAGGTGCATATAACGCTACTTTAACTTTAACTGATGCTACTAACGTTACTTTGCCTACTACTGGTACCCTCGCAACTTTGGCGGGTAGCGAAACTTTATCCAACAAAACTTTAACAACACCTAACATTGGTGCCGCAACAGGAACATCCGTAGCATTAACAGGAGCTATCTCAACAGACAGCACAACCAATGCTACTTCTACTACCACTGGATCTATTCAAACTGACGGCGGTATTGGAGTAGCCAAAGACGTTTATGTCGGAGGATCAGTCATTGCTGTTAACACTCCAGGTCACAATCTGTTGCACAACGGCGCGATGCAAATTCACCAAAGAGGGACAAGTACTGCATCTATTACTACCTCGGGGTATTTCACTGCTGATAGGTGGGACCTAAGCATGTCCAGTCTTGGGACATGGACAAATAGTATTGAGAATGACGCCCCAACAGGCTCAGGGTTTAGGAAGTCTCTGAAGATGCTATGCACTACGGCAGACGCTAGCCCTGCTGCTGGGGATTGGGCTCTTGTAGAGCAACGTCTTGAGGGGCAAAACCTCCAATCGGTTAAGAAGGGCACAGCAGATGCACAGCCCCTCACACTCAGTTTTTGGGTGAAGAGCAATAAGACTGGAGTGTATGTAGTAGAACTTGCAGACGCAGACAATCTCCGCAATGTCTCTGCAACCTACACTGTCAATGCCTCTGGCACATGGGAGCAAAAGACAGTGACTTTCCCAGCAGACACAACAGGAGCATTTGATAACGATAATGCTCTATCTCTTGCTTTAGTATTTTGGCTTGCTGCTGGCTCTGATAGAACGAGTGGCACTCTTGCTACTTCATGGGCAGCATGGACAGCGGCTAACAGGGCTGTTGGACAAACTAACCTTGCAAGCAATACTAATCAATATCTCCAACTCACGGGGGTACAGTTAGAGGCAGGCTCAGTCCAAACCCCCTATGACTTCAAAAGTTATGAACAAGAATTGAGAGAATGTCAGAGGTATTATGAGACGGGCTTCTTCCGCATGATCGGATACGGAGGCGCTGGGGGATACTTAGGTGGGATGTGCTTCTACAAGGTCCCGAAACGTGCCAACCCAACTATTGTTCAGACCAATCTTTCCACATTCAATACCTCGTCGACAACAAACTACGCGGTGCAGAACGGCGGGCATCAGGCGTATCGCGCGGTGACTGCTCTGGGTAACGCTGACTTCTCTGAGGATTGGACCGCTTCGGCGGACCTGTAGCCATGTCCACTGATTGGGGCAGTTTCATTGACCCCGATGACCCGGATATCGACACTCTTCGCCCACGTTGGTGCAACGGCAACTGCTTATGACCAATCGGTAAGTGGGTTCAACTGTAGTCATGCAGTAAGTGCCAATGGAATGTTTGCATGGGTTGACAACTGGACTGCTTCAGCAGACATATAACCTACTGATTCAGTAGTACTTTAATGGCACCGTCACCCTGGGCAATTGTGACCAAACTCTTACATTGAAAAGGGGGTACCTTTTGCTTTTTTTTCAAAAGGGTATGCTAGAATAGGGTCATGAAGAAGTGCCGTGTGTGTGGAGCAGAAAAAAACATTGATGACTTTCCCAAACACAAAACAGCAAAAGACGGCCACCGTAACGACTGCAAAGTCTGTAACAGAGAAAAGTCCAACTTGTGGGCAAAGAACAATCCAGAGAAAGCCAAAGCACGCAATAGAAAAGCAATGGCCGCATGGAGAGAGAGAAATCCAGAAAAAGTAAAAGAAGATAGAGTTGCACGAAAGCAATATTATTCAGAATATCGCAAGCAGTGGGCAACTAAAAATCGTGATCGCCTCAGAGCCAGCGCAAAAAGGTCATACCACAGCGGCGGGGTAGTGAAAAATCTTGAGAGGAACCGAAAACGCCGCGCACTACTAAAAGAAGTAGAGCACGTTCCCTACACCGTTGAAGAAATTATTGATGCTTATGGATCGACATGCTATATTTGCGGTGATACTATTGATCTGACAGCACCGCGATGGACAGCAAAAACTGGTTGGGAACGCGGCCTCTACTTAGACCACAATGTTCCGATATCTCTCGGAGGTGGAGATACGCTACAAAACGTTAGGCCCACACACGGGCTTTGTAATATTAAAAAGAAAGACAGGATAGGATAAAATGCCAGAGTTTAGTTTTCAACTAAAAGAAGATTTTTTGGAGCAGTATAAAAATGTTACTCCACCGTTTGGGTTTAAAGATGCTGGAGGCAACTCTTTAGGAGAGTTGGTTTTCATTCGTACTTATTCAAGAGTAAAGCCTGACGGTACCAAAGAAAAATGGTGGGAGGTATGTGAGCGAGTAATTAATGGAATGTACTCAATCCAAAAAGATCATGCTAAAGCCAATAGGTTGCCATGGAGTGATCCAAAAGCAGCCGCGTCAGCCAAAGAAGCATACGACAGGATGTTTGGACTCAAATGGACACCACCAGGACGAGGATTGTGGACCACTGGAACTGATTTGATTCATGAGCGGGGTATTGTTGCAGGACTTTACAACTGTTCCTTCGTTAGCACTGGAGATATGGAACGTCATGATCCTGGTGCAGTGTTTGCCTGGGTAATGGATGCTCTCATGTTAGGTGTTGGTGTTGGTTTTGACACACGGGGTGCAGATAAAAACATTCTCATTTCTAAGCGTGAAGATAGTGATGAAGTTTATGTCATTCCTGATACCCGCGAGGGATGGGCAGAAAGCGTTCGCCTCCTTATCAACTCATACCTTCGTACAAACAAGAAGATCGACTTTGATTATTCTTTGATCCGTGCATATGGGGAACCCATCAAGGGATTTGGCGGTACGTCGTCAGGACCAGATCCACTTATTAAAGTACACAAGCAAATCTCAAGTATTCTTGATGCTCGTGAAGGTGAGGCGTTTGATAGCCGTGCAATTGTTGACATGGTTAACCTCATTGGCACCTGTGTTGTGGCGGGCAACGTAAGGCGTTCAGCCACTATTGCCCTTGGTGATCAAAACGATACTAACTTCCTTGAACTTAAGAATTATGAAAAATATCCAGAGCGTGCAGAATGGGGATGGCTAAGCAACAACACTGTAGTTATTGATAAAGAATATGACTATGCTGCTGCGGCATCACGAATTACTGACAATGGTGAGCCAGGATTCTTGTGGCTAGACACCATGCAAAACTATGGACGGCTCAAGGATGCACCAGATGGCAAGGACCATCGTGTACTAGGAACCAACCCTTGTGCAGAAATTAGCCTTGAATCTTATGAACTGTGTAATCTTGTTGAGTTGCATCTTAATCGTCACGACTCTTTGGAAGACTATCTTCGTACAATAAAGTTTGCCTACCTCTACGCAAAATCCATTACATTGCTTCCCACTCATTGGAAGCAGACAAACGCTGTTATTCAGCGTAACCGTCGTATTGGTACGTCAATGACTGGTATTGCTGGGTTTGTTGACAAGCATGGGCTTCCCACATTCCGTACCTGGGCTGATCGCGGGTATGAAGAAATCCAAGGATACGATAAAGCCTACTCAGAGTGGCTAGGAATTCGTGAGTCTATTCGGACTACCACAGTAAAGCCTTCAGGCTCTGTGTCCCTGCTCTCGGGTGCCACACCGGGCGTTCACTGGCCTGCTGGTGGCAAGTTCTACAAGCGTGCAATTCGCTTTGGGGCTAACGACCCAATGCTTCCTTTGTTCCGCTATGCAAACTATGACATTGAACCTGACCTATATTCGGATAACACTTTTGTTGTGTACTTCCCTGTCAAGACTGATATGGAGCGCAGCGAAAAGGATGTGTCTATTTATGAAAAGATTCACCTTGCTGCTGAAGCGCAGAGGTTTTGGTCAGACAACTCAGTGTCTGTGACAGTAACTTTTGATCCCAAAGAAGAGCAAAACGATATCGCCAGAGTATTGAAGATGCATGAAGGTGAACTAAAGACAGTATCCTTTCTTCCTATGTCTAATGATGTGTACCCACAGCAGCCATACACTGAAATCGATGAAGAGTCTTACAATGCATACACGGAGAAGATTATGAAGATTGATTTTAATGCTGTTTATGACGGGGTAGAGAATCTAGAAGCAGAAGGCGAAAAGTACTGCACCACTGATACTTGCATGATCTAAGATACAATGTAGTGTGGAAGAGTCTGAAGAGGGCGGCATAGGAGACTTTGCTGGAAAAAAGTTCATGTGGCTCATGCACAATGACAACTATGCTGAAGTATGTTTTGAATCTGGTGAAACACTAAGATTGCAAAACACTCAAGAGGGTTGGTCTGAGTTTTTGGTCTGGGCTTTAATGGTGACAAAGACCCTATAATGATATACTATTAGATATGTCCAATCGGTATGCTACTAGAGCTGAATCCGAGCATCCCATTAAGGTTTGGTCGTTTGATGACTTTACACATTATGTGTCTTTAGCTACCGATGCGGAGCGGGATGTCAGCACATGGGCCACAACAAATGCTACGGTAGTTAAATTAGCAAAAGGATCTGTTGCACAAACACCTCTTCCTGAAGCACCACTTACTCAAGTCAATCCTGTAGCGGTTAGTGCTGTGGATGATCCAGCAATTCCATACACTTTGGATTCTCCAGTCGTGTTTTATGATACGGATCTTCATCCCAACGTCCCCGTTCATATTTCTGCGTTTGTTAAGATTGCTGTTTCAGGTCTTGACTATGTTGAAATTGGTTCCACAAGTCTTCTTGAGAAAAACTATATTGCTTCTGATATTGATAATGAGTGGGTAAAGATCAGTGGTCGTGCTCTCCCAGCAGATGGAGACATGATCATTAATTTTGTTCCTAAGATGAATCAGCAGATAGAAGCTTTAGAGGTCTTCGTTAACGGTGT
>WBZT01003064.1_pt1 | contig 11185 bp, 13 predicted proteins | sample 5204241 | NCBI WGS metagenome assembly WBZT01 (sample SAMN12344358, study PRJNA552823) | activated sludge metagenome | biome: Activated sludge suspended growth; feature: Nitrification reactor; material: Wastewater; isolation source: activated sludge from nitrification reactor of wastewater...
AACTATACCGAATACAACTACGATCTGATCGTGACGCACCCGACCAACGCGCGCGCCGCCTATCAGATCACCAGCGTCACGACCGACGCGAGCGTGACCGAGCGCGCCGAGAATCCGTGGGCTGGCAAGTTGTCGTACATCACCAGCCCGGACATGGACACGACCGCGTGGCACTTGGTGGCGTCCAACGAATCGACCAAGCCCCTGCTGTTGGCGATGCGCGAGCAGCCCAACTTGCAAGACGCATGGTTCGATCCGAAGGCTCCTGACGGCGGGCGCTTCTACTTCAAGTTCTTCGCCCGCTACAACGTGGAATACGGCGATTGGCGCTTGGATGTCCAGGGCCGTTCGTAGGGAGGCGCTATGAAAACCATCGAACGTATTGCGCTGGTTGTGGCGCTGGCTCTGGCCTTGCTGGGCTTGCTGTTGCCGTCGCAGTCTGCGCCCGTCGCACCCGTGGCTGGCTCGCAAGCGTTGACCTTTGGCACGTCGAACTTCGGCGGGTCAATCGCCGTGGCGGGTGATGCAACGGTTGTCGGCGCGGTGTCTGGCGCTTCGTTGACGATCAACGGCGTGGCTCAGACCGGCGCGATCAAGTACGGCACGCGGAGCGGCGTAATCAGCGGCACGACCATTGCCCACGGCATTGGCACGACGCCCACGGTGTTTGTCGTCCAAAATGACGGCATTCAAGCCGCGAACTTCACACAAACGCTCTACCACGGCAATTGTAACGTGACCAGCTGCACCGTTTACATGACGCAGGGCAGCATCACGACCACGATTGTTGACTGGATGGCTGGCAAGTAACACGCAACGATCACACACGAGCGGCGGCTTGGCGGTTAGCCGTCAGGCCGCTGTTTTGTTGGGGGTAACGATGTTTGCACGAGTCAAAGAGGATTGCAGATTACCGGCGGTGCGGGCCTGCGGCGGCGCGATGTTTGTCAAGGCTGAGTGGATCGAAGTCCCAGCCGAGCACACGCTTGACGCTCTGACACACGAGATGCTTGAAATCAAGCCGGTTGAAGTCGTGGCCGAAGTCGTGGCCGAAGTCGTGGCCGAAGTCGTGACGGAAGTTTCACCCGTTGCGCCCGTGACACACAAGAAAGGCGGCAAGCGATGACGCGAATTTTCGGGCCAATCAACAGCGGGGCGGCCGTGGGCGGAAATGGCGCGGCCACCGCCACCGCCACCAGTACCGTCGAGATTCGCGGCTTCGTGCGGTCGGTCTACGTCAAGTACAACGACGCGCCGCCCGCTGGCACGACCGATGTCACTGTCGCCACTAAGGGCACATCGCCCAACGCACCGGCGCGGACGATTCTGGCACTGGCTAACGCGGCCACAGACGGCTATTTTCAGCCTCAAGTCAACGTCAGTAACACGGCGGGCGCGGCGCAGGCGGCGGTCTGGACTGCGATCCCGATTGCCGATTATGTGACGGTCACCATCGCGCAAGCCAACGCCGCTGATAACGTGGACGTGTGGCTGTTGTTGGCGGATGACTAAATGATCGGAGCGAACAGTTACGGCAGCGTTACGGGTGTGGCGGGCCTTGTGCCGCGCTACACCGTTGGGCAGACGTTCGACACGACCACGCGCCCGACGTTGACGCAAGTCGAGTCGTACATCGACAGCGTGAGCGGTATCGTCAATTCGATGCTGGCTCAATCCGGCTTCGTCATCCCGATCACAAACGACAGCGTGAAAGATGCGCTGGATTTGTTCGTGAATGATGAAGTCGGCTCGATTGCCGAGGGCATCAACGGCGCGGGCCGCTTCGGGCCACGGGCCACCGATGGCGTCATTCCGAACCGCTTCAAACTGCTGTTTGAGGATGTGAAGTTGTTCATCGCGGGCAACGCGGACGGATTCGAGCGCTTGGGCGCAACACGGCAATTCAGTTTTACATCGGGCCTTGCCTTCCGTGATTCTGACGAGTCAGGCGCGGCTACGAATCCGATTTTCCAGCGTAACGCCTTTGGTAACGTGTTTGACAATTGGGATGAGTAGCACAACGAAAGGATCAGACAAGATGCCAGTCGAAATTACATACTATGCGGTTAGCGCGCAAGACAAAGATAAGATCGGCAAAGCGTTTACCTATCACGCTCCAAAAGACGATCAGCCAGCGCGGTATGTTGAACTTCGCGCGAACGCTAAAGAGTTGGCGGAATTGATGACGGCCATGTGTCCGCCAAGCCGTGAATTAAGCCTTGCCCTGACGAATTTGGAACAGGCGGTTATGTGGGCGAATGCCGCGATTGCGCGCAACGAGTAAAACATGGCGTCAATCACGGTCAAGGTTGAGAACGGCAAGGTCTATCAATCGCTGCGCAATGTGGGCGATGCTATCCCGCGTATCACCGACAAGGCCGTTAAAAACGCCATGACCGCGGCGCGTGATGAAGTGCGGACGTACCCGCCGATTCGACCGGGGCAACGCTACAGGCGCACGGGCAAGCGCTATCGCGCGACACAGGTTGTCAAGGCTGGCTTACGCGCCTATCGGCTCGAATCAAATCCGGTTTACAAGGGCGGGCGCACCGCTAACCCGTATGTCATCGGTGATGCGTTCGGACGCGGCCAAGCATGGATGCACGCGGGCCGCTGGAAATTGATTTACCCGACCGTGCAAAAGTGGATCGCGCCGCTGATGGCAGAGATAACGGTAAGCATGTCGCAACTACTGCGGCGTGAAGGGCTGGGACTGTAATGGCGTTTGAACTGGCAGACGTGACGGCGTACATTGCGGGCTTGACCATCGCTGGAAAGAACGGCGCGGGCGTGTTGAAGTCAGTGACGATCAACGACTGGGCCGACTTCCGCGAGGAGGTTGACGTCTCTCAATGCCCGGTGTTGCAACCGGATGTCACCGCACAAGTCACGCTTGAAGCGGCGGCGCGCGATTCGTTCGGCGGCATGGGCACGGCACGGCAGACGCTTGTTTACACCGTGCCGTATGTGTTGTTGATCGAGCCGGCAGTGGGGGCGCGGGCCTATTACGAAGTGTTCCCGAATCTGGTGTACACGCTCTCGCGCATCGTGTCTGCGCTGATGGTCAATGACACGCCGTCTGATATGACGGTCGATTTGCAAGTGGCGGCCGTGACGTTTGGTCAGACGGTCAACGATCAGAACGGTAACCCATTCCACGGCGCGTCGATTGCCGTGCGCGTGACCGAGTTGGTCGATCGGGCCAATTCGTTTGGGCCGTTCGTGGTTGGCGCTACGCCCGTTGGCGATTCGTATATTTCGTAATTGCTTCGCAATCTATCGTGAGGACTAATGACCGCACAAAGCAAAGCCACGCTGAAAACCTATTTTGAGAAAGGCGACTATCCGACCGAAGCGCAGTTTGAGGATTTGATCGACTCGCTATTTCCAGACTCTCGACGCGCCTATTACCCGCTTCGCTCGTTGTTGCAGTCTGGGTTATCATGTGCGGTGACGTATGTCACGGATAGTACGGGCGATTCGTCAGATGAATGGGTTTATCTGTTTTCGGCGTGGCTTGGGACACAATACCCAGCCTATACCGTAAAGTATCGCCTGTGGAATGACACTAATCAGTGTTACGCGCTGCCGGTCGAGTTGCAAATCGGTACGGCTGGGCAGCGTTACATCACGTTTGACGCGGGCACTTCGCCGCTGCCGCAATTCAGTTATTCGACGGCGCTGGCGGCTGATGTGTACGTAGCGATGCCGATCGTGGCGGATGACTACACGCCTGCCGCGACTAAGATTCTGTTTAATCGCGGCGTGGCAAGCGTTAATAACAAGGGCTTCACGTTTGAGTTACGGACGGATGGCAAACTCCAGGTATCGTACTCGGTCGATGGCACGGCGGGCGGCTACGGCTACACCTACACTGCGGCGAATGCCTTGAGCGGTGTAACCGATGCCACAACGCGGGTCTGGGTGGCGATGCTGTACGATCGAGACAATGGCAGCGGCGGCAGTACGTGCTATTTCTGGCAATCGCTTGACGAGGGCGAGAATTGGACTAGTCTTGGATCGCAAACGCGGGCCGCGAATAATTTGATCTACGCTTCTACTGCGGCGTTTGAGATAGGCGGCAGCGGGGCGAGCAATCTATTTGCTGGAAAGATTGGAGCGCCGCGAGTTTACACGGCCGATCCGTCATCCGCAGGCATTCCAGTTATTCCAGAAGACCTTGATCTATGGGCCGGCACGAATAGCAGCACACTGCTACCCAGCGGCGCACCCGTTTTGACGATCTACAATGCGGCGCTGGCGGGGCAATACCTGAGTTACTTCACGGCGACGGCCGATCGCCTAGCGGCCGCCTTTCTGGATGCGGCTTGCCGTGTAATCGTGATGGCGTCGGTTCATAATGCGGCGGTGGTTGGTACGGCGTATCTAACCACGCTGAATGATTTTGTAACGGCAGTGAGCGCGGTGTGTCCGTTGGCCGACTTCATCGCGGCCAATCAAAACCCGCAATATTCGCCGCGCAATCTTCTGACGGGTATCACGCCCCAGGCGCAGCGCAATAGTGAGTTGTTGGCCTGGGCGGTGAATCATGGCCGGCGCTACATTGACGTTGCGGGCGACTTTACCAGCAAGGCTGTGCCCTATACGTCGTACATGGGCGCTGACGGAGTTCATCCAAACTCAGCCGGTCAAGCGATTATATTGGCAACACATCAACTTGAATTTTAGTCTGCATGTTCGCATGATTGATAATCGAGGCTAACACATGGCAACCGGACGAACCTTACCCAAGCATACCCGCGTGTACGCGGACGGCTACGATTTGAGCGGCTTCGGCCGCACCATCGGGCCGCTGGAACTGACCTACGACGAAGTGGACTTGACCGCTCACATGAGCGATACCGTCAAGGGCTACTTGCGCGGCATGCCGCATGTCAACGTCGGCACGTTTAACGGCGTCTTCGACAACACGGCTACGACCGGCCTACATGCGCTCATGGCCTCGGCGGGCGGGGCGCGAGTCGTGACAGCGGCGATTGGCATTCAGGGCGCACCGGCGGCGGGCGATCCGTGCTTCGGCGGCGTGTTCACGCACAAGGCCTACACGCCCGTCGATGACGGCGGGGCGCTGACTGTCACCATTCCGTTTACGGGCTGGGCGGCTAACGCGGCGTCGCTGGCTTACGGCGTCGGGCATGGTCAACTGCTGCATGCCAATGGCGCAGAGACGGCCGTCAACACAGGGATAGGCTTTGATAACCTGGCGGGCGCGACCTCAACGCTCGGCGGTTATCTGGTCTATCACGTGCTGGCTTCGTCAAATGCCGCGCACACCGCGACGATCAAAGTGCAAGACGCGGCGACGAATACAAACCCGTCATTCGCGGACTTGACTGGCGCAACAACGGGCGTGATCACCGTGACGGCGGGCGTGAGTGGCATCATCGCCATTGGCAACGCGGCCACCGTGCGGCGGTATCTGCGCTGGCAGATCGTGCTGGGCACGGCTACGAGCGTAACGTTTGTACTGAGTTTCCACCGCAGTTAATCACACAAGGAGATTTGAACATGGCTACTGGCAGGACAGTGACGAAGTGGACGCGGTTCGCCGTTGATGATTCAGGCGGCACGCCGCGTGAGATTCCGGTCGATTCGATTTCGCCCGTTGGCTTCGTGTACGACGAAACCGATCTGACCGCGTATCAGGATCAGGTCAAGGGCTACTTGGCCGCGCATCCAGACGCCCCGATCGACATCACGGGCCCGTTTGACAACAGCGCTGCGGCGTCATTGGCCGCGAGTGCGGCGGCACCGACGTTGAGCGGTTCGCACACCGTGCTGGCTCCGATCAGCGCGCCGACGTTCACCACGCCGTTGGGCCTGTGGATCGGAATCGGCGTGCGCGGCTACTGGACAACGGGCGATCCGGCGTTTGGCATCGTCGCACCGAGCGCCACGCAGGGCTACGTCTGCACGAAGTACACCATCGAAGGCGAGAAGTACAGCGCGTCATTCAAACCCTATCCGGGCAGCACCCCGGCATGGGGCACGGCGATCCTGACGTAGCATGGGCAAGCGCATCGAATCCCCGGTCAAACGCTGGCCGGGGAGCGTCACCCTAAAATGCCCCGTACCTCTGGAGCCGTATGACGCCTGGCAGCGCAGTATCAACGCGCTAACCGGCGTTCGCGGCGATGTGACCAACGGCGATGTTGCCAGTGATCCGGCGCTGTTGCGGCTAGCCTTGCCGGGTATCTGCGCGATGGTCGAGACGTGGGACTTGGGCGGCGACTTCCCGAAAGGCGTCACGCCTGACACGTTCCCGTTTATTCCGCGTGTGCCGTCAATCAAGTTGATCGCGTGGTTGATCTCCGAGATCAACGCCGTGATCGGGGAAGAAGATGATCTCCCTTTAGCCTGAGCGCCGCTGCATACCGCTATGCGGACGGCGAGGCTAAGGCCATGCCGCGTGAATACGAAGTTGGTCGATTGATTGACCGCTTCGGGGCGGGCGCGGTGTACGGGCGGCTGCTGGGCGTGGGCGAAATGCGGCGCATCATGCGGGCTGAGGCGATCATCGACGCCTACCGCTCGCGGGCCGCATGGCGCGATGAAGGCGGAGCACTGAGCATGGCAGATTGGGCCGCAAAGCACGCGGCGTCAAGCCGGATGCTGAACGAAGCGATGAAGGCGGCAAGCGCAGATGACGAATAAGATCACGATCCAGACCGTTGCCGTGGTTGACGATGCGATTGCGTCGCTCAATCGCGTCAATCAGTCGGTCACCCAGATCGGCACAACCTCAACCGATACCAGCAAGCAAACCAACGCGGCCATGCAAAGCCTCAAGCAAATGGCCGTCGTTGGTTTCGGCGCGCTCGTCACCGGCGCAACGGCGGCCGTCAAGTCGGCGGGCGAACTGCAAACCTCCATGACCTCCATCGCGGCGCTTACAGACACGCCACGTTCCGCGATTCAGGGCCTCACCAAGGACGTGATAGCCATGTCACGCGAGATGCCGATCAGCGCGCAAGAGTTGGCGAAAGGTCTGTACTACATCTCATCATCCGGCTTCAAGGGCGCGCAGGCCATTGACGTGCTGCGCTCGTCGGCTAAAGCGGCGGCGGCTGGCCTGGGTGAAACCAAAACGATTGCCGACGCGGTGACCAGCGCGCTGAACGCTTACGGCTTGGCCGGCAGTGACGCGGGCCGCATTACCGACATCCTAACGCAGGCCGTGCGCGAAGGCAAGGGCGAACCCGATCAACTTGCTGGCGCGTTGGGCCGCGTGTTGCCCATTGCGGCGGCGGCGGGCGTGAGCATGGAGCAAGTCGCGGCAAGCATGGCGACCATGACCTTGACGGGCCTCAACGCCGATGAAGCTGCTACGGCCTTGCGCGGCACGATTGGCGCGTTACTCGCTCCAAGCAAAGAGGCGAAAGACGCCCTGCTAGGCTTGGGCTTTAGCACCGATGATTTGCGGGCCGCGATCAAAGATAAGGGCCTGCTCAACGTGCTACAGACGTTGATGGAGCGCACGGGCGGCAACGTTGAGGAGTTGGATAAGATCATCCCCAACGTGCGCGCCTTGACGGGTGTGCTGTCCACGGCTAAATCGCAAGGCGACAAGTACGCGGACGTGCTTTTGAAGATGCAGAACGCGGCGGGCACGACTGACAAAGCCTTTGCCGAGATGTCAAATACGTTTGAGTTTAAACTCAAAAAATCTCAGAACGCGATTGAAAACTTGGGCATCGCCGTGGGTAACAAACTACTGCCACCGCTCTCTGACGCGGCGGATGCGGCGGCGGTGTTGATCGGTTGGCAGGATAAACTGAGCGAAGCGTTTACCGGCGTAGAGCAAGAACTCAGAAATAGCGCCACGACATACGAGGAGTACAAAGCGGCAGTCATGGCAACTGCCAAAGCCAGCGGCGATTATAAAGAGATCATCACCGGCACGTCTGCGCCGCTCATCCAGACCACTGAGGCTTTCAAACTCTTGACCGAGGCGCAGTTTGAATCGGCGCGCATGTTTGAGCAACTCGCGGCGGATGTCGGTGACGTGAGCGCCTATACCGAGCACGTTGAGGCCAATCAGGGCGTTGAGTATCAGGCCATCGCTACGGCGGCACAACTCAAAGCCGAAGCGAAGGCGACGAAAGAAGCAAACGACGCGGCAGCCGAGGCGACGATTGCCAACTATAACTTGATTGCCTCATTCAAAGACTTTTCAGCGGCGGAAGGCGCAAAGCAAACGATCAGCGACCTTGAAGCGATGATCAAAGAGAATCCAGAGAACCGCGACAAGTACGCGGCGCAGATTCGCGCGATCAGCATGGCGGCGGGCCTGACGACGCCTGCGATGGAGGCGGCGGCTTCATCGTTCAAAACGCTTGAAGGTATCTGGATGAGCGGCGCAATCACAACCGATTCGTACAATGCCGCGCTGGGCCGCATCAAGCAAGCCGCGGCTGATGGTAAGGTCGCGGTTGATGAGTTGGGCCTGAAAACGGGCGAAGCGGCGGCGTACATGACCGCCTCGACGAGCAAGGCGCAAGAGGAAACGGGCCGGTTGGTTGGTCTGGACAAATCCAGCAAACAGCAGATGCTTGACGAAATGGGCAACTCTCTGACCGGACAGCAGACGAAACTGCAAGGCGCGATTAGCAGCAGCATGATCAGCGTATCCAACTCGATGAACGCGGCCAAGTCACTGGCGAATATTTCAGCCGATGAAATTAAAGCGGCATGGGACAGGATACCTAAAACAGTCACGACCACATACAACGTGGTCACGGTCGGCCACATTCCAGACACGGCCGGGCCGGGTTACGCCTCCGGCGCTGACTTCATCGTGCCGCCGGGCTACCCGAACGATTCCTACCAGATGCGCGTACAGTCCGGTGAGCGCGTGATCGTGCAAACACCGCAACAGCAGATGCAGCAACGCATCAACAACTTCACCATGAACGTTACTACTCAGTCCGCGCCGAACGTCATAGACGAGTTCGGCCTAATGCGGGCAATGGTGGGCGCATAATGGGATCATGGTCAATCGTAGTACCAGAGGCGACAACGAATCTTGTGCAGAATCCGAGCATTGAGCAGGCTACGACCGGCTTCGCGGCCTATCAGGGCGGAGAAACACTGGCGAAGTCGTCAGCGTTTGCGCGCTTCGGTACATCTTCGCTACTCTGCACCACGACGGCCACAAACGCCGCTGAGGGCTTCACCTTTCCCGGCGTTGCCGCAAGTGGTCAAGTCGTGTCACCAAGCACTACCTACACGCTATCGGCTTACGTTCGGTCGGATAACCCGGCTCCGATTAGATTAACGATCAACTTCTACGATGCGGGCGGCGCGTTTTTGACGCAAGCCGGGTCATCAAATTTCACCCCGACTACATCATGGCAGCGTCAAACGCTGACTGCCACGTCAGGCTCTACGGCCGCGTTTGCGACGTTCCGCATCAGCGAAGTATCAGCCAGCACCACGGCTTACAGTTGGTACACGGACGGCATACAATTTGAGGCCAAAGCCTACGCCACAACCTACATCGACGGCGATCAGCCGGGCGGCACGTGGTCAGGCTTGCGGCATGGCAGCACATCGTCACGCGCCGCTAACTATCGCTTGGGCGGGCGCGAGTACGACATTCAAACTCAGTACGGTCTGCGCGTGCGTCAATTCATGGGCGCGGGTGTGCCGGATAGCGAGATTTTGACGCAAGACCTCGCCTTGCAACCGGGGTCTGTCTATCTGCGGGACAAAATCAATGCGCGGACGTTGACGCTGGTACTTGACAACAATCAGACCACGGCGGCGCTGTTGCACTCACGGCGCAAGGCATTTTGGAATGTGATCAAGCCTGATGCGTTGGGCGGCGGGCAGCCGTTCCTGATTGGCTATAGTGGCGGGGCCAGTGGCAAGACCGTGTACGGTGCATTCAGGTACGCGGGTGGCTGGGGTATTGAGGGCGGTATCAACGGCGGCGCAAACTTCATCGAGAACGGCGGTAGTGTCGCGCTGCGGTTATTGGCGGTTGACCCGTTCTGGTACGCTGACGACGCGGAGAGCGCCGCGCTGGATTATCAGGACAGCATCGCATCGAACAACTACGCACTCGCCCGCATCGGCGGCGCGTGGCAGAATCTTGGGACTGGGTTTAGCGCTCCTGTTTGGGCCATCGCTGTTGATAATGAGCGCGGACGTGTATATTTTGGCGGCAATTTCAACACTGCGAACGGCGTGACCGTCAATGGAATTTGCTATTGGAACGGTACAACCTTTGTCGCTATGGGCGGCACGCCCGGAATGACTGGCGGCACGTATAGAGTGAGTTCAATAGCCATCGCTCCAAATGGAGACGTGTGGGCGGGTGGTGACTTTACGGCAGTCGGCGGCGCTGCGGCTGACGGTTTGGCGCGTTGGAATTTCGCTGCGGGAACGTGGACGGCGTTTACAAATGGTGCGCCGGGTGATTTAATCGACGCAATCGCCATTGATAAAAATGGCTTGGTGTACATCGGCGGGACGTTCGTCAACTGGGACGGCAATGCCAATAGCGACAACATTGTCAGTTACAACGGCTCTGCCTTTGCGCCACTCAGCACCGGCACAAATGGCGCTGTGTACGCATTGGCGATTGGGCTAGATGGTACAACGCTCTACGTCGGCGGGGACTTCACGACGCCGCAAACGCGCATCATGTCATGGAATGGCTCTGCATTTTCCGCGATGGGCAGCGGGGCATCATCATTTGTAACGGCGATTACCACTGCATCAAATGGCGATGTATATGCGGGCGGCGCTTTCGTGTCAACGCCAACGTCAACACAAATTGCCCGCTGGAATGGCTCGGCGTGGTTTTCACTTGGCTCAGGCACAAATGGAGTTGTGCGCCGAATAATCGAGATCGGGAACGGTTCGTTCTTGGTGCTTGGCGATTTCACAGTAGCGGGCGGCTTGTCGATTGGTGAGCGGCTGGCATACTGGAATGGGTCAACGTGGTATCAGGCTGATGCTGACTTGCCCGGAACGCCTGTTACAAAAACAGGCGTAATTTTAGGAAGCAATATATTCATCGGATACAACTCAACCGGCACGGCGCTTGTCGCCGGTCGCACGACCGTTACCGTGCTATCGACCGCGCCTGTGTACCCGATCATCACCATCGCCGGCACGACCACGGCAGCGAGTACCAGCACACTTCAATGGCTTG
>WBZT01003065.1_pt1 | contig 11183 bp, 9 predicted proteins | sample 5204241 | NCBI WGS metagenome assembly WBZT01 (sample SAMN12344358, study PRJNA552823) | activated sludge metagenome | biome: Activated sludge suspended growth; feature: Nitrification reactor; material: Wastewater; isolation source: activated sludge from nitrification reactor of wastewater treatment...
CGGAGCCACATGATGCTGATACCGATATAAGACGTCATCAATGGGATAATTTCTCTCATTCTGATCCCGGTTTATTCTTCTAATAATTTTTAATTCATCTTTTGCATGAATAAGAACTTTCAAACTCAGAAGATCTCTGATGGTCTTCTGATGAAAAATAAATAGGCCCTCGAGAATATAAACCTTTGCAGGATGAATGATTATTTTTTTAGAAGTATTGACAGGATTGTTAAATGTGTATTCATCCCGAACAATGGTCTGATTGAGCTGCAAAGCTTGTAAATCCTGAATCAAGGCCTCATGATCAATCGCTTCGGGTATGTCGAAATTTATAACTCCATTTTCATCTTTAAGTTGATACTTCCATTCTTTATAGTAATTGTCTTCAGAAATCACCCCAAGATCAGCCGGACCAAAAGTGTTTTTTAATTCTTGTATAAAACTGGTTTTACCGGAACCACTACCGCCCGATATTCCTATGAACATCATACGCTATGGTAATTATTTTGTTTGTTAAAATCATCCTGAATAAGTACAATCCATTGAATGGGCTCCATAGTTCTTATTGATTTGTCTTTATACCCTTGTGCTTGCTTAATTTCATCAATTCATAGGTTTCAAAAATGGTAAACAACAGATAAAAACTTAAACAGGGAAGTATTATTTCTTCTTTATTTATTTCTAATTTTCTAATCGCAAAAACGATAAAGAATAATGTAAAACCTATCTTAACGAATACAGATATCAGGAATATTCTGGTGAATAAATAAGGATCTTTTGAATTCAACGCCCGCAATGACAAATAGTAAAACAAAATGCAAAAACTACCGTAAAATCCAATTAGAACATAATTGAACATCAAACTTCTCTTGTCCATTTCAAATAAAAAATTCAAGGACATAAGCGCCAGAAGGATGGGCAGTAGCAGTCTTACATAAAAAGAATTTAACTTCATTTTGATGATTTGCCAGTGTCCACAATAATGCGATAGATTATGCCTGCAAAAAGTCCAAATACCAACACAATCGTCAGATATGGTGTTTGAAAATTAAATTTTTTATCTAACCATTGTCCAACATAGGCCCCCACTGCTAATACTCCAAATATTTGAAAAGTCAACGCAGCATATTTAAGGTAAGAATTGGAATCAGAATTTTTAAGCGCCATTCTTTAGCCTAAGAGATGTTATTCTCATAAGCCGGGACTGCATTCTTCATACGGCTACTATTTGCCTGAGGACTCATCTTACTTACTACATTGAATTTTGCTCCAGGACTAACGCTAAGTTTGTCGGTATTAATTTCCCCTTCAACATTTGCGGTTTCTTTGATTTGAAGCAGATCGTCAATATGCAGCACTCCTTTAAATTTACCTTCAATGACAGCATTTTGAGCTTTAATTTCACCTTCGATGCTACCGGTCGTACCAATGATAACTTTACCCTTACAAGTCAATGTTCCCTTTAAAAATCCGTCAATTCGTATATCGCTGTCTGCTGAAATGAGCCCTTCAACTGAGGTTCCTGTGACGAGACTATTAAGCAATCCCTGAGTGGATGCTCCAGGTAAAGATTTAGGTGTTTCCTTCGTAGTGGTTTTGTTTGATCCAAACATAATTTACTGATTTTGAGTTAAAAATTCGAATACAAAGCCTTAGTTTGGTAGTTCACACTTAAAACAAAATGAACACTTCTTGGGAAGTGTTCATTAGGATATTTGAAAATATATTTATTTAATGGTTCTAGAAATTAGGGCAATAAATACCTCTTTTTTCAGGACCACATATGTTATAAATAAATGAAAGCTCAAAAGAGTTATTGGCAGCACTCGCTTGACGCAAAGAAGAGGTATTGATATCATAAGATAATCCAAAACCCATTTTGTTATAGTCAAATCTGGTAGAAAGGATCAATGCATCCATCAAAATGCCTCTTTTTAATTGGTTGCCTGTTTCCGTTTTTTCAGAATTGGCCAATCTTGCCCAAAGTCCTAACTGAAAGGATTGCTCGTCATTTTTAGTCTGACTTACATTAAATCGTACGCTGGTTCCTCCATTAACCTGCCAGTGCGGTCCCTGAAAGAAACTCACAATTCCGGGAACGAGACTGTTCTTGTATCCCATTTGAAAAACTCCTCCAGCATGAACGGCAAGTTTAGGAAACAAAGGCGCCGCTGAAAAATTATTTCCACTCACGTTCTTGGCATTATTTTGAAGTGGCTCATTTAAGTGACTATAGGATCCTCCAAAATAGAAGTTATTCTTTTTGTCCAATACGGAAAACCATAATAAGCCTACACTAATGTCTGCGAATATAAAACTGGGATCATAGGTGGTAGGATCTCCAATTGATCCAGGATTAGGACCATTGGGTGTAATCTGGTTACCCCATAAAGCATTGTGAAAGTTCACAGCACGTGAATTTAAACTACCATCCAATCCAAACACCAGATAATTAGAAGATGTTCGGCTTCCGGACATTCTCTTGGCATAGGATCCTGAAAGCTTAAAGGAAACCGTTCTAAAATCCAACGAGCCCGCTTTATCGCCCCATAAAGTTCCTCCAAATCCAAAATAATCGTATCGGCTTACGGGTATTTTCTGATCAAAAGATGCATTGAATGTATTGAATGAACCTGTTTTGAGTACAGGTGCCCATTGGTTTCGATAATTGGCTATGAACCTCATTTTACAGTTCATCACCCCGGTTAAAGCTGGATTTAGATTTAACGGAGACATATAAAACTGGCTAAAATGAATATCCTGAGCCCAAAGACCAAAAGGCAATAAGAATACTAAAGTCTTTAAGAGTTTGCGCATACCTACTATTTTACAGAAGGCTAAATTTACGGCGTGAACTTTAAAAATCATTCCTTTTTTCATAACAGGTTTAAACATATAATTATTTATAATACATATACAATTGTCATTCATGATCAAGTGCTCCAAATTGCTTGATTAATAGATCATCATAATAATCCGATTTGTCTATTAATTCTTTCAAAATGCCTGCACTATACTCCGGTTTTAAATATTGATCGAACATTATCGTACTCAATATTATGTTGTTCTTATTAATTCCTAAACTAAGACCTTTCAATTCCGCATTCTGCTGCATTAAGAAGGTATATATTGGCAAAATATTTTCCTTTGGCAAATTGGCAAGGTTTGATTCTCCAACAATCATACCGCTTTCTTCATGATAGCTTAGGAGAATTTTTGCAGAATCCTTATTTAATTCCCAGTTATTTGGACCTCTACGGCTAAGTTCAACCTCATATCCAAAGCTTTTAATAATATCTTCTAAGTCCTTTCGCATTCCCAAGGCCTGATACTCCTCAATGGCACTTATTTGTTTTATTTCTGAACCGCAATTTGGGCAGTATTTTTCGGCTTTTCCTCCTTCAAATACAATATTGATACAGGAAACACATCTTACGGCAATAGCATTGGGTTTGGCTTTAAACTCCCTGATGGTTTGCTGAACTATGTTTGATGGTAAAGCAAAGCCAATACTTTGTCCATCCCTCAGGATAAATGTATTCACTCCGATCACCTGCGCCTTATCATTAATCAATGGGCCACCACTGTTTCCCGGATTCAATGCTGCATCGTGCTGTATATATAGGATGTCCTCCTCTTTGTGTAGTGTGCTCGAGACAATTCCTTGCGTTGCCGTAAATTTTAACCCAAATGGATGCCCAACTGCAATAACTACATTACCTTCTCTCACCATCCCACTATCTCCAAGCTGGACTTCTTTCAAATTACCATTTTGGGGTCCCTTGATGAAGGCCAGGTCAAAATGAGAATCCATAAATATGACTGGACTAATCTGTCGCTTAATATCCTGCCCTTCAATGACCACAGACTTATTATTGCGCACTACATGTTCATTGGTAATGATAAGGTTTTCACCTTTTAAATAAAATCCTGTTCCGACTGAAAATGGCGTTGCAATTTGGATCACTGCATTCTTATATAAATCGATGATTGGCTTCATGAATTAATATTGAATGCTTTGAATAAATCTTAGGTAACTAATTAAAAAATCAATTTTACTTACGGCATCAAATTTTATCAACTGATCCATGGATTTCTTAAAATTCAGATCTGATGATAATATTTTTCTACACTTTTTTTCCAATTCTTTAATAGACTTCTCCAGCTGATTCTCCAAATCATAATTTAATTCATAATCAAGATCCTTAAAATATTCCGTTTCCGTCATCTCAAAGTATATATGAAGTAGTGCATGTGAAATCCCTGGTAAGGTAAAATTGAAAAAACTATTTGCAGCGATATATCCACATATAGCTTCACAGATTTTAAAATGGCCATTTTCATAATACCATTTCATCGCTTCCAGCTCTACTTCAATGTGCTCCGCAAGCTCAATGGTTGTAATCTGATTGGTAATGGGAAAAGTATGTGCAACCAAATACAGTTCTTTATATATTTCTTCTTGGCTGAATTCGGATAAAACATTACAAACTTTCTCCAACGACACAACTTTGTTGTTGAGACTCTCTTCATTTTTTGAAAAATACTTTTTATGAGCCGTTTCAATGGTGTCCATCAATTTACCTTCCGGCCGAAGCAAATAGTCAATTTTATATAAGGTTGAGAGGTAAACATAAACTGCCGCGCCCGGTGACTTGGACTTATTCAAAAAACCATAATGCTGATCACTTAAAGCAAGAGCCAACCATTTTTTATAATAACTAAATTTAATCTCTTTCTCCTTTAATGGAAGTTCTTTAATATGAATGGACTGAATGGCTTCAACCTGTGAAAATTCAGATAATAAAAGATCATCTTCTTTATCGGCTCTCAATCCGATTTCTTTCAATCCATACAACAATTTAAATGGAGATGTCTCTTGCACAAATCCATCAAAAAGAATACTGATATAATGATCCTCAGTCAACGCATATCTTCCATACATAAGATTATAAGAAGATTCCAACAATCTCCTGTACATCCCAATATGATGCTCCTGATTTTTAATAATATCCACTTTCGCACGGAACCATTGTTCATCGGCGAAGCCCTGAATAATTTTTGAGCCCTGACAAATTGAAAACTGAATCTGATCTGTACTTCTGGAATATTTTACAGTATCTGAAGCTGGATCCATTAAGTATAATAAAAAATTTTCTATAGAATCCAAATACCGCTCTTCTTCAAAATTCAAGACGGCAAGATCCCATTTTTTTAACTGATCTTCCGACTTAATCAATTCAAAGTTCCTTCCAAAAATAACTTTGGGTTGTGAGACTTCATCGGTAGAAAATATTTTATTAAAAAAATTCACTAATACTTAGAATTGAAGATGTCGTTATCAAAAGAAATCCAATCTTTCCAGGGTAGATTAGCTGCAAATCTAATGAATGTTTAAATAATTATCTGAATGAATAGCCAAATCTGTTTTTATCAATTCAGCTACTTGGAATTGTGCCACTGAATTAGGTTCCAGGATTCCTATCTCATCTATTTCAATAAGGATTGGGATGCTATTTCATTTTTTAAGATAGACTTTCAGATTGTTTGTTTGAATGTTACTTGAATCCTTAAAAAATAATGGATTTTTCTTGTTATCTCCTCTTATTTTCAATCTATCCATTTGTACATTTTTTACATCATCCAACACGATGGCCGGCCTGTAATCTGCATCTCTGATTTTTAATTCAACATTTTTAAATTTCAAACCATCAACATGCCTAATATAAAAACCCCATGCAGGCAATTCCCCAAACATGGAGAATTCAGGATAACTGGTTTCTAATTCCGGTACATCTTTAATTCGGTATAAGGGGATATTAGCATTGGCTTTGTTGCCTCTTCCAGGATAATTAATTTGGACATTTTCAATGCTAACATTTTCTACATAAACACCAGGATTCCCGGTTATTGATGAAGGAAAGACATTATGAAAACTGCAGACTTCAGGTCCTCTGATATTGTATTTGAGATCCGGTTTTTCAAATGGAATGCTTACCTTAAGATTTCGAATAATAACATTCCTCAAAGGTCCAGCTTTCACTGCTCCCCTAACTTTACCTATTCGAATGAATATGGCATTTCCAGTGTTTTTAGATGTGATATTTTCAACCAAAACATTCTCAATAAATCCTCCCTGGGTGCATTCTATGGCGATTGCAGACCGGTAGGTATCGAATACCTTAATATTCCTGATATGCACATTTCGAAGACCACTAACCAGAGAAGTTCCAAATTTAACGGCACAGGAACTGGAGCGTATCGTACAATCAGAAACGTAAATATTCTCATTGATCTGTTGAAGAGAAAAGTCTTCAGACTTAATACAGATTCCATCATCTGAAGCGTTTATATAACAATCTGTAATCCTAACATTTTGACAGTCGACAATATCGATTCCGTCATTATTCCAATAAGCATCACTGATAACCCTGATGTTATGAATACTTAGATTTTTACATTTTTCATAGGTCTGAACCCAGCAAGCAGAATTCATAATACGTACATTCAAAACTTTTATATCACTGCATCGATTAAATTCTATAATCTGAGGACGCAATTCTGCCCAGGGTCTTCGCTCTGCCAAATAATAATTATGACTATCAATTTGCCCTGCATAAAATAAACTATCAATATGCAGCGCGAGTTCGCCGCCACGCCCGTCAATAGTACCCTTTCCGGTGATTGAAATATGGGATGCGCTGTCCGCCATAATCAAAGCTTTCCACCTGTGTAATGTAATGTAATCGGATGCATTGATGCTGCCGAGTAAAACTGCATTTTTCGCAAGATTCAGCTCCACACCGGTTTTCAATACAAGAGAACCACTGACAAAAATACCTTTGGGTATAAAAACAACCCCGCCTCCTTCATATGCTGCCCGATCTATTGTGGATTGAATAGCTTTTGTATTTATGGTAAACCCATCGCCAACCGCTCCAAATGTTTTAATATTATATATTTTTGCCGCGAAACAAAATTTAAAAGCGAAAAGGATCATTATGATTAAATTGCGCTTCATTTCTTAATTCTATATTTTGGCATAAATATAAGTCTACGCACAATGTAAGTTAGATTAAAATAAATTGAAGTCTATGTTCCATAATACATCCATTATAAGCTTTGTGCCATTAGTATAAAGAGCGACTCATTAATAAAAATGGTAAGAAACAGTTATCTCATTATTTTTCTTCTCTTAAGCTTTCATGTATGTCTGTTCGGGCTTCTTAAAAGAAATGGAATATTAGATGCTTACCTTTTATCGCCTTCAAATTCGGCAAACAATAATTTTCCAAACTCTTTACCTGCTACCAGTACGAATTTCGGTGTTCAATGTAAGCCATTAATGACTACAAGATGTGGAAATTTAGCACGATTCCGAGAATTAGTTCAAATTAAATATGACAAGGATTATGCTAGAATGGATAGCGCCAAATGCCTTCCTTCGGTGGTAGAATTGTCTTATACCAGCAACGGTGAAACGATAACGCACAAACTGGAATCCGGCATTGGTCAAGGCGATTTAATCAAAGCACAGAAAAAAGATAAACTTAATAAATGCTTGTTTGTATTGAATAATCTCAATCCTTCAAGAGAACGTAAAAACCTTGAAAATGTCTTTCTACTTAGTCGAAGACGACCAGATCTCTTTGGGTCTAAGGATGAGGCTTTTTACTATCTGGCAGAAGCATCCTTTCGCAAAATAAATTCAGATAAACTCGCTTTCCGCACAGCACAGGACAGCTCAGAAAAAGGTTACATCAATACTTTCAATCATATTACTGCGCAAGCCATCATCACATCATTTTTTTCTGAAGACCTGGCTGATCTGATCGCAGATTTACATGAAAGATATAATATGCCTGAATTAACCACCGGAAGATTCACCGACAAACAGCTTAATGATTCAATAAACAGTCCTGTTGATAATTATGTAGACATACTCAACAACGAAATTGGACAAAAATTAGGACAGGCCCTAAAAGTTAAATATGGCCTGAATAAAAGCCTTCATTGTAATCCAGAATTTTTGGCTAATTATCTTAATGACATCCAAAGCTATTATATGTGGTCATTGGAAATTGGCCTGGACCCATTTCATTCGAACGATGAAGTAGTCATCCAATTTTCTAAAAAACTCAATGCAATTTTAAAAAATATAAAATAATTCATCTAAGGCCAGAAAGCTCGCAAGGATATGGCCAACAAAATGAATAATCAAGTGTTCCGAAATTTCAGAATGTAGAATTAGTCCAAATTAAACGAAAAACTGAGATGTGGGCGAAACGAATTTGGATCGATTATATCTTATAATCTTGGCTACTTAATATATCAAATGGGTATTATAATCCAAAACATAAGCTTACCTGATAGTTTCCAAAAAATGAATAGTAATATGCAATCGGTTTTATTCGCTTAGTAATGTCCACAAATTGTTTGATTTAACTGAGTATTGTCAGTTGATAAATTTCTGTTGACCGTGAAGGAATTATTTCATTACAAAGATTCATTTTGAAGTTATTGGTTCCAAAATACAATGCTTACTTGTTGAATTTAATTTTGCTGAACAAGTTATGAAAAAAATTTTACTTTAATACCTCTAAGGCTTTAGATATCATCGGATCATCTTTAAGGTGTTGCGTCATTTCTTCTTGTCCCGAATAAAAAAGTTTTACAATCTGCAAATGAATTTGTTGTAGGATCGCCTCTTTATTTTTAAGAATGAATGGATCTTTGATTATATTAATCCAGTTTTTTAAGGCATAAGTAGAAATTAAAGACTCCGCATTTTTTTTGGTTGATAGCGGTTTTAAATCCTGATAATGCTGAATAATAAAATTGTCAGCAAGATCTCTAATCTTTAAATCTTCGTGTGTTGGTTTGGAAACATCCTCGACATAAATATCAGGAAGAATCCCATGTCCATTGATATAATGTTTGTTTCCTAAAGCAACAAATCCCGTATCCGCAAGGTATGGGCTTAACCATCTTAAGCTCGAATCCGGTCTCAGATCATATGGTTTTTGAATGCATCGTCCACTGGGTAGAAAAATTCTTGCATTCGCTAGTTCCAGCGAACTACCGTCTGATAATGGAAATAATTCTAATACAGTTGCTTTGCCAAAAGAATTGGTCCCAATGATGGTTGCTCTGCTCAAATCCTGTAATACACCGGCAACTACTTCAGAAGCTGAAGCGGTTTCATCATTAATCAAGACGGCAATATCATCAATTTGAAAAAATGGTTTTCCGGTAGACTTGTAGGAACGTACTTGCTTAAACCTGTCCACCGTCTTGAATAATTCTGAATTTCTTTCTTTTACAAGTTGATTAAGAATATCAGCTGCAGCACCTAAAATACCACCTGAATTGGATCTGAGATCAATAATTAGTTTTCGGTAAGATTTTTTGAAGATATATCTTTCCAGTTCTTCCATGAATTCCTTATACGTTGTCTCACCAAATTTTTCAATTTTGAGATAAAGAATTTTTCCGTCTATTGAAAATACATTGGATACTGTCTTGTTCGGAAGATCCGTTTTGTCAATGCTAACTTCTTTAAGATTATCTTCCCTGTTTTTGGAAACTTTTAAAATTAGTTTTTCCGGATTTAAACTTGCATATTGAATGATGGAATCGATATATAAATGTTCTGAATCCAATTTAATATTATTGATCTCACTAACCAGATCCCCGATTTCAATGCCGGATTGATCTGCAGGTCCTTCCAATATTACCTCTGACACATATGTCGTTGAATCAATGATCTTAAAACTTAATCCCGCTCCTTGATAAATGCCATCAAACTGATCGTGAAGATTGCTTAATTCTTTATGATCCAGATACTCTGAATAAGGATCCAATGCGAATACCATTTGCTGAATTATAAAATCTGATGTAGTTTCAGCATCAAGACTGTCAACATATTTTGTTTGTAAATAAGCAAGAACCTCATCTAATTTTTGCTTCAATGCAAAATTCTGCGAAACCGTTTTAGAAATGTCGGTATTTTGAACCTTAGGTAGTTGCATTTTGTAACCAGCATACATTCCAATAGCTGTGCACAAACCAAGAAGTAATGGCAACCAGGTTAGAAGTTTGTTTTTTTGATCTTCCAAGGTTATTTTAGTAATAAGTGAACCTTCTTACTTTAGCAACATATTTGGCGAGTCTGACGACCTGACATGAGTATCCGTACTCATTATCATACCAGGCATAGAGGGTGACGGTCTTACCATCGTTGGATAGAATGGTAGATGGAGCATCCAGTACACAGGCAACCGTTGATCCTACCGCGTTACTGCTTACATACTCATTCGAAGCGGAATATTGCAATTGCTCAGCAAGTTCTCCATAGTATGCCGCTTGTTTAAAACTATTTTGAATTTCTTCAATACTTGTCGATCTCCCAAGACTAAGATTGAGAATAGCCAGGGATACATTTGGAACCGGTACACGTACTGCGTTTCCGGTTAGTTTACCTTTCAGTTGTGGAAGAACCTTAGCTACAGCGCTGGCAGCTCCTGTACTGGTAATAACCATATTAATGGGTGCGCCTCTACCCCTTCTTGGTTTTTTATGAAAATTATCCAATAAATTCTGATCACTGGTATAAGCATGAACCGTTTCAATATGTCCTTTTTCAATTCCAAAGGTCTTGTCCACGACATGAATGAGCGGTACAATGGCGTTGGTAGTGCATGAAGCCGCACATACGATCTGGTCTTGCTCTGAATTAACAGTATCCTGATTAACACCTACAACAATATTTGGTATATCTTTTCCAGGTGCGGTCAATATTACCTGCGCAATTCCGGGCCTTAAATGCGCACTGAGTTTCTCTTTCGTATCCCACATACCCGTATTATCTATCAATAAAGCATTTTGTATCTCATACTTGGTATAATCTATCTCCGAAGGATCTGCGGCGAAAATCATTTCAATTCTGTTTCCATTTATTTCAACAACCGATTCTTCCGGAATAACTTTAATGGTTCCTCTGAAATTTCCATGAATTGAATCTGTTTCCATCAAGGACATTCGCTTGAACATTTCTTCTGCCCGGTCTTTCATGCTTGGACGAATGACAATGGCTCGCAGCCTTAGTTGCTCACCTTTTCCAGTTGTTCCGATTATTCGCCTTGCAACCAGCCTTCCAATTCTTCCAAAACCATATAAGACAA
>WBZT01003067.1_pt1 | contig 11181 bp, 13 predicted proteins | sample 5204241 | NCBI WGS metagenome assembly WBZT01 (sample SAMN12344358, study PRJNA552823) | activated sludge metagenome | biome: Activated sludge suspended growth; feature: Nitrification reactor; material: Wastewater; isolation source: activated sludge from nitrification reactor of wastewater...
CGACAGCAATCTACCCACGTCCGGGCCAACCGGGCAAGGTGCCCACCGCCCTTGTCATCTCCGATCTAGCCCAACGGCTACCCCGCGCTCGACTGGTTACGCCCATAGGAAAAAGGTGATAAGGAAAGACAAGCAAAAAATGTCTTGATACTCTGCGCTGTCGTCCGCTAACAAACAAGCCGAAAGGACGCAGGGGAGAACATGACAGCCGAAAGAGAAGAACGCTTAAAAAAGCTATGTGAGGCACTCAAGGGCCTTACAGACGGTCAAACGGAGTGGCTCAAAAAAGTCATAGAGCAATTTCAAAAACCGCATCAATTCGAAAGAAACCAAAATTCTGACATTATATCGGAATGTGTCCTTCAAGATTTTGGTGATGGATTGAGGATTCACCATTGCTTTTCAAGTGAAGCCTTTTCAAAAGACAAATTCGAATATGCTCTTGAAAGGGTTGTCAATTTCTGTGGCGGTAGCGCAAAGCTAGCCTCAAAAGGAAACCCCGGACATGACATCACGATTAACGGGGTCCGGTTTTCTCTAAAAACACAAGCCGACAAAAACCTGAAAGCCGGTTTTTTGCATATCTCAAAGTTCATGGAGCTTGGCAAAGGAAATTGGTCAGACGAAAAAGACTTAGCCGGTCTAAGGAATCAATTTTTTCATCATATGCAATCTTATGACCGGATTCTTTCATTAAGGCGGTTACCTACTGGAAAAGATAATCTGCGTTGGTATGAGCTTGTAGAAATTCCGAAAAGCCTTTTAGAAGAGGCAAAAAATGGAAGCCTGTCTATGGTGCAGGAAAGCAAGCAAACCCCTAAGCCGGGCTATTGTCATATTAATGACACAAACGGTAATGAAAAATTCCAGCTCTATTTTGATGGTGGCACAGAACGCAAGCTGCAAATCAAAAACCTCGATAAGCGCCTTTGTCTAGTTCATGCCGAATGGGAATTTGAAACAGAATAATCATTAAAAACTCGTGCCTATTGGCGTGATCTGGATGCGGTCCCGTGCCAGTTCGGCATATTCTGGCTTCATCTCGATGCCGATACACCTACGGCCTGTTTCCTTGCAGACGACTCCGACCGTTCCAGAACCAAGAAACGGGTCAAGCACTATCGAGCCCGGGCGGCTACCTGCTAGAAGGCAAAGCCGCACAAGGGCTGGCGGGAACACTGCAAAATGCGCTCCTTTAAATCCCTCGGTATTGATATTCCAGACTGTCCGCCGATTCTTCAACTGTCCATTTCCGTTCGCCTGTTCTTTTATAGCTTCAAAATCGTAATGATAGTTTTCTGATTTCGTTAGAAGAAACAAATATTCATGGGCTCGCGTGGGTCGGTCTTTAACTGACTCCGGCTGACAGTTCGGTTTGTTCCAGACAATATCTGAACGCAGATACCAGCCGTCCTGCTGCAAGGCAAAGGCAACTTTCCAAGGTACGCCGATCAAATCCTTTGGCTTTAGCCCTTCTGGTGTATCTGGGCGATAGGTCATACCTCTGGCCGGATTTTTTTTATCAGGTGCGCGCCATGTTCTGCCCCCGCTCGTGTAGCTATCGCCGATATTGAGCCAGCATGTCCCATCTTCCCGCAATGTCCGACGCACCTCCCGAAAAACCATTACAAGATGCTCGATATACTGTTCTACCTTGTCCTCTGCTCCAATCTGATCTTGATAATCATAGTCTCTTAAACCCCAATAAGGAGGACTTGTGATGCAACATTGAAAGGTGTTGTCTTCAATAAACAACAGCTCCTTGCGTGCATCCCCGACAATGACCTGTATGTCGCCTTCATTGCGCCTTAGTACGAGATTCGATTTTTCAATAGCAACAGCAGTCATTGTTTTTCATCCTGCATCATCATCGCTAATTCAATTTTCGCTCCACTCCGGCATTGCTGAAGAAATTCATTGATGGCATACCGAGTTAACCATGACAAAGAAACATCATGCCTATCGGCGATTCTGTTGAGTTGCCGGTAACTGTCTTTATCCAAGCTAACGGTTATCCTTGGCACTAATTTTCTATCTTTCATGATTACCCAACAAAAAGATTCCCAAAAACCATCATAAAAATTTCTCATCACAATGCAACATTGTGATGCACGGTGATGAAATAAATTTTCAGCCTTTCAGGACAGCTACCGACTACGACTACGCCCACCACGTCCATGGCTTGGCTCATCACTGCGTCCGTGTGATTGTTGCTCCGCCTTGCGCTCGGGCTTCGGCTTCGGCGCGCGCGTGTTCTCGTTGACCCGGTCCCGCGCCCGGCTCCATGACTGTTCCCACCGCTCGGCCAGTCGCTGTTCCAACTGCTGCAACTCCCCTTCCTGCCGCGCCTTGAGCGCCGCGGCTTCCGCGCGCAACGGCGCTTCCATCGCCTCCCACGCCGTGTTCTGCTCGCGGGTCAGGTCGTGCTTGCGCACCCGCAAGGCGTCCAGCTCCTCGCGCTCCGTCTCGGCCTGTCCGCTCACCCGATAAATCCACCCCTTAAGCCCGGTCTGTGCCTGCCGCTCCTCGATGGCGCGCATCTCGGCGCTCGCCTCCCGCCGTCGCCGGTCGAAGGATTCCCCCTCCCGGTTGGCCCACAGCTCCCGAGTGCGCTCATGCGCAAGGTGCAGAACGTCCCGCGCCTCAAGCTGGCGACTGAACAGGCATTGCCGTTCTCGTGCCGCCCACGTCTCGAACCGTTCGCGGTGCGCGGCCTCCTGTTCCGCCGTCACCTGCCGCGCCAATGCCGCCCCCACGGCCCGGAATGCCTCCCGCGCCGACGGTGGCGCTTTCGGCTCGGTGCGGTCTGGTTCCGGCGTCCGGACCGGCTCCGGCTCCCGCACCTTGCGCGGACCGGCCGCCCGGATAGCCGCTTGCACCTGCGCCACGCTCGGCAGGTTCTCCCGCTTCAGCTCGGCGGTCCGTTGATCGAACCCCGCGTTCGTCATCCTCTGACCTTGGGGCAAACCCTTGTTCAGTTCGCGCAACACCGCGAAAGCCCGGCCATTCGGCGCCACCGCCATCAAAACATCGTCTTTCCTATCGCCCTTCGCCAGCTTCCAGCCTTTCGCCTCTAGCGCGCTCTGGAAGCCCTTCCCGCCATCGCTGCGCCGCCAGCACTCCGCCACGGCATGATCCACGTACCGGCCCGGCAGGGGCCTGTCAGGCCGTTTCTCGGCCATCAGCCGGGCCAAGGCGTTGAACTCCCGCGCCCGGCAATACACCTTGCCCTGTTCGCGCTCGTAACCGCGCGCCCAAGTCTGTAGCTTCTCCTGATCCTTGTAGAGATTGATCGCCTTCCCCGTTTCCGGATGCACCCGGTTCACGATCACATGTACATGCCGATGCGCCGTATCGTTATGCGCCACAAAAACGGCTTGATAATCCTCCATCCCCACCGCCCGCAACGCCGCCCGTCCCGCCTCGATCATCTCCGCGCGCTCGGGCTGCTGCTCCGGATGCCACGCCAGGGAAAACGCATAAACCGGCTTCTCACAGCGCTTGCTCTGCCGGGCCGTGTCGATCATCAACCCGATGGCCGCGCGCGTATCCGTCACCCGCGCCAGATTCTCGACATGGCACCAATCCACGCGCGCCGCCGTGTGCAAGCCTTCCCCGCGCTCGATCTGCGCCGCATCGCGCTTGTCGTGGCCGTAATAGGCCCACGCCCCGATGAAGCTACGCCCCGGCTTCGTCGTTCGCGGGACCATGCCGACGGCCTGCCTCGGTCAACAGCGCGCTGATCGCGTCCAGCACCTCATCCAGCTTCGCCGGGGCATGCGTCCCGGTCGCGTTCAAGTGCCGGGCAATCTGGTTCAGGTTATTCCCGATCGCCAACAGCGCCCGCACTTTCTCCGGATCGTGGCCCTCTTCCCGAACCACCCGCACCGTGCCGCGCACCAGACAAGCGCGGGCATAGTCGCTTGGTGACAGCTTCAACCGCCGCGCCTGTTCCTCGACCCGCGCCCGTTCGGCGGCGGTCAGGCGCACCGTGAAATTTTCCCGGATCGCGTTTTCAGCCAAACGCGGCCTACCCATGGCGGATTCCTCGCAAGCGGATTGCTCCGAAAAACACACGAAAACCGCGCGTTCGCGCGGCGGGGTTCCACAGGGGCGCGGCCCCTTGGCGAGATAGAGAGTTTTCGCCTTGCGAAAACCTATCTCGCTATCCGACTACACCACCCCGACATTGTACCGATTCCGGGGGTCCATCACCTCGCTTTTCGCCGGATATGCACAACAATTTTTCCGCGCGCCCTCGGTTTTCATATCGAAGCGCGCCATTTCTTTGTCTTCCCCAGAATTTTTGGCTTGTGTCGGCAAGGTTGCCCGGTGAATATGGCGAAATAGTTCCCGTTGAACGATAGGAAACAGGCGATGTATTCACTGAAGGAAGCGGCGGAACGAACAGGCAGAGGGAAACCCGCCATTTTGAAAGCCATCCAGAAAGGCCGGATTTCCGCGAAAAAAAATGAACTCGGTGAATGGCAGATTGACCCTGCAGAACTGCATCGGGTGTATCCGGTGATTTCAGGAACCGTTTCCGGTGAACGAGAGGAAACACCCAAGGAAACGAACGCCTTACAACGGGAACTTGAGATTTTGCGCGAAGAACGGCGGCGGGACTTCGATCTTATCGAAGACCTGCGCAAGGATCGGGACCACTGGCGACAACAGGCCACGGCTTTACTGACCGATCAACGCGAGAAAGCCCCGGAACCGAAACCCGCGCGAGGCTTCCGGGCGTGGCTGGCAAAACGGATCGCGGGAACCCAATAGCCCCTGTAAGCGCCTAGAAGGGGGCTAGAAGCGATTTTCTCGCCCGAACCGTCCCCTTCCCCTTCCAATCGACCAGAAGCCGCTCTCTGACCTTCTACGGCCCATCCTGAAGGGGCTTCAATCTCAAGGGTGGGGCATCTTCCACAAACCCTTTCTTTTTCCTACCGCCCAAACCGGACAGGGAGTCTTGCCTCTGGACGGTCAGTCCCTCCCCCTGAATGCCTTTCGGGAGGCTCAAGCCTCCACCAAGGTTTCAGGTTGACCCCGAACGGTCCAGCCTTCACCCCCTTGCCGAACCGGTTTTTGGGTTTTTGCGGGGCGACTTTCCGCGATTGGCGAGTTTTCCACCAACCGCGTTTTCCAACTACAGGGTTTTTTTATAAATACAGGGTACTACAGGGAGGGCTAGAAAACGGCGAAAAACACGTTTAAAAACAAAATATTGCGCGAATTTTTTCGCGATGAAGCGTCACCGTTTCAGCGCAAAAGCGTCACCGTTTCAGCGCAAAAATGGCCTTTAGGCGTCACCGTTTCAGCGCAAACAACATACGAAATCCACCATTCCCTGTGGATAAGATCGTCCTATCATTTTCCTTGAAAAGGCGGTAGGAAAAGGAACATGAGTGACGATAACGAAGACCTCAACAAACTCATCCATGAAGCCCTAGCCATAGAGGCGCAAGAGGCAAAAGAAGCAGGTGCCGTTGGCTTCATGGCTCGCGCCCTCACTCAAGCTACCATGCCGCACCGTAAGACCCACGATCCAATTTTCAGGAGGAAAAATGGGTCTTTCAGTCTGGCAATGCTCGCTCATCCAGACGTGGGTTTGCCTTATGGGTCGATTCCCCGGTTGCTGTTGTCGTGGATGACAACGGAAGCCGTGCGCACACGCTCACCAAATTTAGAGCTTGGGCCTACCTTGTCGGCATTCATGGCAGAATTGGGATTGGCGCGGCGCGGCGGGGAAAGAGGAGACATCACAAGATTCCGTAACCAGACCATACGCTTGTTTTGTTCAACTGTATCTTGCAGGTATGAAGATAAAGCGCATGACGCAGGGGCTAATCTCAACATCGTTGAAAAATATTCCCTGTGGTGGAATCCAAAAACGCCTAATCAAATGCCGCTCTGGAAATCAACGGTGACGCTCGGCAATAGCTTTTTCAACGAGATTATCAACCGTCCGGTTCCGGTGGATATGCGGGCGCTCAAGGCCCTCAAGCGATCACCATTAGCCTTGGATATTTATTGCTGGCTGACCTATCGCATGTCCTATCTACGCAAGCCAACAGAAATCCCGTGGGTCGCCCTGCAAATGCAATTTGGTGCGGACTATACCCAAACCAGACAATTCAAGGCGGCTTTTCTGGAACACCTCCGAGCCGTCCTTGCGCGCTACCCGGAAGCCAATGTCGAGGAGGGAGAACGGGGCTTGCTGCTCAAGCCCAGCAAGCCGCACGTCGCGCAACAACTGCTCCCGACGTTGCCAAGGCTCAAGAATTCGCCCATATCGGAACCGCTCTTGCTCCCGCTACCCATCCATGAAGAACAAACAGGTCCACACCTGCGGGCCTCGACTTACGAACGGGCAAAACAGGCCGTGCCGGGGTGGGATGTGTACGAACTGGAAAGACAGTGGCGCGAATGGATCGAAAAGAAGGGAATACCGCAAAAACCGGATGCGGCTTTTCTCGCCTTCTGTCGCAAGAAAGCCGCCCGCACCCTTGCTACTCACTAAACTAGCGCTCTAAACAACCTACGCTGCTTCATGAAATGATTCTTCCCCATCGATAACACAGTCGCTCACCATTGTTCCTGTACCTACAATCGTGAGCAGCTCTGCCATAATAGAGCATTTTCTCACACCGACAATATGCCCCCTTCTATGCTTTAAATTACCCTTTGTGAAACGACTTACTGTTTGCAAAGCAGAAACCAAAAAATCAAGATGAAAATAACTTTCCAGTGTTTCTTTTCCTATGGTTCTAATCGAATTTACGACAGAGTCGATTTCATTAACTCTTAAGCTAGAAATCTGTTTCCCTCCTATTTTTATCAAATAGTTTTCAGGAAAAACCACAACAATTTTTATACCATTGAGTGTATCTGCAATTTTGCATGAAAACCCCCAAGGGTCAACGTTACGCAATGCACCTTCATCGGCAACCAGTGGTAACCAAACTGGCACTACACAATTATCAAGCCCACCCACACAACCGATCTTACTATCGACTAAACTCCAATCAAAAGGATGCATTAATCTTGCTTTCAAGGCAAACCGTTCCAAAACCATTTCTAGCCTAGCTCTAGCTTGATAGAAAATGCATTCGTACCAACTTTCTATGGTTGATAGCTCTTCATCATCAGATGGGCATATCTGAGGCTTGCTATTCTGGCCGATAACGATTTGAAAATTAAAATTGTAATTCCGTATTAATGATGAAATATCTTTTATAACCGTTTCCAGTGCTTCGGTAGAAAGATCGCGAGGTATAACAACAAAAATAGGATTGCTTACAAAGGCCTTAGCATACTTTTGGGCCTCAGCGTTAATGCGGTCTTCTTCGATTCCATCTTCTTCAACTTCTCGCAACATAATCATGGTGTTATGCTCCAAGTGTTTAAACCTGACTAAAACCATAAACACAGTGTAACACATATAGACAAACAAATTTACTTTGAGACAAGTCGCAAGCGACGAAGCGTATAAACATACGCAGGAACGATGCGGCGACGGATCGAAATAAAGTGGGTAGTTTGTACTGTACCAGCAAAAAGATAAATCGTATACTTTTATATTTTTATAATACAAAACAAATACATAACTAAAAATCTAAGCGGGGTACTTAATGATAATATGAGAGAATATGCCATGAAAATGTTTCATGGCATATTTATGTTGCAAGAAGTGTAGTTCGTTTTCGTTTGTAAAATCAGGACATACGGATGCAGCGCTACAAATGCAAGGACTGCGGCTGTCAATTTATGCCGGGCACCCGGCGCTGGGTTCATCCGGGTCTGAAGTCTCTGGCGATGGTGCTTTACGGTTTTTGCGGTGTGTCCATGGGCAGGATTGCCCGCCTGTTCGACATTTCAACGCCCGCCGTTCAAAGCTAAACGTTCACAAGCCAAAATCGGCTGTGTTACCTTTTACATCAGAAGATTTTTTATTCTCCGACAGAGATCTTCTTTGCTTTGCAATTGCTAAACGAGCGGCATTTAAAATGCCGTATTCACCCACAATCGCTAGCTCCATATCAGTCCTTTCTTTTTTAGGGGCGATAAAATCCTTGACTTTTAATCCATTTCTACAGCATTGGTTTTCAACAGCTTTCATCAAATTTGGATCAAGCCTCCTAAGTTGATCCTGAAAAATAAAGTCCTTGTCTTTATTAAACTTCTTTAGATACTTACCCCAATGTTTTTCAAGCCATTCCAAGGAATCGAGTCTACCCGGATATACTATATACTGCCCAGTCTGTGGTAGGTTAGATTTAAGCCTTTTACATTCATCATTGCCACCATTAAATGCTAGGTTTCCAGCTAGCTGGTATAATATTATTTTTTCGTTTAACGAAAGACTACCAGAGCTCCCTATTTTGTTGAAAATGGCTTTTATCTCTTCCATAAGTTCATGGCAGCTTGATTCCATCATCTTATAAGCCTTTCCGTGTTTTCTATCCCTATCCGCACGAGCACTACGAGTATTAGACCGTCTCTTTTTATTAGGAAACCTAGAATTTACTATTGAGATATATCCTTGGCTAGTATCTGTCATATCACACCACCCATACTCTAGCAAGTAACTTAACAAGTTAGCAAAAAGCTATATCAGAACGACAGAACAAACTTATGCCTGAATGCAGATAATAAATTAGCCATTTTATGGCCTTACCTGCATCCTTGTTACAGATGTTATGCTAGAAATAAAGGCTTTTGGCTCGAAAACCCAGCCAAATCGTAAAATGAGGCAAAGAGCTTTTGACTCCGTGGGCTTTCTAAATACTTAAGTGATTATATCTTCTTAGGCTCTCTTCGTCATCCCAGATCACCCGCCTATACCGCCCGCGCGAAAAGGTTCCCTTTTGCGCGGTTGTCCACGGCTTTCTAAGCTCTTGTTTCGGTTAATACTGGAAGGCGGCAAAAGGGCCGTGCAAAATAGCGGGCATGAAAATCGGTTATGCCCGCGTTTCGACGGATGAACAAAACCTCGACCTGCAACGGGCAGCGCTTGAAGCCGCCGGGTGCGAACGGGTCTTTGAGGATCGGGGGATTTCCGGGGCAGACTCCGCCCGTCCGGGTCTTGCCGCCGCTCTGGCCGCCCTTGGGGCCGGGGATGTTCTGGCCGTCTGGAAACTGGATCGCCTCGGGCGCTCGCTTGGGCAACTCATCGTCATGATCGACGGCATCGGCAAGGCCGGGGCCGGGTTTCAGTCGCTCTCCGAGAGTATCGACACCACCACGGCAGGCGGGCGGCTCATCTTCCACGTCATGGGCGCTCTGGCCGAATTCGAGCGGTCCTTGATCGGGGAACGCACGCGGGCCGGGATGCAGGCCGCCAAGCGCCGGGGAAAGGCCGTAGGTCGTCCCCGCAAGCTCTCCCCCCATCAACTTGCCCGCGCTCGGGCCTTAATCGAAGCTGGGGAGGAAACTCGCGCCGGGGTCGCCGAACTGTTCGGGGTGGATGTGGCGACGTTAAGACGGGCGATGGGAAAAAGATAAATCCTGTTTACTCAGCGAAAATGGTGTGTTATTGAATTTATAACAATTTTGTTATAAGATAAAAAAATGAGAGGCGGCCTTGAATCTTCGTGATGTTGTTTGGATGGGAGATTCCAAAAAACGCATCAAGGAATTCCCCAAGGAAACGCAGCGCTCGATGGGCGGCGCGCTCATGCTGGCGCAATTCGGCGGAACCGCCGACAACGTAAAACTGTTCAAGGGCGTCGGGAGCGGTGTTTTTGAGATTGTCGAAAGCCACCACAAGAACGCCTATCGAATGATTTATGCTGTGCAGATTGGTAAGAAAATTTATGTCCTGCACGCCTTTCAGAAGAAATCCAAGACCGGAATTGAAACGCCCAAAGCGGATGTGGATTTGGTGAAACAGCGCTACAAACAGGCACAGGAGCTAGCAAAAGATGACGACACCGGACATTGAGTTTGAGAACAGCGGCGGTAATATTTTTGAAGACCTCGGCCTCGATGATGCGGAAGAGCTTTACACGCGCGCCGCGCTCGGCGCTCAAGTCGTCAAAATCCTCAAGGAGGAAGGCTACACGCAAGCGGAAACCTCAAAAGTGCTCGGTATCAAACAACCCGAAGTCTCGGCGCTCATGTGCGCCCGCTTCCACCGTTTCAGCCAAGAACGGCTTATCGGTTTTCTGAACAAATTAAATCTGAAAGTGACGATTCAAATCAGCCCCCACCAAAGAGGCGAACCCTTTCAGCAGGTTTCTATCGCGCCCTAAATCGTTTTCATTCCGTACTGTGTTCCCTTTTTCTCACACGGTTTTTCTTCATCGTCTGTGAAAGCTGCACACGTACGCGGCATCACCCGCCCGGCCTTTCAGTCGTAATCCCGAGTCCGGCTGCGCCCGCCGCGCCCGTGTGAGTGCTCCGCCTTGCGCTCGGGCTTCGGCGCGCGCGTGTTCTCGTTGGCCCGGTCTCGCGCCCGGCTCCATGACTGTTCCCACCGCTCGGCCAGCCGCCGTTCCAACTGCTGCAACTCCCCCTCCTGCCGTGCCTTGAGCGCCGCGGCTTCCGCGCGCAACGGCGCTTCCATCGCCTCCCATGCCGTGTTCTGCTCGCGGGTCAGGTCGTGCTTGCGCACCCGCAAGGCGTCCAGCTCCTCGCGCTCCGTCTCGGCCTGTCCGCCCACCCGATAAATCCACCCCTTAAGCCCGGTTTGCGCTTGCCGCTCCTCAATGGCGCGAATGTCTGCGTTCGCCTCCTGCCGTCGCCGGTCGAACGATTCCCCCTCTCGATTGGCCCACAGTTCCCGAGTGCGCTCATGGGCAAGGTGCAGAACGTCCCGCGCCTCAAGCTGGCGGCTGAACAAGCATTGCCGTTCCCGTGCCGCCCACGTCTCGAACCGTTCGCGGTGCGCGGCCTCCTGTTCCGCCGTCACCTGCCGCGCCAATGCCGCCCCCACGGCCCGGAACGCCTCCCGCGCCGACGGTGGCGCTTTCGGCTCGGTGCGCTCCGGCTCCGGCTCTCGCACCTTGCGCGGACCGGCCGCCCGAATGGCCGCTTGCACCTGCGCCACGCTAGGCAAGTCCTCCCGCTTCAGATCGGCGGTCCGTTGATCGAACCCCGCGTTCGTCATCCTCTGACCTTGGGGCAAACCCTTGTTCAGTTCGCGCAACACCGCGAAAGCCCGGCCATTCGGCGCCACCGCCA
>WBZT01001365.1_pt1 | contig 11180 bp, 12 predicted proteins | sample 5204241 | NCBI WGS metagenome assembly WBZT01 (sample SAMN12344358, study PRJNA552823) | activated sludge metagenome | biome: Activated sludge suspended growth; feature: Nitrification reactor; material: Wastewater; isolation source: activated sludge from nitrification reactor of wastewater...
CGCGAAGCGCCGACGAACAGGAGTTCAGCTTCTACAACCACTATTACGGCCATGACTGCTATCTGCCGCTGTTCCTCTTCGAGGGGCTCTCGGGAAAATTCATCACCGCCGCGCCGCGCCCCGGCCAACGCCCGACCGGCGCCGAGAACGCCATGATCGTCAAGCGGGTGGCCAAGCGGCTGCGCGGCGCTTGGCCCCAGACCCGCATCGTGCTGCGCGGCGATGCGCATTTCGCCAATCCCGAGTTAATGCAACTGGCGGTGGATGATCCGAACCTCGACTTCATCTTTGGGCTGGCCGGCAACCGGGCGCTTTCCCCTCTGGCCGAGCCCTTCCTGGCCGCCAATCGCCAAGGCCATGCGCTCCGCGTTGAGAACGCCCGCCGTGCCCAGCGACCCCTGCCGATCCACACCCGAACCGATCATGAGATCGCGTACGTCGCCGCCTCCTGGCCGCAGGCGTTTCGGGTGATCCTCAAGGCCGAGGTGATCGCCTTGGGCGATAACCCGCGGTTCGTGGTCACCTCCCTGGACCTCCCCACCCCGGAGTGCCTCTACCGCGATCTCTACAGCGCCCGCGGCCAGGACGAAAATTTCATCAAAATGGTCAAGAGCGACTTGGCCAGCGATCGCACCTCCGACCACCGCTTCCTCGCCAACCACCTGCGCCTGTTCTTTTCCTGTGCTGCCTACGTCTTGCATCAGGCGCTGCGTACCGAGGTGCTGGTCCATACCGAACTGGCGTGCGCCCAACCGGTCACCGTCATCCTCAAGTTGTTCAAGCTGGCGGTGCGGGTGGTGGCGTACAAGGATCGGATCAAACTGCACTTACCGACGAGTTGTCCGGTCAAAGACCTCCTGCGCCGAGTCACCGACCTCCTGTTCCTGACGCGACCGCCGCAGCTGCTCCGCGCCTGACCCCTGCGGTCAACACCCACTCTGGGACACCCAAGGCCCGTTGGGGCAGGCAGCGTGCTGCCCGTCTGGCGCCACCGTGCCCGTCTGACCCGCTGCGACGCCCGGTTAATACCGGCAACGCCGGCCTCCATCAACGATCCGCCTACGGGTAACCCGTCCAACATGCCGGTCTCGCCTTGAATCCGACTACGCGGGGCGGCCTCTGGCGCCGATGGCGGATTTATGAAACATTCGGGTTAGGAGTAAAACGCATGACACGGCAACTTACGACGAATGACTTGGCAGTTTCTCCCCAGTGGTTCGGCATTGGGGCGTTGACGGCTTGCAGCGCAATTTTATCGATGCTGCTGGCTTGCGCCACACCCTTCGCTGCACTCGCCACGCTGGCGGTTCTGTTTCTACCGCGTCGGCGGGTGCTGGCAGCGGCTATCGGGGTCTGGCTGGCTAATCAGGCGGTCGGCTATCTCCTGTTGGATTATCCCCACAGCTCATCAAGCTACGCCTGGGGAGCGATGATCGGCGTTGGTCTGATGGCAGCGGCGTGCGCGGCCCGGGCGGCATCTGATCGGTTGGCCCGGCAATCGCGGCTGGTGGCCGGGAGCCTAACTTATCTGGCGGCCTTCGCCGGGTTTCAGGCGATGATGGCGGTCGGTTACGCGCTGCTAGGCGGAACCATGACGTTCGCCGGCATCTTGGCGGTCTTCAGAATCGACATCCTGGCGTTTTTGGGCCTTCTGCTTGTAGTTGGCCTCATCGGCAAAGTCACCGCCGAGTTCCATCACCATGGTTTGGCGCAACATCCGGTTTCTCATCCGTAAAATGGATGCTGTGGAGAGAAGTTGAACAATCCGGGCAGGTTCCGTGAATGGTCATTTCCGCCCGTTGAATTGTGTATCCCGCCGGCAATCCCAGGACGAAGGCGGGTCGCACGGTATCCAGACACGACACTGCCCCACAATTCAGGCAGTGAAAATGGGGATGGTCATGGTTCTCATCGCGCATGGCGCTGAATCGCCAGGAGCGATCCTCGGCAGCGATCTTATGCGCCAAGCCCTGCGCAACCAGCCATTCCAGGACACGATACAGGGTCACCCGGTCAAAATGCTCACCCTGTGCGACGATTCTAGCCTCGACATCGTGATGGCTGAGCGCGGCGGGCGAATCCAGCAGCACCTGCAAGACCGCCAGTCGCGCCGCGGTCACTCGTTGACCGCGCGCCCGTAGGCGCGCACGGGCAGGTTCCAGTGGATCCGCCGTTAAGTCGGGTGTGATGATGGCGTCCATTCCGCCTGCGCCTACTGGAACCAATGGATCACCCGCTGCCAATGATCATCGCCATAACAACGCCGGAAGCGCTCAGTCTCTTCAAGGTTTGGGTTTTGCCAAATCGCCAGGCGCTGTTCGATGAAGGTTGGGGTCAGAGGGATACGGCACTCGACGGTGATGCAGTGTCGCCAAGCGGAGTAGCTATCAGGAATGGGGGCGGTATCCATGGGTGGGAGAAGGTCGTCAGTGGTTAATCGGCAACCCGGTTTTGCAGACGCTCGCGCTGCTCCTGGGTCTCAATGCAAAGTGTGGCCGTCGGACGGGCTAACAGACGCCGCAGCCCGATCGGTTCGCCGGTTTCCTCGCAGTAGCCATATTCGCCCGTGTCTATCCGACGCGCATCGATTTTGCCCAGCCACTTCCGCTCGCGGTCGCGCACCCGCAGTTCCAGAAGACGTTCTTCCTCTGCCGTAGCCCGATCATTCGGATCCGCCGACGTCTCGTTTTGCTGGAGATGCTGGCTGGTGACCGCAGCGTTAGCGAGCAGATCCTTGCGTAACTGTTGCAGCCGGGTACGGAAAAAAGCCGTTTGCGCCGCGTTCATATAGTCGGCATCGGGCATAGCCAGCAACTCCGCCTCGGTAAGCGGCGGAAATTCGGACGCCATGACACGGGCGATTTCGGGTTTCCCTCGACGGCGGGGTCGGACGTTCATCGGCATGATCCTTCCAACTGGAAAAAGCACAGCAGATTGCGCTTCACGCATTTTTATCAACTTGGTTGCATTAAACTATACACGCGGGCATTTGCAGGTAGACTGATTTTAATTATAAATTCCTCCTTTTTGACCACGAACAGAATAAAATACTGCGCTTTTTTATGCAACTTAGTTGCATAAAATTTTCTGCGGAATATACTGCCACTCCAGGATGGCCCTGGCGTTCTTTCCAGAGCACCAGGAAGTCGACGTTATTCTCAACGTACTACGGATCATGGATATCATTGAGTATTCCACGGTGGATACCGATGGTGTGCTGGTGGCCATCGAACGCTTGGGCCGCGACGACCTGGCGGTGCTCGAAATGTAATGAGTAAAATACAATGAAAGTTGCCTACATCTTCCGCTCCAATATGGCCTCTACGTTTCAACTCGCGACCATGATTCTACCCCAGCTCGAGGGCGGCTATCACGGCGCCGAGGTTGTTGGCATGTTCTTTTTCGACGACAACACCTACGTCCTCCGCGCGGGCGATCCCGTTGGTGAGCGTCTGGCGCGAGTCGCGAAGCAGAACGGGATCCTGGTAATGATGTGCGACCAGTGCGCGGTACGGCGAAACCTCGCAGAAGGCACACTGGAGCAATGCGGGAAGGGGGAAGTGACGGCGAAAGGCACCGTTGAAGGGGTGACGGTGGGTTGCTTCCCGCAGCTCTATGGCGCGCTCGGCCCGAATCCCCCCGACTACGTGATCACGCTCTGAATGAGAATCGCGATGGAGAATGATCCATCGCTCACCACTACTCGTCGTTAATGCCATGACGAATCAGCTCGATTCACTTTCTGAACTGGCGTCCACCTTGATCCCAGTAAGCTTGCTGACCGGCTTCCTGGGCAGTGGCAAGACCACCGTACTCAATCATCTGGTGCGCCAGCCCGAGCTGGCCGACGCATTAGTCATCATCAACGAGTTCGGTGAGATGGCGCTCGATCACCTGCTGGTGGCCCACAGCACCGAGAATCTGGTGATGGAGATGAGCAGCGGTTGTCTGTGCTGCACCATCCGCGGTGATCTGGTGAAAACCCTGCGCGACATCACCTGGCGCTTCTCGCGCAAGGGCCAGCGGCAGTTCCGGCGCGTGCTGATCGAGACTACCGGCCTGGCCGATCCGGCACCCATCATCCACACGCTGATGACCCATCCGCAGATCGCGCCGAAGTACCGACTCGACGGCATTGTGGCCACGGTCGATATGGCCACGGGGATGAATACGCTGGACCAGCACAAAGAGGCGATCAAGCAAGCCGCCGTCGCCGATGCGTTGCTGCTGACCAAGGCCGATCTGGCCACCGACGAACAACGCGCCGCGCTGCTGTGCCGGCTGGATGTCATCAATCCGGCCGCCCCGCGCTGGGAGGTGAGTAACGGCGCAATCGCAGCGCAGAAGGTGTTGAATCTCGGGCTGTTCACCGCCGAGGGGAAATCACCCGACGTGGCACGTTGGCTCAGCGAAGAAGCCTACGCGACGTCGCCGCATGGGCACGCACACGAACACCATGACCAGGATCACGATCATGATAGCCACAATCACTCTGCGCATGATCTGCACGGCCATGCGCATACGCACGACCACCCGGATGTCAACCGGCATGACGACCACATTCGCGCCTTCTGCTTTACCGTCGAGCAGCCCATCCCCGAGGAAACCCTGGCGGACTGGCTCGAGGTGCTGATGAGCTTTGTAGGCAGCCGCATTTTGCGCGTCAAGGGCATTCTCAACATTGAAGGCAATGCGCAGCCGGTTGTTGTACATGGCGTCCAGCACATCTTTCACCCGCCCTTCACCTTGCCGGCCTGGCCAAGCGAGGACCGTCGTTCACGCCTAGTCTTCATCACGAACAATGTCGGCAGAGACGTGATCGAAACAACCTTTCACGCCTTCCGCGAGATTTTGCCGAAGGCCGCAGGAGCGCGTGCGTGAACCCGCCGATTCGTCTGCATAACACGCTCACGCGCAAAAAGGAGCCATTGCGTACTGGACAGCCCGACCGGGTGACGATGTATGTGTGCGGCCCCACCGTTTACAACTACGCTCACATCGGCAACGCGCGGCCCGCTGTGGTGTTCGACGTGCTGTCGCGGCTGCTGCGGCAGGACTACCGCGAGGTGATCTACGCGCGCAACTTCACTGATGTGGATGACAAGATCAACGCGGCGGCGGCAGCGGTGGGCGTACCCATCGGCGTCATCACGGACCGCTACATCGATGCCTATCAAAAAGACATGCAGGCGCTCGGCATACTGACGCCCGACCTGGAGCCGCGCGTCACCGGGCACATCCCGTCCATCATTGAGCTGATCCAGACGCTGATTGAGCGCGGCCATGCCTACGTCGAACAGGGGCATGTGCTCTTTCATGTGCCGTCCTATCCCGAGTACGGGCGGCTTTCGGGGCGGCGCACCGAGGATATGTTGGCAGGCGCCCGCGTGGAGGTCGCGCCGTACAAGCGCGATCCGCTGGACTTCGTACTCTGGAAGCCCTCGACGCCGGAACTGCCGGGCTGGGACAGCCCCTGGGGCCGGGGCCGCCCCGGCTGGCACATCGAGTGTTCGGCCATGATCGGCCGGCACCTGGGCCACACCATCGACATTCACGGTGGTGGGCAGGATCTGATCTTTCCGCACCACGAAAATGAAATCGCCCAGGGCGCCTGCGCCCACGGTGCGCTCTACTGCCGTACCTGGGTCCATAACAGCTTCGTCACCGTGGATGAGCAAAAGATGTCCAAGTCGCTGGGCAATGTGCTACTGGTGCGTGATCTGCTGGCCCAGGCGCCGGGCGAAGCCGTCCGTCTGGCGCTGCTCTCCACCCATTACCGCAAGCCGCTGGGCTGGAATGCACAGCGACTGCACGGTGCGCGACAAACGCTGGCGAGGTACTACGAATGCCTGGCTAAGGTCGCGCAAATCGACGCTTTGCCGCAGACCGCACCCGACGCGCAGGTGCTGGAAGCACTCAGAAACGATCTCAATATCCCTGGCGCCCTGGTGCGGCTGCATGTGCTGTTGATGCAACTGGAAGAGGCAGATACGGATACACAGCGGGCGCGTGCGAAATCCGTCCTTCTTGCCTCCGCCGGGGTGATGGGCCTGCTGCAGCAGGCGCCACAGGCGGCCCTGGCCGCGTTGCGGCCGACGGCGCCTGCCCTGTCCGCCGATGATGCCCGGTTCAAGACCCTTTTGGCCGAGCGTGAACTGGCCCGCCGTGACCGTAATTTTCCCAAAGCGGATGCGCTCCGCGAGGAGTTGGAGGCTGCGGGCTTCATGATCGAGGACACCCCCACGGGTCCGGTGCTGCGGCCCGCTGCGAAGGAGCCGGCATGACACGCTGGCCCACCCAACTGTTGTTCTTGCTGGTACGCGGCTACCAATTTTTCATCAGCCCGATGCTCGGCCCGCGCTGCCGTTTCCATCCCACCTGCTCGCAATACGCCATTGAGGCGTTGCGAACGCATGGTGCATTCAAGGGATCATGGCTTACGCTGCTGCGCCTCGGGCGCTGCCATCCTCTGCATCCCGGCGGTTACGACCCTGTGCCAGCCAGCCGCTCCAGCGAGCGAGATGGCATGTGCTGATTCGCAAGCTGTTCAGGTTCGAGAACGCGCACATCGTACGCGGCTGCAGCACGCGGCGCTGCTCCCACTCCATCCACGGCCACTCTTACAAGGTCGAGCTGCTGTTGGAATCGCATGCGCTGGACAACGGCCAGATGGTCTATGACTTCGGCTTGCTCAAAGGCCCCGTGCGCGATCTGATCGACGGCTTCGATCACGCCATCGCGCTCTGGTCAGCGGATGCCCCGGAATACCTGGATGCCATGCGCAAGCACTCCGAGCGCTGGGTGCTGATCCCGGTGTCGCCCAGCGCAGAGCAGTTCTCGCGGCTGTTCTTTTGCCTCGTCGATGCCGCGCTGAGCTTGACCGACATGACCAACGGCGAAGCCGGCGTGCGACTGCACTCGGTGATCGTCCACGAAACCGAGACCGGCTATGCGCAATGTTTCCGCGAAGATGCCGACAACCCGCGCATGGGCCTGATTGCGTTGGACGATATCGAGTTTTCCCCGGCGGTCATGGCCGAATGGCGTGACCCCGGCCTTTTCGAACGCCTGAAACGCGGCGAGCGCAAAGCCAATCCGGCGCCAGCAGAAGCCCTCCAAGACCTCTCCAAACACCAGCTGAGAGTCCCTTCATGATTCGTAAAAACCCACACTGAAATATTCCAAATATTCATCCCAGCGCCTTGGCAAGGTAAGAAAATGGCAAACAAAACTTTTACCGACCAGTTGGTCGTCGATACGCTTCAACTGTGGTGCGACAACGTCGTCAGGATTGGCAAGATCCATTCGGAAGGCGGCGACGTAGTGGCCGCAGCAACGCAGATACTCAGCGACAACTACGACTATGACAAGGGCAAGGTGCTGTTCAAGCCAACCTTGGCTTTCGGTCCGCAAACCTTTCGTCCAACCATGGCAGGGGCGCTGGCGTACTTCATCGGTGGCAACCCCGACTTTCCGAACGACAAGGGTTTCAAGCTCAAGCCCTGGGTGAAGGTCTGGTTCAACAAGCTCGACTATGTGCTCCATGGCGACATCGCAATCGCTCAGTGCAACGTCCATCTCATCGGAGATGACGATAGCCACATTTTCGTGAACAAGAGTTTTGTTTTCAAGATTTGCGATGACGGCAGGGTCAGGATCGTGCTCCACCAGTCGTCGTTGCCGTTTCAGCCAGAGGCGCAGTGATGACCGCCATTATTTCTGACCAGACGCTCACCATCACGCTGCCTGACGGATCGCAGCGCGAATTCGGCGAACCGGTCACCGTGGCTGGGGTGGCTGCTGCCATCGGAGCCGGGCTGGCGAAGAACACCGTGGCCGGCCGGCTGGACGGACGGCTGGTCGACGCTTGCGAGCTGATCGACCGCGATGCGGCGGTACAGATCATCACCCCGAAGGACGACGAAGGGCTGGCCATCATCCGCCACTCGTGCGCCCACCTGATGGGCCATGCCGTCAAGCAGCTCTACCCGGGCGCGAGGATGGTGATCGGCCCGATCATCGAGGACGGCTTCTTCTATGACATCGCTTACGAGCGCCCCTTCACGCCCGAGGATCTGGTCGCCATCGAGCAGCGCATGCGCGAGCTGATCGCTAAAGACTATGACGTCATCAAGCGCGTGCTGCCGCGTGACGAAGTGATCCGGCTGTTCGGCGAGCGTGGCGAAACCTACAAACTGCGCCTCGTCGAAGACATGCCGGACGAGCAGAATATGGGCATGTACTTCCACGAGGAATACGTGGACATGTGCCGTGGACCGCATGTGCCCAACACGTGCTTCCTGAAGCACTTCAAGCTCACCAAGATCTCCGGCGCCTACTGGCGCGGCGACGCGAAGAACGAACAGCTTCAGCGCATCTACGGCACGGCCTGGGCGGACAAGAAGCAGCTCGACGCCTACCTGCAGCGCATCGAGGAAGCGGAGAAGCGCGACCACCGCAAGCTGGGTCGCGAACTCGGCCTGTTTCACTTCAACGACGAAGCGCCGGGTGCGGTGTTCTGGGAACCGCGAGGCTGGGTCGTGCTCCGGGAGCTGATCGCCTACGTGCGACGTCGCCAACAGGATGCGGGCTATGTGGAAGTGAATTCGCCTGATGTGATGGATCGCGGCCTGTGGGAGATCTCGGGTCATTGGCAGAACTATCGCGATCACATGTTCACCACCGACACCGAGGACGGCCGCACGTTGGCCCTCAAGCCCATGAACTGCCCGGGCAGCGTGCTGCTCTACCGCCACGGCCGCAAGAGCTACCGCGATCTGCCCATCAGAATGGCGGAGTTTGGCAAGGTTCATCGCTACGAACCGTCGGGTGCACTGCACGGCCTGTTGCGCGTGCGCCATTTCACCCAAGACGACGCTCACATCTACTGCACGCCCGAGCAAATGGACAGCGAATGCCGCGAAGTGATGTCGCTGGTGCTGGACATCTACAGCCAGTTTGGCTTCGAGGACGTGCGCATCAAGGTTTCCACGCGCCCCGAGAATCGCATGGGCGATGAAGCCATGTGGGATTTGCTTGAAGGCGCTCTGATCCGTGCGATTGAAGGCATGGGCCTCAACTACCGGATCAATCCGGGTGAAGGCGCGTTCTATGGTCCCAAAGTGGAGTTCGTGCTGCGCGATGCCATCGGTCGTGACTGGCAATGCGGCACCTTGCAGGTGGACATGAACCTGCCCGAGCGCTTCGGCATCACATACGTCGATGAAGATGGCCAGCGCAAACGGCCGATCATCTTGCATCGTGTGTCGCTCGGTTCGCTGGAGCGTTTCACCGGCATTCTCATCGAACAACACGCCGGCAAGTTGCCCGCCTGGCTGGCACCGGCGCAAGCCGTGGTGCTGTCGATTACCGAAGAGCACGCGGCCTACGTGCAAGATGTGGCGCGGCTTTTGCGCGGCGCCGGGCTGCGTGCCGAGTCTGATGTACGCAACGAAAAGATCGGCTACAAGATCCGCGAGCAGACGCTGCAGCGTGTGCCGTTCCTGCTGGTGGCCGGCGCCAGGGAGCGCGACGCCGGCGCCATCGCGCTGCGCAGCCGTGACGGCGAGGATCTGGGTGTATTGTCCCTAGAGAAGGCTGTAGAACGGCTGTTGCAAGAAGTCCAGGCGCCGGACTATGCCGCACGCCGTGAAGCGCAGCAAATCCTGTACGCGCGCCTCAAAGGCCATACGATGGAAGTCGCGTCATGAGTGATGTGCATACATTGGACAAGCTGAGACACACCCCAGGGCAAGACGATCCGCTTTCTGGAAACATCCGTCGGTATTTGAATCAGATTTTATAAGCAGAAACCACATGAGCAACTCATCCGATCAACCCGAATCGAACCCACGGATGCAATCAACTTTGCGCCCCGGACCTCTGTCGAGCAAGTCGAAGGGGGCCACCTATCCCGCCCTCGGCGCTTGATATCGGCGTTGTTGCATAAATCGAAAAATATCTAACAATATTAATATGTTATAGATTTAGCGATTTTATACATTATTATTAAAAATCAATCAGTTATTGGTATTTATGCAACAACGCCCTTGATATCAATACCATGTCCCAACTGTTGTGATATTGACATGGGAGTCCTCGATGGTGGTGGGTTGTGGTTTTAATCGATTTTATTCTACCACACCAGGGACTCTCTTTATTAAAGATTAAATGGTTACGAAAACTGTCCGAAGTATTGATTATGAATGACTCGATTAAATATGTCGCCATTACAGGCGGAACACACGGAAATGAATTAACAGGTGTGTATCTTGTTAAGCATTGGCTTTCGCACCCTGAAGAAGTTAAGCGAGACAGTTTTTCGACTGAGTTGCACTTGACTAACCCTGAGGCAATTAAAGAAGTAAGGCGCTACATAGATCAAGATTTAAACCGACAGTTTAATATACAAGATCTTAAAAATCTGGAATTAAAAGGCTGTGAGCAGCAACGTGCAAAGTCGCTAGATGCACTGCTAGGACCCAAAGAAAAGCCCAGAGTCGATTTCATCATCGATATGCATACCACTACGGCAAATATGGGTGTGTCATTAATCTTCAACTCAAGTGATCCGTTCGTGATTGAGATGGCATTTTATATCAAGCAGAAGCTGCCTCACGCTACGTTATTTTATAGTTCTAGCGATCGTTTGGAAGATAACTATCTTAGATCAATGGGGCGTTTTTGTGGGCTTGTCATTGAAGTGGGTCCAATCGCTCAGGGATTGCTGAATTATCAAGTATATTCTGATACACATACAGCCGTAATGCATGCTTTGGATTATCTAGAACAAAGGAATAAAGGTCAGCCGCTTACCTTGCCAAAACAGATGGTTGGCTATCAATTTATTAAGAAAATCCCGTTGCCAGAAAATGCAGAGGGCGAGATAATCGCCATGGTTCACCCCAGTTTGCAGAATAAAGATTATCACGCGATTAAACCCGGAGACCCTTTATTCATCACACTGGCAGGCGAAACCATTGTTTATGAAGGCGAGCAAACGATTTATGGGGCGTTTATTAACGAAGCTGCTTATTACGACCAGAATACTGGCTTAAGTTTTATGGATAAAGTTACCCTATCTGCACCCGATTGTGATGTATGAAAAATAAAAATATATTATAAACCGAATAGTTAACGTGCATTTCTGTCCCATTGGACTTCAAACCTCTATTAAAAAA
>WBZT01003068.1_pt1 | contig 11180 bp, 9 predicted proteins | sample 5204241 | NCBI WGS metagenome assembly WBZT01 (sample SAMN12344358, study PRJNA552823) | activated sludge metagenome | biome: Activated sludge suspended growth; feature: Nitrification reactor; material: Wastewater; isolation source: activated sludge from nitrification reactor of wastewater treatment...
GCGCCTGATCGGCGCGCCTCCCGGCTATGTCGGCTACGACGAGGGCGGGGCGCTGACCGAGGCGGTGCGCCGGCGGCCCTACCAGGTCGTGCTGTTCGACGAGATCGAGAAGGCGCACCCGGACGTGTTCAACGTCCTGCTGCAGGTGCTCGACGACGGTGTGCTGACGGACAGCTCGCGCCGCAAGGTCGACTTCAAGAACACCGTCATCATCATGACGTCGAACCTCGGCGGCCGGCAGATCGTCTCCGGCGGCAAGGGCCTCGGCTTCAAGCAGGGCGACTCGAGCCAGCAGTTCAGCGCCATCAAGAGCACCGTGCAGGACGAGCTCAAGAAGGCGTTCAACCCCGAGTTCCTCAACCGCATCGACGACGTGATCGTGTTCCACACGCTGACGCGCGAGAACATGAAGAGCATCGTCGACATCCTGCTCGGCCAGTTCAACGGCCGGCTCAAAGCGCAGGACATCGCGCTCGAGATCACGCCCGAGGCCGTGGAGCTGCTCATCGACAAGGGCTTCGACCAGGCTCTCGGCGCCCGCCCGCTCAAGCGCGCGATCCAGCGGCTGCTCGAGGATCCGTTCGCCGAGTTCATCCTCCGGGGCCAGATCCCCGCGGGCACCACGGTCAAGGTGACGCGCGTCGAGGACCGGCTCGAGTTCGACACCACGTCGGCGCCGACACCGGCGCCTCCGCCGGTGCCGACGACCTGATCGCTCCACGTTTCGCGCACGACGCCGGGAACCCTTCGGGGATCCCGGCGTCTTGCTTTGCGCAGCCCGCGGGTCCGGGCGACGGCCCGTCCCGGGAACGACCCGCGAGACCGCGGGGTAGAGCGTGGCGAACGACCGTCCGCGGCTGGACTTCCCTCCGGGCGAGCGGATAGAGTCGCCCGACTCCCCAGACGGACCATGGCCACCCTTCGTCCGCCTCGCGCGCGCACGGACGCGCCGGCGCGGGCTTGGCGTCGCGGCCCACCCTGTCGTGGCCAAACGAGGAGCACCGAGTGCTTTTGAGATCGTCGTCGTCGCTGCGCGCCTTCCTGGCTGCGCTGGCCTGCGCCGCCGCGCTGGTCGGTCCGGCCGCCCTCGCCCGGGCCCAGGGCGCGTCCGTCCCGGCCGGCGAAGCCACGACCGAGGAGCGGGTCGTGGTCGGCCGGATCAAGGTGACGGGCAACACGACCACGGACAGCACGCGCATCCTGCGCACGTTCGAGGTCCGGCGCGGCAGTGTGTACACGCAGGACGCCGTGCGCCGCGGTACGCGCAAGCTGGTCGCGCTCGGGCTGTTCGCGGACGTGAAGGTGCTCCGCTCGCCGGCGCACGACGGCGCGATCGACCTCGAGATCGTGGTGCGCGAGCGTCCGCGCATCGCGTCGATCAAGTTCCAGGGGAACAAGAAGCGCGAGGACGTCGATCTCGAGAAGAAGCTGTTCCTGCGCCCGGGCGAAACCTACTCGGTCACGCTCGTGAACACGCAGATCGACTCGCTGCTGCAGTACTACCGCGAGGAAGGCTTCCCGCGGACGAAGATCACGCCGAAGGCCGACACCGTCGCCACCACGGGGGCGATCGGGATCACGTTCGTCGTCGAGGAAGGCGAGAAGCTCCGCATTCGGCGCATCGAGTTCGTCGGGCGCACGGCGTTCGGTGAGAGGCGCCTGCGCAAGGTGATGAAGACCAAGACGAAGGGCTTCTTCGGCGGCGGTGACCTGAAGGACGAGACGTTCACCGAAGATCGCGAGAAGCTCGAGGCCTGGTACCACAACCACGGCTACCGCGACATGCAGGTGACCGACGTGCAGACCAAGCCGGGCGAGGAGCCCAAGGCGCTGACGCTGGTCGTGACGCTGGACGAGGGTGCTCGCTACACGTTCGGCGACATCAGCTGGAACGGCAATCGTGTGGTGCCGACGGAGACGCTGCGCAAGTTGTGGGGCAAGAAGAAGTCGCGCGTCTACGACCTGTCGCGGATGCAGACGGCGGCAGGCGGCGTGTTCGGCGAGTACGCCGAGCACGGCTATCTCTACGTGCGCGTCGCTCCCAGCGAGGCGGTGCGCGATTCGATCGTCGACGTGGCGTTCAACGTCACCGAGGGGCTGCCCGCGCACGTGCGCCTCGTGAGCATCACCGGCAACCGGGGCACGCGCGAGAACGTGCTGCGCCGCGAGCTCGACATCCACGAGGGGGATCTCTTCCGCAAGTCGTCGCTGCTTCGCAGCCAGGGCGACCTCATGCGCCTCGGCCTGTTCGAGGAGGCGAACTTCGACTTCAACGAGGTCGACTCCGCGGACGTCGACCTCACCTTCAAGGTGAAGGAGCGCCAGGTCGGCACTGCGTCGGCCGGTGCGGGCTACACGAGCGTCACGAAGCTCACGGGCTTCCTCGAGGTCGGCCACAACAACGTGCTCGGCAACGGCCAGCAGCTGGCGCTGCACCTCGAGCGCGGCGCGAACGTCGAGAACTACACGCTCAGCTTCACCGAGCCGTGGTTCCACGATTCGCCGACGCTGCTCGGCTTCTCGGCGTACAGCACGATGAACATCCTCACGGAGTTCAACGAGTGGCGGCGCGGCGGCAGCGCGCGCATCGGCCGGCCTCTGCCGTGGCCGGACTACTCGCGCGGCTCGGTCAGCTACACGCTCGAGAAGGTGAAGATCGACAACGTGACGAGCGGCACGATCCTCAGCGGCGTGCCCATCGGCCGCTACCAGCTCACGAGCTCGTTCGAGACGAACTTCGTGCGCAACAGCGCCGACCATCCGCTCTACCCGACGAAGGGCACGCGGCTCACGATGAGCGATGCGTTCACGGGCGGGCCTTTCGGCGGCGACGTGAACTACCACGTGCACCGCTACGAAGGCCGCGCGTGGACGCCCTCGATCGTGAAGGGCGTCGCGTCGATGTTCCGGCTGCGCCTCGGCACGGTCGGCCAATTCTCGTGGATGCACGGACCGGTGCCGGACTACGCGCGTTTCCGCCTCGGCGGCGGCAGCACGGTCGATCCCGTGCGCGGCTACGACGACTACGAGATCGTCCCGCCGAAGTACAACTACTGGAAGTGGGTGATCGGCTACCGCGACACGACGACGGGCGGCTTCCGCTCCACGGCGAACGAGCACACCGTGTCCGACTCGATCTGGACGCACAACCGCTACCCCGGCGGCCGCTACATGGCCGTGGCCTCGTTCGAGCAGCAGTTCCCGGTTGTGAACCCGCTTCACGCTGTGCTTTTCTTCGATGCGGGAAACACTTGGGACGACAAGCGGGACATCAAGCCGTTCGATCTCAAGTGCGGTGCCGGCTTCGGCTTCCGCATGGAGATCCCGATCCTCGGCAACGTCGGGTTCGACTACGGCTACGGCTTCCAGCGCGACGACGGACCGAGATGGAAGGGACACTTCCTGCTCGGTGGCGTCGGCTTCTAGCGAGGTCACATGCGCACGCGTACCGGTGGATGGGCCGTCGTCCTCGCGGTGGTCGCGCTCGGCTTCGCGACTGCGGCGTCGGCGGCGGATTTCCGGATGGGTTACATCGACTCGGCCCGCATCTTCGCCGAGTACTCGAGCGCGAAGGAAGCGCAGCAGCGCTTCGACCGGCTCGTGCAGGGCTGGCGTGACGAGGCGCTCGAGAAGGAGAAGGCCGTCAACCAGCTGCGCCAGGAAGTGCGCGACCAGGCGCCGATCCTCTCCGCCATGAAGCGGCAGGAGCGTGAGACGGCCCTGCAGCGCGCGGTGACGGAATACGAGTCCTTCATCCAGGAGATCTGGGGTCCGAACGGCCGCGCCGCGCAGGAGAACGATCGCGCGACGGGCGAAGTCGTGACGGACATCCGGACCGCGGTCGAGAAGGTCGCCACCACGAAGGGGCTCGAGCTCGTGTTCGACGCCGCCGGCGGCTACATCGTCTACGCGGACAAGAGCCTCGACCTGACCGGTGACGTGCTGACCGAGCTCGCCACGATGAGCCAGGCGCGCGGACACTAGGAGAGACCGCATGAAGACCTTGACGCTCGCCGAGCTCGCCCGCGAACTGGGCGGAGTGGTCGTCGGCGACGGGGAAACGCCGATCCGCGGCGTCGCCGGCATCCGCGAGGCGCAGCCCGGCGACATCACGTTCCTCGCCAACTCGCGCTACGACGCCTACGTCGCGCAGACGCGCGCCTCGGCGGTGATCTGCTCGCGCGAGGCCCGCCACGCGGCGGTGCCGCTGCTGCAGGTGGACAATCCGTACCTCGCGTTCCAGCAGGTGGTGAAGCTGCTGCGTCCCGACCTCTACCGTCCGATGGCCGGCGTGCACGCGACGGCCGTCGTCTCGCCCGCGGCGCACGTGGGCGACGGCGCCTCGATCGGGCCCTACTGCGTGATCGAGGCCGGTGCGCGCGTCGGTGCCCGCGCGGTGCTCATGCCGGGGTGCTACATCGGCGTGCAGGCGTCGGTGGGCGAGGACACGCTGCTCTACCCGCGCGTCACGGTGCGCGAGGAGTGCGTGATCGGCGACCGCTGCATCCTGCACCCGGGCGTCGTGATCGGCGCGGACGGTTTCGGCTTCGCGTTCGACGCCGGGCGCTACCACAAGGTGCCGCAGGTCGGCATCGTCGTGGTCGGCCACGACGTCGAGATCGGCGCCAACACCACGATCGACCGCGCCACCACCGACGCGACGCGCATCGGCGACGGCACGAAGATCGACAACCTCGTGCAGATCGGCCACAACGTGGTGACCGGCAAGCACTGCATCATCGTCGCGCAAGTCGGCATCTCGGGCAGCACCGAGCTCGAGGACTACGTCACGATCGGCGGGCAGGCCGGCGTCATCGGCCACGTGAAGCTCGGTCGCGGCGCGCAGATCGGAGCGCAGAGCGGCGTCTCCAAGTCCATTCCGCCGGGCGCGAAGGTGTTCGGCTATCCGGCGATCGCGCTGAGCCTGTTCAAGCGCCTGAACGCCTACCTCATGAAGCTGCCGCAGCTCTTCGACCGCACGAAGGTGCTCGAGGAGCGTGTCGAGCGGCTCGAACAGAGCGAAAAGGAGTCCGTTCGGTGAGGCCGCGGAACCAGCGCACCATCGCAGGACCTGTATCGATCGAAGGCGTCGGGCTGCACACGGGCGAGAAGGGCGTGATGACGTTTTCGCCCGCGCCCATCGACCACGGCGTGCGCTTCGTGCGCGTCGACCTGCCGAACCGGCCCGAGGTGCTCGTGCGGCCCGAGAACGCGCACTTCGATCCGGGCATGGCGCGGCGCACGATCCTCCAGCAGGACGGCGTGCAGATCCACACGATGGAGCACGTGCTGTCGGCGATCGCGGGCCTGCAGATCGACAACGTGCGCATCGAGGTCAGCAGCATGGAGGTTCCGGAGGGCCACGACGGCTCGTCGGCGCCGATCGCGCGCTGCCTGATGGGCGCCGGCATCGTCGAGCAGGAGAAGCCCGTCCGCCACATCAAGGTCACCAAGCCCGTCTCGTGGAGCCAGAACGGCGTCGAGCTGACCGCCGTGCCGTACCGCGGCTTCCGGCTCACGTTCACGATCGAATACGACCATCCGCTGATCGGGACGCAGACGCTGTCGTACGACATCGACCCGCAGACCTACCTCGAGCAGATCGCGCCCGCGCGCACGTTCGTGCTCGAGCGCGATCTCGAGGCGCTGCGCTCGGCCGGCTGGATCAAGGGCGGCCGGCTCGAGAGCGCGGTCGTGGTGGGCAGGGACCGGATCCTCAACGAGGAGCCGCTGCGCTTCCCGGACGAGTTCGTGCGCCACAAGCTGCTCGACCTGCTCGGTGACCTGTCGATCCTCGGTGGTCCGCTGCTCGGCCACGTCACGGCGAAGCGCTCGGGGCACCACGGCCACGTGGAGTTCGTGAAGCGGCTCAAGGAGACGCTGCCGCTGCCCGGCCGCCGGCTCGGCAGCCCGCCGGACGAGTGGGACATCACGGCGATCCTCGACATCCTGCCGCACCGCTACCCGTTCCTGCTGGTCGACCGCATCACGTCGATCGAGGAAGGTAAGTCGATCACCGGGTACAAGAACGTCACGATCAACGAGCCGTTCTTCAACGGCCACTTTCCCGGTCACCCGATCATGCCGGCCGTGCTCATCGTCGAGGCCATGGCGCAGGTGGGCGGGCTGCTGCTGCTCAACTCGATCGAGAGCCCGTACGACAAGCTGATGTACTTCATGGGCATCGACAACGCGCGCTTCCGCCGTCCGGTGACTCCCGGCGACCGTGTCGAATTCAAGCTCGACCTGATCAAGGTGAAGGGACGCACGTCGCGCATGCGCGGCGAGGCGTTCGTCGACGGCCAGCTCGTGGCCGAGGCGGAGCTGATGGCCGCCATCGTCGATCGGCGGCCGTCGTGAGCACGAAGATCCATCCGGCCGCGTTCGTCGATCCGGGCGCCAAACTAGGCGTCGATGTCGAGGTCGGGCCCGGCGCGGTGATCGGGCCGGACGTCACGATCGGCGACCGCACGCGCGTCGACTCGCACGCGCTCGTGACCGGCTGGACGACGATCGGGCGCGAGTGCCGCATTCATCACGGCGCCGTGCTGGGTACGCCGCCGCAGGACCTGAAGTACCTCGGGGAGCCGTCGTACCTCGTCGTCGGCGATCGCACCACGTGCCGCGAATACATGACGGCGAACCTCGCCACCGAGCCGGGCTTCACGACGCGCATCGGGGACGACTGCCTGCTCATGGCGTACTCGCACGTCGCGCACAACTGCCAGGTCGGCCACCGCTGCGTGATCGCGAACGCCGTGCAGATGGCCGGCTACGTGGTCGTGGACGACTGGGCGATCGTGGGGGGCGGCACCGTGGTCCACCAGTTCGTGCGCATCGGCCGCCACTCGATGATCGGCGGCGGCTCGCGCATTCCGCAGGATGTCGCACCGTACGTGAAGGCCGCGGGCAGCCCGCCCCGTAACGCGGGCATCAACAGCATCGGTCTCGAGCGACGCGGCGTTTCGGCGCCCGTCCGCGAGGCCATCGAGCGCGCCTACCGGATCTTCTTCCGCGACGGGCTGACCGCCCAGCGTGCGGTGGAGGAGATCCGTGCCCGCTACCCGGGTGTCCCGGAGGTCGAGCACTTCGCCCGATTCTGCGAGACCTCCGTGCGCGGCATTTCGCGCTGAAGGAGAACGACGTGGAGCCGATCCGCTGCGGCGTGTGGGGAACGGGTGTCTGGGGCGAGAAGCACGCGCGGGTGTACGGCGCGATTCCCGAGGCGATCCTGGTGGGCGTGTACGACCAATCGCCCGAGCGGGCGAAGGCGGTAGCCCAGCAGTACGGCACGAAGGCGTTCGATTCGCCCGACGCGCTGCTGCGCGAGTGCGAGGCCGTCTCGGTGGCGACGCCGACCGTGGCGCACCGCGTGGCGACGGAGCAGGCGCTCGCAGCCGGCTGCCACGTGCTGGTCGAGAAGCCGATGGCCGTGACGGTGGCCGAGTGCGACGCGATGATCGCGGCCGCGAAGCGCGCGAACCGCGTGCTGCAGGTCGGTCAGGTGGAACGCTTCAATCCCGCCCTGCTCGCGGCGAAACCGTTCGTGCGGAGCCCGAAGTTCATCGAGGGGCACCGCATGGCGGCGTTCCAGCCGCGCTCGCTCGACATCGACGTCGTCGGCGACCTGATGATCCACGACATCGACGCCGTACTGCACCTGACGGGGCAGACGCCGACGGCGATCTCCGCGGTCGGCGTCGCCGTGCTCTCGAGCAACGAGGACATCGCCAACGCGCGGCTCGAGTTCGCTGATGGTTGCGTCGCGAACCTGACCGCGAGCCGCGTGTCGGTCGAGCGGCTGCGGCGCATCCGCTTCTTCCAGGGCGACGCGTACGTGTCGGTCGACCTGTTCGAGAAGACGGGCGAGGCGTTCGTGATCAAGGATCCGGGCTCGTTCAAGCCCGGAGCGGTCGATCCGTTCGCGCTGCTCGCCGGCATCCAGCGCACCAAGCTCGGCGTCGACGCCGGCGAGCCGCTCACGCTCGAGTTGCAGGCGTTCGTGCGCTCGCTGCGCGGTGACGGCACCGGGGCCGCGTCGGCGCAGGCGGGCCGCGACGCGCTGTTCGTGGCGGAGGAAGTGCGCGAGGCCATGCGGCGCCGGGCGCTGCAGTGGGCGAGCGCCTGAGCGAGCCGGGTTCGCCCGCGGGACCGCGCCGCCTGCTGCTCGTCGCCGGCGAGCCCTCGGGCGACCTGCATGCGGCGCGGCTCGTGCGCGAACTGCGCCGCCTCGGTGAGGTCGACGTGCGCGGGATCGCGGGGCCGCGGCTGCGCGCCGAGGGCGTCACGCCGCTCGTCGCGCAGGAAGAGCTGGCGGTGATCGGCTTCAGCGGCATCCTCGCCAAGCTGCCGACGCTCTTCGCGGCTCGCGACCGGCTGCTCGCCGAGGTGCGCGCGTTTCGACCGCACGCGGTGGCACTCGTCGACTACCCGGGCTTCAACCTGCGGCTCGGTCCGCTCGTGAAGCGCGCTGGCGCGAAGGTTTTCTACTACATCGGCCCCCAGGTCTGGGCGTGGCACCCCGAGCGCGCGCACGCCATGGCCGCGTGGGTGGAACGGCTCGCGGTCGTGTTCCCGTTCGAGGAACCGATCTTCTCCGGGGCCGGCGTGGCCACGACGTTCGTCGGCCACCCGCTGCTCGACGATCTCGAGCCCGAGGTGAACGAACACGCGCTGCGTGCCGAACTCGGCGTCGGCGCCGACGCCGTGCTCGTCGGGCTGCTGCCCGGCAGCCGCCGCGGTGAGCTCGCGCACCACGCCGACGTGATGCTCGACGCGGCCCGCACGCTCGCGCGCACGCGGCCTCGCGTCGTGCCGGTGCTCGCACTCGCCGAGGGGCTCTCGCTGGACCGCGTGGGCGCCGCTCGGCTCGAGGGCGTGAAGGTCGTGCGCGGACGCACGCGCGCGGTGCAGGCGTTCGCGGCGTGCTGTGCCGTGGCGTCGGGCACCGCGACGCTGGAGACCGCGCTGTTCGGCACGCCACTCGTGGTGTGCTACCGCGTCGGCTGGCTCAACTACGCGATCGCGCGCCGGCTCGTGAAGCTCTCGCACATCGGGCTGCCGAACATCGTGGCCGGCACCGAGGTCGCGCCCGAGCTGATCCAGGACGCGCTGACCGCCGAGGCGCTCGCGGCGAAGCTGGGCGCGTGGCTGGACGATCCGGCTGCGCTCGCGTCGCAGCGCGGCGGACTCGCGTCGGTGCGCACGAAGCTGGGCGGCCCCGGCGCGTCGGCGCGCGCGGCGGCGGCGCTTTGGGAGACGATGGCGTGAGCGCTCCCCGCTACCCCTGGTGGCTCGAGCCGGCCGCGTTCCTCGGCGCGCTCGTCGTGCGCGTGCTCGCGCTCACGTGGCGCATCGAGAGCGTGCGCGATCCGGCGTACGCCGCCGCGAAGTCGGCGGGCGAGAAGTTCGTCTACGCGTTCTGGCACGCGCGGCTGCTGCCGCTCGTGTTCGCGCGGCGCAACGAGGGGATCACGGTGCTGATCAGCACGCACCGCGACGGCCAGCTGATCACCCGCGTCATCGAGCACATGGGCTTCACCACGGCGCGCGGCTCGAGCACGCGCGGTGGCGAGGCGGGCGTACGCGAACTGGTGGCGATGGCGGCCGCGGGCCACGACCTCGCGATCACGCCCGACGGACCGCGCGGGCCCGCGGAGCAGCTCAAGCCCGGCGTCGTGCAGGTCTCGGTGCTGACCGCGCGCCGCGCCGTGCCGATCGCCACGTCGGCGTCGGATGCGTGGGTGTTCCGCTCGTGGGACCGCTTCCGCGTGCCGAAGCCGTTCGCGCGCGTGCGCATCGCGTACGGCGCGCCGGTGCCGATGGGCGAGGGCGGCGAGAGCGCGCGCGGGGCGTTCGAGTCGGCGTTGCGAGCACTGACGGCCGACAACGCGCGGCTCGCAGGGGAGGCGTCGTGAGCCTGCTCTGGAGCGCGTACCGCATGATGGCGCCCGTGCTCGGAGCGGTGGCGCCGGCAGCGGGCATGTTCACCTCGCCGCACGAGCGCGAGCTTTGGAACGAGCGCCTCGGCCGCGTCGATCGCGCCGGCGGCTGCGACGCGTGGGTGCACGCGGCGTCCCTGGGCGAGGCCGCGGCGGTGCCGCCGTTCCTCGCCGAGCTCGCCGCGGCCGCTCCCGCCGCGCGCTTCTGGCTCACGGCCACGACGCGCACCGGGCGCGCGCGGCTCTCCGCCGCGGCGCATCCGGTGTCGCTCGCTCCGATCGACTCGCCGCAGGCGACGCACCGCTTCTTCGCGGGCGTGAAGCCGAAGCGCATGTTTCTCATCGAGACCGAGCTCTGGCCGCACTGGCTGCTCGGCGCGCGCGCCGCGAAGCTGCCGGTCGCGGTGGTGAGTGCGCGCCTTTCCGAGCGTTCGGTGCGCCGCTACCGATCGCTGGGCGGCGAACTGCGCGGGCTCGTCGAGAACCTCGCGGGCGTGCTCTGCCAGAGCGAGGACGACCAGCGTCGCTGGCTCGCGATCGGCGCGCCGCCCGAGCGCACGCGCATGGTGGGGAATCTGAAGAGCGACGGCCTGCCGCAGCCGGCCGAAGACCGGGCCGCGATGCGCGCCATTCACGGGCTCGATCCGGATCGCCCGCTGCTCGTGCTCGGCAGCCTGCGTCCGAGCGAGGTCGGCCCGCTCGCGCGCGCGTGGGCCGCGCTGCCCGATCGCCTGCGTGAACGCTGGCAGGTGGTCGCGGTGCCGCGGCATCCGCGCGCCTCCAGCGAGCTGCTCGCCGAGCTCGAAGGCACCGGCGTGCGCGCCGAGGAAGGCGTCGCGGGCCGTGGCGGCTGGCTGTGGGACGACCGCACCGGCGTGCTCGTCGACTGGTATCGCGCCGCGGACGTCGCGTTCGTGGGCGGCAGCCTCGCGCAGTTCGGCGGCCATAACCCGCTCGAGCCGGCCGCGTGTGGCGCCGCGGTGATCATGGGGCCGCACCACGCGTCGCAGCGCGAGTACGTGCGCGCGCTCAGCGAGGCGGGCGGGATCCGCATCGCGGCCGTGGGTGAGCCGCTGCGCGAGGCGATGGCGGAACTGCTCGGCGACGACGACGCGCGCGCGCAGGCGAGTGCGGCCGCGCACGCTGCGGCGCGCGCGCAGATGGGCGCGGCGAAGCGGGCGGTGGCGGCGCTCGGGGAGCTGGGGCTGTGGCCGGCCTGAGCGGACCGTTCGCTCGCGG
>WBZT01003071.1_pt1 | contig 11165 bp, 9 predicted proteins | sample 5204241 | NCBI WGS metagenome assembly WBZT01 (sample SAMN12344358, study PRJNA552823) | activated sludge metagenome | biome: Activated sludge suspended growth; feature: Nitrification reactor; material: Wastewater; isolation source: activated sludge from nitrification reactor of wastewater treatment...
ACCGACTGCCATCGGCTCCCCGGCACATCCTCCGGTAGTAGGTCGTCGATGTCGGCACGCTGGCACCAGCCCACGACCTCTCCGCTGCGATTGAGGACGTCTCGCACAGAGCACACGACGAGCGCCCAGTCGTTGAGGCGTGACCCCGAGTCGGCTTCTCCTCTGCTGAGGAAGACCAGCGGCGCGGAGGTAGCAGCCGTGGCCTTCACTTCGAGAAGCCTCGGCGGCGCGCCAACGCGAGGGGCAACCACGTCGTAGCCGAGCTGGTCTGAGACCAGGCTGGTTCGGCGGACCGCACGAGCGAGGTCGGCGTGCCCGAGAGCAGCCAGTTCCTCTTTGGCGTACGCGACGACGATCTCCTCGCCGATGGCACCGATCTCGCGGCGGAGACGGTCGTCCCAGCGCCGTCCGAGCGCGAGCAGTAGCGCCTCACGGCGTGCAGGGTCCTGCACGAGTGCTTCGAGGGTGTCTTCGATTTCGTCACGGTCTGCGGCGCCGGGACCCTGTTCGCCGAGCAGCGAGACAGTGAGCACCTCGATGGCGTCGTCTTCATCGGCGTCGATGAGCGTGTCCAGCAGCGGAGTGAGCGTGAGAACGTCACCGGCGCGCCTGATGAAGCCAGCGGCGACAAGCACGTCCTCGGCAGCGATGAGGTCTGCTACCGAGAACGTGCCGCCGGTGGCTCTTCGCCAGTAGCTCTCGCGGACGACCACGATCGAGCTGGGTTCGCGTCCGAGGATCGCCGCGACGTGAAGCGCTGCTCTTGCGATGTGGCGCGTGAGGCGCGGCTCAGGAGGCATCGCCGAGATGTTGAAGTAGCACGTCGAGGTCATCAGGCTCCACCCACTCGCCATAGGCCTCCTCGTCGGGCAGCGCCATCGTTACCAGGCTCGTATCCGAGAGCATGACGGCCAACCGCTCAGCCTTGATCCTGATCCGTTCGTCCACGGTCTCGTCAACTGTCTCCCGGCACACCAAGAAGCGGATCCTGGTCTGGGTGCCAGGGGCGAGCCCGAGTCGGTGGATCCGGTCGATCGACTGGAGGTACTGGCCAGCGTTGAATGTGCGGTCGACGTAGATCGCATCGTGGCAGTGATGGTGCAGGCTCACTCCCTCGGACATCGCTGCGGGGTTGGCCAGGAGTACGAAGCAGTTCGGGTCGTCGCGGAAGCGCCGGAGTTCACCTTCCCGCGTCGTGTAGTCCACGTCCTCGGCGACGGAGGGCACCGCTCCGTGAACGACAGCCGGTTGGTATGGCGCAAGGAGCTGGTCCGCCAGAGTCGTGATCGTGCCGACGAAGTTCGACCACACGAGGGTCTTGCGGCCATCGGACGCGTTGGCCGCCACCATCGTGACGAGCTTCTCGAACTTCGCGGGGATCTCGTGCTGTCCGAAGTGCAGGACCTTCTCGCCGAGGTCGGAGTTCGGAGGGATCGCGAGAGATGGCCACTGGAGGGCCACGCCGTCGGCGCCCGTGACAGCGCGGGCGAGAAGCGCTGGGTTCGACGCCGCCTCGAGGAGGTACATGACGACCTCGCCCATCTGACCCCACTGGGCACGCTCGCGCGGGCGAACATTCGTGGCGTGGCGCATCTTGGTTCGGAGAGCCTCGTAGATCTCCGCCTGGAGGGGCTTCATGGTGACGAGCTCGGCACGGCGATCAGGAGGCTCAAGCTCGAGCTCGGCCTTGGTCGTGCGGGTGAACAACGGGGCAAGCCGCGCAGACACCTCGCGCATCGCCGCCGGGGGAGGGTCGGATCGACGGGCTGAGTCCGGGAGAATGCGGTTCGACTGGTTCGGCCAGACGAAGTCGACGAGAGCGACGAAGTCGTTCGGGTGCTGTGGCGCTGGCGTTCCCGTGAGGATGTCCCGGCGCGTGGCGAGGTGTGCCAGGTCAAGGCAGGCGCGGCCCCACTCTCCCGCCTTGCCTCGTTTCATCCGGTGCGCCTCATCCAGGATCACATGCGTCGATGAGTCGACCACCCAACTGATGATCTGGTCGTAGCTCGCGGCGAGGCGCTGATAGTTGACCAGGACTACATCTGCGCTGAGCGCGCCGCGCTCGGTCAACCTGGCGACACGCAACGGCTCGTCGAAGCACTCCTGCACCTCATCGGCCCAGGCAGCGAATGCTGACAGGGGGGCGACAACGAGGAGTCGATCGACTCGACCGCGGGCACGTTCGAGAGCGTGGAGGGCGTAGGCCACGGTGGTCTTGCCAGCACCGGGTACGGAGAAGTTGGCGCCGTGGCTTAGGGCGAGGAGGTGTCCGAGGTCTCGAAGTTGAAAGGGCTTGAGGTCACGCTTGAAGCCGGCTGCTGCGAGATCGCTGACCAGTGAGGCGGGAGACAACGAGGCCGGTGCCGCGCCGAGGAGTGAGTCGATCTCGGATCGCTCCGCGTTGCCGCGCTCAAGTAGGGCGGCAAGTGCGGGAGCGATGTCAACGGCGCACGCATGCGTGGTGAGCGCTTGGCCAAGCCAGTTGCGAGATGCGAGGAAACGGCCGATGGGCACACGGAGGCTGCCGTCGATCTCAGTGTGTGCCTGGCCCGGGGCGATGTTGCGGCCGAGGGAGTTCCACAGCGCAGCTGGCGCATCCACGCTGCGCAAGAGCACCTCGGTGCCGCTGGGCGACAGCGAGGCCATCAGCAGGCTCACCCGTCGATCACGCCGGCCTTGACGAGTTCGGCCTCGAGAGAGCGAAAGTTCTTCCGCAGCCGCTTGAACGCAACCTCTAGGGTCTTGCGTCGGCTGTCGCCAAACTCGTCGGTGCCGATCACCCCGTTGCATGCCTCCTTGCACTTGTCGACTTGTTTGGCGGTCGTGCGCACGCGGTCAATGGGTGCTTGGAGGCGATCCGATGCGCTGTCGTCTCGCCTCTTCTCGGTGACTCCGTTGATGATCGCCGTCTTGACGGCGTCCTTGACATCGTCACGTTCGAGCACGAAGTTCGTGCCTGGGACGGGAACCTTGTGGTCGCGCTGAGTCACGATGTCGATCAACCCACGGACGTTCACTTCGGTGGCGTCGCCGTCGCCGTCACCAGTGAGAAGCGCACCGACGCCGGTCGGCTTCGTGATCTCCTCGGCGGGGAGGGCGGCGAGCTTCGCGGCGTGCGCGCCAATCATCTCATCCTCTTCCAACTGCGGAAGCATGTACTCGGGGATGAAGTCCGGGTCGATGCGGCGCAACTGGTGAACGGGCGTGACGCCAACCGACACGGACAACAAGAAGGCGTCGAGGATGCTTGCTGCTCTCGCCGGATCGTTGTCCACGATGGCGCTGTAGGCGCGGTGGAGATCGCGCAGCTGCTCGTAGCCAAGCGTGTCGAAGAAGGTCAGGCGGAGTCCGTTCTTCGGGAGCTGCTGCATCGTTCTCAACAGATCGAGCAGCTTGAGACGGAGGACCACCTCGCTCTCACCCTTCTTGGCGGTGTCACCGATACGAAGCTCCTTCGCGATCTGCGCCGGTGGCATGGACCGCTCTACGGATAGCTCCTCGATGAACAGCAGCTCGTTGGTCAACGAGTACTCGACCTTGAGCTCCTTCTGCATCTGCAGCCGGAGTTCGAGCAGCGCGAGTTCGTCCTCCTGCATCGTGTCCGGGAGGACCGCGACGCGGATGTAGCGCTTGTTCGGGTCATCCAGCTCTCGCAGCGCTACAACCCGCGTGTTCGCATTGATCAGCACGCCCTTTGAGGTGACGACCCCGGGTTCCGTCTGTCCCTCGTTCGCAAGGGAGTCCTTCAGCGAGGCGAACTCTTCGCGGGTGCGCGCCTCGCGGACCTGTCGCTGAATGACGGCCTGGGCGGCCTCGCTGAACGGATCGTCCTTGTGGTCGGCCCACTCCGGATCGTCCTCGAGCTGCGCGCGTACGCGGTGCGAACGTGGGTTGAGGACGACCTCGTCGACGTGGATGTTGATGACCTGGCAGTGCCGCGGCTCGTTGCCAGGACCGGGGACGCGAACCACCTCGTGCTTCTCCGGCGGCACCTTGTTCAGATCGGCGAGGAGCTCCTTGATCCGCTGGACCCGCTGCGGTTCAGTCACGATCGGCACGTCTTTCCCTTCCAGCCGACGGAACGACGACATTCCCCAGGCGCAACGAGGGTACCGGGTGGGTGTGACAGTGGACCGGAGGTCGGACCGTGACTTCGATGGCAATGCCCGAGAGACTGGCACAATCGAGGTCATGACCGAGGTGGAGGCGTGGCTAGCGGATGCGAAGTGCTCCCCGCTTGTGCAGCGCCTCGTGCCCGGTGCCGACAGCAACGAGCGTCGACGGCTCGCCGCGCTCGGGGGCCTGGTTCGCTGCCTGCTCGATGACATCCCCGGCGACTGGCCCGAGGCGCTTCGCATCTGGGCCGAGCAGGGCCCGATGCCTCCTGCTGATGTCATCCACGATGCCCGCACGCTCATGGACGGCAACGGTGACTGGTTCGCGACGGTGTACGAACACATCGTCGCCGGACCGAACCGCCGCCGGCTCGGCACGTTCTTCACGCCGCCGAGCGTGGTTGACCTCATGCTCGAACGTGCGAGCGTTGTCCTGCCCACTCCGACGACCATCGTCGATCCGGGAGCAGGAGTCGGCGCGTTCAGTGTCGCTGCGGCCCAGCGCTGGCCCGAGGCCAAGGTGCAGGCCGTGGACGTCAACGTGGTCACCCTCGGCTTGCTCGCGGCACGCCTGAGGAGCCGCGGCCAGTCCAGTCGTGTCGAGCTGATCCTCGAAGACTTCATCGCCTGGGTGCAAGGCGCCGGCAGCGTTGGCGGTGGACGCCTCTTCCTCGGGAACCCGCCATACACCCGACACCAGGAGCTGACGCGGGCGACCAAGAACCGCGCCCTGAAGGCCACAAGCGACCTCGTAGAGAGCGGCCTCTCAGGACTGGCTGCCTACTTCCTCGGTGCCTCGATCGCGCACCTCGCCGACGACGACGCCTTGTGCTTCGTACTCCCTGGCTCATGGACCGAGGCGCGACACGGGGCAGGACTCCGCAGGTGGATGTGGGAGTCCGTCAAGCGACCAATCGAACTCCTGGCGTTCCCCCCGGACGTCGAGATCTTCCCAGGCACCCGCGTCAACGCAGTCGTCGCGACCATCGGTCCGACCACCACTACCGAAGCCGCCCTTTCCGCCGGGCACATCTCCACCGGCCAACACCTCACGATCAAGGCGAAGCCCATCGACCGCCACGGAGATCCGCCCTCCTCCTTCGGACCGCTGTTCTGGCCGACCCAGGGTGGAGACCATGCCGACACCGTCGCGCTCTCCACCCTGGGACGCGTCCGACGAGGCGTCGCCACCGGCGCCAACCACTTCTTCTTCCTCACCGACGACGAAGCCAAGTCGATCCCGAATCGACTACTGCGCCCCGGCATCCGTCGCCTGCGGGAACTCGACGGAGAAGTGCTCGACCAGAGCGCCCACGACACCCTCGGCCAGTCGGGCCGTCGCCGGTGGCTGCTGACGCTCAGTGGCCCCAAAGACATCAAGGCGAAGGCAGTTCGCTCCCTGGTCGACTCGGGGGAGGCGGAGGGCTACCACGATCGCTACCTGACCCGCATTCGCAAGCACTGGTACGTCGTCGAGCCCGCAGACGCACCACACATCATCGTGTCCCTCATGTCCAAGGACGGCTTCCGTTCGGTGCTCAATCCCCTCGGCGCGATCCCGTCGAACTCGATGTACGGCATCCATCTCGATGATCCATCGGTGGCAGCCGAACTGTGCACCTGGCTGAACAGCACGGCGGGCCAGAAGGCGATCCAGTCCCGGGCGCGCCACTACAGCGACGGGCTCCTGAAGCTGGAACCTCGTGACTACATGGCCGTGCAGATACCCGCGGCCTTCCGACCGGCCAAGTGATCATCGCTCCCGCGAGGCCGTGAGCGCACCCACCCCCCTGGAAGTCGGAAGGGGCTCGAACCCGAAGGTCACCTCGCGGCGTTGCGTCACGAGCCGTCGTCGGCTGTCCCAGACGATCCGGTAGAAAACCCGGTAGAAGAATCGTCGAAAACGTAGGAACGGCCCCTTCCGAATCTCTCGAAAAGGGCCGTTGACCTGGGTTTTCGTTGGTGGCGGGGGCAGGATTTGAACCTGCGACCTTCGGGTTATGAGCCCGATTGTCTAGGTCCCATTGCATCCACTTCCGTACCAGAATGTACCGCTGACCTGGACCTTCTCGAAAATGGTGGATTGTTCAGTACCAGCCTATACCGCTTGGTATCGGCCAGCAGAGTAGAAAAAAGAGTAGAAGATCTGCGTCTGCTTGCGAGGCGCGACGCCCCTCCGCCAGGGTCGGCACAGCGACCTCCCCTCCGACATCGCGAACTTCACCGGCAACACCGCGTGCGGTTCACCGCGTGACCTTCGGGTTTCAGGCGCTCAGGCCACCTGGACGGCATCGGTGAGCTTGGCGGGGACCTTCGCGGGGAACGAGACGATGAGGTGCCGGTCCAAGGCGGTGGCGACTCGGGCGAGGGTGTCGATGCGGTTGCGCGCGCCGCCGCCTTCCTCGAGCCGGGAGATGACCGACTGCGTGGTGCCCATGCGCTCGGCCAGCTCGCGCTGGCTGAGGCCGGCCCCGGTGCGCAGGTCGTAGATGAGCTGACCGAGCGCGAGGTCCTGCTCGACGCCGGCGCGGGTCTCGTCGTCGGGCGCCCGGCGCTTGTTCTTGATGTCGTCCCAGCGGGAGTAATTAGCCATCGTTGTCTCCTTCACGGGTACTGCTTGGCGCAGTCCGTGGCGGCCTTTCGGGCCCGGTCGATCTCGTTGCGTTCGTTGTTGCGCTGCTTGCGGAAGGTCGTCAGCAAGATGATCCGGCCGTCCTTGGTGAACCGGTAGGTGATCCTCCGCGCCGTCGGGCCGAGGGTGAAGCGCAGCTCGAACAGCCCCTCACCGAGGCTCCTCGACAAGGGCATCCGCGCCGACGAACCGAGGGTCGCAAGCCGGTCGATCACCACGACGGTGCGATCCCATTCTGTGTCGCCGAGCGTGTCCATCCATTCGACGACTTCGTCGTGGAGCTCGAGCTCGGCCACATCGACGAGATTATCGCATCAATGCGATGATCGTACAAGAGCGATCATCGCGATCCCGGTGGCCAGAGAACCGAGTGCCATCACCAGACACGGCGGGCCGTTGGCCCGCAGGGGTACCGTCGCGAGGCACCATCGGCCCGGGGGGACCATGACCGCAGACGTCGCCACCAGCACACAGCGCTACTTCCATGCCGACAGCCACGTGCTCGAACCGACCGACTGGTTGCGGCCCTACGCCGACCCCGACATCCGTGAACGGCTGCGCGTGCTGCCGCTCCCGATGGCCCCGAGCAACGAGGACGCCCTGGCCCGAGTCGCCCAGCGGGCCGGGGAGACCGTCGAGTCACCGCAGTGGGGCCGGGGTTACGACGCCGTGGGTGCCTGGGATGCAGGCGAGCGCATCGAGCTCCTCGACCGGTTCGGCATCGACGCGCAGCTGGTGTTCTCCACCTTCGCGCCCGGCCAGTTCCTCTCCGAGGACCTCGACCTCCTCTACGGCGGGGTGCGGGCTCACACCCGCGCCTTGGCCGACTTCTGCTCCGCGGACCCCCGCCTCCTACCGGTGCCCCTGATCCCGTTCGCCGACGTCGACCGGGCGATGATCGAGCTGGACGCCGCCTTGGAGCTCGGCTGCGGAGGGATCCTCGTCCAGACCACCGCGCCGTCGAAGACCATGGGCCCCAGCCACCGCGCGCTGGACCCGTTCTGGGCGCGCCTGCAGGACGCCGATGTCCCCTTCGTCAGTCACATCGGAACGGGTGGCCGGCTCGTACCGACCGGCTACCGAGAGAACGGCCGGCCCCTCCCCACCGACTTCCTCGGGGGCGGCGAGAACATCCGGTCGAAGGACTTCATCAACATCGGCTACTGGCCGGAGAACTTCCTGTCGGCCCTCGCCCTGGACGGCGTGTTCGAGCGGTTCCCTACTGCGAGGGGCAGCCATCGAACAGGGAGCCGAGTGGGTCCCCGGGATGCTCAAGAAGCTCGACGGGGCCATGCAGTTCGCCCGCACCGAACCCGATCTCGCCGCGCTGCCGATGCCGATGCCGGCGGCGGACTACATCCGCCGCCAGGTCAAGTTCACGCCCTTCCCCAAGGACGACGTCGGCTGGGTGATCGACCAGGTCGGCCCCGACCTGCTTCTGTTCAGCACCGACTTTCCCCACCCTGAAGGCACCCGAGACCCGCTGGGGCGCTTCGCCGACCACCTCTCGCGCTTCGACGACGCGACCCGCCAGAAGTTCTACGTGGACAACATGGCCGAGCTCGTCGGGACCTCCCGCCTCGTCTGACGCTGGCCCCGGGACCTCGCGGTCGGTCAGCCGATCTGGACGGTCTCGGCGTCGGCTTGGAGCTCCTCGATGTCGTCGGCGAGGAGGAAGCCTGCGTCGACCGTGTCATCGAGGGCCGCGTCGAAGGCCCGCAGGTAGCCGTCGGTGGAGCCGTAGAGCTCGGCCAGCTCCGCGGGGGCAAAGGGAATGGTGCTGCCGATAAGCGGGACGCCCTCGCCGGTGAGGGTGGCGACGGGTACGTCGACGGCCGGGGTGCGGACCCCGCCGAGGGCGTTGCCGTGCTCGTCGCGCACGATCGCGCCGGCCTCGACGTCCATCGGTTCGGCGATGGGCGGCTCGACGCCGTCGATGACCCAGTCGTGCAGGGCGCGCAATGCCGCACGCATCACGTAGGTCTGCGGGCCTTGGTTGGCCACCGCGAGGACGCCGCGGAGGTCGAGGAAGTCCTCGAACTGCGCCGTGCCCTGCTCGTAGAGGTGGGCGAGGTAGTCCGAGTCGGCATGGGCCGTGCCGGCGATCTCCCAGGTGTGGACCCGCTCGCCGTCCGGCTGGCGGGCGTCGGGGAACGGGGCGTCGGCCCGGAGGGAGAAGAGGTCGGTCTCGGTCTCGACCTGCAGGACCGGGGCGTCGCCGTCGGTGCGGACCCGGCTGGTCTCGGGGTCGGTGACGGCCGGGTCAGCGAGTGGGGCGCCGCCGCCGTCGCGGCTGTGGATCAGGAAGCCGTCGAAGACCTGCGCCAGCGGGTGAACGGCGTTGACGTAGGTCAGGAGCCGGAACGCCGACTGGGGCTCGCCGTCGGCGAGCACATGGTCGGGGACCAGGCCGCCGAGGGCTGCTTGGCCGGCCTCGGTCCGCAGCACGGCGCCGGCCTGGGAGAAGATGTCGTACGAGTAGGCGTCGCCGGGGTGGGACAGGTCGTGGTAGCGCTCGGGGTCCCAGGCCTGCAACCCGATGGCGGCGTCGCCGAACTGCCCGCCGCCGGTGCTGGTGACGGCGACCTCCTGAGCGGTCACCCCGACCCAGGCGTACCCCTCCCGCAGGAGCTCCTCGGCCAGGAACCCGAAGTCCACGTCGACGTCCACGTTCGAGGTGACGTTGAGCCACTCGACCACGACTGTCCCGTTGAAGGCCGCCGGGTCCTCCGGACGCCGGACCAGGATCCGCGTCGTGTAGGGCGAGGTGTCAGCCGGTTCGGCCGACCACTCGCCGTCGTCGCCCGGCTCGTCGGTGTAGCGGTACGAGGTGGCCTCTCCGTCGAGCAGGAACTCCTCTTCGACGTAGCCGGCGGCGTCGAGGTCGAAGGGCGTGGAGGTCTGCGGGAACCCGTGCTGACCACCGGTCAACGGCCCGGTCACCGTGGCCTCGCCGACCAGCGACGCTGCCTCGGTCGTGGTCGTCACCGCCGGCTTGTCGGGGCCGGCGACGTCTCCGTCATCGCCGCTGCACCCGGCCAGCAGGCTCAACCCGACCACGGCGACGGCGAGGAGGCGCTTCACGCCGGTCACCTCCCTCACGCCGATCCCGTGCTGGCTCGGACCCGCGACGCTGCAAGCTCCCCGTACACCGCGGCCACGGGCCTCGGTCGGCGGTCCGTGTCGAACAGGCCGACCTCGGTGACCTCGCCGACGGGCCGGGCCAGCATGGTCTGCCAGTCGACCTGGTCGCCGCGGCTGTACCAGCACACCCCCCGGGCCGGGAGCCCGTCGCCGCGGAGGCGGTCGAGGGTCTCGACGAGCGCGCCGAGCCAGGCGGACCCGTCGCCGACCGGTAGTCCGAGGTTCGAGGTCTCGGCGATCCAGAACGGGCGTTGGTAGCGGGCGTGCCAGGCTCGGGCCTCGTGGTCGTAGGCCGCGAGGCGCTCGTCGATCGACAGCGGTTCGCGGTCGCCGTGGACGATGACGCTGACGGGGTAGACGTCGTGCCCCGCGACGACGCGCTCGGTCGGGCCGGCGAGGGCGGCGATGCGTTCGAGCACCGCGTCCTCGACGTGGTCGCCGATGTCGGCCACCGAGGCCGGTGGTTCGACGCCGAGGTGCAGGTCCCAGGTGAGCTGCTCGAGCTCGCGAGCCGTGGTCGCCGCGGGTTCGTCATCAGGAGTGGCCGCGACGTGGCAGCCGAAGCCTTCGGCGCCGATCCACCAACCGTCCCGATCAGCGTCGATCCGGGCGACGGCTTCGAGGTTGGCGAGGGTCACGTGCGCCAGGGCCCGGAAGTAGTCGGTCCGGCTGGCGCGCCGGTCGTTCCAGATCCCCCACATCGCCGAGCACATCGCGGTGATCATCGGCTCGTTGACCGGGGTGAACAGGACCGGTTCCCGGTAGCGGGCCAGGAACGCGTCCACGTAGCGGACGAAGCCCTCCACCCACTCCGGATCGGCGAACCCGCGGTGGTGGGCCGGGAGCCCGAAGTGACAGAGGTCGACGATCGGCACCAGGCCGTGGCGCTCGCAGGACGCGAGCGCCCGGTCCCACAGCGACCAGTCGTAGACGCCCGCCTCGGGCTCGGTGAGCCGCCACGGCATGCCGTAGCGCCAGAGCCTGACGCCGAGCCCGGCGACCGCGGCGAGGTCCTCGTCCTGACGGTCGAGGTGACCCGACGCGGCGAGCTCGTCGACGCGGATCTCCCGGCCCTCGTGGACCACGAACGGATCCGACGCCTCCTCGCCGCACGCGACCGCGAAGTCGGGGAAGGCGACGCCCGGACCAGCCACCCGGGACTCCGTACGGTCGGGCTCAGACACCGCTGCTCCCGTTCGACGCTCTCCAGGGCTTCGCCGAGGAGGCTCGCCAACGTTGGTAGCCGGGAACTGACCGGAGACCAGGCCGGGTCA
>WBZT01003073.1_pt1 | contig 11164 bp, 7 predicted proteins | sample 5204241 | NCBI WGS metagenome assembly WBZT01 (sample SAMN12344358, study PRJNA552823) | activated sludge metagenome | biome: Activated sludge suspended growth; feature: Nitrification reactor; material: Wastewater; isolation source: activated sludge from nitrification reactor of wastewater treatment...
GTCCAGGTCGGCGGCATTGAGGTCCTTCTGCTTGATCCTGGCGATCTCCTCGAGTTGCGCGCGCGTGACCTTGCCCACCTTCTCGAGGTGCGGCTTGGCCGAGCCCTTGTCGATCTTGGCCGCCTTCATGAGCAGCACGGTCGCCGGCGGCGACTTGATGACGAAGGTGAAGCTCTTGTCGGCGAACGCGGTGATCACCACCGGCAGCTTCATGCCCGGCTCGTAGCCTTGCTGCGTCTGCGCGTTGAACGCCTTGCAGAACTCCATGATGTTCAGGCCGCGCTGACCGAGCGCGGGGCCGATCGGCGGCGAGGGGTTGGCCTTGCCCGCCGGGACCTGCAGCTTGACGAAGCCGACGATCTTCTTTGCCATGACTGGCTCTCCTCGAGTTCAAGCGACCGCCGTCGCGGTCTCCTCGTCACTCAACCCTGGATTCACGGGACACGCCGGGGTTGCGGCGGCGTGCTTGCGGCAGACCCTGCCTGCGGCCCTTGCGGGCCGCGGCGCGGTTCGGCACGAACCAAGCTCGTCAGACTTTCTCCACCTGCGCGAAATCGAGTTCGACCGGCGTGGGGCGTCCGAAGATGGTGACCGACACGCGCACCTTGCTCTTCTCGTAGTTGACCTCCTCGACCGCACCGTTGAAGTCGGTGAAGGGGCCCTCCTTGACGCGCACCAGCTCGCCCACCGTCCACTCGACCTTGGGCTTGGGCTTGTCGACGCCTTCGCGCATCTGGTTGACGATCTTGTCGACCTCGGCGTCCGAGATCGGCGCCGGGCGGTTGCGCGCGCCGCCGATGAAGCCCGTCACCTTGCTCGTGTGCTTGACGAGGTGCCAGGTGTCGTCGCCCATCTCCATCTCGACCAGGACGTAGCCGGGATAGATGCGGCGCTCGGTGACCGACTTCTTGCCGTGCTTGAGTTCGACCACCTCCTCGGTGGGCACGAGGATGCGGCCGAACTTGTCCTGCATGCCGGCGCGCTCGATGCGCTCCTTGAGGTTGCGCTCGACGGCCTTCTCCATGCCCGAGTAGGCGTGCACGATGTACCAGCGCTTGGCCGAGGGGGCGGCGCTCGGGGCGGCGGATTGAACTTGCTCGGTCATCGGTCGGCCCTCAGCGCTGCCAGCCCAGGATCAGGTCGTACAGCAGCCACTCGAGCGTCTTGTCGGTGATCCACAGATACAGAGCCATCAGGAACACGAAGGCGAAGACGTAGCCGGTCATCTGCAGCGCCTCCTTGCGCGTCGGCCAGACGACCTTCTTGACCTCGCGCAGCGAATCGCGCCCGAAGCCGATGAGCTGCTTGCCGGCCTCCGAGGTGAAGAACAGCGCCACCGCGGCGGCCATCAGCAGCAGCAGCGCGCCCACGCGCCACCACAGGTCCTGCTTGCCGAGCACGTAGAACGCCGCAATCGATGCCACCACCAGCACGGCGGCGGCTCCCAGCTTGGCCTTGTCCGCGCTGCTGGAGACGGTCTCGACGGTGGGGGGATTGGCCATGCGCTTGCGATTGGCTCGCCTCTAGCGGGTCGGGCGCGGCCGGCGACTGCGGCGTGCTGCAGCCTTGACGCGCCCGGTGTCTGTCGAAGAAACCCGATCCGCGGCAGCGGCGCGGGGCGCCGCAGGCCCGGATCGTGGCGAGGATCGGGTGGCAGGGGCAGAGGGGATCGAACCCCCGACCTTCGGTTTTGGAGACCGACGCTCTGCCAGTTGAGCTATGCCCCTGCGGCCGTAACCTCTGTGCGTGGTTCAACTCACTCGATGATCTTGGCGACGACGCCGGCGCCCACGGTGCGCCCGCCCTCGCGGATCGCAAAGCGCAGCCCCTCTTCCATCGCGATCGGGGCAATCAGCTTGACGGTCATGCTCACGTTGTCGCCCGGCATCACCATCTCCTTGTCCTTGGGCAGCTCCACCGCCCCCGTCACGTCCGTCGTGCGAAAGTAAAACTGCGGCCGGTAGTTGTTGAAAAACGGCGTGTGCCGCCCGCCCTCGTCCTTGCTCAGCACGTACACCTCGGCCGAAAAGTGCGTGTGCGGCGTGATGCTCCCCGGCTTGGACAGCACCTGCCCGCGCTCGACGTCCTCGCGCTTGGTGCCGCGCAGCAAAATGCCCACGTTGTCGCCCGCCTGCCCCTGGTCGAGCAGCTTCCTGAACATCTCCACCCCCGTGCAGATGGTCTTTTGCGTCGCGCGGATGCCCACGATCTCGATCTCGTCGCCCACCTTGACGATGCCGCGCTCCACGCGCCCCGTCACCACCGTGCCGCGCCCCGAGATGCTGAACACGTCTTCCACCGGCATCAGGAACGCCCCCTCCACCGCCCGCTTGGGCGTCGGAATGTAGCTGTCCAGCGCCTCGGCCAGCTTCATGATCGCCTGCTCGCCCAGCTCGCCCTTGTCGCCCTCGAGCGCCAGCTTCGCGCTGCCCTTGACGATCGGCGTGTCGTCGCCCGGAAACTCGTACTTGCTCAGCAGCTCGCGCACTTCCATCTCGACGAGCTCGAGCAGCTCGGCGTCGTCCACCATGTCGCACTTGTTCATGAACACCACGATGTAGGGCACCCCCACCTGGCGCGCCAGCAAAATGTGCTCGCGCGTCTGCGGCATCGGCCCGTCGGCCGCGCTCACCACCAGGATCGCGCCGTCCATCTGCGCCGCACCCGTGATCATGTTCTTGATGTAGTCCGCGTGCCCCGGGCAGTCCACGTGCGCGTAGTGCCGCGTCGCCGTCTCGTACTCCACGTGCGACGTGTTGATCGTGATGCCGCGCGCCTTCTCCTCCGGCGCGTTGTCGATCTGGTCGTAGCCGCGCGCCTCACCACCGAACTTGCTCGACAAAATCGTCGTCAGCGCCGCCGTCAGCGTCGTCTTGCCGTGGTCCACGTGTCCGATCGTGCCCACGTTCACGTGCGGCTTGGTGCGCTCGAACTTGCTCTTTGCCATCTCGAAGCTCCTGGCTGAAATCGATGAATTCGGTTGCTCGTTGTGCTGGTGCCCATGGCGCGGATCGAACGCGCGACCTCTCCCTTACCAAGGGAGTGCTCTACCACTGAGCCACATGGGCGTCGGTACGGGTCTGGCGACGGCGCGCCTTCGACAGACCGGTAGCGACGGTGCAGGCCTTCTTGCGCTGGAGCGGGAGACGGGAATCGAACCCGCGTCATTAGCTTGGAAGGCTAAGGTTCTGCCATTGAACTACTCCCGCGGGGCGCCACCTCCGCAGACGGCTGCGGCGGCACTGCAGCCGGGCGGGTCTCTCTGGTGGAGGAGGTTGGATTCGAACCAACGTAGGCGTAAGCCAACAGATTTACAGTCTGCCCCCTTTAGCCACTCGGGCACCCCTCCAGAGAGCCGGTCATTCTAGCACGCACAGGAAGCTGCGATCCGGCGTGCCCGCCCGACGCACAAGGTTGCCGTGCAGCAGTCCGACGCCGCCTCGGCCGACCGGACCGCACGATGTCTATGTGTGCGCACACTCTCGCATTTAGCTGACTGCCGCCAGGACAGTCGTTCCCTGCAGGCTCCAATCCATCGCAGCGCGCCCGCTGGCCCGCAGGAAGCGTGACGCCTTGCCGAAGTGTCCACAACCGAAGAAGGGCAGCGGCGGGCGCCGCGCCGACAGCGGCGACGGGTGGTTGGCCTGCAACACGCAATGCGGCAGGGCGCGCAGGCCGTGGCGCTCGCGCCAAGACGCCGCGACGAGCGGCGCCAGCCGCCGGGCGTGCGCACCCCACAGCATGAAGACCCGCGGCTGCGGATCGACCGCCGCCGCGGCGACGATGCGCTCGGTCAGACTCTGCCAGCCCAGTCCGGCATGACTGCCGGCGCGCGCCTCCTCGACCGTCAGCACCGCGTTGAGCAGCAGCACGCCGCGCTCGGCCCAGCGCACGAGCGAGCCCGACGCGGGCCGCGCCAGTCCGAGGTCACGCTGCAGTTCATCGAAGATGTTGCGCAGGCTGGGCGGCGGCGTCACCCCCTCGGGCACCGAGAAGGCCAGGCCTTCGGCCTGCCCGCGGCCGTGGTAGGGATCCTGGCCGAGGATGACGACGCGCGTGGCGGCCAGCGGGGTGAGGCGCAGCGCGCGAAACACGTCGGCCGGATGGATGGCCGCGCCGCCCGCCCGTCGTGCCTCGACGGCGCGCACCAGGCGCTCACCGTCGGCACCGGCGCGCCAGGCGGCGACGATCGGCTGCCAGTCCCCCAGCGGCGCGGCCAGCAGCCGGTCGAGCGGCTCGCCGGGCCGGCTCACGCGAAGAGCGCCGCCAGCGCCGCACCCGGGTCGGCGGCGCGCATGAAGGCCTCGCCGACGAGGAAGGCGTGCACGCCTGCGCCACGCATGCGCTGCACGTCGGCGCGCGTCAGGATGCCGGACTCGGTGACGGGCAGCCGGGCGGCCGGCACGCGCGGCAGCAGGTCGAGGGTCGTCTCGAGCGAGACGTCGAAGCTGCGCAGGTTGCGGTTGTTGATGCCCAGCAGCGGCGTGCGCAGCGCGAGCGCGCGTTCGAGCTCCGCGCCATCGTGCACCTCGACCAGCACGCCGAGGCCGAGCGCGGCGGCGGCGGCCTCGAGGTCAGCCAGCTGCGCGTCGTCCAGACAGGCGACGATGAGCAGGATGCAGTCGGCGCCGATCGCGCGCGCCTGCGCGACCTGGTATTCGTCGACGACGAAGTCCTTGCGCAGCACCGGCAACGTGCACGCCGAGCGCGCCTCTTCGAGATGGGCGTCGGCGCCCTGGAAGAAGCCGCGGTCGGTGAGCACGCTCAGGCACGCCGCGCCGCCGCGTTCGTAGCCGGCCGCGATCTCGGCCGGCACGAAGTGCTCGCGCAGCACGCCCTTGCTCGGACTCGCCTTCTTGACTTCGGCGATCACCGCCGCGGCGCCGGCAGCCACGCGCGCGCGCAGCGCGCCGGCAAAGTCGCGCCGGTCGCCCGCGGCGGTGCGCGCCTCGGCGTCGGCGCGCCAGCTGGCCAGGCTGCGCCGCGCACGCGCGGCGGCAATCTCGTCGCGCTTGACGGCGACGATGCGCTCGAGGATGTCGGCCATCGCGCCCTCAGCCCGCCGCGGACTTGATCTTCTGCGTGAGCGCCACCCACTGGCTGAGCTTGCGCAGCGCCGCGCCCGAGGCGACCGCGTCGCGCGCGCGCTTGACGCCCTCGGCGATCGACGAGGCGACGCCGGCACAGTACAGCGCCGCGCCGGCGTTGAGCAGCACCACGTCGCGCACCGGGCCGTCCTCGTTTGCGAGCGCACGCTGCAGGCACACGACCGATTCCTCCTTGCTGCCGACCCGCAGCACGCGCGAGTCGTACACCGGCAGGCCGAAGTCGCTCGGATGCACGCTGTACTCGCGCACCTCGCCACGCTCGAGCTCACCCACCAGGGTCTCGCCCGACAGCGAGATCTCGTCCATGCCGTTCATGCCGTAGACCACCATCACGTGCTCGCTGCCCAGGCGCTGCAGCACGCGCACCTGGATGCCGACGAGGTCGGGGTGGAACACGCCCAGCAGCTGGTTGGGCGCGCCGGCCGGGTTGGTGAGCGGCCCCAGGATGTTGAAGATCGTGCGCACGCCCAGCTCCTTGCGCACCGGCGCGGCGTGCTTCATCGCACTGTGATGGCCGGGCGCGAACATGAAGCCGATGCCGGTCTCGGCCAGGCAGGTGGCCACCTGCTCGGGGTCGAGGTCGATGCGCGCGCCCAGCGCTTCGAGCACGTCGGCGCTGCCCGAGGTGGACGACACCGCGCGCCCGCCGTGCTTGGCCACGCGCGCGCCGGCGCCGGCGGCGACGAACATCGCCGCCGTGCTGATGTTGAAGGTGTGCGAGGCGTCGCCGCCGGTGCCGACGATGTCGACCAGATGCCGGCGATCGGCCACCGGCACCGGCAGCGCGAACTCGCGCATCACCTGCGCCGCGGCGGCGATCTCGCCGATCGTCTCCTTCTTGACGCGCAGGCCGACGGTGAGCGCAGCGATCATCACCGGGCTCATCTCGCCGCCCATGATGCGGCGCATCAGCGCCAGCATCTCGTCGTGGAAGATCTCGCGGTGCTCGATGACGCGCACCAGCGCGTCGGTGTTCGTGATGGACATCGTGATCGCCTCTTCGAATGGCCTGCGCGCTCAGGCCGACATCTGCAGGAAGTTGCGCAGCATCGCGTGGCCGTGCTCGCCCAGGATGCTCTCGGGGTGAAACTGCACGCCTTCGAGCGGTGTGCGCGTGGCCGCCAGCCCGCGATGGCGCACCCCCATGATCTCGCCATCGTCGGTCTCGGACGTGACCACGAGCTCGGCCGGCAGCGACTCGCGCTCGATCGCCAGCGAGTGGTAGCGCACGACCTGGAAGCGCTCGGGCAGCCCCACGTACACGCCGCGCCCGTCGTTGCGCACGACGCTCGTCTTGCCGTGCATCTGCTGCCTGGCGCGCACGACCTTGCCGCCCAGCGCCGCGCCGATCGCCTGGTGCCCCAGGCACACGCCCAAGAGCGGCAGCTTACCGGCGAAGTGCCGGATCGACTCGATGCAGATGCCCGCCTCGGCCGGCGTGCACGGGCCCGGCGAGAGGACGAGCCGCGTCGGCGCGAGCGCTGCGATGCCCTCGAGCGTGATCGCGTCGTTGCGCACCACGCGCACCTCCTCGCCCAGCTCGCCGAAGTACTGCACGAGGTTGTAGGTGAACGAGTCGTAGTTGTCGATCATCAGCAGCATGTGCGCTCCAACCCTTCGATGCCATCGGATGCGCCCGCAGGCATCCTGACTCGGTGCCCGCCCGACGACCCGCTGCTCGCGGCGCCGGCGAGGCGCGATGCGGCCAGGCTGGATGGGGCTTGGGGCGGGTCCGCGCCGGCGGCCGCCCGAGGTGCGGGTGTGCTCAGGCCGATGGCTTGCGCCAACGCCAGCCCGAGTGCGCTGCGGTGATCGCACGGATCGCAGACATCGGGCGATTATGGCCGGGGCGTGCCGCCGGGCCGGGGTTTCTCGGGGCCCGTCGCGGTACGGCTGGCCGTGCGGGTGCGTCCGCGGCGCAGCGCGCGAGGTCATGGGGCCGCGGCGTCGCGCAGCAGCTCGATCAACTCACCGGCCGCCAGCGGCGCACCGCCGTCCTGTTCGGCGAGCAGGCCTTCGGCGAGTTCGCGCTTGTCCTGGTGCAGCGCGACGATGCGCTCCTCGATCGAACCGGCGGTGACGAGGCGGTACACGGTCACCGGGCGCTGCTGGCCGATGCGGTGCGCGCGGCCCATGGCCTGGTCTTCGGCGGCCGGGTTCCACCACGGGTCGGCGATGACGACGTAGTCGGCCGCCGTGAGGTTGAGGCCGAAGCCGCCGGCCTTCAGGCTGACGAGGAAGAGGTCGGCCTCGCCGCGCTGGAATGCGGCGACGCGCTCGCCGCGCGCCGCCGCCGGGGTGCTGCCGTCCAGGTACTGGTAGCGCAGGCCGGCGGCGTCCAGCCGCTCGGCGAGCAGCTTCAGGAAGTCGGTGAACTGGCTGAACACCAGCGCCTGGTGGCGCGACTCGACGAGCTCGGCGGCCAGGCGCTCGAAGGCCTGCACCTTGGCGCCGATGCGGCCCAGCTCGGGCGCGGCCAGCCGCGGGTCGCAGGCGGCGCGGCGCAGCCGCGTCAGCTCGGCCAGCACATTGAAGCGGTTCTTGTTCGGGTCGGCCGGGTCGAGCTGCGCGATGCGCGCCAGCGCGTCGCGGCGCATCGCCTCGAGGAAGGCGCGCTCGTCGGCCTGGGGCTCGATGCGCTGGACGATCTCGGTGCGCGGCGGCAGGTCGGTGAGCACCTGCGCCTTCGTGCGCCGCAGCAGGAACGGCGAGACGAGCCGGCGCAGCCGTGCGCGCGCGGCCTCGCTGCGCTGGCGCTCGATCGGGTTGGCGAAGCGTTCGGCAAAGCGCGCGGCGCTGCCCAGCAGCCCGGGGTTGAGCAGGTTCATGATCGACCACAGGTCGGCCAGGCGGTTTTCCACCGGCGTGCCCGACAGCGCGAGGCGAAAGCCCGCCTGCAATGCGGCCACCGCCTGCACGCGCTGGGTGGCGGCGTTCTTCAGCGCCTGCGCCTCGTCGAGCACGAGCGTCGCCCAGGGCCGGGCGGCAAAGGCGTCGGCGTCGCGCAGCAAGAGCGCGTACGAGACGACCAGCACGTCGCCGGCGGCTGCCGCCTCGATCTGCGCCGCACGCTCGCCTTCGCCGCGGCCGTAGACGGCGCAGCGCAGGCCCGGCGCGAAGCGCACCGTCTCCGCAGCCCAGTTGTCGGCCACGCTGGTGGGCGCGACGACGAGCGCCGGCCCGGCGGCGGCGCGCGCCAGCAGCAAGGCGAGCGTCTGCACCGTCTTGCCCAGGCCCATGTCGTCGGCCAGGATGGCACCGAAGCCCGCTTCTGCCAGGCGGCGCAGCCACACGTAGCCTTCCGCCTGGTAGGGCCGCAGCGCCGCCTGCAGCCCCGGCGGCACCGCGGGCTCGAGCGCGGCGGCACGTTCGAGATCGGCGGCGCGGCGGCGCCAGGCGGCGTCGCCGTTCAGGCCCAGTTCGCCCGCCGCATCGGCGAGCCAGACGCCGGCGGTGCAGCCCAGCTTCAGGCCGTCGGCACGCGTCTCGGCCAGCGCGTCGAGCTCGGCCAGGCGCTGGCGCAGCTGGTCGGCCAGGCGCAGGTACTGGCCTTCGCCCAGCGCCACGTAGCGGCTGCCCTGGGCGTCGCGCAGCAGCCCGAGCAGCTGCTGCAGCGACAGCACGCGGCCTTCGTCGAGTTGCAACTGGCCGTCGAGCGCGAACCAGTCGCGGCCGCTCGCCAGCGTGGTGGCGAAGGCCTTGGCGTCGGGCGCCAGCACGCGCACCGGCCGGCCCTGCGGCCATTCGATGGCGCGCACGGACGCGGCGGCGGCGGCGAGTTCGCCGAGCTGGTGCACGGCGGCCAGCGCCTGCTCGGGGTCCTCGAGCAGCCAGCTGCCGTCGACGGGCAGCTCGTCGTCGGCCGCGGCCAGGAAGGGCAGGCGCTCGAACACCGTCGCGAGGTGGCCACGCTCGGCGTCGAGGTCGCGTTCGGTGGCCAGGCTCACGCCGCGGTGCAGCGTCATGAGGCGCGCGCGGCCCTGCCCCGGCGCGAGCGCCGGCCCGAGGTCGCCGAAGGGGCGCACCGCCAGCGTCAGGCGCAGCGCGTCACCGCGCGGCTGCAGCCGCGCCAGCAGCCGCGCGTCGGCCGCCACCGGTTCGCCGGCGGCGGCGTCGCTGTGCACGACGAAATGGCCCGTGAGCACGCGCAGCGCGGCATCGAGCTCGGCGCCGGCGTCCACCGGCACCGTCCAGCGCTGCGCCACCAGCTCGGCGACGCGCCGGTGTGCCGGCGTGATGCGGATCAGCCGCGCGCGCTCGGGACTGTCACGCACGATGCGCACGCCGTTGCGGCGCTCGATCTCGGCGTCGATCTGGTCGTATCCGGGCCGGTGGTGGTCGAGCTCGGGGTCCGATTCGGCGAGCACCGGGTCGTGCAGATGGAAGACGAAATGCTCGCCGGCGGGCAGGCGCGGGCGCTCCTCGCTGCCCGCGTCGCCGCTGTCGTTCCCGCCGGCGCTGTCGGCCGCGCCGGCGGCGCCGCGGCGCTGGCGGCGCAGCTCGAGCACCGGCAGGCCTTCGACGAGCTCGACCGCGATCTCGGGCGCGTCGTCGAAGACCAGCGCCGGGTGGCCCTGCAGCGCCTGCACGGCCTGCACGAGATCGAACGAGACGTCGCTGGCGCGGTGGCGGCCGGGGCGCAGCGCGCGCGCCACGGCGGCATCGCGCGGATCGAGCCGCGTGCGCTTGCCCAGCTGCATCGGAGTCAGCGGCTTGGGCTTGCCGCGTGCCGTGGCTGCGGGCTCGAACGCCTGCAGGTCGTGCACGCGGCCTTCGCGGTCGAGGCTGAGGCGCCACCGCAGCGTGGGCAGCGGCTTGTCGGCGCTCGCGCCGCCACCTTCGCCCAGGGCGGTGATCGCCGCCAGCGCTTCGCGCCAGGCATCCTGACGCGGCCTGAAGTACGCCACCGGCCACGGCGGCGGCGCATCGGCGGGGCGCGCCGGCAGCGGCAGGCCGAGCTGGTGACACGCCTGCAGCACGAGGTCGGCCTTCCACGCCAGCCCGGCGGCGTGCAGGCCGTCGACCATCGACTGCAGGAGCGCCGGCCGCCAGCCCTTGGGCGCCTGGGCCAGCCAGGCCGCGAGCACCAACCGGTCGGCCTGGCGATCGGGGTCGGCGGCGACATTGCCCCAGCGCGCCTCGGCCTTCAGCGCGTCCGGCTCGAGCCGCTCGTCGCCCAGGCGCACCGCCAGCGCGTGCGCCCACAGGCCCCACGGGTCTTGATACGGCGGCGTGCGGCTGCCCGACTGCGCGATGCAGAACTTGCGCGCCGTCGCCCAGGCCTGGGCATCGGGGCGGGCCATCAGCGCCAGCGGGTAGCACTGCAGCAGGCTTTGCGGTGCGAAGCCGCGCCGCTTGCCCAGGTGCGCACCGAGCGCCTTCCACGCCGGCGGGAAGGCCGCCGCCGTTTCGTCGAAACGCCCCTGCAGCGCCGGGCGCAGCGACTCGAGCAGCGGCAAGAAGGGCGCGGCGGCCGGCTCGCCTGCGATGGCTGCGCCAGCGCCTTCGAAGTCACCGCGGTGCAGGCGGTGCTCGGCGACGCGCAGGCGCAGTCCGGCTGCGCTCTGGGCGGGCGCTTCGTCCAGGTGCCGCTCGACCCATTGCAGCAGCGCCGGCGCGCGCTCGAGCAGTCCGTACTCGTCGACGACGCCGAGCAGCGCCCACAGCAGCGGCGCGTGGACGCGGTCGAACAACTCCAGGCGCAGCAGCTGCGCCAGCACCTCGAACACGATGTCGAGCAGGTTGACGCGCACGAGCACGCCGTGCTGCATCGATGCGTAGGTCTTCGCGTCGATGCCGCCGGCGAGCACGAGCCGCAGCAGCGCCATGGCCTCGTTGCGATCGCGCGGCGTGAAGTACGACGGCGCGCGATCCATCGGCCCGTAGGCCCCGGCGGCAACCCACAGCCAGGCGCGCCACCAGCCGGGCGTCTGCGCATCGCGCAGCAGCGAGCCCAGGCGCGCTTCGGCCGTGGCCGCGGGCACGCTCCAGCCCTCGCCTTCGTGCGCCACCACCCGGCCGGCGCCGTGCAGCAGGCGCAGCGCCGCGCCGACGTC
>WBZT01003074.1_pt1 | contig 11163 bp, 12 predicted proteins | sample 5204241 | NCBI WGS metagenome assembly WBZT01 (sample SAMN12344358, study PRJNA552823) | activated sludge metagenome | biome: Activated sludge suspended growth; feature: Nitrification reactor; material: Wastewater; isolation source: activated sludge from nitrification reactor of wastewater...
TCTACAAGTTTTAAATGCTCTAAGGGGTAGTGTGCACATAGCTGCAAAAAGCGCCACGTAATTTAGCACTGCATGCCTCTTCACGCTAAAATGTCTTACTGAAAACATGCCATCCCACATTTTCGGCGTGTTCTAGGAGAATTTGTGAAGTGGCATTGGAATGAAGACGAACTGGAGATGCAGTGGTCATTAACGGTCGAGGAATTAGCATTACTGCCAGGCCGCACGGATAGCGGCAGACTTGGATTTGCGATTCTATTGAAATTCTTCCAGTTTCAAGGTTTCTTTCCCGATAGTCAAAAGAGCATACCGCACGAGATTGCAGTCTATCTTGCACACGCAACCAATTCGTCGGTGGCGGATTTAGATGTTTACGAATGGAATGGGCGCACTGGCCAGCGCCATCGCAAGAAAATCCTGGGCTTTCTGGGACTACGTCGTCCATCAGGTGAGGATTTGCAGAAACTGCGCGCATGGTTAAGCGCTGAAGTCTTGGCGCTGGATGTTCCATTCGAGCGATTGCAGGAGTTGGCTGTTGAATGGTTCGCCGGGCAATCGCTGGCACCGCTTGATCCTACGCCATTGGCACGGTTACTCCGATCAGCCATTCATGCTTTCGAGGCTGAACTATTCCAATCCATCGCCAACTTGCTAAGCGCCGAAACCAAAGCATCGATAGACAAGCTATTGACGGTCGAAGAGCCAAACGTCAATGATGAAAATGTTACCGCAGGAAATACTTCCATCGTCAAAGACAACGATCTTGGTTTGTCGCACCTCAAATGCGATGCTGGCCGAATCGGCCTGGATAGCGTTTTGCAGGAGCTCGCCAAACTGACCAGAATTCGCAAGCTTGCTTTACCGAGTAAGGCATTGGCTGCGCTTCCCGTCAAATGGTTACAAAAATATTGTCGCCGAGTCGGGACCGAGTCAAGCTGGGAATTGCGACGGCATCCACCGGAAATACGCTACGCCTTGACAGCCGCGTACTGCTGGCAACGAGAGCATGAAATTATCGACGCATTGATCGATTTGCTCATTCTGGTCATTCACAAGATCGGTACTCGCGCCGAAAACAAGGTCGAGCAAGAATTGCTCAACGATTTACGCCGTGTGCGTGGCAAAACCAATGTCTTGTTCAAATTGGCGGAAGCGGCCATTGACGAACCTGATGGCATCGTCAAGGATGTATTGTATCCGGTGGTCGGAGTGGAAACACTGAAAGACTTAGTCAAAGAATTTAAGGCCAGCGGCCCTGCCTATACCAAGGTAGTACATACAGTTATTCGTTCATCATACAGTAATCACTACCGCCGGATGTTGCCGCAGATACTTGATGCGCTGGAATTCCGTTCCAACAACACCGCGCATCGACCGGTGATTGAGGCTTTGGCCTTGCTCAAAACCTACCGTGACAGCACGCAACAATATTTCTCCGCCGACGATGGGGTGCCGATTGAGGGCATCGTCAAAGGCAAATGGCACGACATTGTTGTGGAAAAAGACAAGAATGACAAAGAGCGTGTTAATCGCATCAATTATGAAATTTGTGTACTGCAAGCATTGCGCGAGCGGCTGCGCAGCAAGGAAATATGGGTCGTTGGTGCCGAACGCTTTCGGAATCCGGATGAGGATTTACCCGCCGATTTTGAAACCAACCGCGCCGCCTACTATGAAGCGCTCAAGCAACCACAGGACGTCAAGGTATTCATAGACGGTTTGAAGAAAACCATGACGGACGCCCTATGCATGTTGAACAAGGGAATGCCCAAAAATCCACGCGTCAAAATTCTTGATCGTGGCAAGAACCGTATTTGCATTACGCCACTGGATGCGCAACCCGACCCGGAAAACCTCAAGCACCTGAAAGCCGAAATATTTGAACGCTGGTCATCAACCAGCTTGTTGGACATCCTCAAGGAAGCCGATCTGCGGATAGGTTTCACCGATTTATTCCAAAGCAGTCGGCAACGCGAAACGCTGGATCGTGATACCTTGCAACGGCGTTTGCTACTGAGTCTCTATGCGCTAGGGACGAACGCAGGACTCAAACGTATCGCAGCCGCAGGGCATGAATCGACTTATCAGGAATTGCGTTACGTGCGCCACCGTTTCATTCAGAAAAGTACATTGCGGTCAGCGATTTCCCAGGTCGCCAATGCGACTTTTGCGGTGCGTCTTTCGGAAATTTGGGGTGAAGGCACGACCACCTGTGCATCAGACTCCAAAAAATTCGGCTCCTGGGATCAGAATTTGATGACCGAGTGGCATATTCGCTACGGTGGTCGTGGTGTGATGATCTACTGGCATGTCGAGAGCAAATCGGTCTGTATCTACTCGCAACTGAAACGATGCTCCTCCTCTGAAGTGTCGGCTATGATCGAAGGTGTATTGCGCCACGATACCGATATGGATGTTCAAAAAAGCTACACGGACAGCCACGGGCAGAGCGAAGTCGGCTTCGCATTTTGTCATCTGCTCGGCTTCGATTTGTTGCCACGTCTGAAAGCAGTCGCTTCACAAAAGTTGTACTTGTCGGAAACAGACAGTGCAGGCAATTATTCCAATCTCACTGATATTTTGACGCGTCCAATCAAATGGGATTTGATCAGTCAACAGTATGATGAAATGATCAAATACGCAACCGCATTGCGCTTGGGTACGGCAGAAGCCGAAGCTATTCTTCGCCGCTTTACGCGTAGCAATCTACAACATCCGACTTACCAAGCCTTAGCCGAACTGGGTAAGGTGTTGAAAACCATTTTCTTGTGCCGGTATATTGATTCGGAAGGGCTGCGTCGCGAGATTCACGAGGGGCTGAACGTTGTAGAAAACTGGAACAGCGCCAATGGATTTATTTTCTACGGCAAGAGCGGAGAGGTCGCCAGCAACCGGTTGGAAGATCAAGAATTATCGGTATTGTCGCTGCATTTATTGCAATTATGCTTGGTGTACGTCAATACTTTGATGATTCAGCGCGTGCTATCGGAAAAGCCCTGGTGTAACAGGATGAAATCCGCAGACTTGAGAGCATTGTCACCGCTGATTTATAGTCATGTGAATCCATATGGGCGATTTGATTTAGACATGAGTAAACGGCTCCCAATCGAAGCTGATCTTCCCCTGGCGGCATAGGGAAAAATAATTGTACGAAACCGACCCGTTTCGTACAGTCTTTTCAAGGGTGTACAAAAGTAGGCAAAATACATTTCGTACACGCATTATAATTCGTACATCATTTTCGGACGGATTTTACTTATGTCTCGTGTTTTTGCTTACTGTCGAGTTTCGACGACTGACCAAACTACTCAGAACCAAAGTATTGAAATCAAGTTGGCAGGATTCGCCATTGAATCACACCGACTGATTGAAGAAAGTATCAGCGGTTCAGTGATGGCAAAAGATCGACCAGGTTTTATGAAGCTGATTGACCGGATGGAATCTGGCGATGTACTGGTAGTGACAAAACTTGACCGGCTTGGGAGAAATGCAATGGATGTCCGAGCTACTGTCGAGCAACTTGCCGAAACAGGTGTGCGTGTTCATTGTCTGGCATTGGGCGGAGTTGATCTGACCAGTCCGGCAGGTAAAATGACGATGCAGGTTATCGCGGCTGTAGCCGAATTCGAACGCGATCTTTTAATTGAAAGAACACAGTCAGGAATTCACCGTGCAAAAGCGGCTGGCAAACAATTGGGCAGACCATCCTCACTAAATACGACAGATCGTGCAACGGTCATCGAAAGATTAGCGGCTGGTATTAATGTTACTGAACTTGCTCGTGAATTTAAAACAACACGACAAACCATTATGCGCATAAGAGATGCAGCTTTGAATACTCAATAAATTCCTATGGGCTTTTTTGTTTGAATTTAGGTTTGTTAAGAGTATGCATTGGCGTGGCATTCTTTGTTCCAAGCTAAAACAGGTAAATTAACACTCAGAAAATTACGTGGCGCTTTTTGCAGCTATGTGCTCACTACCCCACTAAAGGGCTAGAATTTTTATCCACAGTTTTTGTGGATAAAGCTGTTAAGACTAAAATGGCAGACCACGATGCTTCTATCGCTGAGTTAGATTGAGCAAAAAAGAAACATATTTTTTAGCCCTTGTCACAGCCAAGCGGAATCATCCAAGATTGATTTGGTTTATCGTGTTTAGCATAGTCAGCAACGGGTATTTTTTCACCTGTCATTCGCTCTAGTTCATTAACGCTCACTAAATACTGGTCTAGTCGTTTCCGTGTGGCCTCCTGAGTATTCGGAACCACCCAGGCAATAACCCGCTCATCCTGACCAGTACCACGAATAATAACTTTCCAGAATGCGTCAGGAGTTCTAACTCCGTGTGACTCTATGAAATAATCATCGTCTGGATTATTACCCCAAATGACACCGCCGATCACTAACAGTTCGTCAATATCACGGTAGCATTCAATGATTTCTTCGGTTTGCAGCCATGCCCCACGGTTCATATTCGCTGCCTGGGGTAATATGTTGGTCATGGTATTGGTGGCTTTAATGGCAGCCTCTGAAGCATCAAGATGGTTGGCCGGTACTTGATGCCCTCTATCGTATTTCATGCCATAGGCTTTAGCGGTTTTTTGTTGACATTCAGCCGGTACCGCCGGATCAAGAAAGAATCTGTCATAACGTTTGTTATTGCCGTTATCGCGTTGGGCGACATACTGAAACTTTAGTGCACCGCGTTTGGTACAATCCAGCCAGACTGTGAAACCTGGGTAATCCAGCTTGAGAATTTGGCCTGTTCTGGTTACTTCGGTATTGCTTGGTATGGGTGCTTTGGTGCTGATGGTGCAACTGATTAGCGACAAACATAAACAGACTAAGGCAGACCAAATAAAGTTTTTCATGCAATACGTTTTAAAATCATCATTTAACATTGACTAATTCATTCCAATTCGTTGTGTAGCAGTGGGATATTTTTTCTATTTTAGGCTTCCAGGTTTTATCAAAACCCGTGGCCGCTATTGAAAGTGCTTTTGGAAAACACCGGTTGATTTGATCGACAGTCATCCATGATTCGTTGACCAAAGTGTTACCGATAATGTTAATGTATCGTTTGTTTAATGGATACTTTAAGAGTTGCTAAATATTGAAAATGCAGCACATTACTTTCATCGGTCTAAAACATACCCCTTTGCTTAATCATTTGCCGGATGAAATACTGAGTGCGTTAGCCGTAAAAGCCAAGCCGGTTAAATTTTTAAAGGGTGACACGATCATTGCCGAGGGTGAACAAACTCACTCGTTATACATTGTCATTTCTGGCAAAGTAAAGGTATTGACGAATTACAAAGTAGGTAAAGATGTGGATTTGTTAATACTGGAACCTGGCGCTTATTTTGGCGAAATGGCATTATTGACTGATGAGCCAAGAGCGGCCACCGTTACGGCAATTGATAAAACAACATGCGCGGTAATTTCAAAAGCAGATTTCAAAAGTTGGCTTAATGCTCACCCAACGATAGACATAAATTTGATTGAGATTTTGTCTAAAAAAACAAAATACATGAATGAAAAAATTAATCAGATGGCGTTATCGAGTGTCTACGAAAAAACCGTTAAGGTTCTCAAAGAGCTTTCGCAACAGCAAGGTAACGTTCTTGTTATCCCTATCCCGCCAACACATCAGGAATTAGCCGCATTAATTGGCACATCACCAAAAATGGTAAAAGAAGTGATGAAGGCGTTAAGCAATGGTCGGCATATTGTGAGTAAAGGCAAGTCGCTACATATTTCAAGTATTATGCCTGAGTCTTGGTAATAGAGGTTCTGTGGAAGAACCCCCAAAAGTGTTCGTTCGAGTTAAGCCACTTGTTGGCGCCGCACGCGGTCGAAAGGGTGGGCGAAAACCTGTCATCACTGCCGACAAGTTGCAGCGAGCGCGGGAACACATCGCCAACGGGTTGAACGTCCGCGAAGCCGCAATGCGGCTCAAGGTTGGCAAGACGGCCTTATATGCCGCACTGCAATCCGCCAGTGCAGCCGATTCCTGACATGGAGCAAGCAACGATGAAACGCAAGCAAGGCAGCGCCTTCATCACGACCAGAAAGGGCTTTTGTTATCTCACGGTAAAAGTCGGCAGAAGCAATTTCAACATCATGCGTATTCGCAACTACACGCTTGAGCCGCAGGACAAGCGTGACATGCGCAGGTTGTATCCCGACTATTTCTTTGACTGGAAGAAAATCAATCAGCAGCTTGCCGAAAAGAGGGAGGTATGCAGAGCCTACCGCTCTAAGCGTCAAGCGCCCCGGAATACTGGGCGCACATCAGTCCCGTTCGTCATGGTGTCCTATGACCCAAGGACACGCACAGTCTACGCATCCGATGCAGGCAATTCATTAGCATTGCTTGACGCTGTTCTACAAATTGAACGCACCAATAAGAAGTAGTCCCAACAGCCAATGCAGTCGCCTTCTGAAAATGACAAGAGGCTTAGCTCAGAACGAATACTTTTGGGGGTTCTTCCACAGGACCACTGATAATCTGGTCGAGACGGTCGCGTAACAGATAAGCGAGTTCTTCGGCATCGTGTAACGCATCAACTGGATCGCGCTGCAACGCGGACTTGATTGCGTCACGTAGCCAGTAAGTTGTTGCTGGGTTTTCCAATGTGGTTAAAATCTTGTCGGTTGGCATAGTTGGTTCCTCTACATTGCAAAAAGAAATTTTAAATACCGTGTTTAAAAAAACTTAAAGCGGTGTTCTCTCCACTCCGAAGCGTCAATTAAACCTTGATTGTAGTATTCAGGATAGTCAAAGAAAAACGGCGCATAAGCGGTATCGGCATAATGCCGCGTAGCAATCGCAATAATCGCACATACCACCACAACAGTACCCGAAACCAGATACTCTTCAGGGTTGCCCGTGCGAATGCGACCACCGAACAAATGAAAGCGCCGGTCTGATAACGGCGAGAATGGAACACCCGTGACGGTGAAGGCATCGGCGATTACATGCGTTAAACCGCCGTAGAAAAACGCCGCGCCGAGATGGTGGACATCGTAAAGCGTCAGCGTAGCGAACAAGCCCAGTATCCACATAATCACATAATGCGTAGGTCCACGGTGGCGTATGCGTTGACCGGTCACCAATTTGTGTAAGCGCTCCATCCAGTCCGGTGCGGTAGCGCCGAGTATCGCAATGGGAACCAGCGGCGCACTGATTACCGCCATAGTGGAGGCGGCAATTGCAATATGGTTAAACCATTTCATGGCTATTGCGTATTGGTATTGACGACCATCGGCACCATTCTTCACCCGACACGATATGTTCAGCAACGTTTAATAATTCCTGCACATAGTAGTTTTCTATATCTACAGCGGTAAGTGCTTGCTCGATTGTTGGGTATTCATGGTCAAGATCATAATCTGCAAGCGCACAACAAAAACCCTTCATCCATCCGATATAGTCAAAGCAGTACATTGGGGACATGTTCGTGTATATACCGTGTGACTTGTAAAAAGCAAAGCCATTGCTAAATCCTGTATTGTCGTTATCGTTCATTTTCCAATGATCTGTAAAATGTGATTATTAACAGTATCAGCCATTTCATCCCGACATTGCCCTATTAGAGCAAGTCTAGCACCACTTAAACCAGCTTCAGAATCATCAAGTTTTGATTGTGCTTCGATTACTTTTTCCAGATAAGTGATTTGCTCTGTGCTATCAGTAAGCCCGAGTGCGACACGCTCTTGGGCGCGAGCTTCCAGTGAAGTAAATAAACCCAGTTGCCGCTTAGCTCTTCTCTGTGCTGAAAGTGCTGTGAGAAATGCCTCGACATTTTTAGCAACATCTCCCCGCCTGGTATATTCTGATTGTCGTTGCCGGTTTAATTCCTCCGCTGAATACAACGGCATCTTAGCAACCACGCCAACGTAATAGCGCGATAGACCAGAAGTATCAAACGTTGAGATAGCGTTTTGTTCTGCATACCGCGCCCCACCAACTGCATCAAGCTCAAGCCCCCACGGAACACGCTCAGGGAAACAATTCACTACCGCCCTGAACAGCATATCGCTATCAACTTCCATTGCTGGCTGCATTGGCGGTGCAAATCCGTGCTTTTTAAAACTATTTTCTTTACCGGAAAATGTTGGGATTTGGTATGGCGGTATTTTTAAACCCAATTTGCTTTTATCTTCATCAGCAGCAATCGCGGTGGAGGAGAATGTTACTAACAGCCATAGGATAATTTGTTTCATATTATTTATCTTTAGTCGCTCTGCTACCACTAGACAAGTATTTTAGCCCACCCAATACCGCACTTACTTCCCAGAACCCAATACTCACAAAGAACAACATAAGCATCCACATCAACGGTTGGGTCATATCGTAACTGACCTCAGAATTAAGTTTAAACGTTTGCGGTTCTCGCCTTAACACAATACCGCGTAAGTTAGGCGGTATACGTTGCTCGTCACTAGCCGACATCACGTAAATATTCGCAGCTATCACGCATTCCCGCGCGATCTGTAATTTACGACCGGTTAATTTATGTGCGTCATCAACGAACACCACGGCTTTAGTTTCGGCGACGTAGTGCGCTAACTGCTCAACCCTATCGTACTGTTTCAGTGATGCCCAAGTTGTTTTTTTAGTATTCGATTTACTCTCGGTATTAAACCATAGCTCTAAATGCTCCATATCTGCCCAAGAAGTCAAAGGACGAAGTGCGCTAAGCCAGAGTGCAGGGTATTGGATTTTTGCGCCGTAAATCGCACGCTCATCGCTATAAAGCCGTTTTAGAAATCGGCTCTTACCTGAATCGTGTGCGCCAGTTACCAAAATAGGTTTTTTAACACTGATGGTTTGCTCACTGAGCTTGTCACCGTACTTGCGGTTTTTTTCGACAAATGTAGCTGATTTGTAGCTGGTGCCATCCGCCCTAACGCGTTTTTTACTTCCGCTTATTCTAAGAAATTTCATAAAACACCGCTATTTTATGTAGGAAATGACTAACAATAATCCGAACATCCAATTAATTCAAACGGACGAATGTAAGGGATGTAAAAAAGTACTATTGTAATATAGTATTGCAAGAATTTTATATATCCGACAAAAACGATCGTTTGAATCGAACACTTTTGAGGGGGATAAATAGGCCAATATGGACAAGCAGACATTTGATGAATTAGCAGCAAAAACCAAGTTAAAGCCACGCACTTTAAAAATGGCTGAGGACATTTTATGTAACAGTATGAGTGCTGCCCAGGTAGCAGAAAAAGAGGGTGTAACTCGACAATTAGCCGATCAAGCAGCAAACAGAATTTTGAAACAGATGAAGCTTGTTGATAAATACCCTGATGATTGGGTGACGGTTACAACGGTACTGCCTAAACCGTGGGCGCAATTGGTGCTTTATATTCAAAACGTAGAATATGCAAAGGCGGGGTTGATTACCAAAAGTGTGCCAAAAACACCGGAGTTTGAACTAGCGGATATTGCCGAAATATCGAAGATGGTAGATACAATCTTGAAGAAATGGCGGAAAATTTAGCATTGATGTTGATGATCGCGTGAGAACATTCGTGGCGCTAATCCGCAAATCGTCCGGTCGGCTTAAAAGCATACCTCCCTGTACGCTTTTAAACACTCCCTACCGAATTGCTCGCATAGGTGTTTATTTAAGTGCTGCTAGGCCTTCCGTGGTTGTGCAACACAAACGTCCCTGTTAGTGTTGCATGAAGTCTTGTCGCGTAGTTAATTGCTTTACATTGTTTAGGTGCAGTAAGGTAATGCTAGGGTTATTTGATCTCACCTCCGCGTTGCTACGGTTCAAACAAATGAGCGCAGCCCTGCAAAAACATGCCATTCAACATAACGTACAACTCTTATGCGCAATACGGGCAAACAGCAGCCCGCACAGCGCATAAGGTACGCTATGTTAAATGTCATTCATTTTGCAGGGCTGCGAGCTTATTTTGAACTCGCCGCCGCTTCGCTCTGGCTCAAACATTCGCCACGACCTTTTTGACTGGCCATTGTGTTCGCTTCGCTCACGAAGCATTTGGACCCGCCGCCTCCCCCGCCCACCATGCAGCCCTTCGTCCTATTCCTCACGAACCTCCCGTTTTGTTTAGCGTAGTACGCCCCCTTGAGCCACTTTGTCACGGGCTGCATGGTGGGCGATGTCGCGGTCGTGTACGTGCTACGCACGTAATCCAATTTAGATATAAGACGCGCTACGCGCGATTATTATAAATTTCATATTATTTTAAAGTTAATATAATATTTATTTAACGTTAAATAGATGTTACTATATTATTAGTATAATGTTAAATTAAGGTGACTTTAATATGATTATAGTTGTAGGTGGCATAAAGGGTGGTTCAGGAAAATCCACAGTAGCTACTAATTTGGCGGTGATGTGTGCCACTGAAAAGCAAGATGTTTTACTGATTGATTCTGATGATCAAGAGACCGCATCCGATTTTTCAATTTTAAGAAATGAAACTCAACACGAACAACCCGCTTACACTTGCATAAAATTAACCGGCGCAGCAGTACGCACAGAGACTTTACGCTTAGCTAACAAATACGAAACTATTATCCTTGACACAGGAGGCCGTGATACGACAAGTCAAAGAGCGGCATTATCGGTTGCCGATATTCTGCTTGTCCCTTTTGTTCCCCGATCTTTCGATGTTTGGACTTTAGAAAAAGTAGGCAGTCTAGTAGCTGAAATAAAAACTATTAACCCGAATTTAATTGCATATACATTTATCAATCGGGCTGATCCAAAAGGTCAAGATAATGACGATGCAGCAGAAGTTTTAAAAGAAACGGATGCGCTCACATTTTTAAATGCGCCTTTAGGTATGAGAAAAGCATTTAGTAATGCAGCGGCAACGGGTCTTTCTGTGATTGAATTGAAAGCCAAAGATGCAAAAGCCATCAGTGAAATATCAACGTTATTTGAATATGTTTTTAACGTTAAAGTAACATCAAATATTGCAGAAGGAGATAAGTAAATATGGCTATCAGCAGAAAACCTAAAAAAGAAGCCGAAGTTTCAGAAGCGGCAATTAAAGCCATTATTGAAAAAGGTGGCAGCGTTGCACAAGATAACCAAGATACGAAGAAAAAAAATTTACAACTTCGCCTTGATACCGATTTGATTAATCAAATAGACCA
>WBZT01003075.1_pt1 | contig 11163 bp, 6 predicted proteins | sample 5204241 | NCBI WGS metagenome assembly WBZT01 (sample SAMN12344358, study PRJNA552823) | activated sludge metagenome | biome: Activated sludge suspended growth; feature: Nitrification reactor; material: Wastewater; isolation source: activated sludge from nitrification reactor of wastewater treatment...
TGCCCAGTCCATGATCGCGCACAGGTACAGGAAGCCGTGCCGCATGCGGATATAGGTGATGTCGGTGGCCCATACCTGGTTCGGCCGGTTGATGGTCATGCCGCGCAGCAGATACGGGTAGATCTGGTGCTCGGGATGCGGCTTGCTGGTGTCGGGCTTGGGGCCAACGGCCCATAGGCCGAGTTTCTTCATCAGGCGCCGGATGCGGCGGCGGCCGACCAGGATGCCTTCCCGTTTGAGCATGGCTTGCAGTCGCCGACTGCCGTACATCGGGTTCTCGGTGAAGAGTTCGTCGAGGCGCTTGAGCAGGTCGAGCTCTTCTTGCGACTCGGGCCTGGACCGGTAATAGACGCTGCTGCGGGAGACCCCAAGCAGGCTGGATTGCCGGGCTACGGACAGCACACTTCCCGTCTTGATCATTGCGCGCCTTTCAGCAGGCGGGCAATGGCGGGCTGTCCGGCCAAGAAATCCCTTTCAACCTGTAGCTGGCCGATCTTGCGGTGCAGACTGTCAATCACGGCCTGTGGATCGGCCGCCTTCTTGTTGCCGCGCTCGAACAGATCCCTGGCGTTTTTTACGAGATCCTGTTTCCAGGTGCTGATCATCGTTGGATGTACGCCGTATTCGGAGGCCAGTTCCGCCAGGGTCTTGTCGCCCGACAGTGCTGCCATCGCCACTTGCGCCTTGAATTCGGCACTGTGTTGCTTGCGCTTCGTTCCCATGTTTCACGTTCCTTTCAGTCGGTCGGCTTTAGCTTATCCGACTGTCCAAAAAAACGGGACCGCCGCATCGCCCTCGGGCTTCGTTCCTCAGCCCAGGCCGGCATCTTGAGGCCGGGCGACCCGGTCGAGATGGCAGTACACCACCGGCGTCAGGTAGAGTGTCAGAAACTGCGAGAGCAGCAGGCCGCCGACCACCGCCAGGCCGAGCGGTCGCCGGACTTCGGCGCCGGCGCCGAGGCCGAGGGCGATCGGCAGGGTTCCGACCAGCGCCGCCATGGTGGTCATCATGATCGGCCGGAAGCGGATCAGGCAGGCCTCGAAGATCGCGTCGCGCGCGGCCATGCCCGCTTGCCGCTGCTGCGCCAGCGCAAAGTCGATCATCATGATGGCGTTCTTCTTGACGATGCCGATCAGCATGATGACGCCGACGAAGGCGTAGAGACTGAGATCGACGCCAAGGAGCAGCAGCGTCAACAGCGCGCCGAGGCCCGCCGAGGGCAGCCCCGAAAGAATCGTCAGGGGGTGGATGAAACTCTCGTAGAGAATGCCGAGCACCAGGTACACCACCAGAATCGCCACCAGCAGCAGCACGCCGAGGCCCTGCTGCGACGACTGGAAGGCCTGGGCGGTGCCTTGCAGGCTGGTGTTCAGCGAGACCGGGATGCGCAGTTGCTGTTCGAGCCCCTTGATCCGGTCCACCGCTTCACCCAGCGATACCCCCGGCAACAGGTTGAACGACAAAGTGACCGACGGCAACTGCCCCTGATGGTTCACCGTCAGCGCCTGCGTCTTGCGACTGAAGCGCGCCACGGTATCGAGCGGGATCAGTTTGCCGTTGCTGCTGCGCACGTAGAGGCGTGACAGCGCTTCCGGGTTGGCCTGGTATTCCGGCGCGACTTCGAGAATCACCTGGTACTGATTGGTCGCACCGTAGATCGTTGACACCTGTCGCGCGCTGAATGCGCTCTGCAGGGCATCTTCGACCTGTCCATAACTGAGGCCGAGCGTCGCCAGCTTGTCGCGGTCGATGTCCAGCGCCAGCACCGGGCTGAGGTGGTTGAGGTTGTTGGTGACATCGACGAATCCGGGCAACTGGCGGAGACCTTCGGTCAGGGTGGCGGTCCATTGGTACAGCTCGCCGAGGTCGGTGTCCTGCAGGGTGTATTGATACTGCGCGGCGGTGAGCTGGCCGCCGATGCGGATGACCGGCGGATTCTGCATGTACGCCTTGATTCCCGGCACTTCCGCCAGTTTGGGGCGCAACCGCTGAATGATTTGATCGGGAGACGAGCGGCGTTCCGAGCGGGGTTTGAGGATCATGAAAATGGTGCCGGTATTGGCCGTCGGGCGGATGCCGCCGGCCCCCACGGCCGACATGAACGAGCGGATGTCGGGTTCCTGCGCGACGATTTCGGCGAGCGCGCGTTGATGTTTGACCATCGAGGCGAAGGACACGTCCTGCGCACCTTCGGTGAAGGCGACGATCTGGCCCGAGTCCCCGCTCGGCAGGAAATCCCTGGGCACGACGGTGAACAGATGGCCGGTGAGCAGCAGGGTGGCGACGAAAACCGCCAGGACGCTGCGCGGGTGCGCCATCGCCAGCTTGAGCGTTCGCTCGTAGCCCGCGAGCAGGGCGGTGAAGAAGCGTTCGAAGATCAGGAACAGACGGCCATGCGCAGCGGGCGCGGCGGGCCGGAGGTAGCGGCTGCAGAGCATCGGGGTCAGGGTCAGCGATACGAAGCCGGAGACCAGGATGGCGACGCAGATGGTGACCGCGAATTCGTGCAGCAGGCGGCCGACGATGCCGCTCATGAAGAGCACCGGAATGAAAACGGCAATCAGCGAGACGGTCATCGAAAGGATCGTGAAGCCGATCTCGCGGGCACCCTCGATCGCCGCCGCGAACGGTGTTTTGCCCTGCTCGACGTGGCGGACGATATTTTCCAGCATCACGATCGCATCATCGACGACGAAGCCGACACTCAGGGTCAGCGCCAGCAGCGAAAGATTGTCGAGGCTGTAACCGAGGACCGCCATCGCCCCGAAGGTCCCGACCACCGAAATCGGCAGCGCCAGCGCCGGAATGAGCGTCGCCGAGAGGTTTCTCAGGAACAGCAGGATCACCAGAATCACCAGGAAGCCGGCCAGGATCAGCGTGAACTGGACGTCGTCGATCGCGTCGCGAATCGAAATGCTGCGGTCGAACAGCACTCTCATCTCGATCGCTGCCGGCAGCTTGGACTGGAACGACGGCAGGACGCGCTTGATGGCATCGACCGTCTCGATGGTATTGGCGCCAGGCTGGCGCTGGATCGCCAGGACGATGGCACGCCGGTCGACGTTCCAGCTCGCGATCCTGTTGTTCTCGACGCTGTCGATCGGGGTGGCGACTTCGTCGAGCCGCACCGGCGCGCCATTTCGCCAGGCAACGATCAGTGGGCGATAGGCCGCAGCGCTGGCAAGCTGTCCGCCATCCTTGATGGCAAAGGTCTGGCGGCTGCCATCGAGCTGGCCGATCGGCTGGTTGACGTTGTTCTGGACCAGCGCCTGTTGCAGTTCGTCGAGGCCGATTCCCCGGCTGGCGAGCTGGTCGGGGTTGGCCTGCACGCGCACGGCGAATTTCTGCGATCCGAAAATCAGCACCTGGGCGACGCCGGGGATCGTCGACAGACGCTGTGCGAGCTGGGTTTCGGCGTATTCGTTCACCAGCGACAGCGGCAGCGTCGGTGACAGCAGGGTGATGTAGAAAACCGGCGAGTCGGCCGGGTTGACCTTGCGGAACGACGGGGGCGCCGGCAGGTTCGGCGGCAACTTGCGCAAGGCGGCGGAGATCGCCGATTGCACATCCTGCGCGGCGGCGTCGATGTTGCGTTCGAGCGAGAACTGCAGGGTGATCGTGGTCGATCCCTGGGCGCTCGTCGAGGTCATCGAATCGAGGCCGGCGATCGTCGAGAATTGCCCTTCCAGGGGCGTGGCGACCGCTGCTGCCATGGTTTCCGGGGAGGCGCCAGGCAGATTGGCGGTCACTGCAATGGTCGGGAAATCGACCGTCGGCAATTCGGCGACCGGCAGGGCACGGTAGCCGATCAGGCCGAAAATGAGGAACGCCGCCATCAGCAGCGTGGTCATGACCGGGCGGCGAATGCAGAATTCAGGCAGATTCATCGGGCGCTGCCACCCGGCTGGGCGGCCGGCACTGGTGTGGCGGCAGTCTGGGCGGTGGCGGGAACGGCTGGCGGCGCGGGTTTCACCTGCACCCGCGATCCGGGGGCCAGCCTGAGCTGTCCGTCGGTGACGACCGTTTCGTCGCTGGCAACGCCCTTGCCGATCGCCGAAAGGCCACGGTAGCTGGCCGACACTTCGATTTTCCTGGGTTCCACGGTGTTGTCCGGCCGCACGACAAACAGGAAGTTGCCGTCCGGCCCCTGCTGCACGGCTTCTGCGGGAACGACCACGGCGTTGCTCAGGGTGGCCAGAGAGAGACTGACCTGGAGAAATTGTCCGGGAGTCAGTGCTTGATCACGATTTTCCAGCAGGGCCTTCATCTGGATGGTGCCGGTGCCGGCATCGACGGTGTTGTCGATAAACCTCACCGTGCCTGTGAAACGCGCCTCCCGGTCACCGGGAATCGTCACCCTGGCGGGCAGGTCGCCGCTGGCCATGGCCTCGCGCACGCGCGGCAGATGCTTTTCGGGGATCGAAAAAGTCACGTAGAGCGGCTGCACGCGATTGACCACGGCCAGCACCGTTTCATTCATCTTGACCGCCGAGCCGGGAAACACCAGGCGCGCACCGACCACGCCGGCAAATGGAGCGCGGATGTGGGTGTAGGCGAGTTGGCGCCTGGCCAGTTCAAGAGTGGCCTGGTCGGCCTTGACCGTCGCGGCGGCGGCGGCTTCGCCGGTGCGCAGTTCGTTGACCTTTTCCTCGGATACGAAGCCGCGTCCCTGCAGGGCCAGATAGCGCTGCACGTCGGCCCTGGCCTTGGCGAGCTGGGCTTCGCTCCTGGCCAGATTGGCCTGCGCCTGCAGCCGCCGCGCGTCGAAGTCGCCGGGGTCGATCCGGACCAGAACCTCGCCCTGTCGGACAGCCTGCCCTGCGCGGTAGTCCACCGCCAGGACCTGTCCGTCCAGCCGTGCCTTCAAGGCCACACTTTCGTACGCTTCAGCGCGTCCCACCACCTCCAGCAGAATGGGAATATCGCCGAGCGTCGCCCTGGCCACCGTGACCGGTACCGGCGGCGGCGTTTTGGCGGCCGTGCCGGCGTTGCTCTGACGAGTGTTCTGATACCAGTATCCTGCACCGGCAACGCTGGCCGCGAGCACGGCCAGCAACAGCATCTTGGATCTTGTCATTTGGCGTTACCATAACCGTCGGAAACAGGACTCGGAGCGTGAGCGACAGGGAGAGGGTTGTACTCCGAACATCCTGCCGTGGTCAAGTCAGCCAAGGGTCATGACCGTTTCCCTCTCCCCCGCCCCCCGCAAGTGGAGAGGGAAGATTCGTCAGTCGCTGGCGCGACTTTCACATTAAAGTATTCTCGAACAGGCCATTCATGCGCATCCTGCCACTGTGCTCCTTCTCCTGGCGAATGCTCCGGCGCGACGCGCGCGGCGGGGAGTTGCGCCTGCTGGCGGCGGCGCTGGCGGTGGCCGTGGCCGCCCTGACGGCCGTGGGTTTCTTTGCCGACCGCGTGCGTCAGGCGCTCGACCGCGAGTCTCACCAACTGCTCGGCGCCGATCTGTTGCTGACCGCCGATCATCCGTGGCCACGGGCCCTGGTCGACGAGGCGCGCGCGCGTGGCCTGCAGGTCGTCGAGACGCGCACCTTCCCGAGCATGGTGACGCACGGCGAGAGTGACGGGCTGCGTGCGCAGCTCGCCGAGATCAAGGCGGTCGGCGCCGCTTATCCGCTGCGCGGCACCTTGCGCATTGCGCCGGCGCTGAATGTCCCGGATGCGCCGGCGCGCGGCGTGCCGCCTGCCGGAACGATCTGGATCGACGAGCGTCTGGCCTCGGCGCTGGGCGCGCGTGTCGGCGACCGGATCGTCGTCGGACAAAGTGCTTTGCGCCTCGATGCCATCCTGACGCTGGAGCCGGATCGCGGCATCAACTTCTTCAGCGTCGCGCCGCGCCTGTTGATGAACCTCGACGATCTGCCGGCCACCGCCCTGCTGCAGGTCGGCAGCCGCGTCGGCTACCGCCTGTTGCTGGCCGGCGACCTGTCGCTGGTGAAGCGTTTCCAGCGCGACCTCAAGCCACGCCTGACGCGTGGGCAGCGCATCGAAGACCCGCAGAACGGCCGCCCGGAGATCCGTACCGCGCTCGAACGGGCGCAGAAATTCCTCGGCCTGTCGGCGCTGCTGACGGTGGTGCTGGCGGCGGTGGCGGTGGCGCTGGCGGCGCGACGCTACGGGCAACGTCATCTCGACCCCTGCGCCGTGATGCGCTGTCTCGGCGCGACACAATCCTTGCTGTTGCGCCTGTACCTGGGCCAGTTTGCGGTGCTCGGCGTACTCGCGGCGAGCGTTGGCTGCGCGCTCGGCTACCTCGCCCATTTCGTCCTGCACGCCTGGCTCGCGCAGTTGCTGGCGACGCCACTGCCGCCGCCGGGCCTGCTGCCGGCCGTGCAGGGGGTGGCGGTCGGCCTGCTGCTGCTTTTCGGTTTTGCCGTGCCGCCTCTGCTGCAGCTCAAGAAGGTGTCGACGCTGCGTGTTCTGCGCCGCGAACTGGGCAATCCGCGCAGCGGTCTGCTCGGCGGCTATCTGCTCGGCTTCCTGGCGCTGGCTGGCCTGATGTTCTGGGTGGCCGGCGAAGCCGAGCTGGGTGCCTATGTGGTCGGCGGCTTCAGCGCCGCACTGATCGTCTTTGCGCTGATTGCCCGCCTGGCCGTCCGGCTGGCCGCGGCGCTGCGTGGCGGCGGGCGATCCGCCGGTGCGGGCGGAATCGGCTGGCGTTACGGACTGGCGAGTCTGGAGCGGCGAGCGGGCACCAGCGTCGTCCAGATCGTCGCCCTGGCGCTCGGCCTGATGGCGCTGTTGCTGCTGACCGTAACACGCGGCGAGTTGCTCGACGCCTGGCGGCAAAGCGTCCCCCCCGATGCACCGAACCGCTTTGTCGTCAATATCCAGCCCGACCAGGTTAAACCGGTCCGCGCGCGGCTGCTGGCACAGGGTCTGGCGGCCGAGCTGGCGCCGATGGTGCGCGGGCGATTGACGCACATCAACGGCGTCGAAGTCAGTGCCGCCAGTTACACGGACGATCGCGCGCAGCGCCTGGTCGACCGTGAGTTCAATCTGTCGATGCGCTCCGATCTGCCGGAAGGCAACCAACTCAGCGGCGGGCGCTGGTTTTCTCCCGCCGAAGTCGCCAGCCGGGGGGAGGGAGTGGCCGGGGCGGCCGCATCGGTGGAGGATGGGCTGGCGAAAACACTCGGACTGTCCGTCGGTGATCGCATCGATTTCATCGTTGCCGGCGAGAAGGTCGGCATGACGGTGGTTGGATTGCGCAAGGTCAACTGGGATACCATGCGCGTCAATTTCTTTGTCCTGACGCCGCCGCCGGTCCTGCAGGGCTACCCGGCAAGCTGGATCACCAGTTTATATCTTCCCCCGGAGAAGGCGGAATTCATCAATCGACTGATTCGCGAATTTCCCAACCTCACGGTCATCGACGTGGCCGCGATCCTGCGCCAGTTGCAATCGATCATGGATCAGGTGGCGCAGGCGGTGCAGTTCGTGTTTCTGTTCACGCTGGCAGCCGGGGTCATCGTTCTCTACGCGGCGCTGGCTTCGGCGGCCGAGGAGCGACGCTACGAGCTGGCGGTGATGCGCGCCCTCGGGGCGCGCCGGGAACAGCTCAGGCGGGCCTTGCTGGCCGAGTTTGCGGCGATTGGCGGACTTTCCGGGCTGATTGCCGCGCTCGGAGCCATCGCTGTCGGCCAGTTTCTGGCGCGCCAGGTGTTTCGCTTCGAGGTGGCGATCGATCTGTGGCTGTTGCCGTCCGCGGTCTGCGCTGGCGCCTTGCTGGTCAGCGCAGCCGGCTGGTTTGCCACCACCAGGTTGCTGCAGAGCGCACCGCTGGAAGCGCTGCGCAGCGGCAGCGCGTGACCTTTGTTGGCATCCGAACCTCAACACCGATCACTTGCCACCTCTTGCCGTACAGCGAAGTGACTCGGTGAGGGCCGCTGGCCATGGTCCAGCGGAGCAAGAACCCCGGCATGGCGCAACTGGCTGACCATGCGCGATACCGTTTCCAGGGTCAGCGCGGTGATGTCGGCCATATCCTGCCGTGACGGCAGGGTCACTTGCAATTCAGCGGCCGCTGCGCGGGTCGGTTGCTCCACGGTCGAATGTGCAAGCATCATGACCAGACGACGGACGCGCTCGGTGGCCTGACCACAGCGCAGAGTGATCACCTCGGCGGCGCGTCGCTCGGCTTTGGCCAGCGTGCGCAGTAGCGAATCACCGACAGGAGAGGCACAGTCTTCCGGCCAGGATTCGAGAACGCAGGCGGTGAGCGCCGTTGCCGTAAAGCTGTATTTTCCGAACAGCAGTGTTTCGGCTCCGATCACGTCACCTTTGATGGCGAGGTTGGCAAAGCTCTGTTCACCGTTGGGTTCCTCGCGGTCCAGACGAACCGAACCGCTCACGATGCGCCAGGCAGTACCCGCGCCATCGCGGGCATGGATACGCTGACCGCGGTTGAAACGGAGTCGCCAACGCTTTCCTTGATTCGGCCGCGTAGCGGCGCGGCGAGAAGACTTTTGTGCATCGAGCAAGATATCCGGCTCCTTCGTTAATCTGAATGTGCAAGTCGCGTCAGCGACTTGCCTCTCCCCTCCCCCTTGCGATGAAGGGTCGGGGGAAAGGGGAACGGTCATGACTTTCATGATCGGGAGTGCCTGGAAAAGTCGTCACCGTGAGATCCGGTTTCAGAAACGCAGGTTCAGGCCGGCATAGACCGAGCGTCCCATGCCGGGAACGGCGGTACCGTAGACCATTGGTCGCTGCCCGAGATAGGCGCCACCGAGCGGCGGGTCATAGGATCTGTTGAACAGGTTTTCAACGCCGACATCGACGCGCAACTGTTTCCACTCGTAACTGCTGCGCAAGTTCAGCAAGCCATAGCCGCTGGTCTCCAGTTCATTGCGGACCTGCGAGACCTTGGTCTTAGCATCAACAAATATCCCTTCGAGAGTGTTGGTCCAGGCCCCCGACCTTTGCACCAGCGCCAGCTTCGCGTTCAAGGGCATGATCTGGTAAAGATTGTCGTCGGTGTCGAGGTTTTTCCCCCTGACGTAGCTCAGCACTCCGGTCATCTTGAGATCGCCGATGGCACTGTTGTTGAGCAGCGGAAAGTAGCCGGCAACGTCGGCGCCGTACAGGCGGGCGCTTTGATTGACGAACTGCAGGTAAACAAAATCGGTGCTGCGGGTCAGGTTGCTTCCCTGGCAGGGCGACATGCCGGTACCGCCGAAACAGCGACGCGCGTCAATGTAGTCCTGTACGTAGGTGTAGTAAGGCGTAATGCTGAAACCCCACAGGGATTTCTGGGTATCGTGCCAGCTGGCGGTGGCGCTGAGGGTATTGGCGACTTCCGGCTTCAGTTTGAGGTTGCCGACGTAACCATTGCCGTCGCCGAACCAGTTGATCATGTTCATCGCCATTCCATTATTGGTGGACCAGGCGTAGCGTTCATAAAGGTTCGGTGAGCGAGTTTTGCGCGCAAAGCCGGCTTCGAAGGTCTGCTGCGCGTCCGGGGTGAAGCGCAGCAATGCCGTCAGATCGAGGTTGTGGTCGGTTCTGCTGCGATCCTGAGCGTTGAAGGCGCCGGGGATCGACGCCGGATTCAGCGGATTGCCGTAGTCGACCGCGTTGTAGCCTTGCACATCACCGGTGTCCATCCACACGGTGCTGCTGCGCAGCCCGAACTGTGACAGCCACTGCTCGCTCCAGCGGGCTTCCCATTCGCCGAAGACGTCGAAGTGGTCGCGTTTGCCGTCGTTGATGTTCCAGAAGGTCGAACCGTTCATCATGTTCATGCCCATGCCACTCATACCACCCATGCCACCCATCGGCGGGACATACGGTCCAATCGCAGGCCACCAGTCATTCAGATGGTAGTGCTGGTAATCGGTGCCGACCCGCAGGAGGTCTCGATCGGAAAGAAGGATGTTCGCCTTGAGCAATGCGCCGGCGGTTTCCCCATGGGTCTCCATCGGCATGCCTGCCGGGTTGGCCATCATGCCTCGGGTCTGCAGCTTGTCCTCGAGAAAATTCATCTTGTGACGGGTGTCGTCGTAATAGGCGCGCGCTTCGAGCGAACCCCAGCCGTACTGTCCAAGGTAGCGGAAATTGACTTTCTGGCTGGTATTGTCAGTCATGTCCATGCGCTGATTGGGAAAACCCTGATACGGAATGTGCTGATAGACGTACCTGAGTTCGAACAACTGGTTTTCCTGGCGCAGGGCGAAGGCCAGCGCCTGGTTTTCGGACTTGTACTGCGACGAGCCCACCTCGTTGCCAGCCAGCCACGCCGAGGTGCCCTCCGACAATCCGGCCGGCTTGAATTTGCCGCCTGCATCGTAGTTGTTCGCCTGCACGGTTGATCCCGCGTAGGTCACGCTGAGCATCTCGTTGGCGATCGTCGCCGACAGGCTGGCCCCCCGGGCATCACCGTTGCTGCGATAGAAAGCGCCCGCCTGACCGGTCAGCAACAGGCCTTCGCCGGCCCCGGCAAACAGCGGCGCTGCGGAGTGGATCTGGATCGTCCCGGCGATGCTGTCGCCGCCGACACTAACCGGCGTAATGCCGGCGAACAGACTGGCGCTGCCGACGTTGGTCGGATCGATGTACGACAGCGGCGGGTTCATGTGGTTGGCACAGGAGGAGATCAGGTCCATGCCATCGACCTGAATGCGGATACGGTCATCGGCCAGGCCGTGAATGGCCGGCAGACTGGAAACGCCGCCGGCGCCGTAGCGGCTGACGCCGGGCAGACCGTCGAAAAGGCTGGCTGAATCACTGCTGGCCGCCCGGTAAGGAACGACACTCGCCGCGTCTAGACGGCTGCCCTCGAAAGGCTGCCGTTCGCCGATTCTGGACGCCTTGACGACGACTTCACTCATCACGGGTATCGCTGAACTTGCCGGTGCCGCCGAACTTTCCTGCGCAAAGGCGCCTTGCCACAGACCGGGCAAGGCCAGGGCCAGGGCCACTGCGACCGCGATCGCTTTCCTGGCGAACTGCATGGCGAACTCTCCCCCCGTGTTTTGATAGCCGGGATTCTAGGAGATCAGGTTGCGCCGGAAAATGCGGCATATCGCCGCACCCGCAGCGGGCGGCCAACAGAATCGTGACGAGCTTCCATCGCGACTGGCTTGCTGTTCATCAGTCTTCGGCCTCCAGGGCTTCGCGGACGTTTGGTCGGTTCCGGACGCG
>WBZT01003076.1_pt1 | contig 11161 bp, 2 predicted proteins | sample 5204241 | NCBI WGS metagenome assembly WBZT01 (sample SAMN12344358, study PRJNA552823) | activated sludge metagenome | biome: Activated sludge suspended growth; feature: Nitrification reactor; material: Wastewater; isolation source: activated sludge from nitrification reactor of wastewater treatment...
TCATAGCTTGTCGTATCCGAAGGTTGCACGACCAGACTGTCGAGCGTGGATCCGTCGCTCCAGGTGAACGTGTACGGCGGACGCGTTCCGATCGCCGTGGCAAGGAGCGTAGCCGTTTGTCCGGTGCAGATCACCGGCGGGCCGGCTACGATCAGACTGACCGGGTTAGAATCGTTGACGAAAACATCAACAGAATCCCGACAACCGTTCGCGTCGGTGACCACGACGCGATACGAACCGGTATCGAGGTTCGTCACGACGGAATCCGTCGCGTTGCCGGGCATCCATTGGAACTGATAGCCGGGCGTACCGCCGGTCGGATGCACTTCCACGGCACCGTCACGGGAACCCGTGCAGGTGATCGGTGTGGCCAGCGGCTGAAGCGCGATCGAGTCCGGTTGCCCGATAATGAAGGTATCAAGACGGGCACAGTCGTTCGCGTCGGTGAGCAGGAGTACATACGCGCCGGCCGGGACATCAAGCAGGGAATCGCGTTCGACCGTACCGGGCGACCAGGCATAGGTGATCGATCCCGTACCGCCACCGGCCAGCGCGATCAGCGAACCGTCCGGGCTTCCGTAGCAACGCGCATCGGTTGCGATGACTTGCAGGGTGATCGAATCGGGCTCAACGATCGTGGCGCTGGTCGTTACCGTACAACCGTTAGCGTCCGTCAGTGTCGCGGAATAGTTGCCGGAGGCCATGCTGTCAAGTACCAGTCCGGATTGACCGGGCACGTTCCAGGAAACAGCATACACAGGCGTTCCGCCACCGGCTGTCAGCGTCACGCTGCCATTGGCACCGCCGAAACACGACACCGGCAAAGCGTCAGCAGCCAGGCTCAAAGCGGCCGGCTCCAGGATGGTTACGGAATCGCGGCTGATGCAGCCGTTGGAGTCGGTCACCGCGACCTGGAAAGTTCCCGCGCGTATCCCGGAAAGCGTATCGTTCGTTCCGCCGCCGCTCCAGAAATACCGGAACGGAGGAGTTCCGGCATTCACGGCAACCATCGCTTGTCCGTCGGCCCCGCCGAAACAGGAAACATCACCGAGCACTTGCGCAGCAATGATAGGAGGATCGTTCACACTCACCCGAATGGTATCCCATGCCTGACAACCTGCGAAGTTGGTGACCCTGATCGTGTAGTCGGTGGTAACCAGCGGACTTACACTCACGGAAGAAGTCGTTTGACCACCCGGATCCCAAAGCCAGGCCACGCCATTGCCGACACCCAGCGACACGGAACTTCCGGCACAGATCGTCCGGTCAGGGCCAAGGTTCGCGGTAGCCGGCGCGGAGACCGTAACCAGAATATCCTCGGTGTCTTCACAGCCGTTGGCATCCGCCACGGTGACGGTATAGGTAGTGGTGGTAGCCGGCGTCACGTAAATCGAATCGTTGTTTCCTCCCCCGCTCCAGGAGTAGCTGACGCCACCCGAAGCGATGAGCAAGGCGGAATCGCCCGGACAGATCAACTGGTTCGGATTGGTAGCAGCGGTCGGAAGCGGATTGACGATCACCTGCACCGTATCGTATCCCGGACAGCCGTAACCGTCGCGTACCGTCAGGTAGTAATTCGTGGTGACATTCGGATGGACCTGGATCTGCTGTGTGGCGAGATTGCCCGGAGTCCATAGATAGGTGAGCGGTTGCGTCCCGTTGGCCTGCGCGCTCAGCGTGGTCGTATCGCCAACACAAATGCGCCGGGTATTGCCGGCGCTGACGTTCGGACTTCTGCGCAGGATCACGCGGGCGCTGTCGCGGTCGGTGCAGCCGCGGGCGTCGGTTACGACTACGTAGAAGTCCTGCGAACTGGTCGGTGAGACGGTAAAGGTGGCCGTCGTGCCTCCTCCCGGATACCAGGCATACGAGACCCCGCCGCTCGCGCTAAGCGTCGCTACGGAGCCCCGGCAAATGGTATCATTGGGACCGGCATTCGCCGTGGGCAGTGTGTAGATGGTGATCGGACGCGTAGTAGTCGAGGTACAACCGTCTGCATTAGTGACCGATAAGGTCACGACATAATTGCCGGAGGCGTTGTACGTGTGCGCGGGAGAAGGAACATTGGAACCGTTTCCGTCGCCGAAGTCCCAATCCCAGACCGTGATGTTGGAAGCACTGCCGTCGTCGAAGTTCGCCTGTTCGCCAAAACAAACATTGGTAGTGATGAAAGCAGCCGTCGGGCGGTTGTTTGACAACAGCAGCGACTGCCGCACGGTATCGATACAACCGGTGGCCGTTTGCACGATGAGCATCACCGTGTAGGTACCGGTCGCGGCATACGTATGCGTCGGGCTTTGCGCAGCGGATGTTCCGCCATCACCGAAGTTCCACGACCAGGAGGTGATGGTTCCACCCACGATCGTCGACTGGTCCGTAAAACCGACAGCCAGGCTGGTACACGTCTGGGCGATGCTGAAGCCGGCCTGCGGTGCACCATTGGCGGGGGTCACGTTCACCGTATCGCTGTTCGAACAGGTTCCGTCACTGGCCGTAACGGTGTACACACCGGCGCCGGCGGAGATGGCCGTGGTCGTCTGGCCGGTATTCCATTGATACGTGTACACACCGCTGCCTCCGGAAGCGGAAGCGGTCAGCGTCGTAAAGCTGTTACAGACCACGTTGGCATCGGGGCCGGCATCCACGTCCAGTCCGCGCACGGTGATGCAGAAGGAATAGATCTGGGAACCGGTGTACGGACAATTGTCGTCGCGTACGGTAACGGTGAAGCAATACGGGATCACGTTCACATCGGCCTGGGTCGGCGTCCAGCAGAACGTTCCGGTCTCGCGGGGCGCCGGGTGCGCGGTGAAATCGGCGCCGGGGATGGCGAAGTCCCAGCTTACGAACGTGTTTTGTCCTGCGTCCACGTCGGAAGAGAACACATCGAAGCAGGTTTGTTCGCCCGCGCACACCGTCAGGGCGAAGTTGTTGGTACCGTTGATGCCGGTCAGCGTCGGGATGATGTTGCTACAGGTAATGACCGTCACCTGGATATCGCGTTCCACGCTGCCGATCTGCACACCGTTGCGATATTCCTTTACCAGCACGGCCATGACCGTCACCTCGAGGTTGGTGGGCGTCATGCAGATATCGCCGGTCTGCGGATTGAACGACATGGCCGGGCTCGACGACAGCGGCTGATTCGAGCTGAAAGGCGCGAGGTAGGTTACCGGCGTGCCGGCCCGGTCGTAGGGCGTGATGAGCTGGTACACAAGCGAGTCGCCTTCCGAATCGTACGCGCCGTGGTTGAAGCAGAATTGCTGTCCGAGGCAGACGAACGGCACCGGCTTGTTGGAAAACACCGGCGAGTTGTTGCAAAGGCCGTTGGTATTGTCGAGCGTCGCGTAGATGTACATCTGCGTATTCGACGGGTCCTGGATGTTGGTGATGGCCGCGTTGCGACAACAGAGGTTGTAGCTGATGTTCCAGTCGGCACACGGTCCGGGCAGGGTGATGATGCCACGATAGATGTACTCCTGGATGCCGGTGAACGTACCGCCGTTGCAGGTCGTTGCCTGCGCCGCGCAGGCCGGACTGATCTCCTGCCCCGTTCCGGGGATCTGGAAGATCTCGACCGAGTCGGCGGGAAAACAGGAGGACTGAAATACGATGAAGGCACCGGTGTCGGCATCGATGCCGGCGCAGTCGCGGTAGAAAGAAAGGGTGATCTCGTAGCTGTTCCCGCCAAGACATTGATACGTCAGGTCGGAGCCCATGGAATGACTTCCGAAAGCCGTCTTGCTCAAAAGCAAAGTCAGCAGCAAGGAAAACAGCCTGGCCGGGAAGCGCATGATCGAACTGGATGCAGTAGCCGGTAAAAACGGAAACTATCGGCTAGAGCGGTAATGATTTGGCCCTGCAACTTAGTCCTTTCCTGCCGGATTTATCTGGAATTGAGGTGAATAACTGAGGTTTAAAGGCCAATTTTCAACAAAAAAAGAAGGATTTTAATAATCAATAGGTGTTTTTAATCGTATTTCGTCAAAGCCGGGAAGCCTTGGTTCACTATTTACGGTTCATTATATGAGAAGCACCCCGCCCGTACTCTACTCGCCTCCCGTCCCGTGTTCGCTCGTCAGATCAGCGTCTTCACACATATGAACCCTATAAGCGTGCCTCGTTCACCCGGGGCTAGACTGGAACGTTCCGGCTTCGACTCAACGGGGACCTCCCTGCTGAAATTCCAGGCCGCATGCCTGATGAACCCTTTATGCGACCCCCTAGGATACTGTGACCCCTACGGGGTCATCGAAATGCAATTCCATTGCGATATATCCCAATGGATAGGATTATGAGACCCCTATGGGGTCATCGTTATATGATCGACTGGCGTTATGTTAATCCGCATGCCTCCTGCCATGCTAAAGTTACAGTAGGCAGGGTACACTATTCACTAAAAACTATTCGCTATTCACTATTCGCTATTCACTGTTTACTGTTTACTGTTCACTATTCACTATTCACTATTCACTATTCACAAACACCCACTTCCCCATTACCTTCCAATAACCAATCTCCTTGCGCCGGCGTTGAATCCATTGATGGACAATGCCAGCAGGTATTCGCCAGCCGGGTACGTTGAAAGGTCGATTTGTAGTTGTTGAAAGCCGGATTGCAATGGGAAACAGGCGACTTGCCTGCCTTGCAGGTCAAACAGGAGCAGTTGTGCCTGCCCAATGTCTGGCGCCAGCGTAACGGGTATGGAGCAGTAATCAGCTACCGGGTTGGGAAACGGGAAGCCCAGGTGCATATCGTTTGAATAATTGTTCGGGCCGCTACTGACCTGGGTAATGAGGCCGAGACTATCGGTTTTCAGCAGCCAGAGGCTGCTGGTCCAGCCGAGATTGGGAGTAAAGTTACAGCAGGAAGTCTGACCGGTCAGCAGGAACCCGCCATCGGAGGAGAAGTTGGCATCCATGCAGAAGGGCATAGGCGCCGGTGAAGTTCCCGGCTCCCCGATAAAGGTCCGGGTCCAGAGTGGGTATCCGTCCTGGTCGCAGAGAATCAACAGGGCTGCGTCTCCGAAAGTCAAGGTGTCCGTAAAGAGGCCGGATATCATGAGTCTTCCATTGGGTACCTCAGAGATCCTGATACGGCTGTTAAAGGAATACGTGTAGTCGCGCGTCCAAAGGATGTTACCCGCTTCATCCACCTTGCTGGCATGGTACATCCAGACTTTATTTGTGGCGCCCGGACTGCGATAGACATTGCCCCAGGTGAATACATAGTTCCCATCTTGTGTAGCTGTCAGGTCACCTGCAAAGTGGTAATCATTTGAGTAAGGAAGAACGAGTCTCCAAACTTCGCGACCAATAGAATCCGTTTTAACAACTAACGGAGAAATGTCCCCGCTGAAATAATTATTATATTTTACTCCAGAGCAAAGATAGCCACCATCCGAAGTAGATACAATGCCTTGAAGTTCACTCGGTTCATTGGGTAAGGGCATGCCTCTGAACAATAGGTTTCCGGAAGAGTCGAATGCGCTGATATGCGCATAAGGAATAAAATTTGTCAGGGATTTCAGGTATCCGCAAAGTGTGATGCCATTTTGCGGGTTAGATATCCCAACGGTGTTATACATAGCATATGCCGTATCCGGGATGGATATGTTTCGATTGAGGATGATGTTGAAATTCGTGTCCAGCTTGACTAGCCAAAAATCGTAATCGTAAAAACTTTGTACACCGTAACTCTGAGTCCATCCGGCAAGAAATAATCTATTATTGGAATCTACCACTCCGGTAATAAAACTGTCATCGGAATTTCCGCCAAACAACCGGTTGAATAAAGTATCGTCATTACCGTACCGAAACGCTTTGATGGCATTGCCGTCATAATCGAAATGGGTGACCAACCCCTCAAAATAATCTATTTGTGGCTGGCCAAGACTATCGAAGGACAAGGAGTCGTTCCAGCCGATGGTGTAGTATCCGGAGCCCGGAACTTCCAGAACCCGCTCGCCGGCAGACCAATTATTAAATGTCCAGTGCCGCTCAAAGGTGCGCTGGGCAATTGCAGATAGTGCTGCGCATGCAAGAACTGCAGTTAGGAAAACGGCTTTCATATTATTTTGATTAAAAGTCCGGGCAGGCGACTGCCCGGACTTATGAGGTTAGTTGATCAATAATTTGAGCATATAAGGCGTTCCGTTACCCATTCTTACCTCTACCAGATACCATCCAACAGATAGTTCTGATGTGGGTAATTCCAAAGCGTTAGCGGGCTCAATCTTCGCGTGAATTGTTGTAAACACCCTTCCGCTTCCGTCCGTGATCCGGATCATCGCAACATTTCCTGATAGCTCATCATCAAATTGCAACCTGGCCATTGAACCGGATTTGCAAGGAACTGGTGACAACTTAACGGGTAATTGGATCGGCTGTATCAGATAGGACGCAAGCCGTGCTTCACCCGTATCACTGGGGTGCCAGGGCTCGATGGTCTCAAAATACACCATCTTCAACAGAGATTGTGCCTGTGGCGCGACCTGGGTCAGACCTTCTGCAATGGATTTGATTGATTGGTACTCTGTCTCGTTCATATTGAATGGCGATATACCGCTTATTGCCCATGACAGGATCAGGCCATTGAGTGTACAGAAGGCCTGACTTTCATCATCGGGTTCGCCGCAATACGAATTGAGGATATCCTGCGCCTTGTTAAACTCCTGATTGGAAATGTACATCGGGAAAAGCATGCGCATCGCCGGGTCGTCGTAGCGGGTTTCAAGAAAAGTCTTAGCATCCGCTTCCATCTGGTGCTGCTGATACCAGGCAATCAGTTCGTCAATCCAAAGCTGCTTCTTGATACTATCCGGTTCATTCTCAATGATCAATTTTGCGCTATCAGGTGTATTATTAGCTAGCTCCATCAAGCCTTGACCAAGACAGGACGAAGCATCTCTTTGTACGCTGACCACATTTACCCTTATTAAGGAGGAGAAGGTAGATTGACTTTTTCATAAGGATGATTTTAGGGTTAAAATATTTAGCAAGTGATCGGAAGTGCAAACTTGCATTCTGGTGGAGGTCTAACATTGCTTTTCATTTGTTGATAAGAAAATAAATAACTAAGGCTGATACCAGACAAAAAACGATTTCTGAGTGTCAAAGTAAATAAAAAAATAGCCAAACAATCTATCTGGATAAATTTAACAATTGCACCTGTATAGCAGATAACGATAAAAATGACAATATTTCATCTTGACAGCACCCCTAAAATTTTAAGTGCCTCTTTGTCTAGTTTTCAATTAATTCCTGCAATATTTCGGCTTTGACTCAACGGGGACCTTCCTGCTGAAATTCCAGGCCGCCTACCCGATGAATCCTTTATGCGACCCCTACGGGGCCGAAACAAAAAAATGAATTCATGGTGCTAGGATTATTAGACCCCTACGGGGTCATCGTTACATGATTGACTGGCGATAAATTATTCTGAAGAAAAACCTGCTTTCTGCGCACCCAAATAATATTCTGGGATACTGTGACCCGTACGGGGTCATCGTAATATGATCGACTGGCGTTACGTTAATCCGCCCACCCAGGCATGCCTGGGCAGGCAACAGGCACGGGCAAACTGCTTACTGTTTACTATTCACTATTTACTATTCACTAAAAAACTATTCGCTGTTCGCTATTCGCTCTAAACTGTTCACTATTCACTAAAAAAACTATTCGCTGTTCGCTATTCACTATTCGCTCTGAACTGTTCACTGTTCACTCCCGCCTCACCTCACCAAGGTCACATGCCCGATAAACCGATGCTTGCGTTGCCGGATATCGAGGACGTCGATGACGTATTCGTAGACGTCGTTCTGGCAGGTGGGATCGCCTCCGTACACGGAGCCGTCCCAGGGTTTGTCGAATCGGTTGGAGTAAAAGATCTCGCGGCCCCAGCGGTCGATGATCCACATGTTGTATTCCAGCACGCCTTCTCCGATCGCGATGAAGCCGTCGTTCTTTCCGTCGCCGTTCGGCGTGAACGCGTTGGGAATGTAGAGCGTGAACTCGGGTTCGATCCGTACGATGCCATAGATGGTATCCGGACAACCGCCTTCGCTGGTCACGATGAGCTGGACAACATAGTTACCGCTATCCGCATAATGATGAACAGGAAACTGTTCGCCGGAAGCCGTGCTGCCATCGCCGAAGTTCCATTCCCAGCTCACAGCGTCCGTGCTGATGTCGCTGAACTCGACCACCGGGGTGAAGATGGAGATCGTATCCGCCGATTGCTGGAAGCCGGCCTGCGGGTAACCCCACACCTGCACCGCCTGCTCGATCGTCTGGGTCGCCACGCATCCCTGGTCGGAGGTGATGGTAAGCGTTACATCGTATGAACCGGGCGTAACATAGGTGTGGGAAGGTGCGGGGTCGGTTGAGGAGGTGTTGTCGTCCAGATCCCAGGCATAGGTCGAGCCTGCCGGCGGATCGACCAGGTTCGAAAAGTCGACCGACACCGGAGTACAACCGGTGATGTTCTCCGGCGTGAACTGGACGACCGGCAAGGGGTGCACGTCGATGAACACCGAATCGGTAACGGGCGGACTACAACCGTCGGTGGCGATCACCACGAAGAGCGAATCGTTCAAGGGTTGGATGACCGAGGATGCGCCGTTGATGGCGCCATCGTTCCAACTATAAGCATAGGGACCACCGTTGCCGCCGGTCACCTCCGCACTCAAGAGGGCCGAATCGCCTCCGCAGATGATCGGCAACGGCGCCACACTCAATTGCAATGGCGGATAGACGACTACCTCGACCTCCTGCGGCGCTGTTGAACAACCATTGGCATCGGTCACCACCACGGAATATGTCGTAGTCGTATCCAAGGTCACGGCCAGTGAATCATTGACGGTTCCTTCGTTCCAGGTGAAGCTGAACGGGCTTGTACCACCGCTGGCCGAAGCGGTGAGGATCGCTTCTTGTCCGATGCAGATCGGGGCCGGTCCTTCGACGAACAATTCCACCGGAAACGGATCGTCAACGATCGCCGAAGCCGTCGCGGTGCAACCCAGCAGGTCGGTCACCGTGACGGTGTACAACCCGGCCGGAACATTGTTCAGGCTTGCGCTGGTCGCATTGTTCGACCAGAGATACTGATAACCGCCATTACCGCCGGCTGCCGTAACGGCCGCGACCCCATCGGCCGCGCCGCTGCAAGAGACTCCCGCAGCAACGATAGTCAGTGTAACGGGATCCGGTTGCGTAACCGTCAGCGTATCGCTGGTGATACAACCAAGGCTGTCGGTGATGATGACGATGTGCTGGCCCGCTGCCAGTCCGCTCGCGGTATCATTGGCAATGCCCGAGGGCAGCCAGTCGAACTCGTACGGACCCGTCCCACCGGCAGCGGCAATGAAGGCTTGTCCGTCACTACCGCCATTACACGATACAGGCGCAGTCGAACCCGAAACGCTTACCGGTTGCGGTTGCGTGACGGTCGCGCTACCGGCAATCGTACAGCCGTGCGCATCTGTAACGGTAACCGAATATACTCCTGCAGGAATCCCTGAATTGATGTTGCCGGTATGTCCTCCGGGTGACCATACCGCCTGATAACCCGGTGTACCGCCGGAAACGGAGAAGCTCACGGATCCATCCGAATAACCCGCGCAACTGGCAGGACGGGCGCCGGTGATGATCGACAAGGCTGTGGGTTGGATCACCTGTACGGTATCGAGTGCGCTGCAGCCGTTGACATCAGTCACGGTCACCGGATAAGTACCCGCGCGAAGACCGGTCACGGTATCGTTGACCACGCCACCGGGCCACGAATACGTAAAGGGACCGTTACCCGAAACGATGTTGGCGACCGCGCTACCGTCGGCCCCGCCGAAGCAGGAAACATTTTGCACCACCGATGCCGTGATGACCGGAGCACCGGTGTTGGAGATGGTTGCTACCTGCGTCGAGGTACAGCCGTTCGCGTCGGTCGCGGTTACGGTATAACCGCCCGCATACAAACCGTTGACCGTCGCGCCGACTCCACCACCGGGTGTCCAGCTGTAGGTATATCCGCCTACACCGCCGGATGCCAGTGCATTCACACTACCGTTGGCCACCCCGCAGGTCGCTGCCGTTGAACCGGTGCTGACGGATACAGGAGTCGGTTCGATCACGTTCACCGAAGCAGTAGTCAGACAACCGTTCGCGTCAAGGACCGTGACATTGTATAAGCCGGCAGCCAGCCCGTTGACATTCGCCGTGGTGGCATTTCCCGGCAGCCAGTTATAGGTATAACCCGCCGTTCCGCCGTTCACATTGACGGAGACCGATCCGGTCGCACTGCCGTTGCACAATGCCGGCACGGCGCTGGCGCTGGCCTGCAGGACCGGCGGTTGCTGAATGACTGCGGTGGTGGTGATGGTACAACCGTTATAGTCCGTTGCGGTTACCGTATACGTTCCGGCCGGAAGGGAAGAAATACTTGCCCCCGAATGATTCCCCGGACTCCAGGAGTAGGTATATCCGGGAATCCCTCCGCCCGCATTGGCGCTTAGCGTTCCGTTGGTGAAACCGTTGCAGGCCACATCGGTTGCTGAAGCGGAAACACTTAAAGCAGCGGGTTCATTTACCTGCGCATAGGCGGTATCCGAACAACCGTTGACATCCGTAACGATAACCGAATAGGCGCCGGCCGTCAGTCCGCCGGCCACAGCAGCACTTCCGCCGGAGGGCGACCAGCTATAACCATAAGGTCCGGTTCCGCCTGTGACCTGACTCGTCGCAACACCATCAGAGGCGCCGTTGCAGCGGGCGGAGTCGGCGGTTGCCGTTAGAACAGGCAATTCGTTCACCACCACCGTGACCACATCCGTATCGGTGCATCCGTTTACGTCAGTAACCAGGACCGTATAATCCGATGTAGTATCGGGGGTGATGGTGGTGGTCGCTGCACTTACACCGATCGGTTGCCAATCGTACGACACGCCTCCGCTGGCGGTGAGCGTAGCGGAGAAGCCAAAGCAGACCGCCTGGTTCGAGCCGGCATCCGCGATCGGCAGTGGATGAACGGTAACAAGTATGGAATCGCTGGCCGTGCAGCCCTGCGCGTTCGTAACGATAACAGTATAAGCGGTGGTGGCGGAGGGATTGACGGTGATCACCGAATCCGTCATGCCGCCCGGTGTCCAATCATAGCTGACGCCGCCGCT
>WBZT01003083.1_pt1 | contig 11151 bp, 12 predicted proteins | sample 5204241 | NCBI WGS metagenome assembly WBZT01 (sample SAMN12344358, study PRJNA552823) | activated sludge metagenome | biome: Activated sludge suspended growth; feature: Nitrification reactor; material: Wastewater; isolation source: activated sludge from nitrification reactor of wastewater...
GTTTGCGCATACTTTGGGGTTGCAGACAAAAGTAGAGCATATTACGCTGGAAAAATTGCTGCAGGCAGATGAAGTATTGATCTGCAACAGCGTGTATGGTGCTTTGCCGGTGCGCGAGATTCAGGGCACGGCCATCAAAGTGACGCAACTTGCCCATTTGATTCGGGGCGCCTTGTCCGCATGAAGCGACTATTGAAAACAGGCTTGTTATTGCTGGTGCTGCTTGTAGCAGGCGCATCAGTCTGGCTGGCGCATTATGCGCGAACCCCGTTGAATCTGAGCCCGGGCGCGCAAGAAGTTACCATCAAGCAGGGGAGTGGCTTGCGCAGCATTGCCAATCAACTTGAGGAACAAAAGGTCATCCAGCAGGGTTGGCCGTTTATCGTTCTGGCCAAGTTGTTGCATAAGGAAGCCGAATTGCAGGCAGGCGATTACACACTCAACAAGAATGTTACACCTTATCAATTGCTGTTGTCGCTAAACCACGGCAAAGCTACACAAGGCAGCATTACCTGGATTGAAGGTAAAACTTTCCGGCAGATGCGTGAAAAGCTCGCGCGTAATGACGCGATCCGGCACACTACTTCCGGCATGACAGACAGGGAAGTCTTGCAATTAATTGGCGCGAAAGAACTGCACCCGGAGGGTTTATTCTTCCCGGAAACCTTTTATTTCGACCGTGGCACGGAAGATGTGGTATTGTTGAAACGCGCTTACGGAATGATGCAGGATAGGCTGGAGACCGCATGGGACAGGCGTTCTGGCGGCCTGCCTTACAAAAACAAGTATGAGGTTTTGATCATGGCCAGCATCATCGAAAAGGAAACCGGGCAGGCCAGTGAGCGCCCGATGATTGCAGGGGTATTTTTGAATCGGCTGAGAATCGGCATGCGCCTGCAAACTGATCCGACAGTGATTTACGGCATGGGTGAAAATTTCGATGGCAATATCCGCAAGAAGGATTTGATGAAGGATACACCATACAACACCTACACGCGCGATGGCCTGCCGCCTACGCCTATTGCCATGCCAGGTCTGGCTTCGATAGAGGCGGCTTTGCATCCGGCCAAGACCAAAGCCCTGTACTTTGTTGGCCGCGGTGATGGTAGCCATGCATTCTCGGACAATCTGGCACAGCATAATCGCGCCGTTACAAAATATCAGCTTAAAAGGCAGGCGAGGAAATAGTGGCTATAGGCAAATTCATCACGCTGGAAGGCATGGATGGTGCGGGGAAAAGCACGCATATTCCAGCGATTCTGACGATTCTGCAAGCACAGGGTAGGGAAGTGGTATCCACGCGCGAGCCAGGTGGCACACCGCTTGGCGAGCAGTTGCGTGCCCTTTTGCTGCACGAGGAAATGCACCCGGAGACCGAGACTTTGCTTATGTTTGCCGCCAGGCGTGAACATATCGCCCAAGTGATTTTGCCCGCGTTGCAACGCGGGGCTTATGTGGTTTCGGATCGTTTCACCGATGCTACTTACGCTTACCAGAGCGGGGCAAAAGGGGTGGCGGCAGAGAAAGTGCTAGCGCTGGAGTCTTGGGTGCAAGGGGATTTGCAGCCGGATTTGACTTTGCTGTTTGATGTGCCGACGGAAGTCAGCGTCGCGCGGCTGGCATCCGCTCGCGTGCCAGACAAGTTCGAGCGGGAGAGTGCGGTGTTTTTCGAGCGGCTGCGCAAGGCATATCTGTTGCGGGCGCAGGATAATCCTAGGCGTTTCAGGGTCATCAACAGTCACCAGTCGCTTGAAGTAGTGCAGTCGGATGTGCACAAGGTGATGACGGAATTCTTACAGGCACAATAATGCAGTATCCTTGGTTGAATTCAACTTGGCAACAATTGATGCAGCAGCGCGCGCGTTTGCCGCATGCGATTCTGCTGAAAGGGCGTGCAGGTATCGGCAAGCATGATTTTGCGCTAGCCTTTGCCAAAGCGCTGTTGTGCCACAACCCAACTGCAGAAGGGTCTGCTTGTGGGCATTGCCAGAGCTGCAACTGGTTCAAGGAGGGCGCGCATCCTGATTACAAATGGCTGACCCCTGAAAACGATGAGCCAAATGAGGAAACTGGCAAAAAAAGCGCCAAGCGTACTATTGTTTCGGTAGCACAGATACGCCAATTGACGGATTTTGTCAGTCTGACCAGCCACCAGTCCGGCTTGAAGGTGATCGTATTATCGCCGGCAGAAGCGCTTAACACCGCCTCAGCCAACGCATTGCTCAAAATGCTGGAAGAGCCGCCATCAGGCACGTTGTTTGTGCTGGTAAGCAGCCAGCCACAGCGATTGCTGCCAACCATTATCAGCCGTTGCCTTGCCATTTCTCTTCCTATGCCGGACATGCACGCAGCGTCGAACTGGCTAAAAATGCAAGGGATAGGCGAACCGGAGAAATGGCTCGCGGAAGCCGGCGGGGCGCCATTGCTGGCGATATCCATGAGTGAGCAGAGTGTTGTAAGCAGTATGCTGCTTAACCATTTGGCGCAGGGTGGGGCAATGAATCCGTTTACGACGGCATCCGAATTTTTATCGCTTGGAATGGAGCCAACCTTGCAAATCTTGCAAAAGTGGATCTATGATTTGCAACGATGCAGGTTGACCCAAACCTTGCATTATTTTCCCGGTTACTGGAGTGCTTTCCAAGGCTTGAGTAAGAGCGTAAACTTGTCGTCACTGATGCGGTTCCAGCGAATGTTGAGTGATGCAAAACGTGTTGCAAGCCACCCTTTAAATAACGAGCTGCAGCTGGAAAGCATATTGTTACAATACACCTATTTGTTTAAACCCTAATTTGCTGCAGGTGAATTTAAGTTGAGTACAACACAAACGCCAATGAATACCGAGCAGGCCATAGCGGCTGCCAACAAGCCGGGGGTGCTATCTTTGGCAATCAAGGAGAAATCCGCACTATATGCTGCCTATATGCCGTATCTTAAGGGCGGCGGTTTGTTTATCCCCACCAACAAAAGTTTCAAGATGGGTGAAGAAATCTTCATGTTGCTGAGCCTGGTGGATGATCCGGTTAAACTGAAGGTGGTCGGGAAGGTGGTGTGGGTATCACCCATCGGCCATGGCACCCGTCCCCAGGGCATAGGTGTTCAATTCAGCGAAAAGGATGGCGGGTTAGAGGTCAAAAACAAGATCGAGGCCATCTTGGGTGGTGCGTTGAAATCCAATAGACCTACCCATACGATGTAATCAGAGCAGGTTTGATGCTTGTCGATTCGCATTGCCATTTGAATTTTCCTGAACTGGCTGCGCAGTTCCCGGAAATCCAACGGAAGATGCACGAAGCGCAAGTCGGGCATGCGCTTTGTGTCTCTGTCACTTTGGACAAGTTTCCTGAAGTACTTGCATTGGCTGAACAGCATGATAATCTGTTTGCGTCTGTGGGCGTACACCCTGATTATGAAGATATTGCGGAGCCATCCGTTGAAAAGCTGGTCGATTTGGCAAACCATCCCAAAGTGGTTGCAATAGGGGAAACAGGCTTGGATTACTTTCGCCTGCAAGGCGACCTGGAGTGGCAACGCCAGCGTTTCAGAACGCATATACGGGCTGCAATTAAGGCGAACAAACCACTGATTATCCATACAAGAAGCGCGGCAGAAGATACTATCAATATTATGCGGCAGGAAAATGCGCAGAAAATTGGAGGGGTAATGCATTGCTTCACCGAAAGCCTGAATGTTGCTAATGAGGCTATCGAAATGGGCTTTTATATTTCCTTTTCGGGTATTCTGACATTCAAAAATGCGGCTGACTTGAAAAAGGTAGCGCAACAAATCCCGTTATCCCGTATCCTGGTAGAGACAGACGCGCCATACCTGGCGCCAGTCCCGTTTAGAGGCAAGATTAACCAGCCTGCTTATGTGCGCTACGTCGCCGAAACGATTGCCGAACTGCGTGGAATTGCTTTTGAAGAAGTGATGCAAGCGACCACCGAAAATTTCTTCAGGTTATTCAGGTCGGCTAACCGCGTATTGAACCAACGTCTAGCGGATGTGTCTTCAATCCATAGATAAATAAATTTATTCGCTGTAACTATAAACAGCTAAAATATTAAGTCTTTAGTCAACAGGAAATACTGTTGAGCGTTTTATTAATCGAGCTTAAGGGAAAATATCTTTATGACACTTAAAGAAGTAAGTCTATTTTTATCTACTTGCATTTTTGCGATGCAAGTAGGAATTGCCAGTGCAGCAGGCAAGACTTTTTCGGAGGAAGAGTTCCTGGGCACTTTTAGCGGAAAATCCAAAAAAGTTGTAGCGGATAAGCTCGGTGCGCCAGTGAAAAAGGAGCTATCAGTCAAGCCTTCCAATGCAGATAGCGTAACGGGGCAATACGCTGCGGCAGGTAAAAAAGACTCCAAACCAGTAAAAGTGGAAATGTGGTATTACAAAAATATTGTTAAGTATGATCCTAAGCGTACATATAAAACGACGGAGTTGACATTTGTCAACGACCGTGTGATGAATATTGCATTCTTTAACGACAAGTAGCTTGTGAATATATAGCCAGTTATTGCTGGCTATTTTTATTATTGTAATATTTCGCATAATGTATATTATGTTAAATATAATGCGTATGCTAGGTGAAGTTTACTTCAGTACAACCCTTTCCTTTGGGAATACCATGCTGAATGTGCTACCCTCATACTCAACGCTATCTATTTTGAGTTGCGCCTGATGGCGCACCAAGATGTGCTTGACAATAGACAATCCCAAACCGGTGCCTCCGGTATCGCGGCTACGGCTTTTGTCCACACGGTAAAAACGTTCGGTAATTCTTCTGACATGTTCCTTAGGTATGCCAATACCCGTATCCATTACGCTATATACTGCGCAATCATCCACTGCTTTCCATGTCACATGAATGTGGCCTTTTTCAGGCGTATAGCGTATGGCATTATTGAGTAAATTGCTGCAAGCACTGTAAATTTCATCTTCAGCGCCAATGAGTCTTAAATTTGACGCAATATCGTGCGTTATTTTATGCTTGCCAAGGCTTAGCCCTTGGGCGTTATTTAAAATACGTTCTAACAGCCCCTGCATGTTAATCTCGTTGTCCTCTGGCACATTTGCATCACTTTCAATACGTGAAAGCGTAAGCAAATCTTCCACCAGGCTGCGCATACGCTGCGTTTGCTGTTCCATCAACTCGATATGGTGCAAATACTGTTGCGACACTGCACCGGGAATGTCATGCAGGGTTTCGAGAAAACCACCCACCACAGTCAATGGCGTACGCAGTTCGTGCGAAACATTGGCGATAAAATCACGTCGCATCGCATCAAGTTTTTGTGTCTGGCTAACATCTTGGCAAACCATGATTTTTTGCTGCGCGCCAAAGGTATATACACGCAGCTCTATATCTTTATCCGGGTGCAGTCTGGATTTGATTTTCAACGGCTCGTCATATTGCTCGGCTTCTAAGTAATTAACAGCTTCAGGATGATGTACGCCAGCATTCAATTTATGGTCCTGATCGCGCCACAGGTTTAATCCAAGCTGAGATTCAGCGGCCGGATTACACCATTCGACTTGCTGGTTTTGGTTGAATATCACCACGCCATCTGGCAGCACACTCACGGCATTTTTAAAGCGGGACATGCTGTTGCTGAGTTCGAACGCCTGTAATTGATGGCGTTGTACGAAGTTTCGAAGGGTGTCGAAAATGGCTTGCCAATGACCGCTAGCGGACGGTAGGGTTTTGTTGTTGGGGGATTTTAGCCAATCCAACAACTGGGATTGCCGTAATAAATGCAAGCCCAGATATAATGTAACGACTATGCCCCACAAGCTGAGCGCAGCCAGAATACCCTCGTGCGCCCAAATCGCCAGACACAGCAACACAATTACATACACCATGACTACGGTGATTTTGTCCATGTATCAGATTATACCAAGGTAGAAAAGCGGTATCCCGTACCTCTTACGGTTTGCAACATTCCATCATGACCAGAAACCTGAAGCGCATTGCGCAAACGACGTATCTGGACATCGACCGTACGATCTTCCACATAAACCCCACTGCCCCAAACGCTATTGAGCAGCTGTTCACGTGTATAGACACGCTCCGGATTACTCATGAAAAAATGCAGCAGTTTGTATTCCATTGGGCCAAGCGTGATGAGAATGCCGTTACCTGTCACACGGTGTGTTTTGTGATCCAACACCAATCCAGCCACTTCTATCGTATCCTGTACCGATTGTGGGGAGCTACGCCGTAGCACGGCTTTGATCCTGGCGTTCAACTCGCGAGGGCTAAATGGCTTAGTAATGTAATCATCAGCTCCGATAGCCAGTCCGCGTAACTTATCCACTTCCTCGCTGCGCGCCGTGAGCATGATGATGGGAATGTCCTTGGTGGTGGCGCGCACCTTAAGCTGTTTGGCGTAATCAATCCCGCTTGTGCCCGGCAGCATCCAGTCTAGCAATATCAGATCTGGAATGTGTGTATGCAGAATATTTTCCGCCTGCTCTACACTCAACGCCCGCAGTGGCAAGTAGCCGGCCTGGGATAAATTAAAGGTCAGCAATTCCTGAATAGCAGGTTCATCTTCGACAACAAGTATGCGAGCCGTCATCCTTTTAAGCACCAATATGACATAGATATTGCATCATATGGTGCTTTTATTTCAAAAAAATGACAATACTGTAAAGCGATTATTTCAGTTCCGTGTGATTTGTTTTGATGAAATAATCGAAACTCACCCTTCCCGCGCCACCAAAAATCAGCGGCAGCAGCATGACGATGAACAGTAAAGGCAATTTGTAATTACCAAAACCATCGTTGTTTTCATCGATAATGCGATACCCTTTCAACAACTCACCTAAGTTGGCCCAATGCTCCGGCCAATGTACGGATGCAATGGCAACGATGGTGAGAATGACTAAACTGAGGCTGAAAAAGCGGGTGGCTAGGCCGAACAATAGTGCGAACGCGCCAAGGATTTCGAACCAGGTGGCGATACCCCAGCTAATATCTGGCGGCAATAGGTTAAATGGAAACGGAAAACTCAAGTCCGCAAACCAGTTGCTACCGTGTAGTTTTTCAAAGCCGGATTCCCCGAATTCCCATGCCAATATCAGGCGCAATCCCAATTGCGGTAGCCACATATTGAACTTGTCAAGCTGGTTGGTAATCAGGTTATAAAAGCCCGTTGCAGTTTGTATAGAAAACATATTTTTCCCTTTTTGAATGAATCTATGGTTTAGTCGGGCAAGCAAGCTTGGCCTTACACGGCCTGGTTTTTCAATGGAACACTACGGGGCTGGCTGCGTTTGAGATGCTTGAAATGCAGGCGGATGCCAAACAACAGAGCCAGTGCAGCTGCATAATAGAACGGCTCGGTAACATCCTTCTTGACCAGCCACCAGAAATGCAAAATCGCCAGAATTGCAATGACATACACCAGTTGGTGCAACTTTTTCCATTTGCCTTTCAAGCGCTTTATCATTGCCTGGTTAGAAGTGGCTGCCAGCGGAATCGTCAGCATAAATGCGCTAAATCCGACAATCACATAAGGGTGCTTGATGATGTCTTTGGCAATGTCAGGCCAATAAAAGCTGTAATCCAGCCATAGGTAAGTCGTAATGTGCAGACAGGCATAAGCAAACATCCATAAGCCCAGCAGTCTGCGCAGTTGGATTTGCCATGTCTGCCCGGTAAGCAGGCGGACAGGGGTCATTGCCAGCGAGAGCAACAAGAAAACCAGCGCCCAAGTGCCGGTAGAACGCTCAACAAATTCAACTGGATTAGCACTCAAATCATCATGCGCGCCCAGCCAGACAAGGCGGATGATGGGTAGAAAGGCCAGAGTCCAGATAGCGATCTTGCTGTAGAAAATCTGTTTTTGCATGATTAAAAGTATTTCTGCAAATCCATTCCAGTATACATTTGGCCGACTTGCTCAGCATAACCATTAAACATCAATGTTTTGGTACGCCCGGCGAATAGCCCCGCCCCGATGCGCTTTTCGGAGGACTGCGTCCAGCGCGGGTGATCCACGTTTGGGTTTACATTGGCATAAAACCCATACTCGCGCGGATTGGTTTTCGCCCAGGTGGTGACTGGCAGTTTTTCCAAAAAACGGATTTTGACGATAGATTTTGCGCCCTTGAAGCCGTATTTCCACGGCACTACCAAGCGCACTGGTGCGCCATTCTGATTGGGCAGAACTTCGCCATACAGACCAACTGCCAGCAGCGTCAGCGGATGCATGGCTTCATCCATGCGCAGGCCCTCAGTATAGGGCCAATCTAGAATCGGTATGCGGGCGCCCGGCATAGTTTGCGGATCATTCGCAGAAACAAACTCGACGTATTTGGCGTTGCCTGTCGGATCAGCCCATTTAACCAAGGCTGAAAGCGGCAAGCCGACCCACGGAATAACCATGGACCAAGCCTCTACGCAGCGATGCCGATAGATACGCTCCTCCAGCGGGGCGAGTTTCATCAGATCATCTATGCTGATGGTTTTGGGCTTTTTTACCTCCCCATCTATGCTAATGCTCCACGGGCGCGGCTTGAACAGCGTGGAATGAATAGCAGGGTCGGATTTATCGGTGCCGAATTCGTAGAAGTTATTGTAGGTGGTGACGTCTTCGTATTTGGTCGGTTTTTCGCCCGCGCCATACGAGGTTTTGCGATAGGCAGCAATCTTTTGCCCCGCTTTTCCGGGTGTATCTGCTGCTAACACAGCTTTTGTGCCCAATACGCTAGCAGAAAGCAGTGTAAATCCAGCAGCTTTTAACAGTGTGCGGCGGTCTTCGAACGTCTCGCGAGGCGCGATTTCCGATGGCTGAATGTCGGCCGGATTGTCTTGGGATGAATTGCGAATTAGCATGGTGCGCCCTCTCAGTCTTTACCGATTTGTCGCGCCAGCATGCCAAACATTACATGCTTGCAGGTTTATTTTTGCATGGTTTGCGCAAAAACGGTGGTTTCGGCATTCAACTCTTTGTCGTTGATAGTTTTTGCAATAGACTCAGCGTTCGCCAAATGAGTCTTGGCTGAGCCCGCATCACCCGAAACCCAAGCGTTTTTTGCCAAGGCCAAGCTAGCTTTTGCTTCGTAATAAGCCCCACCGTTTTCCTTGGCAAAATCACGTAACTTGGTGTAAGTGTTCTCAGCGTTTTTATAATCCTTAGCCTGTGTCTGGTATTGCCCCAGTTGCAGTGTGGCACTTGCGTATTGATCCAGCGTACCCGCTTTTTTCTGCATCATGACGCTTTTCAATTGATGTTCAATCGCGTGGTCATGCTGCCCCAGAGCGGCGTATGTCTGTGCGACACGGGCATAACTGTCCGCACGTTCGTTATCGTTATTGGCTGCCTTGCTGGCTACTTGATAGCTGACCAGCGCGGCATTCGGGTTCTTGTCCAGCGCGTAGGCTTCCCCCAACAGCACGTGGCAGATAAAAATGAAACGAGTATCTTGTTGCTGCTCAAATAGGCTTAAACTTTTCTGATAATGCTGGCTAGCCAGCATATACGCTTGGTTTTGTTTGTGCAGATTTCCCAGCAGCAAATTGGCGATACCGGCGTTGTAGTCGGATTTTGTCGTTTTAATGCCTTGCTCCATCGCTTTTTGTGCTTCGGCATATTGCCCCAGCGCTCCCAGCGCCCGGCCTTTGCATAGCCACGCTTCGTGAGTAGTGGCATCCTTCTTCAGTGCAGTTTCTGCGGCAATCAGCGCTTTTTCCGGCTGCCCGGCACTCATGGCGTCGGCACAACTGGGAGCGGATTTTTCACCTTCAGCATTGCAACTTAAACTGAATAAAATCAATAATATATAATATACTTTAAAAGTTATTTCTAGTTTCATGGGGGCGTATTCGCGGATGTAATCATTAAAATAACGTGCTTTGCGGATCCTGGTTGTCCTGTGCCGGTTCAGACTGCAAAGTGCTTGCGTTAGTTTCATTCCTGGTCAGCAAAACAAGCAGCCCGGCTTCGTCAAGCACGGCAATGCCTAGTTCCTGAGCCTTGGCGAGCTTGCTGCCCGCTTCCACGCCTGCCACAACAAAATCTGTTTTTTTGGATACGCTGCCGCTCACCTTGCCGCCGGCAGTTTCAATCTTGGCTTTCGTTTCGTCGCGCGTCATATTGGGTAGCGTGCCGGTCAACACGAAAGTCTTGCCAGCCAACGCACCTTGCGCCTTTGCCCTGCCGTCATGTTCTGTCCAATGCACGCCGAGAGCTCTTATCGATTCAATGACCTTGATATTATGCGGCTCCGCGAAGAATTGCAGGATGGATTCTGCCACAATTGGGCCGACATCATTCACCTCGAGCAATGCTTCGAGAGGCGCATCCAGCAAGGCTTGCAGGCCGCCAAAATGGTTCGCTAGATCCTTGGCAGTGGCCTCGCCGACATTGCGGATACCGAGGCCAAAAATAAAGCGTGCCAAGGTAGTGGCTTTGCTCTTCTGCAAAGCATCCAGTACATTTTGTGCGGATTTCTCTGCCATGCGCTCTAGCCCGGCAAGTGTAGTCAAGTCCAATTTATAGATGTCATCGAGATGATGCACCAGATTGCCTTCTACCAGTTGATTTACCAGTTTCTCGCCCAGCCCCTCAATATCCATTGCGCGGCGGCTGGCGAAATGCGTCATGGCATGCTTGCGTTGTGCCGGACAATATAGGCCGCCGGTGCAGCGTGCCACTGCCTCGTCCTGCGGACGATCAATGTGCGATCCGCATTCCGGACAAGATTGAGGCATGCTGAAAAGGCGCGTGCTTTCTGGTCGCTGGGCCAGCACGACGGAAACCACTTCCGGGATCACATCGCCTGCACGGCGTACGATAACGATATCGCCGATGCGTACATCCTTGCGACGGATTTCGTCCTCGTTGTGCAGGGTGGCGTTGGTGACGGTGACGCCACCGACAAACACCGGTTTAAGCCGTGCCACCGGTGTGATGGCGCCCGTGCGACCAACCTGCACATCAATCGCTTCCACCGTGGTCAGCGCTTCCTGCGCCGGGAATTTGTGTGCCACTGCCCAGTTAGGCTCGCGTGAGCGAAATCCCAGCTCGCGCTGCAAGTCTAGCCGGTTGACCTTGTACACCACACCATCAATATCAAACGGCAAGCGCTCCCGTTTGGTGGCCACGGCGGCATGAAACGCGACCAAGGCTTCTG
>WBZT01003084.1_pt1 | contig 11151 bp, 13 predicted proteins | sample 5204241 | NCBI WGS metagenome assembly WBZT01 (sample SAMN12344358, study PRJNA552823) | activated sludge metagenome | biome: Activated sludge suspended growth; feature: Nitrification reactor; material: Wastewater; isolation source: activated sludge from nitrification reactor of wastewater...
CAGGACCCCTTCCAGGTCGCCCGCGACCTCGAGTCGGCCGCGATCGCCTTCGCCGAGGCCTACGACGCCATCGAGGACACCCAGTGGTCGCGGACGGGCATGCGCTCGGACGGCGCCCGCTTCACCATCGAGTCGTTCGGCCGCTACGTGCTGCACGACCCGATGCACCACGTGTGGGACGTCGAGCAGGGCTACGACGCCCTCGAGGGCCGCCCGGCCTAGCCCTCGCCGGCGCCGCCCTGGCTGAGGGCCTTCAGGTCGCGCGCGGCGTTCAGGGCGTCCTCGGGGTCGAGGCCGGCCCGACCGATCAGCCAGCAGGCGATGGGTGCGGCGAGGCGCTCGGAGCTGTGGGCGGCCACGCCGGCGAGGTCGAGGAGGGCCTCGATCTCGGCGGGCTCGGGGCGCTCGATGCCCAGGTGGTCGGCGAAGGCGTCGAGCCACTCGTAGCCGGTCATGGCCGCACGCTAGCCCTCGCCGGTGCCCGCCCGGGTGGCCCGGGCGGGCACCGGCTGTGCCGTCCGTCACATTTTCCCTTGACCAGAACCTGAATGACGTTCAAACTCTGAACGTGGTTCAAGTTGCCGCCACCGGGCGCCGTGAGCGCAACCGCGTGGCCCGCCGTGCGCAGTACCTGCGCACGGCGATGCGGATCGTGAGCGAGGACGGCGTCGAGCGCCTCACCATGCAGCGCATGGCCGACGACCTCGACTGCGCGGTCGGCACGATCTACACCTACTTCTCGTCGAAGGACGCGCTGCTCGCCGACCTGCAGCGCCTCGCCCTCGACCGCATCACCGAGTCGTACCGGCGCCTCCGGGCCCGGATCGAGCCGGAGCTGGCCGTCCGGGCCGAGGACGAGGCCGAGGCCGCGCTGGCCGACGTGCTGCTCGGCCTGCGGTTCTGGGTCAGCACCTCCGACGTGTTCCCCGACGAGTCGAACCTCTTCCGGGCCCTCACCACCCGCAGCACCCGGCTCGCCGCCGACGAGGCCGCCCGCATGCTGCCGTCGGCCTGGCAGCTCTTCGCCCTCGGCGCGTCCTCGATCTCCCGGGCCCAGGACACCGGCGCGCTCAGCCCCGGCGATGCCGGCCAGCGGATGGTCACCGCGGCGTCGGCGCTCGGGGGCGTGCTGCTCCTCGAGGGCATCGCCCACTTCGATCCCGAGCTCTTCGCCGGCCGGGCCCTCGCCCTGCGCCTGGCCGAAGACCTCCTGCGCGGCTGGGGTGCCGACCCCGACCGCCTCGCGTCGGCGGTGGTGCTCGCCGACGCCCTCCTCCTCGACGGCCCCCTCGTCCCGGACGTGCCCGGCATCGACGACGGCGCCTGACGACAAGATCAGCGGGAACCGGCGAGAGCGCCGGGCCGACCGAACCGTCCCGGAGGGGCGATGGTTCGGGGGCCCGGCGCTCGTTGGTTCCTGCCGGGGTGACCCACCCGAGGCGGGTCGAGGGATCAGCCCTCGTGGACCAGCTCGGTGTCGATCTCGATGGTGATCTTCTTGCCGACCAGCACGCCGCCGGTCTCGAGCGCGACGTTCCACGTGAGGCCGAACTCCTCGCGGTCGACCTCGGTGCTGGCGGTGAAGGCGACCCGCTTGCCGCCCCACGGGTCGGTCACGGCGCCGAGGTACTCGACGTCGAGGGTCACGGCCTTCGTGGTGCCCCGCACGGTGAGGTCGCCGTCGAGCTTCCAGTCGCCACCGTCGTTGCGGACGCCGGTGCTCACGAAGCGCATCGTCGGGTGGTTCTCGACGTCGAAGAAGTCCGCCGAGCGGAGGTGGTCGTCGCGGGCCTGGTCACGGCTGTCGACGCTGGCCACGGCGATCTCGATGTCGGCCGAGGACTGGCTGGGGTCCTCCGCGACGACGACCGAGCCGGTGACCTCGGGGAACCGGGCGCGCACCTTGGTGAACATGAGGTGGCGGGCGATCGCGGTGACCTCGGTGTGCGAGGCGTCGACGGCGTAGCGGCCGGCGACGGGGAGCTCCTGGCCGGCGATGGTGCGGGTGATGGTGGTGGGAGCCTCGGTGGTGGTCATGACGCACGTCCTTTGGGGTGGGTGATTGCTTCAGCAATGTTTGCAGACGCAACCATAACGAGGAAAACTTGCTACTGCAACTATTTCCTCGTTCTGCTACCCTGGGAATGTGGATGACGCCCCCGCACCCCTCGACGACCCCCGCATCACGCTGGCCGGGCTCTTCTTCGAGAGCCACGACGGGCTGACCGCGACCCTCTCCCGTCGGCTGCAGGCCGACTGGGGGATGAACCACCAGACCTTCGAGGTGATCCTGCGGCTGTCGCGCAGCCCCCGCCAGCGCCTCCGCATGAGCGATCTCGCCGCCCAGGTCACCATGTCGGCCAGCGGCCTCAGCCGGGCGGTCGACCGCCTCGAGCGGGAGGGCCTGGTCGCCCGTCTGGACTGCCCCACCGACCGTCGCTCGGTCTACGCCGCCCTCACCGACGCCGGCCGGGCCCGCGTCGACCTGCTCATGCCGGCGCACCTGCAGCTCCTCGAGGAGGAGTTCCTCGCCCCACTCGACGCCACCGACCGCGCCGACCTCGAGCGCATCCTGCGGCGCCTCCGCGACCACGTCAACCCCGAGGCGGTGCGCGCCAGCACGTTCGACGAGAGCGACGAGCTCGAGCCGGCCTAACCCGTTCCTCCAGCAGAAACGGAAGGTGGCACCTTCCGTTTCTGCTGGAAGAAGCAGGGGGCGCGGTCAGGCGAGGTCGGCAGCGGCTCGGGCCACGGCGGTGCGGAAGCCGGTGAGGTCGGCGAGCACGGTGGCGGCGTCGCCGGCGACGGCGGAGCGGACCACCTCGCCGCCGTGGGCGCGGACCGTGCCCTCGCACATGAGGTTGTTGACGAAGCCGAAGTCCTCGACCAGCCAGCCCGGCTCGGCGTCGACCCGATCCCGGTAGTCGGCCGCCACGTTCGTGTAGCCGAACACCGGCACGCCCCGCCCGAGGCCGTAGCCGATCTCCACCGCGGTGCCGACGTCCATGCTCGGGCCGCGGAACGGCGTGAGGTTGGCGATCACGAGGTCGGCGGCGTCGAGGTGGCCGACGCAGTGGGCGAAGAGCGCCAGACCGTCGAGCTCGGGCAGGCGGCCGTCGAGGGGGTCGAGCGGGAACACGCCGACGAGCCCGTGCTCGGCGCAGATGGCCTTCTTGGCCTCGCCGAGCGCGAAGGCATCGGGCAGGAACACCTCCGGGCCCGCCAGGTAGGCGCGGGGCGCGGTCACCTCAGCGCAGGGCGAGGACGAGCAGCACCACGAGGATCACGACCAGCACCACGATCGGCAGGGCGATCTTGGCCATGGTCTTGGCGCCGGCGACCTCCATGAGGTCGAGCGGCGCGGCCTCGGGCGAGTCGATGGTGCGGACGACGGGGGCGTCGGGCGCCGGCGCCGGGGTGGGCGTGTCGCCGGCCGTCCCGGCGTCCGCGGGGGAGCCGGCCGGCGCCGCCTCGGCCTCGCCGACCCCGGTGGGCTCGAGGGGGGCGGTACCACCGCCGTCGGCCAGCACGGTGGTCTCGAGGTTCTCCACGAACTGCCCCAGGAGCTTGGCGCTCACGTCGGCCATCACGCCCCGGCCGAACTGGGCGACCTTGCCGGTGACCTTGAGGTCGGTGTCGACCACCACGTGGGTGCCGGCGTCGCTCGGTGTGAGTTGGGCGGTGATGGTGGCGCTGGCGTTGCCCTGGCCCCGGGTGTCGCGCCCGTCGGCGGACAGCACGGCGCGGCCGGCGGCCTCGTCGCGCTCGACGAAGGTGGCCTTGCCCTTGTACTGCGCGGTGACCGGGCCCACCTTCACCTTGATGATCCCGCGGTACTCGTCGCCCTCGACCTCCTGGAGCTGGGCGCCCGGCAGGCACGGGGCGATGCGCTCGAGGTCGGTCAGCACCCGCCACGCCTGGTCGATCGGCGCGGCCACGTCGAACTCGTTGCTCAGCTCCATGCGGAGAGCCTGGCACAGGCGTTCGCCGCCGGGCGTGAGCAGGTCGGGCGTGCCTGGCATCCTGGGGCGGTGAGCGCCACCGAGCCGACGGGTCCCGACGAGGTGGCCGAGCGCCTGCCCGACGTCGACGCGGTGCAGGCCGCGCTCGACGCCGTCGACTACCTCAGCGACCCGGGCCTGGCCACGGCCCTGTTCTGCGCCGCCCGCCTGCGCCAGCCGCTGCTGCTGGAGGGTGAGCCGGGGGTGGGCAAGACCGAGGCGGCCAAGGCCCTCGCCGCGGTGCTCGACACCCCGCTCGTGCGCCTCCAGTGCTACGAGGGCATCGACGCCGCCGAGGCCCTCTACGAGTGGGACTACCCCCGCCAGCTGCTCGGCATCCGCCTGGCCGAGGCATCGGGTGCACCCGTCGAGGAGTCCCAGCTCTTCGGCCGCGAGTACCTGATCGAGCGGCCCCTCCTCCAGGCCATCGAGCACCCCGGGCCGCGCCCGGCGGTGCTGCTGGTCGACGAGGTCGACCGTGCCGACGACGAGTTCGAGGCCTTCCTCTTCGAGCTACTGGCCGAGGCGGCGGTGACCATCCCGGAGCTCGGCACCCTGCGGGCCACCCACCCGCCGGTCGTGCTGCTCACCTCGAACCGCACCCGCGACCTGCACGACGCCCTCAAGCGGCGCTGCCTCTACCACTGGATCGACCAGCCCTCGCGGGAGCGGGCGGTCGCCATCATCCGCCGGCGCGTGCCGGCGGCGTCGACCACCTTGGCCGAGCAGGTCGCCGCCACCGTCGACCGCCTGCGGGGGCTCGACCTCCAGAAGCCCCCCGGCGTGGCCGAGGCCATCAACTGGGTGGCGGTGCTGACCGCGCTGGGCCTGGGTGACCTCGACGCGGCGGCGGCGGACCGCACCCTGGGGACGGTCGTGAAGTACCGGGAAGACCTCGAGCTCGTCCGGGCCCGAGGCCTCGACCACCTCGTCGGCGGCGGCTGAGCCCGTGCCCACCGACCCGGCCGCGGGCGGGCTCGCTGCCGTCGACCTGGCCGAGGTGGCAGCGGCGCTGGCGGTGCGGCTCCGCGACGCCGGTGTGGGCGCCACGCCCGAGCGGGCCGGACGGTTCGCCGCTGCGCTGGCCGCGGCCCGACCCGCCGACCACCGCGAGCTCTACTGGCTCGCCCGGGTCACGCTCGTCGGTGGCCACGGCGAGCTCGAGGCCTTCGACCGGGTGGCCGCCGAGCTGCTCGGCGCCGACCGGGCACTCGCCCTACCGGGCCCGTCGGTGCTCGTGCCGCCACAGGTGGTGGAGCTGGTCGTCGCCCCCGACGGCGCCGCCGACGAGGGGCCCGACGAGGGCGAGGCCGACGAGGAGGACGCCGCCTGGCGCCGTGCCGCGGCCAGCGTGGAGGAGCGGCTGCGCGCCACCGACTTCGGCGAGTGGACCGACGAGGAGCGGGCGCGTCTGCGGGCGCTGATGGCCGAGCTCACCGTGGTCGCGCCCACCCGGCCCGGGCGCCGCCACCGCGCCGGCCGCCACGGCCGCCGACTCGACCTGCGGGCCACGCTGCGCCGGGCCCACCGCACCGGCGGCGACCCCGTCTTCCACGCCCACCGCCGGCCCAAGGAGCGGCGCCGGCGCATCGTCCTGCTGGCGGACGTCTCCGGATCGATGGAGGCCTACTCCCGGGCCTACCTCCACCTGCTCCACGGCGCGGTGCGCGGCGCACGGGCCGAGGCGTTCGTGTTCGCCACCCGCCTCACCCGCCTGACCCGGCCGCTGCGCCTGGCCGACCCCGACGAGGCCCTGGCGCGGGCGGCCGCGCTCGCCCCGGACTGGTCGGGCGGCACGCGGATCGGCGAGGCCGTCCGCCGCTTCAACGACGAGTACGGGCGGCGGGGCCTGGCCCGCGGCGCCGTCGTGGTGATCGTCTCCGACGGCTGGGAGCGGGCCGACCCGGCCCTGCTCGGCGAGCAGCTCGCCCGCCTGCACCGCTTCACCCACCGCGTCGTGTGGGTGAACCCCCGCGCCGCCACCGAGGGGTTCGCCCCCCTCGCCGGCGGCATGGCCGCGGCGCTGCCCCACGTCGACACGCTCCTCAGCGGTCATTCCCCCGAGGCGGTCGCCGACCTCCTCACCGCCATCGCCGCCGACGCCCCCGCACGACGCTGAGGCCGACCTCTGGTCAACGGGTCGGCGCGCGGGTACCGTCGGCCGCACGCTTCCCCCCGATGCCGTCAGAACCTCATCGGAGGTGGGCCCGTGGCCCTGTCCCAGAAGCATCGCGTCGCGCTCTTCGAGCGCTTCCTCCCGTCGCTGGGGGACGAGTTGACCGAAGCCTTCCTCGCCGAGTTCCCGTTGCATGAGGGCGACGAGCTCGTCACCCGCCGCTACTTCGAGGCGGCGATGGCGACCCTGCGCGCCGAGCTCCTCGAGCGCATGGCCGACCTGCGGGCCGAACTGCGCACCGAGATGGCCGCGCTGCGGGCCGAGGTGCAGTCCGAGATGGCCGAGGTCCGGGCCGAGATGGCCGAGCTGCGGGCGGACGTGCACGGTGAGATGGCACAGCTGCGCGTCGACCTCCACCGCGAGGCCGCCGCGACCAACCGCCGGATCACCACCGTCGCCCTCGCCGTGACCACGGTGGTCATCGCCGCTGGCAGCGCCATGACCACGGTGCTCGTCGTCGCCCTCGGCTGAGATCGGGCCCGCGGGCGCCGGGGGTCAGCGCTCCTCGAGGACGAGGGGGCCGTCGACGAGGAGGCGGAAGCGGCCGCGACCGGTCTTCTCGATGCGGATGGGGGCGTCGCGCTCGATGAGCCGCCGCTTCAGCAGGATGAGGCGGCTCTCGAGGTTGTCGCGGAAGTCGGGCAGCTCGAGGCTCGGGTCGAGCCGCACCTCCTTGTTGGTGAACTCGGTACGGCCCTCGCGCTCGTAGTGGCCCAGCAGGGCCCAGAGGACGCGGCCGGCCACGCCCTTGATGAGGTACTCGTCGTCGAGGAAGGTGCTGCCGTCCACGGCGAAGAAGCGCACGCGGGTGCCCTCGGGCCGGTGCGCCGGCGGCGTGCCGCGCCCCAGCGGCACCGCGTCGACCGGGTCGCCCCCCTGCGCTCGGGACGCCTCCACCGCGTTGGCGACCACCGACGCCACCGCGGTCAGCAGGGCCTCGTCCTCGGGGGTGTAGACGGCCGGCGCGTCGGTCTCGGCCACCAGGACGGCCACCAGCTGGCCCATGGCCAGACCGGGGACGGCGAGACGGCTGGTGACGTCGACCAGGCCGGGAAGCGCCACCTCGAGCCCGGGGCCCACCTCGCCCGTCTGCTCGTAGGACTGGCGCACGGCGCGCGAGTAGCGACGGACCTGGCGCATGTTGCCGATGCGCATGGCGACGCCCCGGGCTGCGGCCATGCCGATCATGCCCTCGCCCACCGCCACCTCGGAGCCGACGCCCTGGTCCGCGAAGCCGTGGCTGGCGATGGTGAAGAGCCGGCGACCCGACTCGTCCACGAGGAGCAGCAGGTTGTGCTCGAAGCCGAGCAGCTCGGCCAACCCGTCGACGGTGACCGAGACGAGGGTGTCGAGGTCGGTGCAGCGCGAGATGCGGGTGGTCAGCTCCGCCATGCCCGCGGGGCCACGCCCGGAGGAGGTGGTGGCGGTGAGCGGTCGCCCCAGCGGCGACGGCATCAGCACCACCTCGAGCACCCGGTAGACGTCGGCGGACCGCAGCTTGAACACGTCCTCCATGCGGGTCTCGGCCGCCACCGCGTCCACGTCGTCGCTCAGCAGCCGGAACAGCTCGCCCCGGCGCTCGGTGCGCTCGTAGACGAGTTGGAGGCGGTACTCGTCGTAGGTGGTGGGGTCGATCATCAGCATCGAGGCCCGCGGGTTCTCGGCCAGGTTGCGGGCGGTCTTGGAGAGGAACTGGTTGGACAGGGCCACGTGGTCGGCGTCGACCATGCGCACCCGGGACAGGTACGTGACGTTGGGGGTGCCGTCGGCGGACGCGGTGGCGACGACGGCGGGGACGGCGCCCTCGAAGCACAGGTGCAGCGACGCGAGCGCGACGGGTTCGGGCGCACTCATCGCTGGACCCGCGCGCCGGCGTCGGGGCCGGGGGTCTGGTCGAAGGCCTCCTCGACCTCGACCGTGCAGGCCACGAAGGCGGCGGGCCGGAGCCGCTCGGTCAGGTGACGCGGCGTGCCGTCGGTGTTCGCGATGTCGGTGAAGAACTCGTCGCAGTAGCGGTCCACCTTGGCCAGGTCGTCGTCGGTGGCCGGGGTGATGGCGGTGGAGCGTCCCTTGAGCTGGAACGAGCGCAGGGTGACCACGTCGGCGCCGGTGACCGCGATCCGGCCGCCGTGCTCGACGTCCCGGGAGAGGTTGGCGATGGTGACGCGGTCGCCGGCGTCGAGCAGGAGGCGCACGGGGCTGGCCGACGCCGGGGTCAGGGAGAGGCCCCAGCCCCGGCTCGCGTAGGGCGAACCGTCGGGGCCGACGGTGCCGACCACGAGGGCGCAGCCCCGCTCGGCGAGCTCACGGTCGATGCCGTCGTCGGGATCAGCCACGGGTAGCAATTACTTAGCATCCGCTGAGGGAGCTTTGAGCCGCGGGGATCTCCGGGCCCCTTCACGATGGCGAGGTACCCACCCACCACGTCACGGAGGAACCCCGATGACCCTCACCACCGACTCCCAGATCCTGACCTCGGCGCCCGCGATGGCGACCGTCGACCTCTACCTGAACATCCACAAGGGCATCCGCGCCGACCTGTTCTCGGTCACCGGCCGGGCCGGCTCGCTCGACGCCGCGGACGCCGCCGGGCGCGCCGCCCTGGCCGACGCCGTGCGCTTCTCGGTCGACCTGCTCGTCAGCCACGCGGAGCACGAGGACACGGTCATCCAGCCGGTGCTCGAGGTGGAGCGCCCGGACCTGGCCGAGATCATCGCCGCCGACCACCACGGCCTCGAGCCCCGCATGGACGGTCTGGTCGCCCTGGCCGGCACCGTGGCCGAGGTCGACGGCGCCGAGGCCCGGGCCTGGCTGCACGCCCTCTACCTCGACCTGGCCCTGTTCACCGGCGACTACCTGCGCCACCAGGAGACCGAGGAGCGGGTGGTCATGCCGGCGCTCGAGGCCGCCATCGGCCCCGACGAGGTGCGCGCCCTGGAGGGCGCCATCATCTCGAGCATCCCGCCCGACGAGATGGCGTCGTCCCTCGCGGTGATGCTGCCGGCCATGGACCTCGACGACCGGTCCGAGCTGCTCGGCGGCATGCAGGCCGGCGCCCCCGCCGAGGTGTTCGCCGGCGTCTGGGCGCTGGCCGGCACCGTGCTCACCCCGGCCGACCACGACGCCCTCGGCGCCCGCCTCGGGCTCGACTGACCGACGCGTTCCGACCCGTCGGGTCGGTGTCGGGCCGGCACCCGTGAGGTGCCGGCCCGGCGGCGCGCCGGGGTCCGGGCCCCCCGTCACCCGGTCTGGCGTTGGGCACCGTGCCGGCGGAGACGAGGAAGCGCCTGATCGCCCTGGCGATCGCACCCTCGCCGTGGTCGACACCGCGAGCGCGGCGGCGAGGTCGGCCTTCTCGGACGCAGAGCGGGCGATGGCGCTCGGGGACGGCCGCGACCTGCCCGCCGTGGTGGAGTCGGGCGCGTACCGCTTCTTCGCCGGCGACTACGACGGAGCGGTCGAGCGCCTCGACCAGGCCGACGCCCTGGCGGACTCGTCACCCGAGGTCGCGGTGCTGCGCGCCGCCGCCGAGCTGGCCCGCGGCGACGGTGCGGGGGTGCAAGCGTCAGTCGACGAGGCGCTGGCCCGGCTCGACACGATGCAGGCGTCGGCGGAGAACCGGGCGGTCGCCGCCGACCTGTTCACCCTGCTCGAGTGGGTGCGCGCCCACGAGCCCGAGCGTGCCGACGGCGCCGACGCCCTGAAGGACCAGCTGGCCGCCGGCGAGACGGCGCTCGTCGTGGGCCGGGAGCTGAGCGGCGAGGTCCCCGAGGGGGCCGCGGTCGCCGTCGACGAGCTCGCGGTCGACGGCGACGAACGGTCTCTCACGCTGTCCCACGAGGGGTTGCCCGACGACACCGCGGTGTCGGTGTACCTCTACGAGCAGCCGGCCGACGGCGCGTCCTTCGTCCAGGCCGCCGAGATGGCTCGGTTCGGCCTGCTGTCGGAGTCGGGGTCGATCTCGGGGACGGCCACCCTCACCCGGGCCTGCGCCCCGGTGGCGCTGCGCCTCGACGTCTACCTCGACGGGGCGCCGGCGGGGTCGTTCGATGCGCCGGGCGGGCCGGCGACCTGCTGAGCGAGCCTCAGCCCAGCTTCACGTAGATCTGTTTGGACTCGAGGAAGGCGTCGAGGCCGTACGGGCCGAGCTCGCGGCCGATGCCGGACTGCTTGAACCCGCCCCACGACGCCTCGGTGGGCGCTGGCTGGGAGTCGTTCACCCAGACCACGCCGGCCCGCACCGCCTTGGCCGCGGCGAAGGCCTTGCCGATGTCGCGGGTCCAGATCGCGGCGGCGAGGCCGTACTCGGTGTCGTTGGCCATCCGGGTGACGTCGGCGACGTCGTCGAAGGGGACCACCGTGGCGACCGGGCCGAAGATCTCCTCCCGGGCGATGGTGAGGTCGAGCGACTCGGTCTCGAACACCGTCGGCGGCACGAAGAAGCCGCCGGCGAGGGCCGGGTCGTCGGGGCGCGACCCCTCGAAGGCCACGTTGGCGCCCTGGGTGCGGCCGAGGTCGATGTAGCCCTCGACCCGCTCGCGCTGGGCGGCGCTGACGAGCGGGCCCATGGTGACCTCGGGGTCGAGGCCCGAACCCAGTTTGATGGCCCGGGCCTCGTCGACGAGGCCGGCGAGCACGTCGTCGTAGACCGGGCGCTGCACGAAGATGCGGCTGCCCGCCGAGCACACCTCACCCTGGTTGCCGAAGATGCCCAGGGCGGTGCCGGGTACGGCCTCGCCCAGGTCGGCGTCGGCGAAGACGATGTTCGGGCTCTTGCCGCCGAGCTCGAGCGTGACCCGCTTCAGGTCGTCGGCGCAGAGCCGCATGATGTGCTGGCCCACGGCCTTCGAGCCGGTGAAGCTGATCTTGTCGACGCCCCGGTGGCGGACGAGGGCCTCGCCGGCGACGGGGCCGGTGCCCGTGACCACGTTGAGCACACCCGGCGGGAGGCCCGCCTCGACGGCGAGGCGCCCG
>WBZT01003085.1_pt1 | contig 11148 bp, 8 predicted proteins | sample 5204241 | NCBI WGS metagenome assembly WBZT01 (sample SAMN12344358, study PRJNA552823) | activated sludge metagenome | biome: Activated sludge suspended growth; feature: Nitrification reactor; material: Wastewater; isolation source: activated sludge from nitrification reactor of wastewater treatment...
GTCCGTTCATTACCACCGAGGTCGAGGGCGTACGCCACTTTACCGAACTCGGCGTGGTGCTGCTGATGTTCCTGATCGGCCTCGAAATGAAGCCGCGACGCCTTTGGGAGCTGCGGCGCACGCTGTTCGGACTGGGTTCGCTGCAGATCATCCTCTCGGCAGTGGCCATCGCCGCCTATTTTCGGATCTTCGAGCCGAAATGGTCCACCGCACTGCTCATTGGCTGCAGCTTTGCCCTCTCGTCCACCGCTTTCGTGGTGCAGATGCTCCGGGATCAGGGCGAGATCGCCAGCCGTCACGGTCAGACCGCGTTCGCCGTCCTGCTGATGCAGGACCTCGCGGTGGTACCGCTGTTGGCGATGGTGCCGATTCTCGCCGACGCCGGGCCGCTGACCGCGGGATTGCCGCTGTGGGAGCAGATCGGCGGCGCCATTCTGATGGTCACGCTGGTGCTCGTCGGTGGCCGCTATCTGGCGCCGCGCGTGCTCGACCATCTGGCGCGCACCAACAACCGTGAGGCCTTCCTGCTGGCGGCCATGGCGGCGGTCTTCATCGCGGCCATGGCCATGGAGCATGCCGGCATGTCGATGGCCCTCGGTGCCTTCCTGATGGGGATGATGCTCTCGACCTCGCGTTACAGCCTGCAGATCGAGGCCAGCATGGAGCCGCACAAGGGGCTGTTGATGAGCCTCTTCTTCGTCGCCGTCGGCATGTCGGTGGACCTCAGTGCCCTGGCCATGCGCCCGTTCGAGTTCGTGCTGCATGTGCTGGCCATCGTCGTCATCAAGGTCGTTGTGCTGTACGCGCTGTGCCTGTTGTTCGGCAGCGGTCGCAGCACCGCGCTCAAGGTGGCCTTCATGCTCTCGCAGGGCGGCGAGTTTGGCTTCGTCCTCTTTGGCTCCGCCAAGGCGCTGGGCGCGATCGATGATCTGGTATTCGTGATGGCGGTGGCGATCATCTCGGTGACGATGCTGTTGACGCCGATGCTGGTCAGGCTCGGCAACTCGCTGGCACTGCGCTTCGGCGACCAGCCACCCGACGTTCACGAGGGCTTCCGCTATGCCGCGCAAGGCGACGAGTCGGGCGCCCGGGTGGTCATCGGCGGCTATGGCCGCGTCGGTCACACGGTGGGCACCATCCTGGCCAGCAGCGGCATCCCCTACATCGCCTTCGAAACCGACGCCGTGCTGGTCGCCAAGTGGCGCAGCGAGGGTCATCCCCTGTTTTATGGTGACATCGGCGACCCGCAGCTGCTCGCCACGGCGCCGCTGCAGGGGGTCGACCTGGTGGTCCTGACGATCGATGATCAGAGTGTCGCCGTGCGCGCCGCGGCGATGATCCGCTCGCACGCGCCGCAGGTGACCATAGTCGCCCGCGCCCGTGATCTGCCGAGCTGCGACGCTCTGCTGCAGGCGGGGGTCAATACCGCCTTCCCCGAGACCCTCGAAGCGAGTCTGCGCCTGGCGGCGGAAGCCCTGCAGGCGCTGGGCATTTCGACCGATGAGACGGACATGCTGCTGAACGGGGTGCGCAGCACGGATTACGAACTGGTTCGCTACGGGCCCGAGGGTATCCCCGCGCCGAGTGCCGCCAAAGAGGGCTGATATTCTCTTCATTTCCTGCGACGACGCTCCTGCAGACACCATGCTCAACGCCCTGCCCATCCGTTACGTCGAACCCGTCTATCGCCCGCCGAGCGAAGCCGAATCGTTGATCCTGCCGGTGACCGACGGCTGCTCGTGGAATCACTGCACTTTCTGCGAGATGTATACCGCCCCACAGAAGCATTTTCGGGCGCGCGACGAGGCCGAGGTGCTGGAGAGCATCCGGCGCCTCGGCGAACGCTACGGCAGCCAGATCCAGCGCGTTTTCCTGGCCGACGGCGACGCGCTGGTGCTGCCGACACGTCGCCTGCTCAACCTCCTCGACGCGCTGCGCAGCCACCTGCCGGCGCTGCGCAGGGTATCGAGCTACTGCCTGCCGCGCAACCTGCGCCGCAAGTCGGTCGGCGAGCTGTGCGAACTGGCGGCGGCAGGCCTGTCGATCGCTTACGTCGGCGCCGAATCGGGTGACGACGAGGTTCTCGAACGGGTGAACAAGGGCGAGACCTTCGCCTCGACGCTGGACGCGCTCGACAAACTTGGCGCCGCCTGCATCAAGCGCTCGGTGATGATCCTCAACGGTCTCGCCGGCCCGCAGCTCTCGCTGCGCCACGCCGAGAACTCGGCACGCCTGCTCAACGCCGCGCAACCCGAGTACCTGGCGACGCTGGTGGTCAGCTTTCCGCTCGGCGAGCAGCGCTTTCGCGCCGGCTTTCCAGGCTGGCGGCCACTCAGCCAGCGCGAGCTGTTCAGCGAAATGGAGCGCTTCATCGAACGGCTGGAACTTCAGCGCACGGTCTTTCGCAGCGACCACGCCTCCAACTGGCTGGTGCTCAAGGGGACGCTCGGCGCCGACCAGCAACGCCTGCTGCAACAGGTGCGGCAGGCCATCGCCGACCCGGAAGCGACGCCGCTACGGCCGGCTTGGGCGCGCGGGCTGTAGTTCTGCGACCGATTTGCGGCACACGGCACCGCGCCGCGCTCCACACCATCGCGCAGCGACTTACCTTCCCTCCCAGACGGGCTGGCTGAAGCGCCGCCGCAGTTCGTCAGGGATCGGCACGATCTTCAGTCGGCTGTAGTCATCGGCAATGCGCTGGTAGGTGCCGTCGGCCTTCACCGCCTCGAGCGCCCGCTCCCACTTCTGCGCCTCGGCGTCGGGCAGGTCTTTCGAGGCGGCGAGATAGATCTCGCTCTGGCGAACAATCTCGCCGAAGTTGAGCGTTTCGAGGTTGGCGCCGACCTCGCGCATGGCATAGATCACCATCAGCCGCGGGGCGAGCCAGGCGTCGATGCGGCGCTGCTGCATCTGGCGCGCGTTCAGCCATTCCTCAGGCTGCGGCCTGATGCGTGTGAAGCCGCGCTCCTTGAGCAGCGCCTCGGCGCCCGAGCGGCCGAGCACGCCGACCGGGCGGTCCTTCACCTTGTCGAGGCTCGAGACATCGATTCCCGAGCCGCCGACGAGGATCAGATCATCGGTGACGATGCGGGCGACCCAGCGATAGCGATCCTCCCGCTCGGGGCTGCGGGTGAGCGCGAGGATGCCGATGTTCGCTTGGGTCTGCGCGATGCGCTGCGCCTCTCCCCAGGGCAGGAACTCGATGAGCCCGCTGTGGCCGACCCGTTTGGCCATTTCGGTCACCACTTCGTAAACCAGACCCTGCTCTACGCCAGGCGTTTCGGCGACACTGGCGGGCGGGATCTGGAAGCTGTAGGGCGGCAGTTCTGCGGCAAGCAGTCGCAGTTCCTTGGCTCGCGTGGGCGTCTGCGCGCCGGCATGGGGTGCCAGCGCCAGCAGCGCGGCGAGGAAAACGATCAGGGTGCGCACGTGCTTCCCCTCAGAAAGTGCCAAACATGCCGTCGAGAACGATCACGGTGATCAGCGAGAGCAAGGGAAAAGCCACCGCGACCATGAAGATGTCGAAATACGACTGTTTGTGGGTAAGTCCGCAGATGGCGAGCAGGGTGATCACCGCGCCGTTGTGCGGCAGCGCGTCGAGCCCGCCCGAAGCGAGTGCGGCAACGCGGTGCAGGATCTGCGGGCTCAGGCCGGCCGCCTGCGCCAGATCGAGGTACTGCTGCCCGACCGCCTGCAGGGCGATGCTCATGCCGCCCGACGCCGAACCGGTGATGCCGGCGAGCACGTTGACGATGATCGCCAGCCCGATGACCGGATTGTCGGTGAGCCCCATCAGATATTCGCGGACGATCGCAAAGGCGGCGAGACTGGCGATCACCGCGCCGTAGGCAACCTCCGATCCGACGTTGAGAATCGGCAGCATCGAACCGAGAGTGCCCTCAGTCAAGGATTGGCGAACGTTCTGAAAGCGCTGCCAGGTCAGGCCGATCAGCACGATACAGGCGACGAGCATCGCCATGATGATCGCCCAGGTGCCGCCGACGGCAGCGGCGCTTGTTTTTCCGTACTTGGGCGTCGCCAGGTATGACGTATCGAGCGCGGGAATGACATACTTGCTGAAAATGAAGTTGAGCACCAGAACGAGGATCACCGGGGTAATCGCCACGGCGAACGAAGGCATCTGGCCTGCCGGCGTCGCTATCGGAGCGATCGTCGCCGGCCCCTCCTCGCCGTAGCCTTCGCCGGCATTGCGCGCGCGGCGTGCCCGCATCATCAGCCAGGCGCTGCCGCAGGCGAACATGATCAGCCCGGCGATGACCCCGAGGCCCGGCGCGGCGAAAGCGTCGGTATGGAAGAAGGGCATCGGAATGGCGTTCTGGATGGCCGGTGATCCGGGCAACGCCGACATCGTGAAAGTGAACGAGCCGAGCGCGATCGCCGCGGGAATCAGGCGCTTCGGCAGATTCCCCTCGCGAAACATCTGGATGGCCACCGGAAAAACGGCGAAAGCGACGACGAACAGTGAGACGCCGCCGAAGGTCAGTACGCCACAGGCGACAACGATGGCGATGATCGCGCGCTCCTTGCCGGTCCATTCGACGATCCGGTGCGCGATCGTCCGTGCGCAGCCCGAGTCGTCCATCAGCTTGCCGAAAACGGCGCCAAGCAGGAACAGCGGAAAGAACTTGATCAGGTAGTTGCCCAGCGCCGGCATGAATATTTGCGTGTAGGTGGCGATCAGCGGCGCATCGAGCCCACTGAACAACAAGCCCACCAGCGCGCAGAGCGGCGCGATGAGAATGACGTTCCAGCCGCGGTACGCGAGGCCGATGAGCAGCAGGAGCGAAACCAGTATCCCGAGAATTGCGAACATCGCCTCCCCTTTCTTTGCCGATGGAAAACCAAACGTCCCCTAACCCGGCTTCGAGTATGTGCGAGCCTTAGTCGCGCAGTCAACTACCCTCGCTGGGCAGTGGATGGCCGGGCATGTACCGTCTTGCCGTCATGACCGCTGGCTGAACGCCGCCTGCAGCCTCCGTTGCCATCCAGGTCGCGGCGGCGAATTTGATGGTAATCTCTCGCCAACGCCATGCCGCAAACCCACCGCATCCTTTACGTCGAACCCGTTCATCGCCTGCCGAGCGAAGCGCAGAAGCCCGGCGGCGACAGCCGACGTCAAAGTGAGGGCGACCGATGACCGGCGCTTACCCGCTCTGCGCCGAACTGATCAACCAGGCCGACGGACTGCTGATCACTGCCGGCGCCGGCATCGGCGTCGATTCCGGGCTGCCCGATTTTCGTGGGCCGCTGGGCTTCTGGGGTACCTACCCGGCGCTCGGCCGGGCGCGCATCGCCTTCGAGCAAATCGCCAATCCTCGTGCCTTCACGGCCCGGCCGCGCCTGGCCTGGGGCTTCTACGGGCATCGCCTCGAACTCTACCGACGCACGCTCCCGCATGAAGGTTTCCACATCCTGCGCCGAATCGGCGAGCGCCTGCCGCACGCTGCCTTCGTGTTCACCAGCAACGTCGACGGCCAGTTCCAGAAGGCGGGTTTTGCCGAAGATCGCCTCAGCGAGTGCCACGGCTCGATCCACCACCTGCAGTGCCTCGACGGCTGCGACGACGACATCTGGTCGGCCGCCGACTTCCACCCGGAGATTGACGCCGAGCAGGGTCTGCTCATCTCGCCCTTCCCGCGCTGCCCGCACTGCATGGGAATCGCCCGCCCGAACATCCTGATGTTCGGCGATGGGGCCTGGCTGGCCGACCGTACCAACGCCCAGGAGCGACGCCTGCACGCCTGGTTGCGCCAGGTCGAGCGCCTGCTGGTGATCGAGGTCGGCGCCGGCACGAACATTCCGACGGTACGCATGCTCGGTGAGCGATTGAGCGGGCCACTGATCCGGATCAACCCCACCGAGCCACAACTTCCTGCCGGCAAGGGCGTGTCGATCGCCACCGGCGGCCTCGCCGCGCTCCGCGCGATTGCCGAATGCCTGACGTAGCCCCACCGGAAAGCGAGCAACGGCAAGCGCAGCGCCAACGGTCAGGGCTGGGTGAAGCACCCCGGATAATGAAAGTGAACGCCATGACCGTTTCCCTCGCTTGCCGGGCACATTCCGGCTTGCACGCCGGAATCGCTCGCTGGGCACGGAGCGTGCTCCGCGAATTCCCCATCTCGCCCCCCCAAGCCCTCGCCCGCTTGCGAGAGAGCGAAAACTGGCGAGTCGCTGCTGCGACCTCGATGGTGAGAGCCTCCCGCCCGCCTGCCGTCGCGCTGCTTGCAGCGCTCGCCTTGCTGGCCGGCTGTGCGACACGACCCGACGGTGGGCGCGCAACGATCCATCGCTGGACGCAACTGGAAGCAAGCGGCGGGGTCAGCCTGCGGGCCATCGTCGCCGCGCCGAACGCATGTCCGGTGGCCATCGTCGACGGCCTTGCCCGGCCGCTGTCGCTTCGCGCCAGGGCAACTTCGGCGGCTGAGCCGGGGCACCCGGCGACCGACAATCCGGCCTTCCAGCCGGACTTTCCGGTGACCTCCTGCGAACTCGCCCTGCCCGCTTCGACGCGCCAGGCGAGCCTGGACGGACAGGTCATGGCGCTGCCCAAGAGCCCGCCGCGACGCATCGTCGTGGTCGGCGACACCGGCTGCCGGATCAAGGTTCCGGCCAGCGGCGCTGGCGATCCGATTCAGGATTGCACCCGCCCGACCGACTGGCCCTGGCAAAGCGTAGCCTCGGCAGCGGCGCGGACCCGACCCGATCTGGTCATTCACCTTGGCGACTATCACTACCGCGAATACTGCGACAACCCGGTGCTGTGCGCGCCGAGCCGGGCGAAAGGGGTGCTCATCGGCTACGACTGGGCCGGCTGGAACGCCGATTTCTTCGTCCCGGCGTCGCCGCTGCTGGCAGCGGCACCCTGGGTGGTCGTCCGCGGCAACCACGAGAATTGCGATCGCGGCGGCGCAGGCTGGATGCGCTTCCTCTCGCCCGTACCCTATCAGGCCTGCGGCAACCAATCCTACCGCAGCGCCACGCGCTCGGTGCTGGCCAACAATCTCACCGCCGACGCCTACCGCGTCGACCTCGACGGCGGCCCGACGCTGATCGTCGCCGATAACGCCGGGCACGAGGACTATCGGCCGGCCAGCGCCACGCCACTCGATGAGGCGATCTTCGCCCGGACGCTCAGCGCTCTGCTGACGCTGCCGCCAACGCCGGCGACCTGGCTGCTGATCCACCGCCCGATCTGGTACGAACTGCTCGCCGCCTCGTCACCCACCAACGCGCTGCAGGCGCTCCTTGCCGGCAGGCTGCCGGCCAACGTGCAGTTGGTCTTCTCCGGCCACGAGCACGCGCTGCAAACGATCAATTTTGCGCCGACCGCCGACCTGGCCAGCTACCCCGCAGGCCGTCCGGCCCAGGTGATCGTCGGCGCCAGCGGCACCCAGCTCGAGGCTTTCGATCCGCCATCGCCGCTCTATGAGGGAAGCAGCGCTGCCGGCAGCAAGGAGCGGGCGCAGCCCGACGGGCGGCTGTACGACGGCGTTGCCGCGAGCAGCGGCATCCTCCTCAACCGCTACAGCTTCCTGCTGCTCGAGCGCGAAGACGCGGGCTGGGCAGGGACGCTGCTCGATGCCGACGGCAGGGCCCTCGGCAATTGCCGCGTGCATGGCGATCGCAAGGAAATCGCCTGCCGCTTCCCCGGCCGCTTACCCGGCCGCTGAAGTCGCGCCTCAGCCTGGCCGCGACGGCGAGCGATCACGCCGGAACGGCAGGTGTTCGGCCGCCTCGTCGCGATACTCGGCAACCGCCTGCGCCTGTAGCGCCAGATGCCGGCCGAGCAGCTCGCGCATCGCCGGGTCAGCGATCCAGTGTGCCGAGTGCACCACGGTCGGGACAAAACCGCGCGCCAGCTTGTGCTCGCCACCGGCACCCGGCTCGAAACGCCGCAGCCCCTGCCGCAGGCAATAGGCGATTCCCTGGTAGAAACAGAGTTCGAAATGCAGGCCAGGGTAGTGGCCCTGGCAACCCCAGTAGCGCCCGTAGAGCGTTTCGTCATCGCGAAAGCAGATCGCCACGGCGACCGGATGCCCCCGCTGACGAGCGATAAAGGCGACCATCCGCCGGCCGAGCAGCGCCGCCAGGTCGGCGAAACAGGCCGCCGACAAAGCGGCATGATTGTTGAACCTGGCGAAAGTGCTGGCGTAGAGCGCGTGCAGCACGGGCCATTCGGCGACGTCGATCTGATCCCCATGCAGCGTCTCGAGGACCAGACCACTCTCCGCCACCCGTCGCCGTTCCGCCCTGACCTTGCGCCGCTTGGCGGCACTGAAGGTGGCCAGATAGCCGTCGAAGTCGCCACAACCCGAATCGAGCCAGTGAAACTGGACATCCTGGCTGATCAGCAGCCCGGCGTCGCGCAGCAGACTCGTTTCGCGCTCGGTGGCCAGCGCGACATGCCACGACGACGCGCTGCAGGCGCTGGCCAGTGCCTTCGCCCCCTCGATCAGTGCCTGCCGGATGGCTGGCGCGTGCGGCCCCTCGGCAACCAGCAAGCGCGTTCCGGCAACCGGCGTGTGCGGCAGGCAGCTCATCAGCTTCGGGTAGTACTGGCGGCCGAGTTGCCGGTAAGCCGCGGCCCATGACCAGTCGTAGATGAAGTCGCCGTGTGAATGGCTCTTGAGGTACACGGGCAGGATGCCGACGATGGCCGCACTCGCATCTCTGGCCACCAGATGCCGCGGCGTCCATCCCCACTCGGGCGACGCCGCCCCGTGCCGCTCGACGATGGCCAGGAAATCGGCGTTGAGAAAGGGATGGCCGGGCGGGCAGAGCTGCATCCAGGCCTGACGCGGCAGGGCAGCGGCAGAAGACAGGCTGCTGATCGAGAGGGGAGAAAGCAAAGCGGGCTCCGGGAGCGTGCGCGAGTGGCGCCACAGCGGCGGGAACGAACTCCAGCCGCCGGCGGCCCTCCTGGCCGGCGATGTTGCCATACCTCGCCACGCAAGGGTAATTGCCGTGAAAGGCGCGCCCGCGCCTCACGAACCTCCCCTCGCCCGCTTGCGGGAGAGTTCGGGGGCGAGCTGGGGAATTCGCGGAGCATGTGCTGCGTGCCCAGCGAGCGATTCCGGCGCGCAAGTCGGCCTCCACATCGTCGCTTCCACGGAGTTTCCAGGTGGCTAGCGGAACCGCCGGTACGCCGGCAATACCGCCAACGCCAGTTGCCTGCCGCTGCCCCAGGCGCCCTGCACCTTGCCGCCGTTGAGCCAGTCGCCACAAAGACCGACGCCAAGCTGCGCGTCCCAGGCGCAGCCAGCATCGAGGGGCCGCTCGCTGTCGGCATACCGCCAGCGGTGCGCCGTCGAGGCCACGGCAGCAGGGCCGCCCATATTTCGGAAGGCTTGCTGCAGGACCCCAGCGACGCTGTCGGCGTCGGCCTCGACATGCGCTTCGCTCCATTCGGCGCTGGCGTGCAGCAGCCAGGTTTCCTGGCCGCTACGGCGCGGTTTGCTGCTGTCGCGGGCGACCCAGCGCAGCGGTCCCTGGTTGACGAAAGCGGCATCGAACGGCAGCTCGACCGGGGTGGCGAAACGCAACATCAGCGCCCAGCAGCAGCGCATGCGGGCGCTGGCCGCCAAAGCCGCCAGGTCGGGCGCGAGCGGCTGCAGCAAGGGCAGGGCCTGCGGCGCCGGCAGGGCGATCAGAACCGCCGCGTAGCGCTCGGCGAGCCAGCCTTTTTCGGCCGAGCGCAGAGACCAGCCATCCGGCCGACGCTGCACTTCCCGGATCGTCGTCTGTCGCGTCAGGGCCAGCGAATCGGCCAGGAAACTGGCCGGTGCCGTCATCCGCGGCAGCCCGACAAAGCGCTCGACTGCCGGGTCGGGGTGATGCGCGCCGGCACCGCCGAGGACCTGCAGCCGGGGGGTCCACACGCCGGCAACGCCGGCCTCCTGCCAACGGCTCACTTCAGCACGAAAATCGGGGTCGCGGGCAGTGAAATATTGCGCCCCGTGATCGCATTGCCAGCCGTCGCCGCGGCGCGTGCTCATGCGGCCCGCCGGGCCGCGACTCTTGTCGAACAGACTGACCCGGCAGCCCTCCTGCTGCAGTCGGGTGGCACACGACAGGCCGGCGATGCCGGCACCGACGACGGCCAGATGCGGATGGACGGTCATGATCTTCCTCTCGACGCGGGCAGGGGGCAGCGAGTCATTGCCAGCCCTGCCGCCACGAGCGGCGATCGCACAGCGCACGCCAGGCCAGCGCGGAGCGCTGCCGCGAATCAACCGCCGCGATTTTCAGGACCTCGCGACGAGTATAAGGCTCTGCTGTCGGCAGTACCGCATTGACGATGAAATGCTTTTCGCTGTCGCACGGGCTGACGGCGGCCGATTGGCGCAGCAGCCGCTGCTTGTTCGGATTCAGGCGCCGCCATGCGCGATGCTGCGGGGCCTCGGCGGCGACCCCGGATACCCCGGATTCGTCTACAGTCACGTCATTTTGTCCTGGACAAACAGACTATAGCCCGATAATATCACGGCGTAGTCAGCGCGTCGGGCAAGCTCAGCGAGTCGCTCTCGGGCGCTCGGGCCTTGACCCCTTAGCGCCATCCTTCAGCAATAGAAACGGAGACCTGTCATGGAAAAAGTAGCTCTGATCACCGGTGCAGCCGGCGGCCTCGGCCGATCGGTCGCCGACAGGCTAGACCAGGCCGGATGGCAACTTGTCCTGGTCAGCAGGGATGGCGACCGTCTGGCGCGCGCTTATGGCAGCCAGCATCTCCAGGTGGTGGCGGATTGCTCCAGCGTCGTCGGAGCGCGCCACATTATCGATGTCGCCAAAGCCCATCAACTGCTGCCGACGACGCTTGCGCATTGCGTCGGCAACATCCGTCTCGGCGCGCTGCATCGGATGTCCGAAGTCGACTTCAACGATTGCCTGAGCGCCAACCTGATCAGCGCCTTCCACACCCTGGCGGCCTTTGTCGCTGCCTTGCGCGATGCCCGCTGCGGCGGCGCGGCGGTGCTCGTCTCGTCGGCCGCAGCGCGCATCGGCACGCCCAACCACGAGGCCATAGCGGCCGCCAAGGCTGGCGTCGAAGGGCTGGTGCGCGGTGCCGCCGCGAGCTATGCAGCGGCTGGCATCCGGGTCAACGCCGTGGCTCCCGCCGGGAGCCACGGC
>WBZT01002352.1_pt2 | contig 11144 bp, 10 predicted proteins | sample 5204241 | NCBI WGS metagenome assembly WBZT01 (sample SAMN12344358, study PRJNA552823) | activated sludge metagenome | biome: Activated sludge suspended growth; feature: Nitrification reactor; material: Wastewater; isolation source: activated sludge from nitrification reactor of wastewater...
CTAAACTGTTTGAATGGTTGCTCCGGGATACAGTTTACAGACAGCAACCCCCTAAATCAACCGGCAGGGAGCATTACGGCCAGCATTTTCAGAAAAAGCTGCTGAAAGCGGTTAAAGGACTCAACCCGGCGGACGTGATCCGAACGGTTACGGAATTCACCTCTTATTCTATTTGGTACAATTACAAGAATTTCATTGAGTCTCGCTGCAGGATTGACGAACTCATTGTAAGCGGGGGCGGTGCAGAGAATCCATTAATCATCTCAGCGTTATCTAATTATTTTAAAGGAATTAAGGTAACGCACCTAAAGCAGTTTGGAGTAACTACTCAAAACAAGGAAGCGGTGCTTTTCGCGGTTTTAGGTAATGAATGTCTAGCAGGTAATCCGGCTAACATGCGTTCGGTAACAGGCTCAACCAAGAGCGTAATACTCGGCAAGATCTGCCAGGCATAAAAAATAGATAGTAGCACAGACATTCCTGTCTGTGTTTATTATTAGCATCTTTACGTTTTTATTAATACGAATCTTCCAACAAACTCAATATATGTACAAAAACAAAATAGCTATCGTTACAGGTGGAACCGGTGCTTTGGGACGGGTTATAGTCAACCGGTTTGCTGAAGCCGGCATGAAGGTCTATGTTCCGGTAAGGTCAATTAATGAATTTAACGCGATCTTTGACGATTCCCAGAAGGATACAAGTGATTTTAAAGGCCTGCTGCGGAGATACGCCCTGGCTTGTGATGCTACAAATCAGGAAGAAGTTAAGGAATTCTGCGACAACGTAGTTAAGCAGGAAAAGACCATTGATTATCTCGTGAATACCGTTGGGGGATACCATCCAAAACGAAATGTGGTGGATACGGATAGAGAGCTCATCGATAAACAGCTCTTAATGAACTTCTACACCACATTTTTCTTCACAAAGTACTCATTGGGATACTTTAAGGCTAATAATTTCGGCAGGGTAGTATCGATTGGCGCAAAATCTGCCATTGAAACCACCGCTGGCAAGTTCGCTTATTCATTCAGCAAGGCGGGAGTCGTGAACCTGATGCAAACCCTGGCTGAGGAGCATAAAGCTGATAACATCACCTTCAATTCCATAATACCGAGCGTTATCGATACACCTGCAAACCGCGAAAGCATGCAAAATCAGGATTACAGCAACTGGATCACCCCCGACGAGATAGCCGAAACATGTTTATTTTTGCTTGGTGATGGTGCTAAATCGTTCAGGGGAAATGTGGTGAAGATGTATGGGAAGGTGTAATTGATTTCGGAGTGCGGATTTTCTTGATTTCGGAATGCGGATTGACGATTTCGGATTTTGTTAGTCCGCAATCATAAATCCGAAATTCGCAATCATAACAATTCGCAATCACCAATCTGACTTCCGCAATCTACTTAATATTTATACTCAATCTTCAGCACTTTAAGCTTTTTATCTGCCGTTGCCAAAAACAAATACTTTCCTTCAATCACTGCTATTCGATTTATAACCTTATCATTCTTGTAATTGCCGGCAAAATAATACGCGCTGCCTTCTTTGTTGAAAAATCCTTCTATCGACTTATCATCAGCTACCCAGATATAAAAATTTGATGCAACCACCTGCTTTGAGTTCTTTCTCGCGAACAGGTTAGTGGTGTATTCCGGAAATGGGAGCTTGGAAATATTAAGCACCTGCACACCTGTTGAGCCCTGCGGCAGATATGCAATATTCCCATCCACAAACGGCTCGTAAAACTTCACGCCATTGGTATACGTGCCTACGATCGGCAGCTTGCTGATATCCGTTGCGTCGATTATTGATAAATGCGCGTTCAGTCCGGTCACATATGCTTTCTTATCCTTGATAAAAAGTCCGTTTGATTCAAACGGTAGCATCTGTGTGTTCTTGTAAACAGGGAAGTCGGGAATATTCACATCATAAACCTGGAGCCCTGCCGATTGATTAATAACAAACATATAGCCATTATCAATTACAAGCTTTGTAAGCTCTCCGTTTGTGATGATATTATTTTTGAGCGCGGGCGGATCCTTGGTGAAATCATAATAATTTATTCCGCTTGCCGCACCGATAGTATATGCAAACCTGCCTGAAAAAGACATGCTGTAAGTTCCGGCAAGATTGCTGTAAGATATGCCGGTTTTGTTAAATGGCTCTGTTGTGTTGAATCCGTACAGGTCATTTTTCGTCAATACGTATGCGATGCCATCGTTCACTATGATGTCCCTGGGTTCGTAAGCTAGATTGTGTTCTTTAATTAGAGTGAGGTAAACCTGGTTGGAAAAGCCGGATGTTACAAATAACAGCAGTAAGAAGGATATCTTTAACATTTTTTTAGAATTAAGGTTAATGTAAAATGTTAATTTTTATATATATTTAAAACACAGAAAACCCTGCTTAATGTAAATGTTTGTAAATTAGAAAGCCGCACTGATTTTTAAGCCTGCAATAAAAAAACCCCGCCGAAGCGGGGTTAAAAGGTATGGATACCTGTTCTATTATTCTAAAACAGATTTAATTCTCCTGATCGCTTCGTTGATATTTTCAACGGAGTTTGCATACGAGAACCTGATGTAGCCCTCGCCGTATGAGCCGAACGATGTACCTGAGAGGCATGCAACGCCTGCTTCATAAAGCAGCTTATCAGCAAGCTCTTTTGATTTATAGCCTGTACCGGTAATGCTGGGGAAAGCGTAGAATGCGCCGTCAGGCATGCTGCAGTTGAATCCTTTAATAGAATTCAATCCTTCAACTATGATCTTCCTTCTCCTGTCAAATTCCTCAACTATCCTGTCAACTGCATCCTGCGGACCCGTTAACGCCTCAATACAGCCTTTTTGTACAAATGCATTGTTGCATGAATTGCTGTTCACCATAAGCTTGGTTATTACGGGGGCAAGCTCTGTGTTCATAATGCCGTATCCTGCGCGCCAGCCTGTCATAGCGTAGGTTTTTGAAAATCCGTCGAGTATAATAGTTCTGTCTTTATAACCGGGGATCTTTGTTATAGAATACGACTCTGCTCCATCGTAGCATATTCTCGAATAGATCTCGTCTGAAAGTACCATACAATCCCTGTTCTTTAATATCTCTGCAATTGCTTCTATATCCTTTTTGGGGATCGTTTTGCCGGTTGGATTTCCCGGTGTGTTAATTATCACAAGCCTGGTCCTGTCGGTAACGTTTTTTTCGAATTCCTTCAGGTCAATATTGAAGTTATTTTCCTGCGTTAAAGGAATCGGTACAGCTTTTGCGCCGGTGAAATTGATCATTGATTCATAGATAGGGAAGCCCGGATTCGGGTACATTGCCTCATCACCCTGCTGAAGAAGTGCAAGTATAACGAAGAACATAATTGGCTTTGCGCCCGGCGTCATAACTACGTTATCAGCGGTGAAGTCAACGCCGCGTGTGCGGCTTACGTATTCTGCAATAGTTTTCCTTAGTTCGGGGGTTCCCGCTGCGCCGGTGTAATGAGTATCACCAGCCTGAATGGATCTTACAGCGGCATCACAGATGTTTTTTGGTGTCGGGAAATCCGGTTCCCCGATCTGTAAATGGATTATGCTTTTCCCTTCGGCTTCAAGGGCTTTAGCTTTTGCAAGGACTTCAAATGCTGTTTCTGTTCCCAGTCTGGATATTCCATCAGCGAATTTCATGATTTTGTATTTTGATTTGTTTGTTGAATAGGTAATTTAAAAAGAAAAATTATTTTTTGTTTCAGTTTCACTTTATTTCTGATTCACTTTATCTCGGATTTCGGATTGTCGATTTCGGATTCACTTTATTTCGGATTCACATTATTTCGGATTTCGGATTGTCGATTTCGGATTATTCTGCTTTGCAGTTTTTCCGCTGCTTGTAAATATTGCAACCAGTTCATCTGCTTCTTTCATTATTTCCTGCAATCTCTCGGGCTTGATCAACCCTGAGTCTTTAATAATTTCCAGCCAATAAAGCGATTCATCAGCTTCTTCTTCGACTATAGTTATTTTTGAAATAAAATCAGCTTTTGACCTTGCTCTGCAAGCAGCTCTGTAATTAGCACCTACAGAAGTTGCCGATCTCAATACCTGTCTTGCAATAACATCACCTGCTCGTGTATTCGGGAGAGATTCGGTTAATTTAATGATCCTTAAAGCAAACTGCTTTGATTTATCTTTCAAATCTTGAGAATTCATTATATGTACTTCTTTTTATGATCCTCCAATAGAAATATATAAACTGCAATTATTTGTTATTAATCGGCAATCAACAATTCGCAATCCGAAATCATGCCATTCCGCAATCCGAAATCCCTACACCTCTCCCAAATACGCTTTCCTGATCTCAGCGTTATTGGCAAGATCGGCAGCGGGGCCTTCAAGAATTATATTTCCCGTCTCAAGCACGTATCCATAATTCGCAACAGAAAGAGCCAGATTTGCATTTTGCTCGACAAGCAGGATTGTCATTCCGAGCGTTTTATTTATCTCTACAATTTTTTCAAAGATCGTTTTTGTCAATAATGGAGCTATACCAAGCGAAGGTTCATCAAGAAGCAGCATTTTGGGCTTGCTCATCAAAGCGCGGGAGATCGCCAGCATCTGCTGCTCACCGCCGGAAAGTGTTCCGCCTGGCTGTTTGATGCGTTCTTTAAGCCTGGGGAATATGGAGAAAATAAAATCCAGATCAGTTGCGAAATTCTGCTTGTCTTTGCGTAGATAAGCACCCATATCAAGGTTTTCTTTCACAGTCAGATTTGCAAATATCAGCCTGCCTTCGGGCACCTGGCATAAACCTGATTCAACGATCTTGTGTGCAGGCAGATTCGTTATATCCCTGCCATCATAGATGATCTTGCTGCCTTCGGCGGATTTAACAATACTTGAAATAGCACGCAAAGTAGTGGTCTTACCCGCGCCATTTGCCCCGATCAGTGTAATGATCGATTTTTCAGGAACATGTATTGATATGCCCCTGATCGCATTTATTGCGCCGTAATTTACAACAAGATTTTCTACTTTAAGCATCTGCTATATTTCGGATTTCGAATTGCCGATTTCAGATCTTCTAGATCTCGGATTTCGAATTGCCGATTTCGGATTAATTAGATTTCGGATCTCGGATTTCCGATTTCGGATTATTTAATTTTATATTCTTTTGTTTCTTTTAATATTTAAGTATTGCTGTAATCTTTTCTAAAAAAATCTTGGGGTATCTTGAGACTATTCAATTTCGCTCAAACTTCCGGTCTGCCTACCAATCCGCAATCAACTCACTCCGCATTCCGCAATCAACCCACTCCGCATTCCGCAATCAAATCACTCCGCTATGCGCAATCACTTCGCCGGTTCACCCAAATACGCTTCAATAACTTTTGGATCTTTCTGGATTTCTTCCGGCTTTCCTTCTGCGATCTTTTTGCCGTAATCAAGAACAAATATTCTCTCACAAATTCCCATAACTACACTCATATCATGCTCAACCAGCAGGATTGATATCTTAAACTTGTCCTTTACTGTTTGGATGAGGTGCATTAGATCCTTTTTCTCCGAAGGATTCATACCTGCTGCCGGCTCATCAAGCAGAAGGAGCTTTGGCTTGGTAGCCAGCGCGCGGACTATCTCAAGCTTGCGCTGATCGCCGTAGGGCAGGTTCTTTGCGTATTCATCCGCATCTACATGAAGATCGAACATCTCCAGCAGTCCGTGGATCTCTTCATCTATCTGCTTCTCTTCTTCATGATAGCCTTTTAGCTGCAGAACAGAGCTGACTAACTTTGACTTGCACTTATTGTTGTATGATACCCTTACATTATCTTTTACCGAGAGACTTGGGCAGAGCCTGATGTTCTGAAAGGTTCGGGCTATACCTTTATGTGTAACCTGGTAAGGCTTGTATTTTACGATGCTTTCTCCGTTAAAGAGAACATCGCCTTCTGTTGGGTCGTACACGCCCGTGATAATGTTGAACACCGTGGTTTTTCCCGCGCCGTTAGGACCTATCATACCCACCAGCTCATCATTGCCAACAAATGTATCAAGGCTATCCACTGCGGTTAATCCGCCGAATCTGATGGTGCAGTTATTTAACTTAAGTAATTCCAATTTGTCTTAGTCTTTTATTGTAGCTTCCGGTGCCTCTTCGGGAGTTATCTTTTTCTTCTTTCTCTCCAGCTTAATACCAAATAAACCCTGCGGCCTCAATAGCATCATTATAATCAGCAGCAGCGCGTAAATGATCATCCTGTACTGCTGAACGTCGCGCAGTAATTCCGGCAATACTGTCAATACTATCGCGGCTATAACCACGCCGAATGTGCTTCCCATTCCGCCAAGTATAACCATCGCAACGATCTCTATAGAGCGGAGGAAATTAAAATCTTCGGGATTTATATATTGCAGGAAGTGCGCGTAAAGTCCACCTGCAACACCCGCAAAAAATGCGCCAATAACAAATGCCGTAACTTTAAACCTTGTTGTGTTTACACCCATTGCTTCGGCTGCAATTTCGTCATCCTTAACGGCTATGAATCCTCGTCCGTAAGTTGATTTCATTAGGTTTGTAATACCGAAAATTATTATTGCAACAACTAAGAATGCCCAGAAAAAATCGGTGTACTTTGGAATATCATAAAATTTGTATGCAACGCTGCTAAGCTCGGGAACCATTTCAAGACTGCGAACGCCGTTATCGTAAACATATACTCCGCGGAATCCCTGCGAAGCGCCTATGGAAGTCAGGTTTTGAATTGTCACCCTGATTATCTCGCTGAAACCAAGAGTAGTAATTGCTAAGTAATCGCCTTTGAGTCTTAGCGAAGGAACGCCGACAATTATACCGGCTATCGCTGCGCCTGCCCCGCCCATAAGCAGCACAAGAATGAACCATGCTGAGCGTCCAAGCGTACCATCACCAAAAACTGAAAGCAGGGTAGGGGCAAGGTAAGTACTGAGCGCTGCTGAAACATATGCGCCGATTGCCATAAATCCCGCATGCCCAAGCGAAAACTGCCCGGTGTACCCGTTTATGAGGTTCAAACTGGTTGCAAGAACGATATTGATTCCGCAGTAAATTATAATTTGATAGTAATAAGAGTTTATGGAACCTGAAAGCAAGTTAACTCCAAATATCACGGCTATAGAAATCAAAAACAGTAACTTTGTATTCTTCACTTAATCAGTCCGTAAATTGAAAGAAATTAACTTTTCGCGTTACATATATAACAAAATTAAGGGTTTTTACCTAATTTTCAAGGCTTTTATAAGTGTGAGAAAACAGGTTGTGTGTACTATCTGCAAAAAGCGGGGACACGGATTTCACGAATTTTCACGAAATTGTCACCAAAGGGTACAGGTAGAGTCCGGATAACTTATTCTGTTAGCTTATAAATAAGTTCTTCAATCTCTGATTGCCGGGCATTTGCGAAGCCTTTATCTTTGCCAATTCTGACAAAACCGCATTTTTCCATAACCTTCTGTGAGCCATAATTATCAAAAGCTACCCGCCCGTAGATCGGTCTTGCGGATTCAATTTTCAGTAAGTGAGAAAGTGCAGTTGTTGCGATACCCTGACCCCAATATTTCCTGTCGATCCAGTATGTGATCTCAGCATCTCCTTCCATAATAAATTTCGATATACTGCCAACGATCTCACTGTTTACCCTTATTGTCTGATTATTGATTGTGGGATCATTTAAGAATTTTGTATATTTTTCTATGTAAGCAGTTTTGTCCTGCATATCCTTTGCTGTGAAGGCTGCCATATGATTCGCTTCTTCATCTAACTGAAATTGAAAGAGTGTATGCAGATCTTCTTCGGTTGTTTTGGTTAATGTGACATTGTTGTTGTTCATTTTGTGGAAGTATTGTATCGTTGTGAAATTGTTTTCAAATGACCGCTAATATAATCATTGCGGTCTTTTATTTAAACCTAAATGAATGATTGCAAGCACTCGAATAATTCCGAAATAACGTACCCTTACCCCCGTTGTTGGTGTTTTCACCAACAACATGATAGAACTCTCTGATTTACCCCGTTGTTGGTGTTGCCACCAACAACATGTTAGAAACACTCTGATTCTATGATTCCTGCCGGAGACCTGTCTGCGCCAGCAGGAGGAATGACAAGATTTACCCCCTTGCTGGTGTTTTAACCAAGAACTTGATTTCATGCACTCAAAAAACTCCATAGTAATTTCCCCTCTCCTGTCAGGAGAGGGGAAGGGGTGAGGTGATTACGAAAAAGCCCAAATCTCTCGATTTAGGCTCTTCTTTCAAGTGGGGTTGAGGGATCGAACGGGCCCCGGCATCTTGCTTGTAAGGCAAGCGCTCTCAACCAGCTTTTACCCCGTTGTTGGTGTTGTCACCAACAACATGATAGTAACTTTCTAATTCTAAGATTCCTGCCGGAGACCTGTCTGCCCTGGCAGAAGGAATGACAAGATAACAAAAAAGCCCAAATCTCTCGATTTAGGCTTTAAATTCTGTGGGGTTGAGGGATCGAACGGGGCCCGACACCTTGCTTTCTATAACAAAAAAGCCCAAATCACTAGATTTGAGCTTTTCAAGTGGGCAGTGAGGGATTCGAACCCCCGACATCTTGCTTGTAAGGCAAGCGCTCTGAACCAGCTGAGCTAACCGCCCCCACTTTTTGGTAAAGTAATACAAAATTACAGGTTTTTTAAATATTTTCAAGTCATTAAAAAAATTTACTTGTTTTCGCTGAATTTTTTGCTCTCCCTGTACATCATAAATCCCCCAAACAGAAACAAAAAGGATGATAAATAAAATGTGTATTCGATCTCAAGCAGGCGCATTACTGCGTACCCAAGCGCGGGAGAAAATAGACCCCTTACACCCGTAAGCGTGATATGCACAGCCTGGTAATTGCTGACCTCGTTTTTGGGAGCATAAAATATTGAACTGAGTGCCCAAGCGATTGTCACCCCGCTCATTGCAAAACCAAAAATAAAAAATGAAATGTACACGGTGATGTTCATATCCGGAATTATTCCCGCGGAAGAGAGATAGCCCGCTGATATCATCATCAGAGGAAATAAAGCGAGAATGCTGAAAACATACCCGCAGAATCTTGTTGGATTCCCAGTGCCGTGAAACCTGCCCATTAAAGGTGTGAAGAGAATAAGGGCTGAGTGAAATACAAATCCTTTCGCAAGTGAAATAGGAGCGTAATTCATCTTAAGGTTATCCACAAGATAAATTGGCAAAACAGGCGAGAGTACCATGAACGCCATCCCGTACAGGAAAAAATATGCTTCAAATCTGAGAAATGGCCTGTTCTCCCTGAATATGCGGATCGTATTCCTTACCGGCAATACAGCAATATCCTTCAACAGCCGCGCTGAGTAATGAGTTTTCCCGGTTCTTGTACGGCCGTGATAATCATCCATACTGAGCGAAACCATTTTTGCCAAAGAATAATATACTGCTATTCCGAATACTCCTGCGACCGGAAAGAGCACTTTGTAAAGCTGCCCGTTCAGATCGAGGAAATAACCTGATGCTGTTGAAACTGCGAGTACAAATACTGTCTGGATCGAAGTTGCGTATGAATAAAGCCGGCTGCGATTTTCCTGTGTATAATTATGCTTGAATACAATATTCCAAATTGATAGAAGCAGGGAATCTAAATACGCGCCTATTGCAATACAAACTATGTAATAAACCGGATTCTGAAAAAGGGGAAGGATAATGAGAAATGATTTAGCGGCGATACCGATAATCAATATAGTCCGCGCCCTGCTTTTTGAGCGATTAACAAGTTCGCTGCCGTAAATGGAGAATAGGAAAGCCGAGCTTACAAGAAGTGTAAGTATCATCACTTCGAAATCGCTGCCGCCAAGCGTCTTCTTTAGAATAACATCCTGCAGCAGGATTATCCCGATGGCAATCCCGTTAAATACCTGCGAAAAAATATGTAATGTAAAGGTCTTTTTTTCTAGTTTTAGAGTGGCTTCCTGTGTATCGGTTTTCAATTATTGGTTCAGTTCCGGAAATTCTTTATGGTTTAAAAGCACTTTGATCTTATCTTTGTATTCATCTTCCAGATGCTTTTTCAGCCTGAGGGCGGAATAAACCGAGCGATGCTGACCGCCTGTGCATCCGAAGCTTACCATCAGGTCGCTGAAATTTCGTTTGATATAATTATCAACAGCCTTATCGCAAATAGCAAATACATCTTTCAGGAATTCCTGCATGATGTTATCCCTGTCCATAAATCCTGCAACGTCATCATTCGCACCGGTAAGAGCCATGAACTTTTCTTCTCTGCCGGGGTTGTAAATGAACCTGCAGTCGAAAACGAATCCGCCGCCGTTGGGGGTATTATCTTTTGGTATTCCGGACTTTTTGTAGCTGAATGAGAATATTTTTACTGTAAGCATTTAGTATTGTTTGAGCGGGAGACGGGGATCGCTCCGAAGGAGTTCCTTTGGGAAACCCTGCTTTCCTTATGGCTGAATTTGCATATATGCCTGAAACTTGGCTATCATGCCTCTCAGCTTTTGAGCGGGAGACGAGGATCGAACTCGCGACATTTTGCTTGGGAAGCAAACATTCTACCACTGAATTACTCCCGCTTATTCTCAAAAATACCAAATTTTTAAACCTATTTCAATTAACAATAACAGGAGAATTGCTATAGCTTTAATTGTGTAAATTGTGTAATATTGAATGAAAGTTATCATTACTGTAATCAATTTATTGTGCTATGCCCGCAAAAAGAATAGCAGTGGTTGAAGATGAAGGTATTGTAGCAATGGATATAAGCAAGTGCCTTACAAGTCTGGGCTATGAAGTATCCTTTGTGTCTGATTCAGGCGAGAAAGCTATTGATCTGCTGAATGAACACCCGACCGATATGATCCTTATGGATGTTGAATTGAAAGGAAAGATAAACGGATTGGAAACAGCTAAGCTTATAAAAGAAAGTTCGGATATACCTGTGGTGTTTCTGACTGCTTTTGAAGACGAAGCTACTCTTAAGAGGATCGGCGACCTCAGCTCTGCCGGTTACCTTGTTAAACCGTTTGAAGATGAGCAGTTGAAAATGACTATTGAAAAAGCTGTATCAATTGGCTTGACAGGTAACGAAATTTCTAAAAAGATAATGGGAACTAGCGATGT
>WBZT01003088.1_pt1 | contig 11142 bp, 8 predicted proteins | sample 5204241 | NCBI WGS metagenome assembly WBZT01 (sample SAMN12344358, study PRJNA552823) | activated sludge metagenome | biome: Activated sludge suspended growth; feature: Nitrification reactor; material: Wastewater; isolation source: activated sludge from nitrification reactor of wastewater treatment...
CCTCGCCTCGCTGACCCCTCCAACACCCGCCAGCCGACCCCAAACCCGGGCCAGCCACCCGGCTGAAGCCGAAATCGGCCTCGATGCTCACCCCAAATCACCCCGTGAAGAGTTGGGGCTAACAGGTGTACCGGCGAGCCAGTAACGAACCGCCCCAGGCCACGGCTACACGACTCATCACATGCCCGGCGCGTCGGTGCTGTGCTGACCGGGTGCGGAGCCGCCTGACCTTTCGGCCGCCGCCTTGAACCCCGCGGAACGCGGTTCCCGAAACGGCAGCGCTGTAAGGCATCCTCGGCAACTCCGGCATCAACGAACGCGGTTCACACAACGCCCTCAACACCGCTTCGCGGTCCGGGGCGTCGAGTTGTTCTGGGTGTGCACGGCGGGGCGCACCCGTCGAGCGCGACCGACAATCGGGGACTCCGCCTACCGCAAGGACTCCACGCAGGACTGCGTCGGCGACGCAAATGCGCAAACACCGGCTATTCGGGTCCAAAGCACCGGCGAGTAGTCCGCTCGGCCCGTTCAACCCGATCGGGTAACGCCCCTCAGCTGACTCCGAACTCGTCCCAAACGCCCATCAATGCCGAAGCCGCAGGAGACCCACTACACATTGATCGGGAGCGTCAAGGATGGCTTTCAGCCGAGTTGACGAGCGACCGTACCGACTCAAACCAAACACGCCAGGGGCGGTGCGGACAAGCCGTCTCGTTCGGATTGAATCGAACCTCGGGCCCGGCCCAGCGCGCTATGAGCGCACCCAGGGAGAGGAGGGTCGCGTCGTCCATCTGGGCGTCGGATCCACGCCAAGGGTGGCGAGGGAGTCTGCCAACCGCCAGCAGCGCCCAGTCGCGCCCCTCCCGGTCGCGGATAGCAAGGCAGCTTCTGGTGGATGAATTCAGGTAGCGCGTCGATTGCGCGACCACCATAGCCACCTCCTCCCGGCGGAGGCACTTCGATCCGAGCGCATATCGGATCTGAATCGCATCGTCCCTGATAGTCACCGATGTTCTAGCTGCTCCGCCAAGATCGACGACCACTCCAACCAAGCCTCCCGCCATGGCAGCCCAAACCGACTGACTCTTCGCCACCAACTCCTCGATCAAGAGCCCGATCCAAGCCCCGACCGAAAGAGCCAACGGAAGAACTCCCAACCGGTTCACCCAGAGCAGTCGACCGGCCCGAATACGGAGTCCGTCGGAGTTCTGCTCACCTCCCATGTCCGGTCCTGCAATCGCCATCGGTCAGCACAGTCGGCGGCTGGCTCGGACGGTCCCGACAATCCACGCAACCAGGAAGAATAGCGTGCATCCAGCCGCGAGCGGTGCGAAAGAAGGGTCGACATGGAGGTACCGAACGGCCACCTCATCGATGACCAGCGACAGAACCAGCACGATCAACGAGCGTCGAAACGCCAATGAGCGAGATCTGCGGGTTGGTGATGGCGGTGCTGGACTCTTGCTTGCCAAGGGATTGGTTGCCTGCCACGCGGCGACGCCATGAAGCGCCCTCGGCCGAAGGTCTGAATCGGTCTGGGTTCGACATGTGCGCGTTGGGTTGGTTTCGTCAGGCCGCTCGGGCCTGACCGGGAGCACCGTAGTAGGCGGTCTCGACCTCGGCGGGCGTCAGATCGCCGAGCTCGCTGTGGAGCCGGCCGCGTTGAACCACGACACCCGTCGGCACGACGCAAACCGTTCCACCAACCACCCACCGCGACCTTCCTGCACCAACCGGTTCGGGGGCGCGCCGATCCTGTGGTTGCATTGCCGCATGTCGCTGTGTGCAACGACGGAACCGGGCCGCCACCTGGAAGCGGTGCTCGTCCTCCCCGACCCCACCGACGGACTGTGGGATGCGGTGAATTCGGGCTGGGCCGAGACCGAGTTCCCCGAGCTTCCGGCGCTGTCGATGGAACAGGACCCGATCCACCGCCACAAGGACGTGCTCAGCCACACCATCACCGTCGTGGCCAACACGAGCCCACGGCTCCGGCTGCGGCTCGCCGCTCTCTTCCACGACATCGCCAAGCCGAAGACCCGCCGCCTCACCGGCACCAAGGTCACGTTCCACCATCACGAGGCCGCCGGCTCACGCATGACCACCACGCGCCTCACGGCGCTCGGCTTTGCCGACGACCTCGTCGCCGATGTCGCCCGGCTCGTCGAACTCAGCGGCCGGTTCCACGGCTACGCGCACGGCTGGACCGACTCCGCGGTCCGTCGATACGCCCGCGATGCCGGCCCGCTGCTCGGCGATCTCAACGAACTGGTCCGCTGCGATTGCACCACGCGGCACCCGCACAAGGTGCGAGGGCTCCAACGCCAGGTCGACGACTTGGAGCGGCGAATCCGCGAGCTCGCGGCTGCCGACGAGGAGCGCCGCCACCGTCCCCCGCTGGACGGCACCGAGATCATGGAGCTCCTCGACCTGCCGCCCGGCCCGGCGATCGGTCGCGCGTTGCGCATGCTTCGCACGCTCGAGCAGGACGACCCCGATATCGGCCACGACGACGCGGTCGAAGCGCTCCGCGGCTGGTGGGCCGCCGAGCGGGTGGCTGAGTAGGTCGATGGTGTCGCTTCGGCGCTGGACCCGGGCCGTCGCGTCGCTGGCGCTACTGGTGCTGTCGGTGGCGGTCGCATGCGCACCAACCCCGCCCGGGCCGTTGCCGGGCGATGCGGGAACTACAGCGCTCCGGGTGATGACGTACAACGTGTTGGGAGCGCAGGCCGACGACCGGCTCTTCGACGAGTACGCCGGCTGGGCCGCGCGGATCACCCAGCTCCAACCCGACGTGGTGGTCCTCCAGGAAGCCCAGAGCGCCGACGTGTTCGGCCTGCGGCTCAAGCTCCGAGGAACCTACGTGCGCGCCGTCCACACGCGGTGGGCGTGCGATGCCAAGCCCGATGCCGAAGGCGTTGCGATCCTGGTGCGCGCCGATCACGCCGTCGAGGGCGCCGGCGGCACGAACATCGGATCGAGCTGCGCCCACCCCTCCATGCGCCGGGTGCTCGCGTGGGCCGACCTGACCGTCGACGGCCATGCGGTGCGCGTCTACGGCACGCACCTCAGCGCCGGCTCGGGTGCCGCCGCGGCCTCACGCGCAGCCCAGATCGAAGCGGTGCGCGAACGGATCGCCACCGAGATCGCACGCGGCCAGCGCCGCATCGTGCTCGCCGGCGACATGAACGTGGCCCCGGACGGGCCCGAATACCCGCACCTGGTGGGATCCGTGGCGTCGCCGCCGCTCCTCATCGACGCGTTCGCCGCCGTTCATCCCAACGCAGCCGACGCGCCTCGGTGCCCTTCGATCGCGACGGCCGATGCCGCCGGGCTCGCAGCGCTCTGGGCCGACCCGTCGATCGCCGCGGACTGCGGCTATTCGGCCGGCTGGCCGAAGGACGACAACTTCCTCGGCTGCGATGTGGCCTCGTGGTGCGTCTCCTGGCTCGATCGGGCCGCAGCGAGCCCGAGCGAGCGAATCGACTACGTGCTGATCGGCCCCGGTGTCGGAGTCGCCGCAGCACGAGTTCCGAGCCGCGCCGATGCCGACTGGGCCTCGCCCGGAGCCGAGTGGTTCCGGCTGTCCGACCACCTTCCGGTCGTCGCCGACCTGTCGCTCGGCGGCTGAGCGCACCAATCGGACGCCGACGGGGCGACCGCTCTATGTTGTCGCCCATGACGTGGAACCTCGCTGACCTGTTCGAAACCGTCGTCGACGTGGTGCCCGATCGTGAGGCGCTCGTCATCCCCGACGCACTGGGCGGACGTCGCGTGTTCACCTTCGCCGAACTCGACGCGCGCGTGAACCGCCTCGCCCACGCGCTGGCCGAACGTGGCGTCAAGGCCGGCGACAAGGTCGGCGTGTACGGCCACAACGGCAACGAGTACGTCGAGGCGCAGTGGGCCGCGTGGAAGCTCCGGGCGGTGCCGGTCAACGTCAACTATCGCTACGTCGAGGGCGAGCTGCGGTACCTCTTCGACAACGCCGACGTCGTTGCGCTCGTGCACGAGGCGACCTTCGCCGACCGGATCGCGGCCGTCCGCGCCGACTGCCCCACCCTCGTGAGCTGCATCGCGTTCGACGACGGATCGGGCGCCGACCTCACGGTGTGCGGCGCCGAGGACTACGAGTCGGTCCTCGCGGCGTCGTCGCCCGAGCGGGGGTTCGAGGAGCGCAGCAACGACGACCTGTACATGCTCTACACCGGCGGGACCACCGGCATGCCCAAGGGCGTGATGTGGCGCCACGAGGACTTCTTCCACGCCACGATCAACCCGATGCTCTCGGTGCTCGCCACGCCGATCACCAGCGAGGGCGAGGTTGCCGAACGCGCCGCGACCGGGTTCCCGCAGGTCGGGCTGCCGCTCGCTCCGCTCATGCACGGCGCGGCGCAGTGGTCGTCGATCCAGAACGCACTGGGCGGCAACCGCATGGTGTTGAGCGCGTCGCACCACATGTCACCAGAGCACGTGTGGGAGATGGTTGCGAACGACGGGGTGCAGGTACTGAACCTCGTCGGTGACGCTCAGGGTCGTCCGTTGGTGGAGGCGCTGGAACGCCTGGGCGACACGCTCGACCTGTCGTCGATGTTCGTCATCAGCTCCGGCGGGGCGATCCTTTCGCCGACCGTGAAGGGCGACATCAGCCGGCTACTGCCGAACGTGATCGTGATCGATGCGCTCGGCGCGTCCGAGACCGGATTCCAGGGCTCGTCCAGCGGTGTCGACGCGCAGGGCCGGCCAAAGTTCATGTTCGGCGAGCACACGATCGTGATCGACGACGCCGGCATCCCGGTCACGCCCGGCGACGGCACGATCGGCCGGCTCGCCCGCCGCGGCAACATCCCGCTCGGCTACTACAAGGACGAGGCGAAGACCGCCGAGACGTTCCCCACGATCAACGGGCAACGCTGGGTCGTACCGGGCGACATGGCGACCGTCGACCCCGACGGGTCGATCACGCTGCTCGGCCGCGGCTCGGTCAGCATCAACACCGGCGGGGAGAAGGTCTTCCCCGAGGAAGTCGAGCTGGTGCTGAAGGGCCACCCCGACGTGTTCGACGTGGTCGTCGTGGGCGTGCCCGACGAGCGCTGGGGCGAGCGCGTGACCGCCGTGGTCGCGCCGCGCGGCGACGCACGTCCGTCAGCCGAGTCGCTCGCGGCCTTCTGCGAGGGCCAGATCGCCGGCTACAAGGCCCCACGCGCCGTCGTGCACGTGAGCGAGCTGGTGCGCTCCCCCTCCGGCAAGGCGGATTACCGCTGGGCCAAGGCCGTCGCCAAGGGCGAGATCCCCGCCCCCTGACCAGCGCCGGCCCTGACCCGCGCCGGCCCCTGACCCGCGCCGGCCCCTGACCCGCGTCTCCACAGTTCGTTCTGGGCCGACCCACCGACCCAGAACGTCAGTGATTCGGCCCAGTTCGAACTGGGCCGATCCACCGACGCGGCGCGCGCCACCGACGCGGCGCGTCGAGTCAGCTCGTCATGCCACCCAGGCCGACGAAGCCGCGAGCGAGTTCGATCTCGCCCATGTGACGCAGGCCGTGCTGGTAGAGCCAGCACTCGGTCGCGTCGAGCACCGTGATGCCCTGCGGCCCGGCGACCCGAGCGCTGTAGGTCGACGCAATCATCGGAGGGAACGGCCGGGGGACGATGACGCGGTGGAACTCGTCGGGGTCGAGGGTGTCGAGCCAGCGTTCCGTTCGGTCGAACACGGCGCGCTGGTACGCCTTGAAGGCGTCGTAGTCGCCGATGCGCTGGCCCATCATTTCGTCGACCGTGCGGTGCTTGCCGTGATCGTTGATCGCCACCTGCACGGCGGCCTGCCACTCGTCGTTCCACTCGGGGGCGACGCCGGTGATCATCATGAACGAGGCGTCCTCCATGTTCGTGTAGTGAAACAGCGAGAACGCGATCGGCAACACGCCGTGGCGCTCCACGTGGTTGACGTGATCGAGGTCCATCGTGTCGACGGCCTGGTAGTACAGCGAGTGCATGGCGGCCATTCGTCGCTGCATCGAGTCGAGGATCAGTGCGGTCGTCATCGCTGGGCGCCACTGGTGTCGGTAGGGGCCGAGGCGGCGAAGTGCAACCCGGCGAACTCGCCGGACCGACGCCACGCATCGATGTAGTGGAAGAAGGCGACGGGACCGTCGGGGTACCCGCTGGCGCCGAGGCGTTCGCGGCGACCGATCGCACCGCCCTCGTTGTTGTAGTAGCCGGGTGTGCAGTCGGGATTGCCGAGGAATGCTCGGCCGCTCGACTCGAGGCGTTCGATCCAGGCGGCCTCCGCCTCGGGGGTGACCTCGACGGTCGACGCTCCGGTCGAGAGGGCGGCGGCGATGATCGTGGCAGCCGTGGTGGCGGCCTCGCTCAAGTTGTGCGTGATGTTCGAGATGAGGTTGGCCCCCTGCGACATGCCGAGGATGAACAGGTTGGGGAATCCGGCGACGTGCATCCCGTGCAGCGAAACCATTCCATCGGACCATCGCTGCGACAGGGTGATCCCGTCGCGTCCCGTGGTCTCGTACCCGCACCGCCGGGCGTACTCGGTGCCGACCTCGAACCCGGAGGCAAGCACCACGACGTCGAGTTCGATGTGGCGCTCCCCCACCCAGAGCCCGCGCTCATCGGCTCGGTCGACGCCGGCGCCGTCAGTGTCGACGAGGGTCACGTTGGGCCGGTTGAACGCCTGCAGGTACTCGTCGTGAAAGCACGGTCGCTTGCACAGCTGCCGGTACCAGGGCTTGAGCGCCTCGGCTGTGGCCGGGTCGGCGACGATCGCGTCGACCCGTGCCCGGATCTCGTCCATCTTCTCGTCGTCGCTGTCCTCGTAGGCGCGCTGCACCGTCTCGGGCGTGAACTCGGCGCCCTCGGTCACTGCGGTGACGACGCGATCGCGGATGCGCTTGGCGATATCGGTCCAGCCGTCTTGCACCAGATCGACGTCGGTGAAGCCCCCGGTCTGCAGGGTGGCGAAGTTGAGTAGCCAGTCGCGCTGCCAGCCCTCGCCGAGCTCAGCGAACCAGGTCGCGTCGATCGGGTGGTTGTTTCGCACGTCGATCGACGAGGGCGTCCGCTGGAACACGAAGAGGTGCGCGGCCGTCTCCGCGAGCGGCGGCACACACTGCACGGCGGTCGCTCCCGTGCCGACGAGCCCGACCCGCAGCCCCGCGAGGCCGGTCATCGGAGCGCCGGTCGGGTCGCCGCCTGTGAGTTCCCAATCCCACCGAGACGTGTGAAACATCGGACCACCGAACCGGTCGAGCTCTGCGATCGCCGGCAGCTTCGCCCGATGCAACGGGCCGGTTCCCATCGCAACGAACCGTGCCGTCAGCGTGTCGCCGCGGTCGGTGCTGATGATCCAGCGCTCACGGCGGTCGTCCCAGTCAAGCGCCGTGACCTCGGTGGACAGCAGTGCGCGGTCGTCGAGGCCGAAGGTAGTCGCGATTCGCTGCGCGTGTGCGTGGATCTCGTGTGCGGGGATGTACTTCGCGCTCGGCACGGTGTCGACCTCGTCGAGCAGCGGGAGGTACACCATGGCCGCCGTGTCACACATCGCACCCGGGTAGCGGTTCCAGTACCAGGTGCCTCCCACACCGCCGGCGCCGTCGATCAGCAGGAAGTCGTCGATACCCGCTTGGCGCAAGCGGGCACCCGTGCAGAGCCCGCCGAATCCGGCGCCGATGATCGCAACCGTGACGTCGTCGCTTCGGGGGGCTCGCTCCGCTCGGGGCGTGAACGGGTCGTCGAGCAGCGATGCGAACCGGCCGCTCGGCTGGCGGTACTGGGCGTTCCCGTCGGGTCGTACCCGTTTGTCGCGTTCCTCGCGGTACCTCGCCTGCAGCGCCTCACGATGCTCCACCCCCGGCCTCCTCCGACCTCGATGGCCCCATCATGCCAACCGAGCGCACGCTCAGCACGAGCGACACCACCGCGACGAGACCGGCGGCGACGACGATCCCGCCCAGGCCGACGAGCGGGTCGACGCGGATCGCTCCGCTCTGGTGCGCCACCACGAGCAGCCCCTCGGTCAGGGCCAACACGCCGGCGATCAGCGCGAACAGGTCGAGCGGATGCCGGTCGAGCGGTCCCGGCCGGGCGTTGGGGCGGGCCGCGAGAGGAGTCGTGCTGGGGGCGCCGCTCATCGAGGAGGTGGTCGTTGCGGTCATGTCGGGTGCGGGGGTCATGCGGGTCTCCGTCGTGTCGTAGGAACGTTTGGGTTGGTCGGATCGGTCGGGTTGGTCGGATCGGTCGGATCGGTCGGGTCGGTCGGGTCGGTCCTCAGGGCGCCGGCTCCGGCGCGGTGGGCGTCGTGGACGCGGCAGGCACCGTCGGCACGGCGACCGTCGATGGGGCGGCCGATGTGGGTGGCGGTGCCGACGGGTCGGCCGTGCCCGGCCCGGGGGCGGGCACAGCCGGGTCGGTGGTGGGTGGGACGGCTGCGGCGGGCGGCGCGGATTGCTCGGCGATCACCCGCAATTCGGCCTCGAGGTCGCTGCAGCGCACGGGGTCGGCGCTCAGCCGGCGACAGAGCACGTAGGCCTCGTCACCCGCCTCGCGGCAGGCGATCACCGAACCACCGTGGTTCGCCTGCTCGCAGGCCCGCACCGGCGTGGCTCCGGTCGTGTCGCACGGCACGACCGCCGACCACTCGACGGTCGAACCGGTGGACCCGATCGGCATGCACAACGCGGCCGGCGCCGTCACGTTGAGCTCGCCCACCCAGCGGGTTTCGACCAGCTCGACGCTGCCCGAACCGGCGGTGATCTCCAGGTGAAGCACCGGCCCACCCTTCGGCCCGAACGTTCGTTGCACACTGGCTCCGTCGAGCGACTCGACCTGCTGGCTGAGCTGCCAGATGCTGTGAATGGACGACTCGCCGGTCACACGGCGCACGTCGTCGAGGCGCACGATTTCACCGTCGCGCAGCGACGGCGCCGCATCCGGATGGGCGAGAAATGCGAGGGCTGCGGCCGGCGACATCAGCTGGCCGACGTCGTCGAGGGTCGGTCGAGCGAGGTCGACCCGGCCCAGGCCCGTATCGGCGACGACGGCGGTCCGCGCCGACCTGGGCAGCACGACGCGTGCGGTCCCGAGCGAGGTGCGCAGGTGCAACGTCGCGTCGCGGTCGAGTTCGAGATCGCCGAGGTCGACGAGCTTCGTGCCCGCGAGCACGTCGACGTTCGACGGAAGGTCATTGCCGTCGACCACCTTGAGGGCCGCTGGTCGCACCTCGCCGGCCAGACGGACGTCGCCGAGGAGGATGAGTGCCAGCACCCCGGCAATCGGAGCCGCCGCAACCACGAGGCCGCGCGCCCGTCCGATATGGGCCGAGACGGTCAACCCGACACCGAGGATCGCCAACACCAGCCCGGCCGGGACCCCGATGTTGACAGGACCGTCGCCGACGCCCGCGACGATCGCCGCAACGCCGCCCGCCACTGCGGCGATGGCCAGGGTGAGCGGGGTGAGGAACGGGCGGGCTCGTGGCGGCGTCAGTGGGATCGCAGCGAACGGCACGGGCGGAGCGGCGGACGGGGCAGCGGTGGTCGCCGATGCGGGTCCACCTGCCCGCTGGCCGCCGGGCCGGCGCAGCACCAACGCCGCGCCACCGAGCACGAGCGCCCAGGCGAGGAATCGGGATCCGTCGGCGGGGCTGTCGTACCCGGGTTGGAGGCGATCGAGCAGCACCATTCCTGCGAGCGCGAGCACGCCGATCGCGAGGACGTCGCGGACGGGTCCATGCCCCAGGGCGCGCTGCCCGTCGTCGCGGGGCACCAACACCCACAGCACGACATACAGCGGAACACCGATGCCCATGAACGCCAACAGGATCGCCACGCAGCGCACGATCCAGCCCGGAAGCGCCCAGCGGTCGGCGATGCCGCCGCACACGCCACCCAGCACGTTGTGTTCGGACGAGCGACGAAGCGAACGAGCAAGGTCGACCAGTCGATCCCACGCGCTCCGTTCGCCTCCGGATTGCCCGGAGACCGGTCCGTCGGACATCGCGGCCGCTGGCGCGGCTGCGGCCGCGGCCGCAGCCGCAGCCGACGATGCTCCGGTCGCGTCGCCCGGAACCGCATCCGGCGTTGGCCCGACCGGGGGCGGGCCGGAGGCGGGCGGACCGGCGGATTGGCCAGGCGCCTCGTTCCCGGCAGGTGCCTCGTTCCCGGCATGCGGCTCGTTCTCGGCCTGCGGCTCGGGTGCAGTTGGGTCGTCCATGGCTCACACCCTCGTCCGCAGCACGCCCGCACACCATCGGGAATCACCCTGAGCCGACCCCGAGCCCGAGCCCCACCGATTCAGGGGGATGCCCCACCGACATGACCGCGGGTGCCTGCCAAGATGGGTCCATGCCAGCCGAGCCACCGATCGACCCCGACCTGTTCGGGCTCGCGCTCAGGGCGACCGGCGACGAGGCGGTGGTCGTCGGCGTGTGTGCCGCGTGGGCGCGCCGCCTCGGCCTGCGGCCGATCACCGTTCGAGCGTGCCTCACGGTGCTGGCGCTCGCGGGTGGGTTCGGTGTGGGCCTCTACGCCGCCGGATTCCTCTGGGCGCGCCGAACATCCGGCACGACCGACGACGCGGGCCGCCCTGCGCCCGCCGGGCCCGAGCCGCGCCGCGAGGTTCGGCCGGGGGGCGAATTCGGCGCCTGGGCCTTCACGATCGGCCTGATCTCTGAGCTGCGCAACTGGTGGCCCGGGGTTGACGTTCGCCTGTTGATCCCGGCGACGCTGGTGGCGATCGGCACGTCGATCGGCTGGCGCGCCCCCGGCGACTCCGGTGAACGGCGCGCAGGCGCGCTACTCGGCCGCCTGCTCGGCGGCTCGATGCTCGTGGTCGTCGGCCTTGGGGTGTTTGCCTCGCAGCGGGTCGCGTTGTCGACCCTGCGGGACGCATCGCTCGCAGTCCTCGTGGCGTCCGCCGGCGTCGCGCTGGTCGCCGGACCCGGGCTGGCGCGCCTCGTGCGCTCCATCACTGCCGAGCGCGACGAGCGTGTCCGCCAGGCGGAACGTGCCGCTGTCGCGGAACATCTGCACGACTCGGTCCTGCAAACCCTCACGCTCATCCAGCGCCATCCCGAAGACCGCGAGGCGGTCGCCACGCTTGCCCGCCGACAGGAACGAGATCTCCGTCG
>WBZT01003092.1_pt1 | contig 11133 bp, 18 predicted proteins | sample 5204241 | NCBI WGS metagenome assembly WBZT01 (sample SAMN12344358, study PRJNA552823) | activated sludge metagenome | biome: Activated sludge suspended growth; feature: Nitrification reactor; material: Wastewater; isolation source: activated sludge from nitrification reactor of wastewater...
ACTGCCATTGCTCGCATGAAGACGTTATAATCTTCAAACGTTTTACTTCCCTGTACTACTACCTTCATGGTCTACCCCCTTACGCTACGTAGTTTGGTGCCCTTTTTCTTTGCCTCATCAGCAGCAGTGGGAACAGCTTCTCCAACTTTCTTCAAAGCAACATACTCGTCAAGAGTACTGGCATTGTCTTTAACCCATGCAGTTGTAACCTTTTCACAACTCATGGTGAACATTCGTGCGCTAGCATCAATTGAGTTGTTCTTGTTGGCAATCTCTTCCAAGGCTTTGCCAAGCTGACCATTGTTGGTATAGTAAACAGTGAGATGTGTGTCTCCTGCTGGTAGTTTTTCTACCGAAGTAGAAACTGCCAAGAGAGCGGCATCTACACTATCAAAACTTGAGTTAGCACTAATTCCGATCTTCATAATCATCCTCCTTTAACGCATCTAAAATCTCTAACATCGTATCTAATTCTTGTTGGTTCATTGAATGGGCATCAACCAATTGCTTAAGGTCGTACTCAACCTCTTCTTCTTCGTCTAGCGGTGCAGTAAACAAGCCTTCTTGCCCAACCCAGTAGGCTTTACCGTCATAGATGGCTACTCTCACAAATGGTTTCTCTTCCTCTTCTTTGGTTTCTCTAAAAGAATTGTCATGCATCTTCTGCATTTGATGCACCTCGCTTTGACTATACGTAGGCATAGATGCATTAATCGTCATGTCAACATCATCTTTTAGCATGATCCAGTTGACATATAACGATGTTAAAAGAAGCACAGTCAAAGCGAGGGCAACATAAAGCATCAGTCGTCAGCTACTTCAGAACTAGCAGACTGGCTGGCCGCCTTCTGGTTTTGCAACTCAAGAGCAAGAACCTTCATCTCAAGCTCATTAAACTTGTTCTGATAAAAGGCTGCAATTTGCTGCCAGTCTTCAATTGTTAGTTCATTGGTTTCCACACTACACCTCCTTTGTTTGTGCTATTCTATCAGTCGGAAAAGTTATTATCAAATGTATAGATCAAAGACTTGAGGTATTCGTACTCAATTTCTGATAACTGACCAACCACCTCGGGATTAAAAGCTTCTTCGGTTAAAGCAACAGTATCTTCCATGGGGCCTTGATCACTAAGCGTAATAGTGATGATACCCTTTTGCCACAAGTTATAAAGCATTGCTTTAAATTTTTTCTGGTGCTCTTCCCACAGCCCAGGAACCAGTGTCTCAATGTTTTCATTCAACTGATAAAGAGTTTCCCCAGTATCTTTATTAATTGTTGTATTGATGGCACCAACATCTACCAAGTCTTGGATAAGTTTATCTAGCTCGTCTTGCTCTTCCATTATTCCCACTCTACAATCTGTAGTTTGATTTCAGTAGAAGCTTGATACTTCCTTTGAAACTCATTCATTACATCTTTAACCGCACAGCCAGGGTACGGGTTAATTGCTGAACATTCTACTACACCATCAATTAAAAGTACAGCCTGCCACCTATTAAACGATACGGGCTTGCAAACTATTTCCATTACAGCATCCCGAAGTTCATAAGGTATTCTTTAACTTCTTCTGTTGCCTCTGGCTTTTCTTTCTCTACAATGGTTGGTTTGTCTTCCCCCTTAGCCCAAGTATGAATCTCAATCTCAGGCTCCAAGTCTCTAATAGTTCTACTGATTGCATTAAATACCGCCCCACACATAGCATCAGACAAGTCCTTGCTGTTGTGAACAAATACCCCTGACGACAAGGCAAAATTGTGCCATTCATCTACTTCAAGATCGTACACTGGTACAGGACTGTTTAGCTTTACTGGAATTACATGGCGAACCTTATGGTTGTTTCCTGTCTGCTCTGTTAATTCTTGCCAACTCTCATACCCATGATCCTTAAGAACACGAACCACAACATTTCTGCCGCAGTTAAGAATCCTTGCGGCAGCGTTGGCACTAGTCGCCTCGTTATCATCGGCCACAGACAGCAGAGAGTCTATGGTTATGTCCGACCTAAAAGACTTCGCTGATCTTGCCTTGCTCTTATACCAATCTTTAGGTCTAGACTTCATGTATTCAGAGCGCTTCTTTTTTGTTGAGTCTAGACTGTTCCATTTCTTCAGTCCAGCATAAAGTGCTGCCTTATAGTCTTCGTCATCATGGCGTCCTGCGGTGTGCTGGCGAGAATGCTCTTCTAGACTGACAGTCTCAAGATTTTCTGGTCGATTGTCTGACTTGATGTGGTTCTTGTGGTGTACTACATAGCCATTTGGCGGCGATCCCATTACCATGTGATGTGTTAGGGTTCTGGTGCCATTTTTGTCCGTAACTCTTTCATATCCACCGTTAACAGGCCACACTTGATTGATTGGCATAAGCCTGTCAATTCCTGGCCTCAGGTCTTTTGCTTCTTTGTAGTCTCCGTTTCTAAGCATCCACAGATGATCGGGCGTACAGCGAACAACCGCTCCTGTATCTAGAACAACATCAATTAACTCATCAACCATCTTTGTAAATCTCCCTCTTGCTTTACCAGGGACGATTGTTCCATCCTCTTTTGCCGAATATACCCAGACTTCTTTTCCTTCTAACTCAGCAATAGTTGGTCTTGTCCCATCAAGCAACGGTATTCTAGTCTCTCCAACAAAACAGCCTTTTCTTGGATGGTCAACCTTCTTATCGTTAACGACCTTAAGCTCTGTTAATTCTTGAAGCAATAGTTCAATGTGAGGAAGCACAACACGATCCTCATATACAAGCATTGCCAAGTCTTCGTAATGTTTCTTTCCTACTGATAGAGTTTCTGATCTAATCCCTACCTCACGCAATTCCTGCTGAATGTCAAAGCTATTCCAGCGGTCAAAGGTAACCAGTCCCAGGTCTACCCCGCGCCTACGCAAGTTAATAATCCAATTCTTAACATCAGACAGATTGACAGGACCGTGCTTAGACGGCTCCCACCAGGCAATCATATCGACTACAACAAGCGGAACGATCTGTGTGTATTGGTTCATGACCTCTACCTGCACCCACCGTTCTACATGGGACACAGCGACAGCACACTTGTCTACCCGCTGCGCTAAATCAGCATGAACAAAGTAAACCTTGTCGGGGTTAGGCTTCCACGTTTCCTCAATCCTACGATTACTATCCAAAGGATTACGAATGGACATAGCATTCTGTAGCTTCTCTTTATTCCTAAAGAATGCATCGCTGGACACAGTAGGTTGGCAGTTGTGAACCACCACCCCATTAGAAACAAACTCTCCTACCTCAGTTTGTATGTCAACAACATTCTTTATTCCGACTCCATCAACGGAGACAACTTCGGCAAACTGACGTAAAAATCGCCCCTTGTTTTTATCTTTGAATGGGTTTGGCCCAGGTCTATTTTTAGCAAGCAGGGTGAGTTCTGGCAAGACAATAAGGGTTTCTGCCTTGTTCAGCCTTAGTCCATACAAGATATAGTTTGATGTTACAACTCCAGTTTTTGGCTTACTGCTGACCCCTATTTGCGATGTTACTCCTGTGGTTGCTTTCAGTAAAAGTTGTAGTTGTTGCAACATTTTTTTGGAGGTAGAATACATCGCCACGCATCCAGACTGATTACTTACTGTCCCATCACCATCTACAAAACCAGAAATAAATGCCATAATGGATTTTCGATTCATCCCCCAAACAATATCTGGAATTTGCTTCTCTTGCGCTGGGACTCGCTTAATTCCAAGATTTGAAAAAAACTCTGCGACCGATCTTTTACCAGAATAAACATTGTACTGTGTTTTAGTAGATAGTTTTGGGTCAGGTATTTGCGTTTGAATCTGACCAAAACCAGTCACTTGTTTCATTAGGGCAAGAACTTCTTTTGCATAATTTTCACCTGTTCCACAAGCAATATTGACATATGCCCTTGTGTCATTTCTTACATTTCCATCGGCAAGGATGAGTCCCAGCAAATACGCTGTTGCCTCGTCAATGCCATTGTCAGAGTATAGAGCGTTTCCGTTTCCAAGAAGAACCTTGTCTTTGCTGGTTAGAAGACCTGCCTCTGTCCATCTTGTTGCATATTGCCCAAGCCTGTCAGCGTGTCTCACCCCATTTTCTCCAACACCTCGTCTAACCGTTGTGACTTTTAGAATTTTGTGATCTGGAGTGCAAGTTATCTCTTGACCATTTTTTAGTTTGATAAGGACACACTCTTTTTTATCTGTCTCTTTTCTTAATATTCTTGTTGGCCCGAACCTAGACTCAATCAGGTCACCCACTCTGGTATCTCCAATGTTTTGCATACCTTGGCTTGTCCAAACCTTTTGATTCTCTTCTAAGCATAAGAAACGCATCTTGGCATCTGCTGGGTCCGTATAAAAAGCAATCTTAAAGTCATCAATAGAACGGGTGGGATTAACTTCCCAAGTGGGACGCTTCAAAGCAAACACATGAGGAACTTTATATTTAGTAATATGATCCTCTTCCCACTCAATGGTGAACGTATTATCTGGGTAGTCCTCTGGCAAGTCAGGGTTAACGATGAACGTATGCTTACGTTCAATGACATCCTTCTCAGCAATGGACTCGTCATACTTCTTGGAGATGAAGTCACCTTCATACCGCGTGAAGGACAGCAGTACCACCTTGCCATAGTCAGGGAAGCGGCTGTCTACGGTGCCACGGAACGCCTTATAAATGTTGGCACCACTCTTACCCAGCTCAATATTATTGGCGTTCTCACCGAAGCCTGAAATCTCGTCAAGGATAGACATGAACAGGTTAAGACCCTCATGTGACTCACGTTCAGAGTGACCAGAGTAGACAGTAATAGCTTTATCAAACTCAATGCTATCCATCTTTGAGTAGTACCGCCCAGCAAACCAGGGAGAGCGTTCAATCTTATTCTTAAAACCTTTGAAGAATACGTTCTTAGCCTGCTGTGCGTTGATAGCAATGTTGATAATATCAATGGCGTCACCAGGAGGCTTGCCATAATAACGTGCGGGGTCTTTTAGGCACAGCAATTTATACACCACGTATGCTACCCCTACAGTGGATGTGAAGTCCTTACCACTACCCTTGCCAAGAGCCATAATGATTTCAGTCTTGGTATATTTGTTATAATACTTGCGTCCTTCAACTGCACCCATGATGCGCTCAACATCTTCTTGTTTATAAATCTGTGCCATGGATTCAACAATGTCATATTGAATCTTGGATAGTGCTGGCTGCCCAAGAAAGTCTTTGGACTCTACGAATGTGCGAGCATCGACGGGTATCTCTTCAAAAGGATTGTCGTCAAGAAACCTTGCAAACTCATCCAACATTGTAATCCACAACCACTGCTTCGTTAGGGTCTGCAATAGTTGCCAACCGCCTCATAACCTCATGCTTACACTGGTTGCAGTTTGAAACTACATCTTTAAGAATACCCTCTAGCACTTCCTGCTTGCGTTCATTCTCAGCCAACTCTTCAGCCAACTCTTTATTCTCAAGCATGCCAGACTTCTGAAGCATATCAATGCGTTTGCTTTCCATGTCAGCAATAAGCTTGATAGCATTAGTCTTGGCACTGAGGTTGTCACGCTGATCAGCACTATCAATAACCTCATAGGCTTTACCAATTAGCCGTGAATAGTGTTGGTCTGCTGAAGCTAGAGCATCTTTGGCCCTTGCACGAATGGCTTCATTGTTAGAAATCAATCCACGCCACTCAGTGATTAATCCAACAACACGGACCCTGGACATACCCAGAGTCTTTGCAATGGCAGTAGGATCATCTCCCTTGAGATGTTCTGCCACCACCTTGTTCATCGTGTCTAGATGGTCAAGTGTTTTTTCTAGTTCTGAAGAAGCCATAACATCTATTCTACCACTTTGGACTTCTTTTTATACACTCGTGGTTTCTTTTTCTCTGACAGAAGACGAATTTGCTCAGGTCTAAATGACCGCCACATCCCTACAGCACCCTTATGAATTTCGTGGCAGTCAATCCATTCAACACCAGTGTCATTATTGACAACGTGCTGATAAAACATAAACCTTTGACCTTGCTGGCCATCAATCCTGATAATATCATCCTTCGATACGGTGCGCTTATTGAGAACATACGTGTCTGATTTAGTCCAGTTGTGGACAATAGATGGGTGAACTCGTTTCCTTCTCATATCAACTCCTATTGATAAAAAGTATTACTGCAACAATACCCGTTGCCAAAGCAATTAGTGGGTAGTTAGCCATTCTTCCTCCGCGCTACCTTGAGATTTTATGTTTATATCTTATCACTCTGCGACTGCTTTAGAACCATTAAGAGAATCACATAACCAGCAAGGTCTTTAAGAGAGTCTTCGTTTTGAAACTCTTTTTGGTGCTTAAGCCTGGTCAGCTTATTATCAATGTGCATTTTAATCTGCTCTTCTGGGGTTGCATTGGATAAAATGTTGAGAGGTTCCATTGCACTGTTTGAATAACTGATGTTCTTAGCGAGCAGCATCTCCACTACATCTAGGCCAGCAACAAGGATTTCTGCACCCGCTGGTGCTTCTTTAGCCAAAGCGGTGAGGGTGTCCCACTTACCACCTTCATCCCACAACAGTTCTGACAAGTACATGTCTTCACTCTCAGTAATAGCATCAAGCACTGTTTTTGGGGCTGCATCTTTAATTGACTCTTTAAACTTTGATACCATCTCTCGCTCTTCTTCAATCTTCTTACGCCCTACAAAAGGCAACTCTTGTTGTCCACCATTTATTGCTTCCAATATTTTTTGGCCATGCGTCTTCACATATTCATACGGAATGACGTATTCTACGTGGTTACTGGTCTTTCCAGTAGTATTCCAGTAGCCGGGACTCTTCTTCTTGCTGTTGCTCATCTAACTTCCTTCCGTAGTGCTTACTAATAGCATACAGGATCAAAACCTCAATAGCAACTATTGGTGCTCCAATGTACCAGGGGATACCAATATACATTACTTCCTCAGTAGGTTGTACTCGTTTAACTTATTGTAAATGGTACGGGAGGTGACTCCACATATCTCGGCAATTTCATCAACTGACATTCTATCGTTTATATACTTTTTTGTCAACCAAGTCTTACTTAAATATAATTTCATTCCCATGTCACTTTCGTTTTGTTGCTGGCCACAAAAGCAGCAATACCAAGAGCATCAGCGATATCATTATCTGAAACGTTGAGCCCATACTTTTCATTTACGTATTGTATCGTAATTTCTTTTCTAAGCTGTCTCATTTTGTTTTGGTACCAGCCCTTGGATTTACCTGGGTAGTCCACAGTCAACTGTAGTTTTTGTTCTTTAGTGAATGCTGGATTATTTATTCCGCGTTGCCATTGGATCGGCACGCAACTTCCTATTTTGGTGACCCCACTTAATGATGCTGCACCCAAGATAGCGCCTTGTGCTAACGCGAGGTTGGTTGCTGTTTTTGGGTTGTTTGAGTAAAACGACGATTCGATGACAAGAGTATCCACGGGAAGCATTCTGAATAATGCCTCTGTCTTCCGAGATATGTCACTAATCCTTTTATAAATCCCATTGCCTTTGAACTCCATTTTTCCGTACTTAGTAATCTTACTATCATGTACGTATGCAAATGCAATTGATGTTGTTGAACTATCTACCGCCACAAAATCACCAACGTCTATCAACTCTGAAATCAAACTCATAATTTATCCTCATAGCTGAAGAAGTCTTTTAAATTATTTAACGCTTTGTTCACCAGTTTGTCATTTGTCATACATCTATTGCATATCTTATCATCATTATAGACACTAAGCTGTGTACCACACCCATTGGCACACATTCTTTTATTCTTAGCCCTATTCTTAATGAGTGCTGCACGACTACGTTCCCTAATCTTTTGGCGGGTAGCTTCCTTGCGGCATTCTGCCCCGCAATAAATTTGTGATGTAATCGCTGGTGTAAAGTAATCACTACACCATGAGCATTGCTTCATGCCTTAAGAGGCTCCAGTGGAAGAATTTTAAGGTCACCCTTTGGACCAGCAAAGCATGTGTCCTTAACGGGACACCCCTTGCAGACCTTTGAGTTAGAACGATAAGGCTTTATAGGTAGTTGCTCATCTTCCCATAGTTTTCGTACCGTCTTCATCCATGCAAATGCATTGTCTACCCACTCAATATACTCAGGCTTTACTTCCACAGGAATAATGTGTAGTTCATGTGAGTTCTTAGACTCATAGATGAGCACACCCTTAGCCATTTTTAGCACTTTCATATAAAGAAGGATCTGTTCTAGATGGTAAACAGGTGCTTTATTTGTGTTCTTGCGATAAGAAAATGATTCTTCACGCATCGTCTTAATCTCAGCAACAAGCGGCTCATCTTCCCACATCAGCATACCGTCAGCAAAACCAAAGATAGGAGGATCATTGTTAATAATCTTTACCTCATCTTCAGTCATTAGCCCACTGGCCTTCATAGCCTTTTGAATACGCTCATGACTCAAAGTGCCATTGTTCATATTTGCTACCGCGTATGCGTCTGCATCGTCGCTAAAGTCTGCACCAGAGAATGCATAGAACCAGTAGCGAGGGCAGTTTTTAGTCAAGATCCCTCCATCAAGAGTAAACTGCTCTGTGTCTGGCTCAACAACACAATACACTTCTTCAAACCTTGTGGTTGGCTCAACGCTTTCAACAGTCCAGCGCCTAACAGACCTCTTGCTTTTTTCTTTTAGAGCGTTGAAATGATCTTTGTGATGTTGATGAATGAAAAAGCCCTCATCTAAATCTTGAATTGCTATTGTAATGGAAAAGATCATTGACGGAACACCGTTGATTCCTGTTCTCATATGACCAGAGATTTCTCCATGACCAATTCGTAAAACTCCACAGATATTCTTGACTAAAAGAAGACTGTCTATATCTGAAGAAGAAATTGCTGCTGCTCCACTACTGCTGACATTACCGTCAGCAGCAAAATATCCTGCAAGAAACCCCAGCAGATAGTTTGAGCTTTCTTTGATGCTAGGAGCCTCCTTGTAAAGACGAGGAAGGTTACGAATTCTGCGGCTTTTGACATCAGTAATGTCTCTTGATTCCAAGTCACCCTCTGAATATCCATTATTGATAAAAAACGGCATCAGTGCGTCATCTTTTGCCCCAAACAAAACAGCAACAGAGCCACTTCTGAGATTTGTTTTATCAATGTATCCATCACCATAAACAAAACCATGACGAATACCGTCCCAAGAAATGTTTTTGGAGGTAATATCTGCCGTATTTGATTGCTCAAGTTTATCACCAGGCACAAGATCAATGGTTTCTTTTATCTTAATGGGTGACCTGTCAACCCTACTGCGCGTTAGCCAGCGATGACCTGAAGTAGTATACATGTCTTTTTGCACACCAGAACGGGTGAGAGAAAGTTTATATAATTGCTGGTACCCAAAACTTGCTACCGTTGCTTTTTTCCACCCGCCTGATTTTCTGACTTTGCTGTTTCCAATACGGCTGCCGCCGGTCCACACAGTTACACTTTGGTCTTTGCACTCAGCAAGAGTCTTATACCCCTCATCGGTTAAAAACTCTGTTTCTCCTGCGAAGCACTTGCCTGCCCCATAAACCAGAGTAGAAGGACTAAAAGACTTCTTTGTTCTGTACTTGGTTTCACGACCTACCAGATACCCTGATTCAATCTTTTCAATCATGGCGGGTACCATGGGATGAGGCTTCTCTTCCCTTACCATTACCTTTTTAATTAAATTCTTTGACATGAAGATGCCTTTCTTTTGTTAGTGTCTATTCTACCAGGGCGTTGCGAGTTTACTTAAACATATACTTAAGTGCGTCTGACATACGTTGCATGGACTCTTTGCCAGTAAAATACATGTTTTTCTTGGCTCTGTCAGTCTTGTCAACATGAGCATGGTAACTTGCAAGCATGGCAAATTTGGCGGCTAACCCATCACACCAAACAATTAAAGACTTTGCTTTGTGGGGAGGGATATCTGGATTAGCCATAATCTTAACAATCATCTCTAAGGCATTGGTAAATTCTGGATCATCCATGTACCCCGCAATTTCAGCAAACCCTGCAACTTCATTCAACACTTCGGCGGTAGTCTGTTCAGTCATTATTATGTCCTGTCACCATCTTCTGTTCTGTATCGTCAATAAGATTCCAGATCATCTCTTTACGCATGGCTAATTCTACTGATGACCTAAACTCATAGGGCATAGTGTTAATTGATTTTAGTTTTTCAATGAACTCAATAAGCATGTCTCTGTTTTCTTGTGCATGAATGCGGTACTTATCAATGAGATTAAGATTATTTTCTACCCCGTTTTTATATCCCTCAAGGTACGCATCAAGTCTTGCACCAGAGTCAATCTCCCACACTTCCTCACTCACCGCAAGTCCTTCCATCCTTGTAGTCTAAGGCCCATACCTTTACGAGCAGACTTTACCATAGCCAAAGCAAAGTCGCAAAGAGATGATTCGTTACCTTTATAGTTATGAGTGCTACACCAGTGGTCGCTCATGATGCATGGCTGATTGCTGATAAGCTTATAAAGGTCTTCATCTCTCATAACTAAACAGTATCATTTGCTAATCTTGTCAGGATCAACAATGTTATAAAGCAGTTGGTGTTCTTTTTCGTAGTGTTCCCACAACTCTTCCACGGACCACTCTTCTGTCATACCGCAACCAGCACAGCGTCTAATCATCTCAACCTACCCTACGTTGTCTTCATCGGTGATTTCAAAGTCAAACTCAGGGGCCATTACAATACCCAGTTTATCTAGCATCCAGTCAATCATTTCGTTTCTCCATTCTTTACGTGTTATAAAATTCGATGAGTTTCATTAGGTCATAAATCTGATTGTTCAACTCTTCTGGCACTTCTTGCCCAAGCTTTTCAAGCGTTACTTTTTCTGCAAGGCAGTCAAGTAGCATCGCTGGTGTGTCCACCATCATTACCTCCTAATAGTTCTTCTAATACACTTAACTCTATCACAGCTAATCGTGTTTGTCCATCTAGGACTACGAGAAGCATTGGATCTGTACCCCGATTTTTGAGGGAATCCGTACATATTTTAGCCCAAACATTCTTATTCAGTGTAAAAGATGACTTCGCTTCCTTGACATCCATAGTAAAGTTGTGATATGTAC
>WBZT01003093.1_pt1 | contig 11131 bp, 10 predicted proteins | sample 5204241 | NCBI WGS metagenome assembly WBZT01 (sample SAMN12344358, study PRJNA552823) | activated sludge metagenome | biome: Activated sludge suspended growth; feature: Nitrification reactor; material: Wastewater; isolation source: activated sludge from nitrification reactor of wastewater...
GCATCGGCAAACTCAAGCAGTTCCGCCGGATCTTTTCCCGCTTCGATAAAACCGTTCGCCGCTTTCTGAATTTTATCCAATTCGCCGCTGTACTGATTTGGTTACGATAAAATGTCAACAGAACCTAAGTCAATTATCACTTTAGCGCATAGCTTGAAATTAAGCGTTGTTGCCGAAGGCGTTGAAACAAAAGAACAATTTGATTATCTTGAAAGCCTCGGTTGCGATGAGATCCAAGGCTATTTATTTAGTCCCCCCATCTCGGCAAATGAATTTACCAAGATGCTAAACTCACCAACCATTTATTGTGTCGAATGATGCGCTTATTTGTCTCATGTTGCTCTGATCGATCATGCCATGATAGGGGCGACATGAAAGTTCCATCAATTGCCAAGTCCGACATGGGCCTGGCCAGCCAAAATCCCTTGGCAGCGATCTCGTAAGGCAAAAAGCGACACCTGCGCGGCACGGCCACACACCCTTGAACATTCATGAACAACCGTGGATTCTGGACGGATTCCAGAGCTGATGGTGTCAGGGAATCGTAAGTGTTTTGATTGCTTGGCGCTCCCTAGGGGTTTCGAACCCCTGTTCCCGCCGTGAGAGGGCGGTGTCCTAGGCCACTAGACGAAGGGAGCGTAATGACTGGCGTCTTGAAAGGAAAGTAGTATTATACGAATGTTATAAATACATACAAGAGTTTGCGGACATTCCTTGGAAGCAAGAAGCTCGAAATCCCAACCTGTCGTTGTTCCCCGCCCAGCCCACAACGTTTCGCGGGCCGATATCAGCCCCAGTGCGGTCAAGGTATTGTACCGGCTGCGCGACGCCGGCCATCGAGCCTGTCTGGTCGGCGGCGGGGTGCGCGATTTGCTGCTCGGCCGTGAACCCAAGGATTTCGACATCGCCACCGACGCCCGACCCGAACAGGTTCATGCCCTCTTTCGCAATTGCCGGCTGATCGGCCGCCGTTTTCGGCTGGCCCACGTTCAGTTCGGCCGGGAAATCATCGAAGTCGCCACTTTTCGTGCCTGCGGCGAAATCGGCGACGAGGGCGACGGTCCCGCCGTGGAACGAACCAAAGATGGTCGCATCCTCAGCGACAACGTCTACGGCAGCATCGAGGACGATGCTTGGCGGCGGGATTTCACCATCAACGCCTTGTACTACGACATCGCCGATTTCGCGGTGCTCGATTATGTGGGTGGCATGGCCGATCTTGAGGCCGGTCTGATCCGGCTGATCGGCGATCCGGTCGAACGCTACCACGAGGACCCCGTGCGGATGCTGCGGGCCGTGCGGTTCGCCGCCAAGCTCGGGTTTCGGCTCGATCCCGCCACAGAGGCACCGCTACAGCGGTTAGGCCATCTCCTGGAGCAGATTCCGCCAGCTCGTCTGTTCGACGAGATCCTCAAGTTGTTCATGGGCGGCAGCGCCATCCAGACCTTCGAGCTACTGCGTCATTATCGCTTGTTCGGCTGGTTGTTCCCGGCGACCGAGCGTTGCCTGAACCGTCAGCAGCATCATTACCCCAAAACCCTGCTGGTGCGCGCGCTGGCCAACACCGATCAGCGCTTGGCCGAAGGCAAACCAGTCCATCCGGCCTTCCTATTTGCCGCCCTGTTATGGGAGCCTTTTCGGGAACGGTTGCAACATCTCGAAGCGGAAGGGCTGGACGTGCACGAAGCCCAACAGGCCGCCGCCGAAGCGGTGGTCCAGGCACAAATCCGCCATGCCTCCCTGCCACGTCGTTACAGTCTGCCGATGCGGGAAATCTGGGAGATGCAGCAGCGCTTGACTTGTATCACCGGCAAGCGCCCGCTGCGATTATTGGCCCATCCCCGGTTTCGCGCCGCCTACGATTTTTTGCTGCTGCGGGGCGAGGCCGACGAATCCGCGAGGGAACTGGCCGACTGGTGGACCCGGTTGCTGGCACAGGATGAAAACGGACGGAACCGGATGACCCAACCGGCGACCTCAGCGAAAAAGAATAAACCTCGCCGCCGGCGCAAGCCCCGCTCCGCCCGTAAGGGCGCATCGGCCGTACCGCCGGCGCCAGAAGCCTGATTCCCGGCGGCGAACGCATGCGGCCGGCACGAGCTTATATCGGCATCGGCGGCAACCTGGATGATCCGCTCCTCCAGATGCGCCGCGCGTTTCGGGCCTTGCGCGAACTCCCCGCCAGTCGCTGCGTGGCCTGTTCGCCGCTGTACCGCAGCGTGCCGGTCGGCGGCCCGTCGGATCAGCCCGATTACCTCAACGCCGCCGCTGCCCTGGACACCATGCTCGCGCCGGACGCACTGCTGACGGCATTGCAGTCGATCGAAACCGCGCAGGGACGAACTCGGACCGTGCGTTGGGGGCCGCGCACCCTGGATCTGGATCTGTTGCTGTACGATCGACTCGTGCTTGACGAGCCACGCTTGACGCTGCCGCATCCCCGCTTGCACGAACGGGCGTTCGTGCTGTATCCCCTGTACGATATTGCGCCGGATCTGGAAATCCCCGGCCACGGATCGTTGACCGATTTGCTCACAAAATTCCCGCAAACGGCCCTTGTCCGTCTGGACAGCGCCGAATAAGCGATTACGATACTCCCGCCGGTTTCCCCGACAGACTCTTCTCCTTCGAATTCGCCGCTGCCGTTGCCGTTCGCAAAGTGGCGCGGCCCCAGTCAGAGCACGCCATGTACAAAGACGCACCGACCCGAAAGCCGATCACGGTTGCCACCTTGGCGAAGATGAAGCGCGACCGGGAGAAATTCACGGTTTTGACTGCTTACGACGCCAGCTTCTCGACGCTATTGGAAACAGCGGGCGTGGAAGTCTTGCTGGTCGGCGATTCGCTGGGCATGGTCGTCCAGGGCCAGCACACCACCGTGCCGGTCACGCTGGACGACATGATCTATCACACCCGCCTGGTGGCGCGTGGCCGCCAGACCGCCCTGCTGATGGCGGATATGCCGTTCGCCAGCTACGCCACGGTCGAACAAGCGCTCCGTAACGCCGCCCGCCTGATGCAAGAAGGCGGCGCCCAAATGGTGAAGCTGGAGGGCGGCGGCTGGTTGGCGGAAACGGTGCGCCAGCTCAGCCGCAACGGCATTCCGGTCTGCGCTCACCTGGGCCTGTTGCCGCAATCGATCCACAAGCTGGGTGGTTATCGAGTACAAGGTCGAGAGGAGGCCGCCGCCCGCCAGATCATCGACGAGGCATTGGCCTTGCAGGACGCCGGGGCCGACGTGGCGCTGGTGGAGTGCATCCCGGCCGAACTGGGGGCACGATTGGCCGAGGCACTGGCGATTCCAGTGATTGGCATCGGCGCCGGACCGGGCTGCGATGCCCAGGTTCTGGTCAGCTACGACATGCTGGGCATCACGCCCGGCCGCCGGCCGAAGTTTTCCAAGGACTTCCTGACTGGTCGCGACAGTCTGCAAGCGGCGGTGGAAGCCTACGTACAGGCTGTCAAGAGCGGTGAATTCCCCGGCCCCGAGCACTGCCTCGCCTGATTTTCCCCAAGAGCGCGCGCCATGCAAAAAACCGTACACACCATTGCCGAGTTGCGCGCCCGGATCGCGGCCTGGAAACAGGCTGGCGAGCGGGTGGCGTTCGTGCCGACCATGGGCAACCTGCACCGTGGCCATATCCATCTGGTCGAGCGCGCCCGCGAATTGGCGCCGCGCACCGTTGCCAGTATCTTCGTCAACCCGATGCAATTCGGCGCCAACGAAGACTATGCCGGTTATCCCCGCACCCTGGAGGACGACAGCCGCCAGTTGGAAGCGGTCGGATTGGATCTGCTGTTTGCGCCCAAGCTGACGGAAGTCTACCCGCGCCCGCTGGCGGACATGGCCCAGGTGACGGTGCCGGAACTGTCCGCAGTCCTGTGCGGGGTCAGCCGACCGATTCATTTCAGTGGCGTCACCACGATCGTGGCCAAGCTGTTCAACATGGTTCAGCCGGATGTGGCGGTGTTCGGCGAGAAGGATTGGCAGCAACTGGTCGTCATCCGCCGGATGGTGGCCGACCTCGATTTTCCGGTCGAAATCGTCGGCGTGCCGACCGTGCGCGAACTTGACGGACTGGCGCTGAGCTCGCGCAATGGTTATTTGTCGGCCGAGGAACGGGCAATGGCTCCAGTACTGTACGCGACCTTGCAAGCGACGGCGGAGCACCTGCGGGCGGGTGAACGGGATTGCGCGGTGCTGGAGGCGGCGGCGAAGACACAGTTGGAGGCGGCGGGTTTCCGCCCAGACTACTTCGAGATCCGCTGCTCCGACACCTTGCAGAGACCGACTCCGGCGGATGTTGATTTGCGGATCTTCGCGGCAGCTTGGCTGGGCCGGGCTCGGCTGATCGACAATCTGGCGGTAGTGCTGGATTAGCGCGGCCAACCCGTGTTTATCCCGCGCTTCTATTGGCGCCGATGACTTGATGACTGGGCCGGCGAATTCCGGCCCCTGCGCCACGTTTGAGGCTTTCCCTGAAAGATATCAAACATGAGGGCAGGTAAGCGCATGAACACATGGCTTCCCGAATGTAACCGTTCAGTCCCCTATTGAGGTAAGGGGGACAAGAGGCGATCTGGAGCGGGTCGGCTAGAGCGAGGGGTTAGGGCCGCACCACCCCGTTGTGCCGTATTTGTTGATCTCTATGGGCCCGTGAGCCGAAAATCAGTGTACTCGGCGTGGCTCCAGCGGATCGTGACCCGGAGCTGCGATTGACTTCCTGACATTCCGGAGACGACAAATCTACAAAGCAAGCTCACGTCGCCATCTTCGCCAAACAACTCCTTCTTACTTCCGCCTTCGCAAACCAGTGGCTTGGCATCAAGCATGGTTTTAATGCTCGCACGGGTGTCATCATGCCCGCCGGAGAACCGAGCGGTAAACTCGTACGATCGAGGTTCGGCAGTTTGCGGTATTGTGCAGAGCACTTCTTTCGAGTTGTACGTCTCTGCCTCGACGGCGCAAGTTGGGTCAGATGGGGCGGCATAGCCGATGAGAGGAAACAAGAAGAATAGGTAGAGGGCGACGTGGCGCATGGAACCTCCATTAGGGGCGCATCAGATGAGTGTGCTGAGGTAGACATATTGGCGATGAAGTGTGACAGTGCTTATCATCTGCGCCGTAACGGGCTCAAGTTGAGCGCCATGCCGCACGAGCGGAGCCGCCGTCCGCATAGCTGCGCTTTGGATTTTCTACCAAAGTAGAAAATCAGCCCAGGAAAACCTCTCTCGCCGCACTTAGCATGCACTTACGTGCCGGTTGGAGCTTGGTAAGGCTACCCACCTAACCAATTGAATAGATTGGTGCCCCGAACAGGATTCGAACCTGTGGCCTCACCCTTAGGAGGGGTGCGCTCTATCCATCTGAGCTATCGGGGCTAAATCGGAAGGGAGGTCAGAAACAAGCGACCCGTGGTGGCCGGGCTTATGAAGATGAGGGTTCAAGAATAGCCGATGGAGGCTTGTCCAAACAAGGGGATAGCTGCTGATGGCCGTGAATCCAGCGAAACGTCAGGTTGATTCGCGGTCCCACCGGTTGGCGGGTCTTGGGTACGTGATGCCGCCAGCAGTGCTGAGTCGTCCTACCCAACACCAGCATGTCGCCGTCCTCCAGCGACCACTCCAACCGCAACCGTCGTTTCTTATGCTGTAACAGAAAGCGGCGGGTAGCCCCCAAGCTGATTGAGGCGATCACCGGATTGCTGCCAAGTTCCGGTTCGTCGTCACTGTGCCAACCCATGCTGTCCTGACCATCGCGATAAAGATTGAGCAGCACGCTGTTGAAGCGAGCCATCGCCAACTCTTCGACACGCTCCCGCATGCCCAGCAGCGTCGGGGTCCACGGCATCGGTTCCAGCCGCAGACCTGAATAGCTGTAAACAGCGCTGGGATCGCCATGCCAGGCGCTCAGCCGGGGCGAAGCGATCGAGCGGCTGTATAGAACGATCACCGGTTGTTGCCAGACTGTCTCCCGATGTAGGGCCGCTAACAAGCGGGCACTTTCCGCCGGAGAGAATGCCTGTCGGTACAGCACGCCCTCCCCGTCCTGGAAAGCCAGTTGCTCGACGATCAAACCGGTCGCAACCGCCGGCGGTGGCCAGGATTCGCTCATGCCAAACTCGCCGCGACCGATCAATCCAGCAGATATTCTCGCCGGCCACCGTCGAGCCAGGTCGTTTCCAGCATTCGCGCCTGCCCGCGATCGTCCGCCAACAATAGGGTCGAGGAGCGAGTGCCGTAACCCGGCGCGTCGATGAAGATCGGCGACAACCAGCGTTCCCATTCCAGCGGGACGCCGGTGCGTGGCAGTTCGGGGTCGGGCGCCGGCGCGCGGTCCATGAGCAGACTGAACAGATCGTCCGGTGCCGGATTGGCGCAACCCTCCAGTGCGCCGCGCAGCAGCGACACCCCCCGTTTCAGCTTGGGCCAGGGCGTGTCCAGCAGGTGATTGCTGAGGCCGTACCATCCCGGCGGCAAGCGTTGGGGCGAGCCGGAACGATTGGAGTAGTAATACAAACCCGTCGCATCGCCCAGCAGTAGGTTGAAACCGTTGTAGCGGCTGGCTTGCGACCGCAAGCGTTCGAGATACGCAGCCGCCGGCATCGCATCTTGCAGGTAAGCGCTGACCAGATGGCCTCGCGACGGCGCGTTCGTCAACACCCGGCCAGGTTCGCGGTAGTTGGTGATGGCGGCAAACCGACCGGTCCGGGTAACACCCATCCAGGTGCCGCCTTCCTTGAGATCGCGCCCGGCCAGCACTTGAGGCGTATCTTCCCAGAAAGCCAGGGGCGCGGTGGGACGGTCATGAAATTCGTCACGGTTGGCCGCGACCAGTAGTTTATGACCGGGATGACAGCGGTAAGCAATCAGAATCAGACACATGGCGGTTCCAGGCGAACGCGCTGAGCCGGTGCTCAATCTTCCGCGTCATAGATCTTGAGAATACCGATCACCATCGCCATGCGGATCAACTGCGACAGCGTGTCGGCGCGTGTCTTCTGCATCACCTTAGCCCGATGTACTTCCACGGTCTTGCGACTCAGGTTCAACAGTTCGGCGATCTGTCGGTTGGACAAGCCTTCCACAACCCGCCGCAGCACGTCTTGTTCGCGCGGGGTGAGCGTATCGAACCGGCGCACCAGATCCTGCCGCCGCGCCCGAGCACGGCGACGCACCACATCCTCGGCCAGCGCATTGTGGACACAATCCAGCAATAATTGGTCGTTAAACGGTTTTTCGATGAAATCTAGCGCGCCCTGTTTCATGGCGGCAACCGCCGTCGCCACATTGCCCTGACCAGTAATGATAATGACCGGTACATCGATGCCTCGCTCGCGCAACTGCTGTTGGGGGCTTGGCTCGCCGCGCCCGGAAATCCGGATATCCAACAGCAAACACGCGGGCCGGTCAGGTTGGTAAACCGTCAGAAAAGCGTCGATATCGCTGAAAGCGCGCGCCTGCAGGCCCACCGATTCCAGCAAGCATTGCAGCGCGTCCCGCAAGGCGGGATCGTCGTCCACCACGTAAATGATCGGGGTTGTCGGGGTATTCATGAGCAAGCGATTGGGGCCACGCCCGTTTATCGCCGCCGGATCAGGTAATCCGTTAGCCGGTTCGAACGGCGACGGCCATTGGGATGCTGCTTTAAGCCACCTAAAACATATGCTGGTTCAATAGGGTGGATAAAATTGCTTGGTTGAGGTTCCGAGTATAAGAAGCTGGCGCACGTTCGTCGAGACGGCGCGTTACAATTATTGACACTCGAAATAACCGCAAATTTGAGGAGACCCCCGCCATGAGCACGTCCCACCACTCCGAAGACATTTTCGTGCTGCGTCAGGATGAAGCCGGCGTCGCCACACTGACGCTCAACCGCCCCAAACAGTACAACGCCCTGTCGCAAGCCATGCTGGGCGCGCTGCAGGCGGCGCTGGACGCAGTCGCGACCGATGAAACCATTCGGGTTGTGGTCATCGCCGGGAGCGGCGCGGCGTTCTGTGCCGGCCACGATCTCAAGGAAATGCGTGCCCACAACGACCCGGCTTTCCACAATGCGCTGTTCGCCCAATGCGGGCAGGTGATGTTGACCATTAATCGCTTGCCGCAACCGGTGATCGCGCGAGTGCACGGCATCGCCACCGCCGCTGGCTGTCAACTGGTCGCGGCCTGCGATCTGGCGGTTGCGTCCGACAATGCCCGATTTGCAGTCTCTGGCATCAACGTCGGGTTATTCTGCTCCACTCCCGGCGTGGCGCTGAGCCGCAACCTGGGTCGCAAGCAAGCGATGGAAATGTTGTTGACAGGCGAATTCATCGACGCGCCGACCGCCCAGCGTCAGGGCCTGATCAACCGGGTAACGCCGCTGGAGCAACTGGACGCGGAGATCTGGCGACTGGCTGATGCCATTTGCGGCAAGTCGTCGCTGGCGATTCGCATGGGCAAGGAATTGTTCTATCGGCAGTTGGGACTACCCCTGGAAGAAGCCTACGCCTGCGCCAGCGAGGCCATGGCCTGCAACATGAACAGCGAAGATGCCCGCGAAGGCATCGACGCCTTCATCGCCAAGCGCAAACCGACGTGGAAAGGCTGCTAAGCCTCGTCAATACTCAATCACTATCCGTTTTTCCGTGTCTCCCGCGCATTCCGCGGATAACACTACAACAAACTCAAACCACCTTGGAGGAACCCACCGTGAGCCCCAGCGCCCACAACATCTATGAAATGAGTCTGGATCAGAACCCGGCCAACTACGTACCGTTGACTCCGTTGACCTTTATCGAACGGGCAGCTTCGGTTTACCCCCACTACACCGCCGTGGTGCATGGTCCCGTTCGGCGCGACTGGGCGGAAACCTACGCTCGGTGCCGGCGGTTGGCTTCGGCACTGCAAAAACGCGGTGTCGGCCTTGGCCATACCGTTGCGGCGATGCTGCCCAACATCCCGGAAATGTTCGAGGCGCACTTTGGCGTCCCGATGTCCGGCGCGACGCTGAACACCTTGAATATCCGGTTGGATGCCGAAACCATCGCTTTCATGCTCGAACACGGCGAGGCGAAAATCCTGCTCACCGACCGCGAGTTCTCCGAGACCATCGGCAAGGCGCTGAAGCTGGTGCCGGTGGCCAAACGGCCGCTGATCATCGACGTGGATGACCCGCAGTTCGTCGGCGGCGAGAAACTGGGCACGCTGGACTATGAGACCTTGCTGGCCGAAGGCGACCCCGAGTTTGCCTGGCAGCTTCCGGCCAACGAGTGGCAGGCCATTACCCTGAACTACACCTCCGGCACCACCGGCAATCCCAAGGGGGTGGTCTATCATCATCGCGGCGCGTATCTGAACGCGGTCAGCAACGCCCTGGTATGGAACATGGGCCTGCACCCGGTCTATCTGTGGACCCTGCCGATGTTCCATTGCAACGGCTGGTGCTTCCCGTGGACCATCGCCGCCACGGTCGGTACCAGTGTCTGCCTGCGCCAGGTACGCGCCGACCTGGTGTTCGAGTTGATCAAACAGGAAAAGGTCAATCACTTCTGCGGTGCGCCGATCGTGCTGAATTTGCTCAAGAACGCCCCGGACGAAATGAAAGCGGGCATCGGTCACCCGGTCAAGGTGATGACCGCCGGCGCCGCGCCGCCCGCCGCCGTGATCGAAGGCATGCAACAGATGAATTTCGATGTCACCCATACCTACGGTCTGACCGAGACGTATGGGCCATCGGTGGTGTGCGCTTGGCATGGCGAATGGGACGAGTTAAGCTTGCCCGAGCGAGCGGCGCTGAAATCCCGCCAGGGGGTACGCTACCCGATGCTGGAAGGATTGATGGTGGCCGATCCCCAGACGCTGGAACCGGTGCTGCAGGATGGCGAAACCATCGGCGAAATCTTCATGCGCGGCAATGTGGTGATGAAGGGTTATCTGAAGAACCCCGCCGCCAGCGAGGAAGCGTTCCGGGGCGGCTGGTTCCACAGCGGCGATCTGGCGGTCTGGCACGAGGACGGCTACATCGATATCAAGGACCGTTCCAAGGACATCATCATCTCCGGTGGCGAGAACATCTCCACCATCGAAGTCGAGGACGTGTTGTATCGGCATCCGGCGGTGATGGAAGTGGCGGTGGTGGCCCGACCCGACGAGAAGTGGGGCGAAACGCCCTGCGCGTTCGTAACCATCAAGCCGGGCATGGAGCATGTGACCGAAGAAGAGATCATCGAGTTTTGCCGCAGCCAGTTGGCCCGGTTCAAGGTACCCAAGACCGTGGTGTTTGGACCGCTGCCCAAAACTTCAACCGGCAAGATGCAGAAATTTATCCTGCGCGAGCGGACCAAGCATCTCTAAATGTGAATGCACCGTCGCGCGCGTCTATTCGCGGCGGATACTGGTTTCCGCTCTTGTTGCCGTGACGCGAAGCGTTTGCGACAACAAGAGCGGTTGCGCTTTTAATGCGGACAAGAGAATGAACAGCTATTTTGACAACAGACAAACTTGGTCAAGTTCGTCTCGGAAATCAAGAAGTGAGGTAGGCGTCCGATCGCACTTCTGTACACACTCATCAAAAGCTTTCGAGCACCTTTCTTGACAAAGAGTAATTTGAGGTTCAAGGCCACGACACCGACCTTTACACGCTGTCGCTTGAGTTGCACATTGTTTTTTGCATAGTGCGCTGGGGGCAGGACCTGGGAGAGTTTCCGTATCCTTCTCCTTTTCCGCATGGGCTACATCAATAACCGATGGAAGCAATCCCATGGAGCTGAAGTAAAGACCCACCACTACAAAGATCGCACCAAGCAATGCTTTTGTTCGCATGAACGTATCTCCAAAGGAAGGATGGGATATCGGAAAATTTTAGGTATCCAATTTAGGTTCTGTTGACTTTTCAAAGTCTCTTATTGCACACACAAAGGGTCATTCATCAAAATGGTGCGTTAATCGTCATGTCGAACGCCAGGCTGTCCGACGAGCAGTGGGATAAGGTTTTAAATTTCCTTCGACAACAAGAGGGTATCTATATTGGCCAAGAGCAGGAGTGCCGTCGGTTCGTCGAGGCGGTGCTCTGGATGCTCCGTGGCGGCGCGCAATGGCGGTTGCTGCCGGTGGATCAGGGGCGGTGGAACTCCGTTTACCGTCGCTT
>WBZT01003094.1_pt1 | contig 11127 bp, 5 predicted proteins | sample 5204241 | NCBI WGS metagenome assembly WBZT01 (sample SAMN12344358, study PRJNA552823) | activated sludge metagenome | biome: Activated sludge suspended growth; feature: Nitrification reactor; material: Wastewater; isolation source: activated sludge from nitrification reactor of wastewater treatment...
TCGGCGGGAAGACCATGAGCTGGCTCGAATTCGTCGAGCACAATCGCCACATCGATCGGAGCCGGGCGCTGATCGCGAGACCGAACGATCGGGATTGGACGCGCGTGTACAGCCGAATCCGCGGTCCGATCTGGGTCCCCCGCGACAGCGGCTACCCAGTCGGACTCCCGGTCTTTCCCGATCACGTCCACCAGTTGAACTGGGGTCTGGCCGGGATGGCCATGTTGAACGGAGCCGACGCCAAGATCAGGCGATTCAAGTTCAGCGCGCAAAACGAGGGGCTGTTTCCACCACCGGCCTGAACGGACAGGCGTCAACGCTCGCGAGCCACCAATTGGGCCATTATTACATAATACGTAACACGTTATTTATCAAAAAAAGCCGACCTCTAGAGTTCCGATAAAAGGCGTTATCGGAACTTATTTCGAGTGACGCTGCCCGGCCTGGCCTTCCGTCGGGAATGCTCGGGCGCCTTGCCTTCGTCGGGCGCGGGGCGTAATCTTTACCAACGCAAACCAATTCTTTACCTCTCGCCATGCTGAACATCAAGAATCGAGAAACCGAAGCGGCGGTCCGCGAGCTCGCTGGCCGGTTGGGCGCCAGCCTCACCGAGGCGGTCGCGGTCGCGGTCCGGCACGAGCTGCGGCGGCTGGAGGACGACCGGGCCGCCTATCTGCGGCGGATCGAAGAGGCGGCGGCGCAGGTGCGGTCGGTCTCCGCGCCGCCGGCCTGGCCGACCGACGCCGACCTGTACGACGAGGCGGGCCTGCCCCGGTGACCGTCCTGGTGGTCGACACGTCAGCGGTGGTGGCCCTCCTCAAAAGCGAGCCGGGCTGGGAGACGCTGGCGTCGCGCCTGCATGCGGCGGCGTCCCGCCTGCTATCGGTGGCCGGCTGGGTGGAGTTGAGCCTGGTGGTGGCGGGACGCCACGGCGACGCGGCCACCCTGGCGTTCCTGGATCGCTTTCTCCAAACCGCCGCCATCGAGCGGCGTCCGGTCGACGAGCCGCAGGCCCGGCTCGCCCGCGAGGCATTTCTCCGCTTCGGCAAAGGCCGCCATCCGGCCGGCCTGAACTTCGGCGACTGCTTCGCCTACGCCCTGGCCCGGACCCTGGACGCGCCCCTGCTGTTCGTGGGCGACGATTTCGCCCGGACGGACGTGCGGCCGGCGCTGGCGGTCCGGGAGTAGGGGGCCATCGGAGCGAACGGGTTGGCGGCGTTTCGCGATCGCCGCGCCGTCGTCGGGAACGCGCCGGCGTTCGGCGCGGTATCGGGCCATGCGCCCGATCGGTTTGGGCTTACACCCCCTTATTGCTGACCGCAATACCAGTAAGTCGGGTAATCGGGGTTCAGCGGTTCAATGATGAGGTTGGCCCCCCGCAATTTTCCGATCTGTCGCGTCACATCGTTATCGAAGGGAAAGTCAGGTCGCGTCCCGGACACTGTACTCCAGTAGCCGAAACCCTGATCCAATCGAATCAACAAACGTTCGTCGTCGTTCCAGGTCAATGCGAGTTCCCGAGCGTGGGGCAATGCGCGGGGAGTCTCCTCACTCCAAGCGAATGCCGGCCAGCTTTCCTGGAACCACTTCTCGACTACCTGCTGGCGGTCGTTGCCGTCCCGCCAATCATGGAACATCCGTCGAGGTTGTTCAGTGCCCGGACGACCCAACTTGGCGGTGTTCACCCGGACTTCGGTTGCAAGTGCCAAACCGCCGGAATAACGGGTCAGACCTTCGAGCAAACCATGAAGCAACAGAAGCGCGAGCGGTGAGCGCAGGTAGCGGTCGGTGTAGCACAAGGACTTCAGCGGTGCGGCGGTATTCAGACGCTCGGCCATGCGTGGCGCCAGGCGTTCCAGCAATGTCCAGGCACGTTCGCCAAAGGTCGCCGATGGGCCATCGAGTTCGCGGGTTATAGACAGGGTGATGAGGCCCGGCGTGGTTTGGCGCAAGTCGGCCGGGGCGAGTGGTCGCCAGGTATCGGGCAGGGATGGCAACGATTGTGCTTCGGCCACGCGCACGAAGGGACCACCGTGTTCCCCGCCGCCCCAGATCGGGCCGGGCAGCAATGCGGTGGACTCCCGCACCGCCCAGCGCACGCGCTGATCCAGGCTGCCGAGTTCAAGAATCAGCGGCAAATTTGCGGTTGCCGCCGGACTCGGAGCAGGGACGCGGTACAGTTCCGCGCCAGTGTAGGCGGTCAGTGCGGCCAGCTCGCTGCGCTGGCTGGCGTTCAGGGCATCCAGATCCGCCGCCGACGCGATCAGGCGCACGTTGGCTCCGGCCTGTCGCCATCGCCCCAGATCGTCGCGCAATCGCCAGTCCAGCGGTTCCCAGTCCAGCGCCGCGCCACCCATATAAACCCGCAGTTCGGTAACTTCCAGCCGTTGTCCTTCGCGGTTCAGCGCCAGGGTGAGCGGTTCCATTTCCAGTTGGCTACTGGTTCCGAAAGCTCGCAGATTATCGGGCAGATCCAGTGCGGCCAGGAAATCCGTCGCCAGCAAAGCGATGGCATCATGACGGTTAAGATGATCCCGGTGGTGTTGCGTGTCATGCGTCAGCAGGCAACTTTGACAAGCGGCATCGCAGTCGCGCGGGCATTCCAGCAACGCGCGGGTTTGGCGCAGCAGTTCGGGCAGGCGAGGGGCGGTTTGGCTGACATAGCCCGCACCGCCGGTGGCCGTGTCGTAAAGATACAGGGAGTATGCCGCTTCCTGGTTCTCCACGGCGCGGCTGGGCGCCGCCACTACGCCTACCTCGGCTTCCTCAATCCCCAGCGCCATACACAAGGCGCGGCGCAATGCCACCGCCAGCGTGTAAGCGGTTGTCTGGTCAATCGGCTTGCCGGCGAGGTCACGGGGTTGCAATTCAAATATTTCGGTATGAGTGGCAATACCCAACCGCACTTCGCGCTGAATTGCCCAACCTACCTCATGATTGCCAGGGCAGAGTTGTTCCCGATCATTGAGGCGTCCGCCGCGCAGGCGTTTGTGATCCTTCAGCGCCGGCGGCAAGAAGCCCTGTTCGTTTTCCGAATCGGCCCGCCCACAACGCAAACACAGCGCGTAGCCCTTGCCATGCAAACCATCGCTGTAGTGGAACAGCGAACCCTGTGTGGTCGTTCGATAGTAGCCCAGGGCTGAATTGGGCAAGGGCATCCAGTCCGCGCCTTCCAGCGAAATCAGCGGATCGCGGACCGGGATGTATTGCGGCAGGGTAATGTCGTTATGTGGCTCCTGGCGGATGTCCACGGCGAAACCGGCCGGCTGGATGTAGCGATAGCGGGCGAGCCTGCCAACCGCTCCGCAATGCGGACAGCGCTCCGGCATGGTAAGCCGTGTTCCGTTGTGGCCGCATTTTCGGCAGCGCCAGGCCCAGCGCAGATTCTGAATTTCCGGTTCGGCCTCAGCTTCAGCCGGCATTTGCCAGTTCAGGGTCACGCCGCCGCTGCGATAAACCCGCCCATCCAGCACGGTATCGGTGCCCGGCGCGTAGTCGCGGATGGCGATGGTGAGGTGGCGACTGGGGTAGCCCGCCCGGCGCGAGCGGTTGTCCTCGCGTTCGTGGCCGCTGGTTTTCTTCTGGTTGAGGTCTTCCAGCGTCGTCGTAACGAATGGCACGACATCGGTAGGAAAGCCGTAGCCGGGCAGGAATCCCAGATTGGCCAATTCGCCCAGAAGATATTCGCCGCGCAGGCGCTGCAACTGAATAGCAATGGCCTGTTCGGGCTTGCTGTTGCCCTCGCGGGTCGCAACGACCTTCTGCTGATCCAGCAGCGCGTCCAGTTCGCGCCGCCAGCGTTCGGCAACCCGGCGCATGGCTTGGGCGGTACGGGCCAGCAGGTACCCGGCAGACCGGCCCGCCAGCACGGTGTGATGGGTCAGGGCGGCCAGCCCTTCGGCCATTTGGTCAGCGGATGGGGTTTCCTCGCACCAGTCAGCGAAACGTTCCCAAGGCGCCGAAGTGGTTGCATCGGTGGATTCAAAAAACCAACCGGTGTGCAGGCGGCGAATATCGGGCGCGTGGTCGCGCAGAAAAGCAGCCAGCGCGAGGGCGTTCATGTGGCGTTGCACGATGGGTTCGCTTTGCAGAGCGACCCGTGGCAAGCCCAGCCGGCTGACGAATGGCCAGAGCGGATTTTGAAACACTGCTTCGCCCTGGGGCGTGGCCTTGCACAGGGTAAAGCTCAGGGCAGCGGTTTCACCCCGGCGTCCCGCCCGTCCAGCCCGTTGCAGGAAATTGGCTGGATGCGGTGGCACATTGTTCATGGCGACAGCGGTCAGGCCGCCGATATCCACGCCCATCTCCATCGTGGTGGAACAGCTCAGCAGATTGATTTGGCCAACCTTGAACGCGGTTTCGCGGCGGGTCAGATTCGCGCCGGCAATTTGCGCCGAGTGTTCCATGACTCGAATGTAGCGGCGATGCCGGGCCAGTCGGTCGCTGAGGTCGGGCCAGGCGCCCAGCGCCCGCAATGCGCAAACCTGCGGATCGGATTCCAGCCAGGTATCAGCTTCTTCAGGATCGCGACCCAGCCAGAACGGATGTGGAACGCGGGGCATCGCCACCCGCTGGCATCGCGCCAGCGTATCGGGTGCGGGCAGCGCCGGCAAATATGGCGTCGTCTCGCGAAACGCTACTGGCAGCAGTCGGCGGGTCATCGGACAGAACCAGGCTTCGCGCACTTCGGTCAGCACGGCCTGTTTTTGCAGTTCCAATTGAAAGCCGTTTTCGGTTTGGGAGAGTAAGGGGCGGATGCCATCCCAAAGGGCCACGAGCATTTCCTCCAATTGGCCGCGCTGTTCCGCGTCGTCAATATCCAGGCGGAACACATGACCGAGCAGGCGAATCAGCCGGTTGCGTTTGGCCCAGCGGGAATTGGCTGAAGGCCAGGAGCGTTGAATATCTTTGGTTTTGTTCCCGCTTGGTGGTAACAGGGCACTGGGACGACTGGAATACCCAAACCAGCGAACGACATCCGGCGCAACGGCGATGGGTGGGCTGCTGCTACGTAGAATGTTGTCCATAGTGACTTGCAGCAACGCCCGCCATTCTTCCGGTTTGACGCCGCACTGCTTCATTACCGATGGCGCATCCGCCTTTTCCAAAGTCGGATAGCGCAACTGCACCAAACCCAGACCCTCCAGCGAGAACTGCCGTTTGGGACGTAGGAAGAATTCCCGCAACAGGCACAACTTGACCAACAGCCGATCTGACAATAGACCAAAGGTCAATTCCTTGAGCGCTGGCAACAGCCAGCGATGAAAATCGTCCGAGCCAAACAGCTTGTTTTCAGCGTCTTCCCAGGTCAACCGACCCAAGGGCGGCGCTTCCAGTTTCGCCAACTCCTGACGTTTCTGTTCCAGCAGACCGTGCAGTACCGGACTAGTGCGGACCAATGGTTCCAGGGCCTTGATTTCCGATCGAATCTTTTTGACTTGTGCGGAGTTGGCAGGCTGGGCACTGGCAATCAGGGAGTGGTAAAGCAAACTCCGCACATAGTCGCGTTCGCTTTCCTGCTGCAATTTGGCGGCAAAGCGGGCGGTGCCCTGGCGGCTGTCGGTGAAAGTGATCAGCCGCCGCCCATCGAGCGGCCGGGGTTCTTGTCCTTCGGTCAACGACGGCATGGCTTCCAGCAGGGTCGGAATCGCCGTGCCCAACAGGAATGGCGCCCCAATCCGAATGGGCCGGAACAGTTGCTTCTTGTGTTCCTTTTCCCTGCATATCGGGCATTCCAGGCCGTCATCCTTGGCAGCCGGTATGCGCAAGTGGACAGCAATGCCTACTTTGCCTGACGGATCAAGACGACCATCAGGAGCCAATCCCCAGTTGCGTTGGGTAGCCTGATCGAACCGGGTTAAGAGGCGAGGTTGTCTTGCCGTTGGCTCGGTTGGCGTTTCGGTTTCATCCTCGCTCTCATCATCGTTGATCGGTTCCAGTTCCTGCTGAAACTCGTCCTCGTTCAAATCGTATTCACGCGGAACCAGCCAGTCGTGGCCGCTCTCGTGCTTTTCCGCGGCAGCCAGGTATTCCGCCCCGCATTCTCCACATTGCACCAGTTCAAAAACGGGATTTCCGCAATGCCGACAATGCTCCCGCCGCTCCAAAAACACCGCGCCGAACGGCCAGCCCGGCTGATCCAGCGCCGTGCCCGTCCGCCCGGAACAGGCGCTGTTGGCGCAGGCCCACAAGCCGCTGACGGTGCGCTGGAACAGGTGGCCGCGCAATGGCAGAAACGGTTCGTCCTGATCGTTCACCGCCTGGGTGCAGAGGTCCAGCCATTGCAGAGTCTCGCGCCGCGCCGGGGCATCGGCGCGGCCTTTCAGAATTTCGGCAAGCTGACTCAACAGACTGGGCTGCGTGACCAGTCGGGCGCGCACGGCGCGCATTCGCCCGTCGCTCGTCAGAGCCAGGAAACGCTCCTGCGGGGATCGCGCGTGCAATGTTTCCAGCGCAGGGCGAGGCCGGTTGCTGTCGAGCAACGATTCCGGCAGGGTGGGAATTTCACGCTGACCTTCGATGACCCGTACCCGATCCACTAACACGCCGGCCACATCGGCCAGAAATTCCGCCAAGTGCTGGCGGGATGCTGTGCTGGCGTCGCCGAGCGTGGCCGAGGTGGCGATAAAGCGCACATCGCCGGGGCGGCAGCCAAAGGTATGTAAAACCCGCCGCAACAACAGGGTCAATTCCGCCGCCTGGGAACCGACGTAGGTATGCGCCTCGTCGATCACAATCCAGCGCAACTGGCCCTGGGATTGCTCGATGATCGGCCGGTCTTCATTGCGCACCAGCAGATATTCCAGCATGGTCGCGTTGGTCACCAGCAACGGTGGCGGATTGGCGCGCAGGGTGCGGCGGTCTGCGACTTCGCATTGCCAGTCGCTTTTGGCCTGATCCGGCGTGTCGCCGTTGTAGAGGCAGAAGCGGATGCCGCCATCGAACGGCTCTGACCAGGCGACCAGCCGATCCTTCTGGCTTTTGATCAGTGCATTGAGCGGATAGAGAAACAACGCCCGCACCCCGGTCAGCGGCGCGTTCTGGCGCTGTTCGAGTTCCACCGCCAAATCGTTGAGAATCGGAATCAGGAAACATTCGGTTTTGCCGGAGCCGGTGCCACTGGTGACCAATACCGAACGTGGCGGCTGACCCTGAATCAGGGCTTGCCAGGCTTCCATCTGATGACGGTACGGCCGCCGCCGGGCGGGAAAACTGTAGTCCTCGTTTAACCCTGCTCTCTGCGGGTCGCGTAAGGCGTGCACCAGACTGGGATGCAGCAATTTCCCTTCCAGGCCGCCCAAGGTTCGCTCCGCCGGTTGCCAGCCGAAGCTGGCCTCGAAAACCGGATCGGCCAAGAATGCGCCCGGCGTTCCCGCCTCCCGATCAAACAGCGTGCGCAGATACTCGCGCAGGGCATCGTTGCGGAAACCGCACAAGCCCAAGACCGCGCGGGTGGCGCGGCGGCCCAGTTGTTCGACCAGCGTGTTGTAAAATTGCGTGCGCTCCATGATTCAGGCTTCCAGCGGTCGTTGCGCCAACCCCAGCGTCAAGGCGATGGCATGGACATTATCAAACCACTCCCGGTCAAAAGCGCGCAGCAGGCGCAACTCGTAGATCAATCGCTCGTTGGGAGTGATACCGTTCAGGCTCAGATGCGCGGCTATGAAGGGTGCGCACCGCACTGGCTGGTAAAAGGGATCAAGATGAGCATAGCGGTATTCTGGGGCGATGTCCTGTCGCCGGGTCATCATTTCAAAGCTTTCGGGCCATTTTTCGCCGGATACATGCCGTCCCTGAAGTTCCTGCTCCATCAATGCAATCTGCTGTTCCAAGCATGACGGATAGCAGCGCGCCATACTCAGTTCGCTGTTTTTCAGCAGCTGTTCGGGAAATAACAACTCCTGAAGCCAGTCGCATAGCGGTCGCCAATAAGAACGACGGGCGCTGGCGCGTTCGCGGAAACTCTGGAACAGTTCAAAAACAAACTTGCTGTCTGTACCCACCTCGGCCAGCGTAACCTGCAGCCCTCCAAAATAGGCGGTCGCCGCCTCCCGCCAGTCGTTGATCGCCAGCAAAACCCATAAGAACGGCATTTGCCGAGAGAGCGACCAAACTGACTCGAAGGTTTCATCATCGGCCTTGAATAAGGCGAGCGCCAACGTGTGTGGATACGCCGGTAACCAGCGCAACACATCCAGCGAGCTGGGCGGAAATTCACGCGCTAGTCGCACATAGTCAAACAATAACAGCCAATCGGGATGATCGGGATTTTGTCCCAATTCCGCGAGCAGAGCGTTTAATCGCTGTTCCCGTTGATCACGGTCGGATTCCCGAATGGCACCAGCCAGTGAGAGATCAGCGCTGTCGGCAGTCGGATCGTCTGTGGCGACAACCCATAGTAAGGGCCGAAACCGTATCCAGTCGCCATCGCGCCCCACAATCCACCATGGTCCAGGTTCCAGATCGGCGGGAATGTCCCAACAAGCGGTTTGGCTGGGGCTGGCATGTAAAGCCACTGGCAGCTCCGCTGGTGCCCACAGCCGGATTATTTCCAGGCGGACGCGCGTTTCCCAGGCTGGGCCGAGGCGGGCCAGAACGGGTTTGGGAATACGCACCTGTCCCACTGCCTTGTCGGGTTCAAACAGGGCATCGAAGCGAGTGAGCCGAATCAGAGCCAGGCGCTGGTTCTGCGTGGTCTCGATCTCCAGCCGCACCTGAGCTTCCAGATCATGGCTACTGGCCAGCAGCGAGGCAATCCGGTCCTGCCAGGGAAGCAGAGCCATTTCCAGCCGGCCCTGGTCGAGTGGCGGCAGGAGATCATGGAAATGTTGGTGAAAGCGTGGCCCAGGCCCGTTTTCATGCGCGATCAGTTTGCCCTCCAGCCAGAAGCGCTGACCGCCCATCGGGTCCTGCACCACGAGATGTAGTCCACCCAGCCGATCCAGAGGAATCCAGTCATCATTGGGCAGTGGTCGCCCGGCCTGCTGGAAAAATGCGCCGCGTTGGGGATAGGGCAAATCCAGCGTGATCGGTTCCAAACCCGACCAATGCAACAGCAGGCTGAGCGGCGACGGTAGAGCGCCCGGTGTGGACGGACAGACCAGCCGCCCCTGCTCGGTTGAGGCGTCCATGGAAACGCCAGTCGGGCTATCTGGACCAATTTGCACCCGCGCTCCGGCCAGCCCACTCAAGCGCACGATGCCAGCCTGATTTTCGGTGCCGATCTCGGTTTCGATGCAAAAATCGCGGGGCGCCACATCAATCTGCCGCCGGCAGCGTTCCGCGCCACTGGCGTCAATCAGCCGCACCCAAATCCGACCCCGCGCCGCCTCGTGGATTTCCCGCCAGGGAGAACTGTCGCCGACCGGCCGCCACTGAATGCGCCCCACCGACGGCTGTCGCCGACCTTCCCGATCCAGCGCCTGAATGCGCGGAAGGCCGCGATACAGCGGACGTTGTTGAAGCGATTGCGGGACCAGATCACCGCTGACAAAGAAACTTTCCTCGGATTCGGATTCTGCGTGACAGATAATCCGATAGCGATCCTGCTGCGCCGTGAGGAAAATCACTTCACCGCTGATCTGATACACCGTGCGGCCAAGTTCGGCGACGATTCCCACGCATTCGCAAGCGCCATTCACCACCTGTGGGGCAAGTTCTGGCGCCACCGCTACCCAGGCCGATTCCGCGCGGGTCCAGGCCGAGCCTTCGGTCAACCATTCTCGCTCTCCCGTTGCGCCCCGTCCGACAAATACCCACGGGGAAGCGCCCCATGGTTCACTGCCGCGCACCGACAACGGATGGTCCTGTTGACCGTCGTGCAGACTCAGCCGGTGCAGTTGCTCGACCGCCGCGCCGGCGAGCACTAATCCGCCGCGCCGCAGCCATTCCCGGCGATAGCGCGCGGACGGCCCCGTGCCCTCGGCCAGCGTCAGCCACGCAGCGGCTTCCATCCCGGCGGGCGTATGCAACAAAAGTCGCCAACGCGGACGATACGCACCGGATGCGCCGATCCACTCTACGATCTGCTGAGCAGCCGGTCGTTCAGGCAATTCCAGACGCTTCTCCACGATCCAGCCGCCGTTACCGGCTTCGCGCAACCGTCCTCGCCAGCGCGGTTGCGCCGCCGCTTCACGGGCCAGTTCCCCGGAACGGCGCACCAATCCGGTCAACAGGGTTTCCGCTACCTGGTCATCCAACTGTAACGGCAATTCCCGCCGCCAGTTCGATCCTTGCTGATCGAGCATCGCAATCGGATCGGCCGCTTCGCTAACACGCGCTTGCAATTCACCGATTGTAACGATCAGTTTGGCGGCCAAGTAGAACACTGGCTCTTGGCGTAGACTGCGGGGCAAGCGGTGGGCCTGTTGCCGGGCGATGATTTCGGCACGCTGCTCGCCGCCCTGACCGGACCGGTAATATCCTTCCAGGACGGTACGGAAAAACTGCGTAAGGTGAGCGTTCTCCCGTTGCAACAACCGCAGAGGTAATCCGCCCTCACAGGCAATCGTCATCAAAAAAAGGCGACTGCCGCTGGCGCCGCGCAGGAGGGGGCGTCCCCACCAGTTCAAGCCCTTCTCCACCCACTCGGTAATTTGCTGATGGGGAGGGGTGTCCATGCCGAGTGGCTTGAATATGGTCTCCCAAGCCCAAGGGCCTTCGGTATGTTCTCGGCGGAAGGTTTCAGCGGCATACAGACAGAAGATCGGCGCGAGGAATGCGGTTTTTAGTCTATCTTGCTGATTCAGCAAAACGATCTGCTGATGGATATCACTATACATTTTGTTACTCATCTTATACGCGTACAACGGACGACTATCTGGCTTAGTCTGGCGTGTATGCGTAAAGAGAAATTCTGTCAGCCAGCTCATGGGTGTTCGGGTATTGTCTATTAGATGTGTCATAATCACAGAAATTTTGCATTTTATTGTGACAAATGGTGTATTAAAAATACACACTATTGCAAAGTCGCCTTGGCGCGTTCCAAACGATGCAACTGGAAACCGTGATTTTCTGGCGCCAGTTGAAAATCAAGTGCTGCTTGCTTGACCGTGCCCCAAGTCGGGCCAGGCTATCGATGAAGGTGCTAGCTGATGATGAAATTCATGCAAGCTGCCGCGATAGTAT
>WBZT01003097.1_pt1 | contig 11122 bp, 9 predicted proteins | sample 5204241 | NCBI WGS metagenome assembly WBZT01 (sample SAMN12344358, study PRJNA552823) | activated sludge metagenome | biome: Activated sludge suspended growth; feature: Nitrification reactor; material: Wastewater; isolation source: activated sludge from nitrification reactor of wastewater treatment...
GGGCACGGCGACAACGTTCGTCAAGAACATCGACTACGACGCCAAGGGGCAGCGCACCCGAATCGAGTATTCGGAAGTGTCGGGAAACGCGCCATTCAAGACGGAGTACTTCTACGACCCGCTGACGTTTCGGCTGAAGCGCCTTCTCTCGACACGGAACGCCGACAGCGCCGTGCTGCAGGACCTAGAGTATTCCTTCGATCCGGTCGCGAATATCGTCCGCATCACGGACGGGGCGCAGCAAAGCCTGTTCTACGATGACGCGTTCGTCGCGCCGGCGAACGAGTACACCTATGACGCGGTCTACCGGCTCATCGCCGCGACAGGCCGCGAGCACGCCAGCATTGGGGACGTCCAGGTCGACGACAACGATCAACCGATCCGGAACCTGCCCCTCGCGACCAGCCCAACGGCGGTCCGGAACTACCAAGAGACCTACCAATACGACGCCGTCGGCAACATCCTCGAGATGTTCCACGATGCCGGGAGCGGCGCGGCTACCTGGACGCGGACCTACACCTACGTGAGCGGCAAGAACCAGCTCGCGAGCCACAACGCGCCAGGCCCCAGCACCGTGACGTTTACGCACGATGCCCACGGCAACATGATCGCGATGCCCCACCTCGCGGCCATCGACTACACCCCCTTCGACCAAATGATGCACGCCGACCTCGGCGGCGGCGGTGACTCCTATTACGCCTACGACAGCGGCGGCACGCGCATCCGGAAGGTCATCGACACCGGCATCAACCTCATCAAGGAGAGGATTTATCTGGGGTCGTTCGAGATCTACCGAGAGATCGTGTCCAGTACGGTCGACAAGGAACGTCAGACGCTGCACGTGCTCGATGGGGTGAAGCGGATCGCCATGGTCGAGACCCTCACTATCAATGATGGGGACCTGGTGTCGACGCCGGATCCCAAGCAGCGCTATCAGCTCGGGAACCACCTGGGCAGCGCGCTCCTGGAGCTCGATGAGACCGGGTTGATCGTGTCGTACGAGGAGTATCACCCGTACGGGTCGAGCTCCTATCGGAGCGCTCGGAGCGGGGTGGAGGTCTCGGCGCGGCGGTACCGGTACGTCGGGATGGAACGGGACGACGAGACTGGGCTCTACCTGATGGGGGCCCGGTACTACGCGTGTTGGCTCGGGAGGTGGGCCAGCGCGGACCCGATGGGGATTGGGGCGGATGGGCCGGGGCTCTACAACTACACGCGGGGGTCGCCGGTTACGTTGAGCGATCCGAGTGGGCGTGAGACCCCTCGACCGGCGTCCGGGGCGAATCCGATCGGCGCTCCGCCGCCACAGGATGAAGAGACCGGAGGTTCAGGAATCGCTGCCGCAGCGGAACGCGCCTTTCAGAAGCTGGCCCGTGCACCGATAGAGACTTCTCCTCCCAGCGCTGAGGCCACGGCGTCGTCTTCCGACCGGCAGGCGCCGCTTGAACGCATGAAGGGGTGGATGAAGTCTCATCTCGTCTCTGCCGACTACGAGGAGAACTTCCAGAAGTCGACGCGCCCTGAGTACCAGCGGATTGGACCGCCGCCTCAAGTTGATCTCACGAACCAGGTCGTCGAAGAGACGCCGGGCATCGCGTTTACCCTCTGGTCCATGTTCGTTCTGCACCTGCCCGAGGGCGCACCGGCGATGCCGACGCCGGAGCCGGTTCCCGGGGCAGCGGGGGAGGGATTCTTCGACCTCCTCTCGAAGCGGGCCTTTCCAGACGCGGCTGAGTTGGGTGCGCCGGAGACGAACACCGGGGCGGCCGTTCCTGAGGCGCGACCGTCTCCAGTGACCGAGGGGCAATCGCTGTCAAAAGGGGGCGGCGCCGCAAAGCCACCCCTGAAGGAACTCGATGTTGCTCGGTACGGTGAAGTCAACTCGGCTGGCCGAGTCGGGGACGATCTCGCGGGTCACGAGGTGCTTCAGAACGCATGGTTGAAGCAGCACGGCCTGGCGCTGAAGCGGGGTGCTGGCGCGGCATCTCGTGACAATCCGGCACTACTTGTTGGGAAGGATCTTCACGCCGCAATCGGGAAGGCCCAGAAGGGTCTCGGTCTTCACGATGCGTCAAAGCTAAGAGCCATGACAGCTGCCGAGAATATTGAACTCAACGCGAAGGCGCTTCTGGATGCCGGTGTCCCGGAAGATACCGTGAACGCAATCAGGCTACAGGCCGTGCAACACGCGAGGAACCTTGGAGTCTACTAGTACCGTGATGCTGTTTAGGATTGGCGACGGTCCGTCAGATGCCGGGCCGAGGCTTGGTGGTCGTTCGCCAGCAGGTGTCAGTCCGGAGGACGCCACGCTCAAGTACTTCTTGACCATACCCCTGGGGCGCGGTGAGGACGAACTCTCTGTGTTCGTGGATCCAGGCTACGCGTTGGAGCATCCAGGACAGATCGTTTCGACGGTTGGAGTTGAGGTAGTCGTCCACACCAGGAGTCAAAGGGCCAACGAAGCGAGAAGCTTCGACTCGACCCTGTCTCCGCACCCGCTCGTGCCAATCGAGGAGGTGCCTGATGAGCAGGAGGAGAATGGCGAAATACTGCCAAGTTCTGCCAACAAGTTCGGCGGCCGACCCTACTTGGTGAGGAGGGGCGGCGAACTCGAAGCGAAGGTGAGTTCTCTTGAGTCGGCGGGCTTCTCACAGTGCCTACAGATCGACTTTCCGGGTTCAGAAGACGCCTTGGTCACTGGAGACTGGCCGGTCGGGACCGGAATCTTCCACTTGCTTCTGCGCACACAGCATGGACAAGTCGCGTGGCGATGTTTTTGGGAACAGTAGGGTAGACGACGCCACTGTGGGGCACGACGGCGAGCCGCGCCCTCCAGGTTGGACGGCGCGGCCCAACCCCGCGTTGCGCCTGGACGGCGCAGACTCTCCCTCGCTGCTTACGCAGCTCGGTCGGATCTGCGGCGAGCTCGGGGCTTCGAGCAGAGCCCGGCGGACCGGACTGCCGCGCAGGGAGAGGGCTGGGGACAGTGCCGCGTCAGGGGAGAAGTGGACAGCCGCGCGTGGCCGGGTGCGCGAGAGGCAGAGCCTGTTGCAGGCGCGCCTGCCCACTTCACCCCAGACGCTTGGACAATCGCGGAGCGGTCGACTTGCGCGGCCGTGCTGAGGTGGTGTCCAGGTCGCGCTCGGCGACGACGCTCCGCGATTGCCCACACTGCCCCCAGCCCCGACGACGACGATTTGTGAAGTAGAGAAGAAGACCGAGAGTGGGACGAGGAGCTCAATCGTCGCCGTCATCGAGATCTGCAAGGTGGTCGAGCTCGTCTCGGAGGGAGCCCGAGACGATGGCGACGATGGTGCAGAATCGAGGCCAAGGTTGCGTGAGGGACCAAGCCCGGAACGCACCGGGGGGAAGCGATTGAGCGCGGCGTTGCAGTTCTTGTGTGAGCTTGCGGGAGAGGGGCTCTGGATTGGGGTCGCGCAGAGCGTGCTCGACAGCGTCGGGGCCCCAAAGAGCGTCGGCGGTCTCGCGGGTCACGGCGCCCGTCTCCGAAGGATGCGTTGGATGGTGGTTGGGTGCCAGCGGCCACCGCGCTTGGTGGGGCGGCCTTCGGCTTCGAGCGTCTGGATGATCTCGGGAATGGTACGGCCGTCGGCGCGGAGGGCGGTGATGCGATCTGCGGTGTCGGCTTCGTCGCGAAGGTCCTCGCGAAGGCGCCGGCCGAAGTCGTCGAGGGTTTCGGAGCGGCGCCATCCGAAGGCCTCGCCGCCGAGGGTGACGCCGCTCGAGCGCAGCTGAGCGAGAGCATCGCGGGTGCGCTCGGCGGTGGCTTCGCGCTCCCATTGGGAGACGGCGGCGAGGACGTGCAGGACGAGGCGGCCTGAGGCGGTGCGCGTGTCGATAGAGTCGTTGACGGAGAGCAGGGAAAAGCGGCTCTCGAAGTATCGGCCGACGAGATCTCCGAGGTCACGCACGGAGCGAGTGAGGCGGTCGAGCTTGGTGATGAGGAGACCATCTGCGGCGTGGGAGTCGAGGAGCTCGAGGGCGGCGAGCAGGCCTGGACGAGCGAGGGACTTGGCGGAGAGGCCGGCGTCCTCGAAGACGGCGACGAGGTCGAGGTCGAGCGCGATGGCATAGGCAGCGAGCTTGGTGCGCTGGGCATCGAGGCTGATCCCTTCGGCGGCTTGCTGCTCGGTGGAGACGCGGACGTAACCGACGACGCGAGTGCGAGGTGGGAAGGTCGCGGGATGGGTCATGACGTTGGGGGGTCGACACAGAGACGGTCGTTCCTGTGTCGGGTTGAAGGACGAAGGCGGCAGCGCGGCTCTCGAGGTCGAATTGAAGAATGGTCGTCGCCGGGGTTGGGGGCAATGTGGAGAGCTCGCGAGGAAGGGGCGTTGCGATTTCGAGCGAGGCCTCGAGCGAGCTCTCCAAGCAGCTTGGGGAGAAGTGGGCAGGTGCGAAAGCGCAGAGCGGCCGACGATGGGGGGAGCGAGCAGCGCGCCTGTCCACTTCTCCCCGAGCTGCGCCATTGTCCCCAACCCTCTCGACGCGGGGCGCGTCAGCTGGCTTTGCGGTGGTACTCATTGACGAAGGCGAAGACGACCTCGACGATCTTCTGCTGCTGTCGGCGTGGGAGTTTTCGAACGGCTTCGAAGGCGCGCTGGACCTGGCCGAGAGGACCTGGGGAGGAGGAGAGCGGGGGCGCGACCGGAGTCGAGGCGGACTCGCCGAGGATGTCCTCGATACGAACGCCGAGGGCCTTGGCCATCTTGGGGAGGATGTCGGAGCGAGGAGGTTTGTCGGTGTACTCCCAGAAGGAGATGTTGGCCTGGATCTCGCCAATGAGGTGAGCGAGTTCGGCCTGGGTAAGGCCGGCGGCTTTACGGAGGGCGAATAGGCGGGCACCTTGCGCAGGCCTGGGTCCTCGAGGTCTTTTCGGCTTTCTGGGCACGAAGCGAGTGTAGGGCGGACTTTCCATGGGGATGGTTGGAGGGGAGCATTCGGCTTGCTTGCGTACAAGTTTACTTGTACAACGCTGGCGTGTCGAGGAGATTGCGAGCCGCGCGACTTTCCGCTTGACGGCCATTTTCAAGGAGAGCGGCGATGGGGCGGCTACCGCAGGACGAGATCGAGCGGGAAAAGGGGCGATTTCGGCGGGAGCGCTGGTGAGCGCGAGCGCGACGAGAGCAGCTGCATAGAGCGGTTCGCCCACGGACGAGTCGAGACTTCAGAGGAGTTTGCGTATGGCTCGGTTTGCGGAAGAGGAGATCCAGCGGCTGAAGAGGGAGATCTCGGTCGCGGAGCTGGCGCGAGCCCGGGGGGTGGTGCTGACGAAGAGCGGGGAGGACTTCATTGGACTGTGCCCGTTCCACGACGACCGAGAGCCGTCGATGATCATCACGCCGAGCAACAACCTGTGGCACTGCCTGGGGGCGTGCCAGGCAGGCGGGAGCGTGATCGACTTCGTGATGCGTGCGCATGGGGTGAGCTTCCGACACGCGGTGGAGCTATTGCAGCGGGGTCGAGGGGGGACATCGACAGCGGCGAGCGGGGAGGAGCCGATGGTGCTCGACCTTTTGGCGCCGGCGGGGGTGACGGCGACGGAGCTGCTGGAAGCGGTGACGCAGCACTACCACTGCGCGCTGCTGAAGGACGCGGGTGCGCGAGCGTATCTTGGGTGGAGAGGGCTCGATCGGGCGGACGTGATTGAGCACTTTCGGCTGGGGTTCGTGGATCGGACGCTGGGCTATCGGGTGCCGCATATCCAGCGGAAGCTGGGCAAGGAGCTTCGAACGAAGCTGACGGAGGTGGGGGTGTTGCGTGACTCGGGCCACGAGCATCTACGAGGGTGCGTGGTCGTGCCATTGATGGACGCGGAGGGCCGCGTGGTGCAGCTCTACGGGCGCAAGGTGGACGACACGAAGGAGCCACGGCACCTGTACCTGAAGGGACCGCACCGCGGCGTGTTCAACCGCGCAGGGCTGGAGGGGGCGGAGGAAGTGATCGTGTGCGAAGCGGTGCTCGACGCGATGACGTTCTGGGCGCACGGGTTCACGCAGGTGACGAGCGGCTACGGGATCGAGGGTGTGACGGAGGAGATCTTGGAGGCGATCGTGTCGAGCGGAGCGAAGGTGGTGAAGATCGCGTTCGACCGAGACGAGGCAGGAGATCGAGGAGCGATGAAGCTGGCGGAGCGACTGGGGAGGCGAGGGCTGGAGGTGTATCGGGTGGTGTTCCCGCGGGGGATGGACGCGAACGAGTATGCGCGGAAGGTGGAGCCCGCGCCGAGGAGCCTGGGGCTGGTGCTGAGGCAGGCGGAGTGGATGCGCGGGAGCCGGGTAGTGTCGAACGCGAGCACGAGCGCAGCGAGCGACGTGGATGTGCGGGAGGTCCCGCAAGCTGTGGAGCCGGCTGCATTCGAAGCGGATGCGGGGATGACCGACGCTGAGCTTCTTTCCTTAGCCGCCTCAGTTGCGTCGCTGCCAGAGCAGACGCCGGCGCGAGCGAGAGAGGGGGCGGGACCGAGCTCTCTGGAGACTGGAGGTCTCGCCGAGTTGGGCGCGGCGCCAATGGAGAGCGCGTCGCCGCCAGCGTCGGCCGCGCCGCAGCTCTTGGAGCTTGAGCGCAATGGCGAGGATCTCTTCGCGAACGTGGGGAATCGGCGGTGGCGTATGCGGTGGATGGGGAAGGCGTCCGGGTCGGAGCTGCGCGTGAACCTGCTGGTGTCGGACGAGCGCGAGGGCGGGCGATTCTTCGTGGACACGGTGGACCTCTACTCGGCGCGACAGCGAACGCAGTTCACGAAGTCCGCGGCCGAGGAGCTTGGTGGGGACGAGCAAGAGCTGCGGCGCGAGACGGGAGCGCTCGTGCTCGCGCTGGAGCAGGAGCGGACCAAGCGTGGGGAGCCAGTGAAGCCGAGGCAGAGCGAGCTGAGCGAGGAAGAACGCGAGGAAGCGATGAAGCTGCTGCGAGATCCGGAGCTGGCGACGCGGATCGTGGAGGACCTTGGGCGAGCAGGGATTGTGGGGGAGGAGACGAACAAGCTGGTGACGTACTTGGCGGCGACGAGCCGGAAGCTGGAGGAACCGCTAGCGGTGGTGATCCAGAGCTCGAGCGCGGCGGGCAAGTCGAGCCTGATGGAGGCGGTGCTCGCGCTGATGCCGGAGGAGGAGCGAGTGCAGTACTCGGCGATGACGGGACAGAGTCTGTTCTACATGAGCGGGCAGGATCTGAAGCACAAGATCCTGGCGATCGTGGAGGAGGAGGGTGCGGAGCGGGCGGCGTACGCGCTGAAGCTCTTGCAGAGCGAGGGGGAGCTGACGATCGCCTCGACGGGGAAGGACCCGACGACAGGGCGCCACGTGACGCAGACATACCGGGTGGAGGGGCCAGTGATGATCGTGCTGACGACGACGGCGAGCGAGGTGGACGAGGAGCTGTTGAACCGATGCTTGGTGCTGACGGTGGACGAGGGGCAGAAGCAGACGCGTGCGATCCACGAGAGACAGCGAGCGACGCAGACGATCGAGGGGCAGATCGAGCGTGTGGAGCGCTCGCGGATCCGGCGGGTCCACAAGAATGCGCAGCGGCTGTTGAAGCCAGTGTTGGTTGCGAACCCCTACGCGCCGAGCCTGGACTTCGCGAGCCACGTGACGAGGACGCGGCGCGATCACATGAAGTACCTGACATTGATTCGAGCAGTCACGCTGCTGTTTCAGCATCAACGGCCGCTGAAGACGACGCATCATCGAGGCGAGCGGATTGAGTACATCGAGTCGACGAAGGAGGATGTCGAGCTGGGGACGCGGCTCGCGCGCGCGGTGCTGGGACGGAGCCTCGACGAGCTGCCGCCGCAGACGCGGAGGCTGCTGGAGGAGATCGGACTCATGGTGACGGCGTGGGCTGGGCGAGAGCGAATGGACAAGCATGCGGTGCGGTTCAGGCAGCGGGACGTGCGGGAGTGGACGCACTGGGGCCAGACGCAGGTGAAGGTGCACATGAAGCGGCTGGAGGAGCACGAATACGTGCTTGTGCATCGAGGCCGCGGGCCGGCGACATCGTACGAGCTGGCGTACTTCGAGCTGCCGGGCGTGAGCCTTGGCGGTCGGGGCATCACGGGTGTGTACGAGGGAGATCGGTCGGGGTCAGACGGGGCACGGTCGGGTGTCGGTCGGGCCTCGGTCGCAGCTTGGTCGGGCCTCGGTCGGGGTGGTGGGAACGAGGCAATCCGCAGTGAAAAGGCGATGAATGGCGTGCCTCGGTCGGAGGTTGTCGAAAACGCGTTTGTGGAGGGGACATGAGCGCGGGGCGGTACTCGTACGTTGGGAGGTCTCACTGATGGGGGAGCTGAAGGGCTTCATCGGCAACCCGCGAGATCCGGAGGCGCTCTACCATTGGGTGCCTCGCTTTCTCGAATGGCTGCGCGTGCGAAACTACTCCGAGCGCACGGTGATCGGCACGCTGAGCGCCCTGCGGATGTTCGTGGAGTGGGCGGTGAATCGCGAGCTCGAGCACGCGAACCAGATTACCAAGCCCGTCCTGGACGCGTATCAGCGCTGGCTCTTCCACTTTCGCACGGGAGGGGGCAAGCCGTTGGCATTCTCGTCGCAGCGGCAGCGGCTGCAGAAGGTGAAGAATTTCTTTCGGTGGCTCACGAGGGAGAACGTGATCGGGTCCAATCCGGCGAGCGAGCTCGAGATGCCGCGCATCGAGCGGCGCATCCCGCGGGCGATCCTGAGCGAGCGGGAGGTGGAGAAGGTGCTCGCACGGGCGGACATCACCGACGTGATTGGGCTTCGAGACCGCGCAATCATGGAGGTGCTGTACTCGACGGGGATTCGTCGCCTCGAGCTCGCTGGGCTGGATGTGGTCGACGTGGAGCCCACGCGCGGCGTGCTCACGGTGCGGCAGGGCAAGGGCAGGAAGGACCGGGTCGTGCCGATCGGCGAGCGGGCCCTGGGGTGGGTCGCGCGGTACTTGGATGAGGCGCGGCCCGAGCTCGTGGCCCCCCCAGGGGTGCCGGCGCTCTTCTTGAGCGAGCGCGGGGAGCGGCTGACGCCGGCCTATCTGACAGCGCACATTCGGCTCTACGTGCATGGCGCGAACCTGGGCAAGAGCGGGGCGTGCCATATCTTCCGGCACTCCATGGCCACGCTGATGCTCGAGGGCGGGGCGGATGTGCGGCTCATCCAAGAGATCTTGGGCCACGCCGAGATGAGCACGACGGCGATCTACACGCGCGTCTCGATCCGCCACCTCAAGCGAGTCCACGACGCCACGCATCCTGCGGCGCGAGATCACAGCGGGGTCGCCGTGGCTGAGGAATTGCCCGACGATGAGCAGGGGAGCGGGCCGGAGCTGGCGCGAGGGCTCCGGACTGAACGCGAGCTTTTTGTTTCCTTAGCCGCTGAGGCTGCCGACGAAGAGCCGGGGCTCGCGTCGTGAGCGGCGGCGCGTGCTACGCTGCGAGCATCATGCATGCTCTGCGAGCGCGTGTCCGCAATGGTCGTCTCGTCCTCGACGAGCCGACCACGCTGAGCGAAGGCTCGGAAGTCGAGCTCGTGCCGGTCGACGAAATGGACGACAAGGAGCGGGCGGAGCTCGACCAGTCGCTGCGTGCTGCGATCGCCGAGGCGGACGCCGGCGACGTGGTGGAAGCGGATGAGTTTTTCGCCGAGCTCCGAGCCTCGAGGTGAAGCGGGTCATCACGGCGACGGCGCGGCGAGACATCCGCGCCGCGGATGCGTGGTGGCGAGAGAACCGGCCCGAGGCCCCCGACGCGCTCGAGCACGAAGTGCAAGCAGCGCTGTCGCGGCTGGAGTCGCAGCCGCGGAGCGGCTCTGCGCACGCGACCTGGGCGGGTGAGGTCGTGTTCCGCGTCTTCCTCGAGAAGACTCAGAAGTTTCTGTACTACGTGGTCCGTGGTGACACGCTCGTGGTTCTCCGACTTCACGGAGCCAGGCGCGGCGAACAGCCTCACTTCACGAAGAAGACCTCGCTATCGTAGCGTCGCACCCCTCTGATAGCCTCGACCTCGATGGAGGCGGCGCTCAGCGACACGAGAACGGGCGCACGGCGCGTCGGCGCGGCGCGCCCCCCCTCCACACCCGCGAGCCCCGTGACGGCCCCTTCCCGGCCCGCCGCGGGGCTCTTCGGCGTCATCCCTGGCCGTCGTCATGGGCGGCGCCGTGGCGCGCCGCCGTCGGCGCGCGTCGCTCCATTCGCGCGCGGCCGCGATCCCCGCGGGGCCTCCTCTTCACGGCCATTGCGCGTCCTCGCACATCGCGCGCGCCTGCACGGATGCACCACGACTACGATCACGCGCGCTGAGCCTTCGCGCGAAGAAAACGCGGCAAATAAGCCCAAAAACTCGCGTCTGAAAATACTTTACGAGGAGTATCACCCGTACGGGTCGAGCTCCTATCGGAGTGCTCGGAGCGGGGTGGAGGTCTCGGCGCGGCGGTATCGGTACGTCGGGATGGAGCGGGACGACGAGACCGGCCTGTACCACGCGGGTGCACGCTATTACTGCGCGTGGCTCGGGAGGTGGACAAGCGCGGACCCGATGGGGATCGGGGCCGATGGGCCGGGCGTGTACAACTACACGCGGGGGTCGCCGATCACGTTGAGTGATCCGAGTGGGATGGATGCGGGTGAATGCGGCTGGGACGAGGAGAGCTTCTGCGGCACCTACGTCCCGGCAAACCCCAGCGCTCCGAAACCGGTGAGCCAGACGGCGCAATCGGTGGATCCGACTCAGGCCGCATACAATGCAGCTCAGACGGCGAAGCCAGCCCGGAAGCCAGGCACTCCCAGGCCGGTCGCCACCGCGAACGAGCCAGGCCAGCTCGGGGTGCAGACCGACCTTGAGAGGCAGAGCGATGTCGAGAATGAGGCCAGGGTTGAGGCTCTCTACGCGAACCCCGACTATTCGGCAGTGAACGAGCGGGGTGAGCGAATCTGGGACCAGGACGAATCGGGCAATTACTATCTCCGCAACACTATCGAGCTGCCGGTTGGGACGAGCGACGTAGAGGTCTGGGCGGGCACCGGTGGACTCTTCGAAGTTCTCGGGTTCGCTGCGAAGAAGGGCCTCTCCGCCGTTGCCCGGGCGGGAGCCACACCTGCAGCAGCCGAGACGACTGCTGGGCTCGATGCCGCT
>WBZT01003098.1_pt1 | contig 11122 bp, 7 predicted proteins | sample 5204241 | NCBI WGS metagenome assembly WBZT01 (sample SAMN12344358, study PRJNA552823) | activated sludge metagenome | biome: Activated sludge suspended growth; feature: Nitrification reactor; material: Wastewater; isolation source: activated sludge from nitrification reactor of wastewater treatment...
ACCTCGGGCCGTCTTTTTTGTTCAACATCTCGTCTAGCCAGTCGTCGGCAATGGAGCGTCCGGGCTGGCGCTCCTGTTCTTGCGCGCGGCGTCGTTCTTCCCGCTCCCGCATGGTGCGGGCTGCCTTGCGCGCTTGCGCCAGCTTCTCGAACGCCTCGGCGGGTGATATGGGGCGGGGCGGTTCCGGGGGTGGCTGCCGCTCCGCCGCGGGCCGGGCGGGGTCTCTGTCCTTCGGGTCGGTCCACCATGCGGCGGGGTCGCGGCGGCCCTTGATGTCGCCCTCGGGCCGGGCCGCGTGCGGCGCGTGGCGGGTGTTCTGCTCGCGCATGACCCGCTCATGATACCGGGCGGCGGCGTCTTCCCGCTCCCGTGCGGCCTCGCTCTGGTTCGCGCGGCGGATACGCTCGCGCCAATAGGCGGGCTTGGGCGGACTGTAGGAATAAGAGGGCGCGGGCTGGGGCCGGGCTTCCGCTGCCTGTTCATGCTGGAAAAGGGCGCGGGTCCGGGCCGTCTGTTGCTCTAGCAGGGCGTCCCGCTGCTCGGCCTGTTTCCGCTCTAGCTCTGTGGCTTCCCTCGCCCGCTCCCGTTCGCGCCAAGCCTTCAGCACGGGGGAAGCGGCGGCGTCCTCCCGTCGCGCCCATGCGTGGGCGTCCTGCTGTTGTAGCCGGGCGCGGGTCTGCTGCGCGTCCAGCCGGTCGCGCTGTCGCTCAAAGATGCGGTCAAGGCGGGCCTTCCGGCCTGCTGGGGTGTTGGCGTGGGCTAACCGTTCCTCGGTCTCCCGAACCTGCGCCAGTTCGGCGCGCATCTTGCGCAAGTCGTCCCGCTTCGCCGCCAGCCGCTCGTTGAAGTCCACCCGCCACGATTGCGCGCCCTTCCCTTCCCGCTTCATCCGGGTGGCGGTCGGGCCTTCGTGCAGGGTCGGGGCGCGTTTCAGGGCTTCGGCGTGCTCATGGTCGCCCCTTGCCTCGGCGATTTGCTGTTGTTCCTCTAGGGTGCGGTGCGCGTAAATCATCCGGGCCGCTTCCAGCTTGAAGCCTGCCCGTTCCAAGTGCCGGGAACACTGCCGCGCCCAGTTCTCCCGCCAGTGGTTGACCCGTTCCCGGAGTTCGGCCTTGTCCATGTGGGGCTTGTCGGCGCTAAAGCCTTGGGCGTTCACCGTCCGCATGGTCACAAGCACATGGGCGTGGGTGTTCCGCTGGTCGCCCTTCTTGTGTGGGGCGTGGAGGCTCACGTCACACACAAAGCCCTTGCGGGTGAAGTTGTCCCGCAAGAAGTCTTGCAACAGGCGGCGGTTCTGCTCCGGGTTCAGTTCGTGGGGTAGGGCAATCTCCAGTTTTTGGGCCGTGCGGGCGGATTTGGCGCGGGTCTTGTTGTGCGCGTCCTCCGCCTTCTCGGCGGCGTTCCAAAGCCGTTCCCGGTCAAAAACCCAGTCCGGCGCGTTTGGCGGCGCAAAGATGGCGGATTCCAAAAGCTCCTGTTCGTGGCTCCGGGTGTAATCCTTCGTCAAGCCGTCCTGTTCGTTGTGAAGTCGGGCGCGGGCCTGATAGGCGGCGGCGGCTACCACGCTTTGCCCCTTCCCTCGGCTGACAAAACCGTTGCGAAGGTGGAAGGTCGCCATTAGCTGGGGCCGGGCTTCGGGGGGTCGCCCAACAGGTCGGCCACGGCGGCGCGGTCAAGGGCGCGTGTCACCCGCTGCGCCAGTACCGTTTTCACCATCGCCGCCAAGCCGGGGCTGTCCGCTATGGCGGCGAGAACGGCGCCGCCCACGATGATTTTCCGGCGCGCGTCCAGTTTCCGGGCCGCAACCTTGGCCTGTTGTTCGGCGGCGGCAATCCGGTTTTCGAGTTGCGCCTTGCGTTTGCGTAAGCTCTCAAGGCGGGCGGCGGTTTTCTCGGTCATGAAAAACGCTTTTCGATTGAGGGTTGGGGGCGGGCCGGATGGCCGCCCTTCGTTTCGCCGGATGGCGAAACCGCACCGCATTATCCCCCGAAGGGGGGTAATGCGTAAGTGCGCACTCCGTGGGTCTCGACCCCCTCGCCCCGCTCGGGGTTGGCGCTCCGCTCTCCCCGCCGTCCTGCGCCCCATCAGTCTAGCCGGGTGGTCTGTTTTGCCGCAAGCCCTCCCGCTGCCTCTCGCGCGGCGGTGCCGGTTCTTCCCCTCACCTCGGCGGCTCGGGCGTCACCAAGGGGGGCGCTCTGCTCCCCCCTTTCCCCCCTCGGGATATTGGGCAACGTGCGATTTGGTGTTGTCGGTCGTTGTGGGGGCGGGTAGCTTCCGGGGATGTTCTTTCGCGCCTTCCCCTTCTGGTCGCTCGCCGCCGTGTTCTCCCGTGCGGCGGCGCGGGGCTTCCTCCCCGTCCTCGGGCCGCGCCTGTCCGGCAACGGCTGGCCGCTGCTCCCAAGTCGGGAAGCCTTCCGCCGTCGCTCCTGTCGGCTCCGGGCGCGGCGGTTGCCCGTCCTCAAGGCGTGGCAGGATGGCGGCGAGTATCGGGCAACCTTCCGAAAGTCACCCGCCGAATAGGCGACGCCAGAACGAGGGCCGGGGCGTCTCTGGCGGGGGTGTTGCTGGCTGCGGCTGGTGGGTTAAAAGGGCTGTGAGCTTCCGGCGCTCGGTGGCTTCCTCGTCCAGTCGGCGGGATAGCTGGTCAATCATGGCTTGTAGCTGGCCGCGCTCCCGCTCGCGTTCAGCCTTCAATATTTCAAGCTCTCTGGTTAGTTGCGCTGTGTTACTTGGTTGTTCGTTTTGTTCCGGCGTTACATTTCCCGTATCGTCTCGCGTAACTGCTGGATAAACTCGGTGAAGTTCGGCGGGGTCTATCTGGATATGGCCGTCAATGTCTTTTTTATAGCTAATCTTGCCGCTTTTGATTGCGCGCCATATCGCGGTTCTACTCTTGCCCGTTGCTTTAGCGGCTGTTGCTAGGGTGTGCATGTGATATTCCGGTTTGTTCCATTCAATGTTGCGCGCAACTGTTACCTTGTTCGCCCCACTGGTCAAGCCGTCTTTTGGGGTGTTGGCTGTCCTGCGGCGGGGGTGTGGCTGGTCTGCGCATGTTGCCTAAAATCCATTTTCCGGGCCGTTGGAGGGGTGGAAAGCCTCGGGGGTTGGTAGGGTAGCGGAAAAGCTCTAAGGCGCTCCTGTGAGCGTCCTAGCACGTCTGTGTGGGGTGGGGTGCTGCTGGTGCCTCCCGAACCGTTCCCTTGCCAAGCCTTCCGGTCTCTTGGCCTGTCGGGTGCGGGTGGTCTTAACCTTCCTCCCCGCTGGCGATTTTCTTTTTCCTACCGCCCTGCTTTCGGTACGGGGTGAAGCTGTCCAGTCAAAACAGGCTGCTGCGTGCAGCAGATTGACCCTTTCCGGCATGGCGACCAAAAAAGCCCGAAGCTCCCCGCCGTCAAGGCTGCGCGAAGCGCACCGCGTAGCGGCTTGGCCTTGACGGCATAGGGGAGCGGAAGGGCTTACCCTTCGCCACAGGACGGGAAGGGTCTTTGCGTGGGGTCTCGCCGGGGCTGGTTCTTGGTTGCCGTTGGGGGTGTTCGGGGTGGCGCTGCGCTTTGTCGGGACCGCCCTTATGATTATATATAGATTAGAAACAGATTAGGGCAAAAAGTTAATTTCGATAAGTTTTTGTTTTTAATACAAAAAAACGATGTTTTTTTAGTGCCTCCCTATCCCTATTCCCGTGCCTCCCTATCCCTATTCCCGTGCCTCCCTATCCCTATTCCCGTGCCTCCCTATCCCTATTCCCGTGCCTCCCTATCCCTATTCCCGTGCCACGCGAGAGAAAAAAAGGGGGCGCGCTCACCTTTCAGGGCGCGGGAATAGACCGGCGCGGGGCGCTGGCGTGGCTGGTCTGGCTGGTCTAGCCCTGCGGCTTTGGAAGTCGGCGGCGGTTGGCGGGCTTGGCAAGGTGCCGCTGCTGGCTGGCGCTGGCGGCGTCGCCCCGGTCAACATGCACGAGGTCGCCCGCGTCTATCTGCCAGCTTGTAATGATGCCGCGCGCCTTGAGGTCTTCAAGGGCAAGTTTGAGTTTTTGTCTAAACCCGTAAAGCTCTTTTGCACGGCTCCCGCTCAAGCGGCGGATGGTCTCAACCTTCATGGGAAAGGGCCGCGCATGGCTGGCAAGCTGAAGCTGTAGCCAGCGGGCAAGGTCTTTGCCTTTAAGGGCCTTGCGGCTTTCCCAGTCAATCAGCGTGTAATTGTCAACATCGTAAAACTTCCGCAAGGTCGGATTCGCCCGATACGTCCAGAACTTCGTTTCCTTATCCTGCTGCGCATCGTCTATCAGGTGGCCGATATAATCAAACCGCTTGGTCTTTAGCTGGATGGTGCCAGTAACAAGCCGGTCTATCTCGGCTTTTAGCTGCTTGTGTTCCTTGCCGCTGGTGCCTCTCCCCAAAGCCTTTAACAGCGCGTGCGCGGAAACCGTGACGGGCTGGCCTAATTCGTGATGGCTCGCCAGATAAACAAGCTGCATCAAAACATCATGGTCATCCTGATTGAATTGCTCGCCGGAAAAAAGAATGTCCACGCCGTCTTGTGTGTCCAATAGGCATTTCTTCAGGTCTAGTCTGTCTTTTCCCTGAACGGCGGCAAACAAGGAAGAATTGGCAATGACGTTCACGGCGGGGCGGGTCTCTTGCGGAATAACGGGAAGGCGTAACAGTTTCGCCTTTTCTGATTTCAATTCGGCACTGCGCTCTTTGGCGCGTTGCAGCGCGTAGGGGTGGTGTTTGTAAATCTCGATTTTGTTGCGCCGTATCCGCTCGCGCTCGCGCGGGTCGGCAATCCCCGCTAACTCCTCCTCGTCAATCAGGGGGAGCGGTTCGGGTTCGTCTTCCCGTTCCTCCTGCGCCTCGGCGCTCCGCTTCTCGATGCTCTTTTTAAGGCTCGCCAAGGCTGCGCCAAGGGGGCCGAACAGCGGCAAGTCGGCGGGCGCGGCGGCGTCCGGTGGTTCCTCATCGGCGGGTCGGGTCGGTTCTGCGCTCATGGCTCCCCCTCGGCAACACTCGCCGGATTCTGGCACATGTGCAAGGTGTCACGAAAGCGGGAAATCGTGTGTCATCCTTTCCCGGTGTCACGCTAACAACAGCATTTTGGGTTTTGCGCAACAGATTTTATTTACCGCCCCGGATTCATTTTACAACAGTATGTCAAAATATAACTAACTGTTTTTTTTATCGTTATCACGCCAGTTACCCCTTGTTTTTCGGGTTTTCGCTCGGGCAATATTTGCTTTGAAGCAACAAAAACGGGGGGTATATGGGCGCGGGTGACAAGTGGTGGTCGTGGTTCGGGCTGCTGGCGGGGAAGTTCAAGGAACGCGCGTGGCTGCGCTGGATTCTCCAGAACTGGAACGCAATCATTGAATATTATTGCCTTTGGGCCGTTCTCATGACGGTTTGGTTGGCCGCTTCGGCGTTGCTTTTCGAGCCGCATTCCTTCACGGCGGAAGGGTTGACGTTCAGGGCCGGGGGATGGCTCGGCTTCCTGACGGCCTTGGCGTGGGTCGTGTTTCAGGGAGCGGGAGCGCCGATTGCTTTCGTTGCGGTTGTCCTCTCGCCCGTCCTCGTTCTCGTGTTCACCGTGGGCGGGGCGCTCTGGCTGCTCGGCCTGTTCCTCGGGTCGGTCGCTCTCGTCGGCTTCGGGCCGTTCGTCGTCCTGTTCGGGGGCCGGGCGCTGTTCATCAGCAAGCTGGCCCGCTGGTTCGGAGAAGCCGACAAGCGGGAAAAGGAAGAACGCGGCGTGATGGCGGCGCTGGGCATCGGCGACGCGCCGGAACGAAGCCTTGACGGCAAGGCGCGGTTGATGGGGCCGGAAGAGGTCGCCAAGTTCAACGCCAAGCCGAAAAAGGGCGCGCTAACGTGGGTGGGCAAAGTCGGCGGGGAATATTTCGCCCACTGGACGGAAAAGCATGTGTTGATTACCGCCAGCACGCGCGGCGGCAAGGGGCGTGATGTAATCGTCCCGAATCTTTTCACTTATCCGGGGGCGGTGTTCGTCCTCGACCCCAAGGGCGAAAATGCCCAACAAACCCACGAACACCGGCAAAAGTTCGGGCCGGTGCTGGTGCTTGACCCGTTCGGCGTCTCCGGTCTGCCCTCGGCGCGGTTCAATCCCCTGCGGTATCTGGCGGGAGAGTCCATGATTACCGACGCCCAAACCTTCGCCGATGCCATGATTGTCGGGGAGAATTACTTTCCAAGCTCGGCGCGGCAACTGCTGACCGGCTTAATCCTCTATGTGGTCGCCGAACCGGATTTAACGCTTTCCTCCGCCGATACGCCGTTGCCGTTTGATACAAAACTGCTGACCGGAAGAACAGGGGTAAGCCGTGACCTGATTACGGTGCGGCGGCTGCTCATGCGGGACTTGAAAAGCACGCTGCAACGCATGAAGGAAAGCAAGGCGGAACCGTTCGCCGTGCGGGAGATTATCCGCGACATTGGGGAATGGGGCCTTGCCACGGCGGAAAAGGAATGGTCAGGCATCAAAAACAGCGCGATTGAACAAACCAAGTGGCTAAACCCGCCGGAGTTCCGGGCCGTGCTGGAAGAGGGCGACGGGAGAAACCAGATTGATTTTGCCGATTACCTGCATGGCGTCATGTCTGTTTATGTGTGCCTCCCGTCGCCGTATTTCGCCACCTTTAACCGCTGGCTGCGCCTCGTCGTGGCGGCGGCGCTGGACACCATGACCAAGCGCCTCGCGCCTCCTAAATGGCCGGTGCGCTTCGTGCTGGATGAAGTGGCGCAACTCGGGAACCTCGCCAAGATTGAAAGCGCCTTGACCCTCTCGGCGGGCTACGGGGTGCAGTTGTGGGGCATCTGGCAACACCTCAAGGATATAGAGCGGTGCTATCCGCGCTCCGGCGTCGGCGGGTGGGTCTCATCCTCCGGCCTGCGGCTGGTGTTCTCGGTGCAGGATAACGAAACCATCCGCTACTTTGCGGCGGGCAGCGGGGAAGCCCTGACGGAAACGGATATAAGGCAACTGCCACCGGGGAAGCTGCTGTGCATGATGGACGGGGAAAACCCGCTGCTTGTTGACCGCGCGCCGGGGCCGGCGTGAGGGGATTCTGCTGATTCCAGTGGCAACCGAAAAGGGGCAACCATGACCAATTCAATGATTGAAACGGAAGCCGATTTAATCGCGGCGTTGAGCGAAAAGGGGCGGGTTCTCGTGGCGGAAGCCGACGACGAAGGAGAACTTTATTACATGCTGCGAGAAACACCCGATGGCACCTACGACAACAGCAAACTTGTTTCTTATGTAGAGCCGGAAATTGCCGAAAAGTGGAGCAATCCGCACTATGAGCAACTAACCGACCACTACGGGCCGTGGTGTTCAACGTGGCATCTCCCGGACTTCTGGCCGTGGCCTATAGACCCATAAGCCTAAAACGGCTAGGGTCGTTCTGCGGTGCAGCGGGGACGCGATGACCGCCAACGTGCGCCAGAAACGCATGAACAAGGGGGCCGGGCTGCATAAGTCCGGCCTTTCTGTTTTCCCACTTACCAGAACTTAACGGCGGGTGTAGATAATTAGGCTGTCCTCAAACAGTGGAACGGTAGGACAAGGGCGGCGGTTGGATAGGAGCGCATACAGGGGTTAGGGATGACCAGACAAAACCACAAGCGCGGGTTCAGTCTTATCGAGGCCGCTATCGTCCTCGGCGTCGTCGGGCTGGTGATTGGCGGGATTTGGGTTGCTGCGGCGGCGGTTAAAGACCGTTTTGAAGAAAAACATTTTTTCGAACAGATTTCACACGTTGTCAGAGTAGCTCAAAAGCTCTTACCACAAAGTATTCCTGTGTCCTGCGGCGGCTATCTTCAAGAGTTGATTGGCTGGCAAAACGACAACAGACTTGGGATTTACCCTCCTGACCCATTTGTTTGGTGGGGCGCTCCTGACATTCTAATCCCTTGTGATGCAAACGGAAACAAGTATTTGCAACTGCGATGGTGGGCCTACGATGATTTTGATAGATACTCTCGCGGAGACTGCCAGAGAATAAAAAACTTCATGACCAGAGCTTTTGGGCGTGACCTCGTGGAGGTCCAAGATTGTGACTCCCCTTACTGGACTACTATTTCTTTTGGTGTCGCACTTCCACGTATTAATAACTAACCCCTCTCTATGTCCGCCCTGGTGAGAGTGGGGCGATAGGAAAAGGGGGTTGTCCTCAAACAGGGGAACGGTAGGACACAAGGGGGTTAGGGGTTAGGTTGTGGGGCCGGGGCTTCCGGTTTTTCTGCCTGTTCTTTCTTCTCTCGGCATCTGTCGCAAACGCCAAGGCTGCCGCACTTGTAGCAGTAATCCCGCCCGCATCGGGTGCAGCGGGATAGGTTGTCCTCGTCGTAGCTCTCGCCGCAAAGTCCGCACGAGTCAAGCATGGTTTCGCCCTCGGGCCGGGTGGTGAAAAATGGAGAAAAATCTAGGTTTTCGCACGCTTCCGGCGTGTCGCCTTTTTGGATTCAAGTGGGCTGGTGATTTGCTGGTAAAGCTCAAACAGGAACGCTACCCGGTCGCTGTCGCCGGTAAACTTCCGCTTGGCATAGGCAGCATCAACGGCGGCGTCTAGCTTCTGGTGGGCCTTGGTCAACGCCTCCGGCATCGTCAAGGGGTCGTAAAGGTCGGCAAGGGAAGCGTTCGGAAACTTCGCCCGCGCATCCAAAACCGCTTGCGCGGCGTCCTCGATGGCCTGTTTCTGCTTATCGGTCGGGGCCTGCGGCCACGGGAAATTGTTGTAAACGATAAGCACAGAATATTGATAGTCGCTTTTTAGTCGGCCTGTTGTCGTTCTTACCCATGCCATGTGCATAGCGGACGACAAAACGCCGAAGTGATAAAGAGTAGCATTTTGTAAAACCCTTAACTTGTCGCCACATAAAACAGAGTTATCCAAAAAAGCGATTGGAATATAAAAACGCCTTATAGAAGATACTTGCGGCAATGCAACGAAAGGGCTTTCAGCTATGAACTCTGTATGAAACCTCGTAGGCATTCCTGCAATTTTTTTCGTTGGAATACTTTTGCTTTCCATACGAAACCTATGAACAGCATTAACGCGCTTCATTGATTCTGGCAATTTTTTTAATTGTTCTGGCTGGCACTGTCCCAACCATAAATACCAACGCTCTATCCCGTTTATGAACTCCTCACCCCCTAGCCAGCGGCGAAAATAGGGCGCGGCGGCTGGCTCACGCTTTAGAAAATCCTCCCGTTCTTCCGGCGTAAAAAGATAGTTACCGTCGTCAATCGGTTTGTTTCCACTCTGCATTAGGGGAACGTCACATATCGGTTTTTCACGTCTTTCGAGAAAGTAGCTTTGAGCATCAACAAGATAAGGGTTTATATTCTTGGCCTTGACCTCGTGCGGCTCGGCCTGCGGGGTTTCGTAGTCGAAAATCTGCTTGTCTTCGGCATCGTGCAGGGCAAAACCGATGATGACGCAATGCACGGCGGCCTTACCGCGCGCCTCGCTTGACCATTGAAAGGTGCGGTGTGCAAAGTGGATTTTAACACCTCGCTTGAACAGGTCGGGCCACAAAACCCCGACCTGCTCGCCTTGGGTGATGGAGTTGGTTGACACGAAAGCGGCTTTAATTTTCGGATTGTCCGCCATGTAGTCGGCGGCTTTCCGATACCATGCAGAAACAAAATCCAGCAAGCCCGCGCTGGGCACGTCCGCAAACGTCGCCGCCATGTCGGCGCGTTGCGCTTCATTGATGTATTTGGCTCCGCCAAAAGGCGGATTGCCCAGAATATAGCTTAACGCCTCCGGCTTGATGATGTCCCGCCAGTCCGTGCGTAGCGCGTTGCCGTGAATGATGGTGGCGGACTTCCGCAAGGGCAGACGGACAAAGTATTTCCCGAACTCCTCGGATACCCGCATATTCATTTGGTGGTCTATCAACCATAGGGCGGTCTGGGCGATTTGGGCGGGGAACTCCTCTATTTCGATGCCGAAAAACTGGTCAACGTCGCAAAGAATGTTGAACTGTGCCACGTCAAGGGATGCCTCGCCCTTGTCCAGTGCGCGCAACACGTCCAATTCCAGCAAGCGCAATTCCCGATAGGCAATCACAAGGAAATTGCCGCAACCGCAAGCGGGGTCAAGAAACGTGAGCTTGGCTAGGCGCTGATGAAACTCGGCCAGCCGCTTCCGGTTGGTCTTTATCTGCTCGAACTCTGCCCGTAGCTCGTCCAGAAACAGCGGCTTGATGAGTTTGAGAATGTTCTTTTCCGTGGTGTAGTGCGCGCCAAGGTTCCGCCTTTTCGTGGTGTCCATGACAGACTGAAACAGGCTGCCGAAAATCGCGGGAGAAATCCGGCTCCAATCCAGCGCGCAACAGTCCAACAGAAGTTGCCGCATACAGGTATCAAAGGCGGCGTGCGGCAAAAGTTCGGCAAACAGGGTGCCGTTGACGTAGGGGAACGCTGCAAGCTGCTCGTCCAGTTTCTTGAGGCGCTTTTCCTGCGGCGTGTTCAGCACTTCAAACAGGCTTTCCAGCCATTGGGCAAGGTCGCGCCCGTCTTCGCTCGTGCTTTGTTCGATGAGGTCTTGAAACTGGCGGCGCTCAAAAATGCTGGTGTCCTCGGCGAACAGACAGAACAGCAAGCGGACAAGATAAAGCTCCAGTTGGTGGCCTTTGTAGCCAATTTCTTTCAGCTTGTCATGCAGTCGCCCCATGCGCTCGGCGGCCTGAATGTTTACCGGGTCTTGTTCCTTGTAAGACGTGGTTTGATAACCCGCGATAAATCCGAAAAGCCGAACGTTCTTGTAAAGCTCCGCTAGGGTGAACTCGTGTTGTTCCCCTTCCTCTAGGTCGTAAAGCCGGAAGCGGGAAAAGTCGGAAACGAGGATATAACGGGGGGCGTCCCTGTCCTTGAGTCCGGGGAAATAATCCTTGGCCTGCCGATAGGCGCGGTCTAAATCCTTGCCGCGCGATTTCTGTTCTATCAGCAAAATCCCTTTCCAGAGTAAATCTATATAGCCGTCCCTGCCGTCCAGCTTCTTAACCCGCTGCTCAAAGGTCGCTACCCGCTTGCGGGGAACGCCAAACACGTTGAAAAAGGCGTCCAGAAAGGATTTTGCCTCGGCATCCTCCGAAAACTCGTC
>WBZT01003102.1_pt1 | contig 11109 bp, 12 predicted proteins | sample 5204241 | NCBI WGS metagenome assembly WBZT01 (sample SAMN12344358, study PRJNA552823) | activated sludge metagenome | biome: Activated sludge suspended growth; feature: Nitrification reactor; material: Wastewater; isolation source: activated sludge from nitrification reactor of wastewater...
GCATTTTTGGTGATGTCATCCACCAGCGTCTGGTAGTCGCGCACATCGGTATTCACAAACACAATTTCATTGGTTTGCGTCTGGGCTTGGGATTGCTCGGCGGATTGCTGGACAGGCGGCGCGGCTGGTGGTGTTACCAGCAAGCGGATTTCCGCACTGGGGGGACTGTCGCTCAGGGTTTGGAGCGGGTTGGCGTCAGCCGAATAGAGGATACGAGGCTCAATATCCTCAAGTAGCGGACGTATCCTTTTCCAACCAGGAAGTATTGTCAATTGGCACCCCTAACCCTTGATTTTGCGACCCCAACAAGCGGCAGGACAGAATCATGCACACTTACGCGCGATTTTATTCCAGTTTTAGGGTATGCAGTATCAGGAATTTCCTGATTTAAATATTCAGTTTAGAATCAGCAGGTTACTTGGTGCTTGATGGGGTGCGTTTTGTGCCAGTTGCCGTTGAAACTGGAGCCGCTTTGGGCGTGAGCTTCAAAGTGCCCGATGGTGGTGGCTCTGAGAAAGGATCGGGTGCCTTGTCAGCAGCGATCGTCCCGGGTGGATCAGGAAGCTCTGCCTTGCACCGAACGCCTGCGGGTAACAACATGTCTTCGTTGGGAATTTCAGCCCTGACGCGGAATGTGTTGCTGGCCCCATCAATCAACTTATCTACCAGAATAACTTTGGCTTCCAGCGCTTCGGAACCAGGTAATTCAGGTGTGACATTAATAAGCATGTCTTTGGAAAGCGTACCGTACAAGGTTGCCGGCAACACCATTTCGACCCGGAGTGGATTAATTTTGGCGACCTTGAACAAGGCTTTTTCTTCCACGCGCTCGCCAGGCCAAACATAACGCTCGGCAATAATGCCATCTATCGGAGAGCGAATGGAGCGCTGGCCAAGCTGGGCACGCGCCAACCCCAGCTCACTGTTCCAGACATCAAGCTGCTCACGTGCAAGCTTGAGTTTTTGTTCTGCAATCGCAGCTTCAGCAATGGATTTATCCAATGCCTGCTGGGAGATGAATTTCTTGCCGACCAGTTCCTCGCCTCGCTGTTGCGTCACGCGCGCCAGCTTCAGGTTGGCTTCCGCTGTACGCACATCCGCCTCAGCCTGGGCGCGGGTCTTGGCGATGTCCACAGAAGCCCGCTCCACATCCGAGCGCAAGGTGGCCAAGACCTGACCCTTACGCACAGTGGCACCTCGCTCAACGTTAACAGCACCGACAATCCCCACTACCGGGCTGCCCACCTCGGCGATACGATCAGGCTCCAGCAAGCAGCCCAAGGGCTGCGCGGCATTGGTCACGCCATGCACCAGCAGGCCTGACAACAGAACAAGCCGAAGCGGAAAAAGTAATTTCGGAGAACGCATTCGCGTGATGATAGCAGATTAAGCCAACTTGAAAAGAAGGAAAGTCAATTAAATCAACACTTGAAGAGAAAAAACGGATAATTCGGGTTAATTGTTTGGTGCCGGGAGGGGGACTCGAACCCCCACACTGTTACCAGCGGCGGATTTTGAATCCGCTGCGTCTACCGATTCCGCCATCCCGGCAAGGGCTCTACAATTTGCCGGAATGTGGCTTCCAGCAACGAGAAGGGCGACTGCAGGCTGTTATAATGACCTGCCGCAAAGAGGCGGTATTATAGCGAAACTTCCCGCCATGCGTACCCAGGATTTTGATTTTTATCTGCCAGAGCATCTCATCGCCCAGTTCCCGGCGCAGGATCGTCGCGCCAGCCGTTTGCTGCAACTGAATGGTGCCAGCGGCGCGATTCAAGACAATTTATTTGCCAATCTCCCCAGCCTGTTATCCCAGGGAGACCTGTTGGTGTTCAACGACACCCGTGTCATTAAAGCCCGGCTATGGGGTCGCAAACAGAGTGGCGGTCAGGTTGAAGCACTTATCGAACGTATCACCGGGGAACACACAGCATTGGCGCATGTGCGTGCCTCCAAATCTCCCAAGGTCGGCAGTCGCCTGATTTTTGCAGAAGTAATAGAGGCAGAGGTCATCGGCCGTGCAGATGACCTGTTCCTGTTGCACTTTCATCACACGCAGCCCGTTGATCAGTTACTGGAAACTTACGGCGCATTGCCCTTGCCGCCCTATATCCAGCACACCCCTGGCACGGTGGATGACGAGCGCTACCAGACCGTTTATGCACGCGAATCTGGCGCCGTAGCCGCTCCTACGGCTGGGTTGCATTTTGATACCGCGATGCTGGAGGAACTCTCCCGGCAGGGTATTCGCATGGCACATGTCACCTTGCATGTGGGTGCGGGAACCTTCCAGCCGGTGCGGGTAGAGAATATACACGAGCACAAAATGCACAGTGAACGTTACACCATACCGCAAGCCACTGTGCAGGCCATCATCGAAACCCGTCAGTCAGGCGGCCGCATCACCGCGGTTGGCACGACAGCCTTGCGCGCGCTGGAATCTGCCGCACGTGGCAGAGAGCTGATTGCTGGCAGCGGGGAAACCGACATTTTTATTACACCAGGCTACCCGTTCCAGGTGGTGGAGCGCCTGCTGACCAATTTTCATCTGCCAAAAAGCACACTCCTGATGCTGGTGTCTGCCTTTGCCGGAATGGACAAGATCAAAACCGCCTACCAACATGCCGTAGCGCAGGAGTATCGGTTTTTCAGTTATGGCGACGCCATGCTGATTGAGCGGGCGCAAGGAAAGTGACTGGCTTTTCGCGCACGCCCTAGCCTTTCAACGACGGGCTCTCATTAGAAATTTAACCGCTTCAATGATGCCCGTCGGCATCACCGCTTCAGGTTTGGGTCGCGCCAGGAGCCGCCGCAGGGTTTCCTCTAAAGCCCCTGCCTCCAACATTTCGCGCGAAACTTCATACCCAAACCCGTTTTGATTGATCCAATCCACCAGACAAGGCTCTTCCGGCCAGTCATCGCGGGAGACATACAATACAGGGATGCCGTTACAGGCCGCTTCGTTGAAGCTGCCATAACCCGGTTTGCACAAAAGCGCATCACTACTGGCCAGCAGGTCAACAAAATCCATACCCAGTGATTCCAGCACCACAGCATCAGGGTGCTCAACTTGCCAGGCGGCCTCCACCAGCCAGCGTACGCCCGTTATTCTCGGCCACCGCTCCATAGGCAAGCGCATGGCAACACCACCCATGCTGACCAGCACCAATTTATCTTCCTGCCCCAGCCCCAACGCTGAATTAATTTCGGCCCTCCGGTTGCAGCCTTTGCGTGCCACCGGGCCTATGGCATGCAGGTGCTTCATGTCCAGCATGGGCATGCTCGGGGTCATGCGCAAAAAAGCTTGGGCATCGTGGTAAGCCGCCAGCATTTGGCCGCAGATTTCCGCGGCCCCGGCAAAATGCCCACAGTAATGCCGGAAAATATCGAACCAGTTCAGCGAGCACATGGCAACCGCAGGTACGCCTGCCGATCTGGCCGCAGCAAGTGGCATGTACGCCACGTTACTCAACACCAGATCAGGACTGATCTTTTTGATCCGCTTTATTTCAGTGGCAATGTGGTTATCCCATTCTGAATGGAAGCGTTGGTAGGCAGCCATGCTTTCCGCTGGCAGCACATCAAGTGCGGATGCCATCACCATGCCGAAATCAGCTGCAACCGGGATATAAGCAAACGCGCCATCCAGCCGCGCCTGCAATTGTTGCAACGGCACTTTTGTACAAATGGTCAGCCGCAACCCCGGCTGTAACTTTCGCGCGTGATTGAGCACTGGCGCAACTTGAGACCAGTGCCCAAAACCATGCCCGGAAACATAAATAAGCCAATGGGGAACGATTGCTGTTGTCATGATGTCTTTACTTCGGTTTTTAATATCCTACAATGTGCGGCTTTCCGGGAGAGATCATGTTGATGCGGTTACTGGTAGTTTTTGGGGTTTGCCTGGCCACAACGGCACAGGCAGGGGTTCTTGAGCAGGCAGTAGAAGGCATCAAAATGCCTTTGGCAAAAAAACCCACCTCACGCCCGATGACCGTGGCTTTTGTTCCCGATTATAAACGCTACTATGTGGCGGATGGCGGCCTGGGCCCACTGCAGGATGGCAACGCCATTGCCTCATCCCGATCGGAAATACACACCTTTGACGCCAAAGGCCAATATCTTGGCTCCACACAGGCTGGGCTGGACAATCGCTCGATTTATTTCAATCCCAACAAGAATCAGTTGGAAAGCATTACCTACAATGTCTCCAGCGATGCCGGGTTCACACCGGATACTGGCGGGTACGCCCTTGGGCTCGACAACAAAGGCAACCTGACCGGGCAAAAGGATGAGTTTTTCAGCTTCAATCCCGCTTTCGGCTACTCAGGCACCATGCCCACTTTCGACCCTGTGGACAATAAATATTTTGCCAAGCAATCGCGCAGCAACAAGGTGCTTGTTGTACAACTGGATAAACGCGAAAGTGTGGCGGAGATTGCCTTGCAACTGGACGCTGCGGGCGCCGCCTTTGATGATATCAGTGATGGTTATGTCGCCTACACAGGTATCCCTGGCGAGGAAATTGCGGCACTGGACATCGATCACAAGAGCATCCTGGTATTTGACGCGACGGGCAAGTTCGTAGGGAAAAGCCTTTTGCCTACCTCCATGAAATTACGTGCCCATAACCATTACACCGGTCTGGGATATGCCAATGGCATGTTCTTTGTTTACCACGAACCAGAAGGTGAGTTTGGCACCTATTACGGCTTCAAGGTATCGGATCAAGCAGTCAGCCAGTAAGGATGTTGCGCGAAGTCCAGAACGTCAGGCAAATTGCAGGTGAGCCTTTTCGCCGGTGGTTTGCATCAGACTGGTTTGACATCATCGTTTGGTACGACGGCCAGGAAATCTCCGGCTTCCAGCTTTGTTATGACAAGCACAACAAGGAGCGCGCACTCACATGGAGAAAACATGGCGCATGGCATCACCTGGGCGTGGATGATGGGGAAGGCCGCGACATGCATCACAAATCATCCCCCATACTGGTTGCGGATGGCAGTTTTGATCCTGAGCCGGTGTTGGAGCGCCTCATGGCTGAGAGCCTGGAAATGCCGGGTGACCTTATTGGTTTTATCTCCCGGCACCTGAGCACGCTCAAATAAAAAACGGCAGGGTTATCCCTGCCGTTTTTTCCAATATCATGCGAAATTAACTGCCAAGCATGCCCGCCACCTTGTTGGACAACATGCCAAAAATGGCGCCAATGACAGCCGACAATGCGACCAACAGCACGGGATTGGTCATATCCATTGCAGTCACATTCATGTTGTTGGCTGACAAGGCATAACCCGCAGTCGCCGCATAACCGTATACATTCGCGGGAACCACAGACAGCAGGGCCTGACCAGCCACAATCACCAGGAAAAACACTGTCACGGCGATATACACCGGCGCAGCAACGCCATCCGGCAACCCAAGGGGATTCCCCCCCACCAGCCACAGCGCAACACCTGCCAGAATAGCGCCATAAATCATACCGGCAATGGTTTTCTTCATTGCGGCATCATCAGCCCCGGAATGGAAATAGCTGCCCCAGGCGATGAATCCCGCCCAAACCAGTACCACCCCCCCTAGCGGACCAAGTGCAAGAAACGCCCACACTCCACCCAATACGGCAATACTTAACGACAGAGCAGTTAACTTAGACATACTTTCCTCCATGAATGTTGGTATTGAAATAATCTAGAAAACCGGCAACTGCTACCCGATTGGGAACACGGCCTGGGTCTTGATGCCCATTGCTGACAAACTCACCGCGTCATATCGGATTTGCCGCGGATGATAGTAGCCCCTAACGTTTCGTATGACAATCAAAATATGCACTGAATTTGTGCGTCAAAATGCCGCAGCCCAAGAATGGTGCAAGTGCCACAAGGTAAGGATTGAATGCTTTTTAGTAATGCCAGTGGCGACGCCACGCGCCCACCACCATATTGGGATATTCGGCACGGCCCAGACTGCCGTTATAACGGCCCAGCGCGCGGAACAGATTGCCTTTTTCAATATCGAGATAATGACGCAGAATGGTGCAGCCATAGCGCAAGTTGACCCGCATATGAAACAGGTTCTGGTCAGGGGTGCCAATACTTTTCACCCAGAAAGGCATCACCTGCATAAAACCTCGCGCACCGGCCGAGGAAACCGCATATTTCTTGAAACCACTTTCCACCTGGATCAAGCCCAGAACCAGTTGCGGATCCAATCCGGCCCGGCTGGCCTCGTAATTGACCGACGTCAGGAATTGTTCGCGAAACTCCCGGTCCGGAATACGCTTCTCCAGCCTTTGCGACATGATAGCCAGCCAGCGCCGGCCTTCTGCTTCGGTGGTGAATATCAGTTTCGGAGGTGCCGTATCCGCAATCGTTTTTTGCAAACCGGCCCGTACACTCGCCGACAATGGTTCTTCGATTTGCGCGCCGGCATGAACCCATAAGGGCCACACCAGCAGCCATAAAATTACGCTGCGCATGCGTCCTTGATAAAGGCTGCAATCTCGGAAAGCGGGATGGTCCTGGCTTCACCGCCAGTGCGGGCTTGGTATTCCACCACGCCCTCTTTCAGGCCGCGGTCACCCACCGTAATGCGATGCGGGATGCCAATCAGTTCCATATCGGCAAACATGACGCCCGGGCGCTCACCCCTATCATCCAGCAGAACCTCGACTCCGGCGGATTCCAGCTCGTTGTGCAGATTAAGTGCAGCATTGCGCACTTCTTCGCTACGCTCAAAGCCAATCGCGGCAATTGCCACCTGGAACGGCGCCATCGCAGCCGGGAAGATGATGCCGCGCTCATCATTGCCCTGCTCGATTGCTGCACCAACAATCCGCGACACGCCAATGCCATAACAGCCCATGGTCATGGTCTGGTGCTGGCCGTTTTCATCCAGGTAGGTAGCTTGCATGGCTTCGGAATACTTTTGGCCAAGCTGGAAGATATGTCCGACCTCGATACCGCGGCAGATTTCCAGCGTGCCTTTGCCATCCGGGCTGGAATCACCCGCCACCACATTACGGATATCGGCCACTTGATCGGGTTCCGGCAGGTCGCGTCCCCAGTTCACACCTGCGGTATGGTATTTGGGTTTGTTGGCGCCACAGACGAAATCGCTCATGGCTGCAACGGTACGGTCGGCAATGACCCTGATTTTGGAGCGATCCAAACCGACCGGGCCCAGGAATCCGGGCGGGCAATTAAACACGGCGCGAATTTCTTCTTCCGTGGCAAAACGGAAATTCGACAACCCCGCAATTTTAGCTGCCTTGACTTCATTTAGCGCATGGTCGCCACGCACCAGCAGCACGTTCAGCTTGTCTTCCGCCATCACCGCAATCAGCTTGACCGTGCGTTGCAGCGGAATACCGAGCAAGGCGGCGACGTCTTCACAAGTTGTTTGCTTGGGGGTTTCCACATCATGCATGTTTTCGGCAGGCACCGGGCGTGCCGTGACGGGCGCCAAAGCCTCAGCCATTTCCACATTGGCTGCATAATCCGATGCCGGGCAATAAGCAATCGCATCCTCGCCGGAATCCGCCAGCACGTGGAATTCGTGTGAACCCGTCCCACCAATCGCGCCGGTATCCGCTGCCACCGCGCGGAATTTCAATCCCAGGCGAGTAAAAATATTGGAATAGGTCTGGTGCATCACCGCATAGGTATCTTCCAGTGAAGCCTTGCTGGTGTGGAAGGAGTAAGCGTCCTTCATCACAAATTCGCGCGCGCGCATCACGCCAAAACGTGGGCGAATCTCGTCGCGGAATTTGGTCTGGATCTGGTAGAAATTCAGTGGCAATTGTTTATAGCTCTTGATCTCCTTGCGCGCGATATCGGTAATCACTTCTTCGTGCGTGGGGCCAAAACAAAAATCGCGCTCGTGCCTGTCCTTGATCTTCAACATCTGCGGGCCAAACACGTCCCAACGGCCGGTTTCCTGCCACAGTTCGGCGGGCGTCACGGCGGGCATCAGCAACTCCAGCGCACCGGCCTTGTTCATTTCTTCGCGCACGATGGCTTCCACCTTGCGCAACACACGCAGCCCCAGCGGCATCCAGCTATACAGCCCGCTGCCTAAACGTTTAATCAGCCCGGCGCGCAACATCAGCCGATGGGAGACCAGTTCGGCTTCGTTAGGGGCTTCTTTCAGGGTGGAGAGAAAAAACTGGGAAACACGCATGAGAAGAACTTCCAAAATTCGTTAAGGTGGCGAATTTTATAGAAAAACGCGGGCTGTGTCAGTGTGCGGCAGACTGTGGCGGCCTCCAGCCGTTTAGCCATTCCGATAATGGCAATATCGCCGGTGGCTTGCCGTTATCGTAGAACCATGAGTCCACCGCATATTTGAGACCGCTGTCGCGCTCCCGGATCACCGCGGTGGAATGCCTGGAAAAAAGCAGGAATCCACGCACCGCCGTATCCTGGATTTCATGAAAGCGGATCAACCCGGCCGCTATCATCATGCGCACGTAACTGGTGGTGTTGGTTGCTTCATCGTTGCAGTCCAACTGGCCGGAGTACGCCGAATTGCCATAAGTCCCCGCACGATCACCTTCCGTGCCGGTCTTGGGCCCCACCAGGCGTTCCAGCAACCCGACTGCCAGAGCGATGCGAAAGCGTTCATCCCCTGGAGTTTCCGGCAAGGGGTCAAACAGCTCGTGGACTTTGCCCCACTCCTCATTGTTCAGACTGACGGTCTCCACTGCGGCACAGGTACCGCCCCAGCAAAAGCTGAACTCATCCGGGAAAGGATTTTGCAATAGAACCTGGCTCATGACCGTGGCATCGGCCAAGGCCGCTGACACGTGGAACAAACAGGCAAAAAGGCAACTAAAGACGAACCGGCGCATTGGATAACTCATTGGGGTTGTTACCCTCGGCCGGGAAATGCTGCGACAGCAAGGCGCTGATTTTTTCCAGCCCCAGCAGCACGCCCTGCTCAAAGCGCCCGACACGGAACTCGGCTTCCATTTCACGGCAAATCCCCTGCCACCCGGTAACGCCCACACGGCTATGGATGCCGCGGTCGGCAATGATTTCCACTTTGCGGTCAGCCAGTAGCAGGTAAATCAGCACGCCGGAATTGTGTTCAGTATCCCATATCCGCAATTGTGAAAATACATCAAGGGCGCGCTGGTGGGCCGTCAGGCCGCGCAGCACATCCTGCCAGTCCAAGGCGGCCTCCACGGCAAAGCGCAGTTCACCCATGTGGGTGGATTCCGAATGCTGGATGGCTGTTTCAATCGCCCGCATGGTGGGCTGCGGAAAACGGCTTAAAACTTGCCAACGGCCCGCCATCAGATGCTGGAATAATCTTTTCAGTTTGTCCATCACCAATCCCCGGAAGCCCCGCCGCCGCCGAATCCGCCACCGCCACCGGAAAAACCTCCACCGCCCAAGCCGCCTCCACCCATGCCGCCAAATCCTCCCAGCCCGCCATAATGATCATAAACCCGGCGCCCGCCTGCCAACATCAGCACAAACACCACAAATCCGAGAAATGCAGCGAACAGCAGCCCAGCGCCCAACGCAAACAGCGCCACACCGGTCAGCCCACCGGCCGCCACACCGCCCATGAACTTGCCCAGCACTGCACGCAGCACACCACCGATGGCCAGCGCCGCAAAAAAAGCCACAAAAATCATGTCCGGTGAAATCCCGGTGCGGACAGCGTGCCGGGGCTGCGGCAGCGGCTCGCCCGCTATCACCCCGGCAATGGCATTCACACCCGCCGTCAACCCCCCGTAAAAATCGCCTTGACGGAAATAAGGCCGCATCACATCGCTGACAATGCGCTTGGCAATGACGTCAGGCAGTGCGCCTTCCAGGCCATAGCCTACTTCGATGCGGGACTTGTGGTCGTCCTTGGCCAACAGCACCAGCACGCCGTCATCCACACCCTTGCGCCCCAGCTTCCAGGCATCCGCCACGCGTATGCTGTACTGCTCAATCGTTTCGGGCTGGGTGGTCAGAACTATCAGGATGGCAATCTGGCTGCCCTTATTCTGCTCGATAGCCGCCAGGCGCGATTCCAGGGCAGCCTTGTCTTCTGCAGTCAGCGTGTTGGTGAGGTCGGTCACGCGCTGTTGCAAGGGCGGAACTGCGACCTCCCCTGCTGACGCCAAGACTGGCATCAGGCAGAGAGCAATGAGGACGAACCAGCGGCTCATCAGTTTATTTGAACTCAACCTTGGGGGCGGAAGAGATAGCCTTCTCATTCTCCACGGTGAAATTCGGCTTGGTCTTGTAACTGAACATCATCGCCGTCAGGTTGCTGGGGAAGGAACGCACTGTCACGTTGTAGTCCTGCACCGCTTTGATGTAGCGGTTACGCGCCACGGTAATGCGGTTTTCTGTCCCTTCCAGTTGCGCCTGCAAGTCGCGGAAATTGGTATCCGCCTTGAGCTGCGGGTAGTTCTCAGACACCACCAGCAACCGGGATAACGCGGAAGTCAGCTCGCCCTGTGCCGCCTGGAATTTGGCAAAAGCCTGCTCATCATTCACCAGTTCCGGTGTCGCCTGAATGCCACCCACTTTGGAGCGTGCAACAGTCACTGCCTCCAGCACCTCTTTTTCATGGCTGGCGTACCCCTTGACGGTGTTCACCAGGTTGGGCACCAGGTCAGCGCGGCGCTGGTACTGGTTTAGCACCTCCGACCAGCTGGCGTTGACCGCCTCATCCTGGGACTGGAATGTGTTGTAGCCGCACCCGCTGAGGCTCAGCGCAGCGGCAATCAGAAAAGCAGAAAACAATTTACGCATGGTAAAACTCCTGTGGAATAAACGACGCAGTTGATATGGGGGCGGTCAGGCAGATTGCAACTGCCGCATGGTGGCACGGGCAAAACATAAGTCCTCCCACGCCTTGGCCTTGTCATTCAGGTTGCGCAGCAAATAGGCTGGATGATAAGTCACAATCAGTGGCACCCCCTGATACTGATGCAGTTTGCCGCGCAGGCTGGAGATGGAGGCATCACTTTCCAACAGGGTTTGCGCCGCGAAACGGCCCATCGCCACGATCAGCCTGGGCTGGATCAGCGCCACCTGCCGCTTGAGGTAAGTGTCACATTGCCTGACTTCCTCCGGTTGCGGATCTCGGTTGCCGGGCGGG
>WBZT01003104.1_pt1 | contig 11108 bp, 8 predicted proteins | sample 5204241 | NCBI WGS metagenome assembly WBZT01 (sample SAMN12344358, study PRJNA552823) | activated sludge metagenome | biome: Activated sludge suspended growth; feature: Nitrification reactor; material: Wastewater; isolation source: activated sludge from nitrification reactor of wastewater treatment...
ATGGCGGAATTGGTAGACGCGCTAGTTTCAGGTACTAGTATCGAAAGATGTGGAGGTTCGAGTCCTCTTCTGGGCACCAAGTCAGGCGTATCCGTTCGGATTCTGCATCTGCCAACGCCAAGTATCACGGCAAATATCTTCCAGTCCACGTTTTGTTTCCCAATTCAGTAGCTTTTTCGCCAACTGTGCGTCTGCAAAATAGATAGCGATATCCCCTGCCCTGCGTGGCGCAATACGGTATGAGACAGGTGTTTGATTAACACGCTCAAAAGTTTTGACCAGTTCCAGTACGCTATAGCCGCGCCCTGCACCCAAGTTGACTGTCAGCAAACCCGGATGTCGTACAAACGCATGCAGGGCAGCCACATGCCCTAAGGCCAAATCCATCACATGGATATAATCGCGCACGCCCGTGCCATCTGGCGTCGGATAGTCATCGCCAAACACGCTGAGTTCTTTCAGCTTGCCAATAGCCACTTGCGAAACGTATGGCATTAGGTTGTTCGGGATGCCATTCGGATCTTCACCAATCAATCCGCTCTCGTGCGCACCAACCGGGTTGAAATAGCGCAACAAGGCGATGTTCCAGCCATTATCGGATGTATGCAAATCTTCCAGAATCTGTTCCACCATGCGCTTGGTGCGCCCATATGGGTTGTATGGCGTTAATGGCGAGCCTTCTGGAATCGGCTTGTCATCCGAAAAGCCATAAACCGTGGCGGACGAACTGAATACCAGCGTTTTGATACCGAATTCAGCCATGACTTCCGCCAGGCACAAACTGCCCATGACGTTGTTGTCGTAATATTTAACTGGATTGGATACCGATTCGCCTACAGCCTTGAGGCCTGCAAAATGAATCACCGCGCTGATTTTGTACTGGCTAAACAAACTTTGCAGGCACTGTCTATCGCGTACATCCCCTTGCACAAACGTAATCTTCTTGTTTGTGATGGCTTTGATCCGATCTACTACCGCGGCCTTGCTGTTGCATAGGTTGTCCAATACGATGACCTCGTAACCCGCATTCAGCAAGGCTACGCATGTGTGGGAGCCGATATACCCTGTGCCGCCGGTGACAAGAACTGCTTGCATGCTAGTTTGGGACAAACCTTGAGAAATGTGGATAACTCAACCGAATCAGTTCGGTCAATGTCACGTCCGCTTCTGTTTCGGAACGGTAGATCGGGGTAGTGAATCTGACAATGGCTCCATCCGTCCGGTTTAGCTTGATTGCGTCATACAACAAAGCAAATTTCATCGGGAATTCGTTAGACAAATCTCGACCACGCTGATGGAACCAATAATACATCAATTGTTTGCTTTCACCCTTGCTAATTAACATGCGTGTGATCTGAAAAGTATGCTGATCATCCACGGTGACTGTTTGAAGCCGCGTGTCGGTAATTTCCCAGCCGCCCCCAGGCACGCACGCCTTAGGCGAATGTGGAACAAACCCTGCGCGCTGGGAATCTGTATAGCCCAAATATACGTCAACATTCGTGTTAGCTTTATGGTAATTGACCAATAAATAATCCTTTAATTTTAGCTTATCATTTTCATTATTCTGAAAGCTGTATGGACGGCCTTGCCAACCACCCAGTTGCATTGGGAATGCGGCAAACAGTTCCCGCTGGGGGATGATTTCTTCGCGACGCTGAATCGTTAATGTAGAGACAGCCGCCAGTATTACTATGCAAAGCGCAAAAATCACCGGCGCACGCTTGATGCCTGATAGAGATGCCGTATCTTCATACTGGTGCCTGGTTTCCAGATAATCGAAAGAATCCGAAAATCTGGGGTGAATATCCAGCAATTTATTGAGAATTTTTGCTTCGAGAAGTACCAGCCCTATACACAGCATGAAAATAACCCAACCCTCAAAATAGTGCATAAAGCCTTCTGCCGCTTCATTGCCATAGTGGTTGACCAGTATTGCCACAATTGCAATACGAGCACTGTTCATGATGATACTGATAGGCACACTGGACAAGAACAATATGGCACGCGCCCAGAATGGGCCCTTATACATGTAGCCAATCATCAGGCTAAGCGTCATCATCGGGTACATATAGTTTAAACCGCTACAAGCCTCTACCACTTGCAGTTTGTAAATACCTAGATCAATCACATTCCCTTCTTGAAAGACCGACATGCCAAGTGCACGGACGATTGATACACCCAAATTGGAAGATACCAGTTGCATCCGACCGGATAGCATTACATCCAGCATATAAGGCAATGGGATCACCAGGAACAGATGCAGAAAAGGAATCAGTATTTTTCTGATCTGGAAACCAATCATCGTCCAGGCGAGCCCCAGGCATAGCAATAGCAGAGAGTACTGCACGATGGTCCAGATTGCGGTCAACTCACCTATCATCAAGGTAATGCCGGATATAATGACAATGAGTACACCTACCCATGCGCCCTCGTTATGGTTTTGAATTTCAAACCGTTTAATCCAGATCAGGTATATTGCCATTACAAATACAAGCGGCGCATGAGAATATCGTTCTTCTGTCGTTACGCGAGCCAATAGTTCTTGTACGGCCTCCCTGAAGGCAATAGTCAGAAAAAAACCCACTAGCAAGAACAGAAGGGTTTTAGGGTGGCGTTTGATGAATGAAAAGACTTGGCTCATGGTTATCCCTTATTTTTGTCAGTCATCGCCTGATGATAAATTGAAACGATTTCCTGTATCTTCGCATCCCACGTAAAGTGGTTCTTAACTCTTTCTATGGCAGCAACTCCCATTTTGGCTCTTAGCCCTGGATTTCTAGCCAAGTGGTCAATATGATTGGCAAATTGCGCAATCATGTATTCTTTAGATAATGGCTCAATCAGGAATCCACTCTCGGCTGTCAGGTAGTCGGCTGGCCCGCCCCAGTCGGCTGCGATGGTCGGCAACCCTCTGGACATCGCCTCGAGCACTACCGCCCCCCCACATTCCCGTATGCTTGGCAGCACGAAAATATCCGCCTTGTCATAATAGCTATTCACCTCTGTATGCTGTACCAAGCCAGTAAATTCGACATTCTTTATAGGCAACGTTTGCGACATTGCCTCAAGCGCCGACCTCATTGGCCCGCCGCCTACAATGGTCAATCTCACTCTCTCCTGGCATCGCTGCACAGCCTCCATGACGATCTCGACCATTTTCCAATCGACAAGTCTACCGACATACAGCACCTGTATCTCGTCGTTTTGCACTGTTTCTTTTGGCTTTTCTGTAAACGAGAACACTCCGTTTTCAACCAGCTCCATGACTCGACCCAGCCGCAATTTAGGCAATGCTTTTGCAGTTCTTTCGTTAGCCACCAACAGTATATCGGCCAGAAATTTCCCAGGAATAATTAAGTTGTACATGGTTGTAAAAATACGCATAAAGGCATATAAGACCCGCTCGATCATCCCGCTCATATGGCGAAATGCTTCAGGAAAGTCCATACCACCATTCATGGGGCCTATTACTACGGGAACGCCAAGCGCGAACATCGCGGAAGGTTGTGTGGCAGAGACAGGAGCTGGCTCATGTACCACCTGAATGCGCTTTTCTTTTACCAATTTTCTTGCTAGCCTCCATTGATAAAACTGTGTAATCAGATGCATCAAAAAACCGGTGGTGACCACATTGATCCGTTCCGGGAAATGGCGTGAGAGCCGATGCAAGAATTTGTGTGCCCAAGTGTCCGGTACATAGAATACTTTTGCCTGGTCAATGTCCTTGATCTGGGCGATTGTAGGCATCACCCTGGCATGTGTTATCAGGTATACCTGATGTTGCTTTTTTGACAATAACCTAAAATAGTTCAACGGCAACATCGCCTCGCCACCGAACACATTTGAGGCGTGTTCGCAGACGATCAGAATATTTAACGGCAGTTCGGCCGCCACATTAGGCTCCAAGAACACCAAACTCGGCGCGATCTTTGATAACCTCGCGTATTAAACCCACATCAACTTTCTCCATCCCGGTAGAAAAGCCGTACACCAATGCCGTATCGCACAAAATGTTGATACTTCTCGGGATACCACGCGTTGCTTCCGCAATCAGCCTGCAAGCTGCCGGTGTAAATAGAGGCGTATCACGGCCAGCCACATGTAGGCGGTGCTGGATGTACTTTTCCACCTCGAACTGCTGAAGCGGCGGAATAAAGAAATCCACTGAAACACGCTGGAAGAATTGTTGCAGATCCGGGCGACGCAACAAATCACGTAATTGCGGTTGCCCGATTAGGATGATTTGCAATAGCTGATCCTTGTCCGCATTAATATTAGATAGCATGCGCAAAGACTCCAGCGCAGCTGGGCTCAGGTTTTGCGCCTCATCCACAATTAACACAACGCGCTTACCCTCAGTGTAGCTTTTGATCAGGAACTGCTGGAAAGCATCAAATAACGCTAGATTGGATTTTCCTTCGTACGATTGGTTGAATGCCATCAGTATCCAACCAAGCAAATCATCAATATGCTGGTGAGTGTTATACACAATCCCGACGGTCAACTCCTCACCCAGGTTGTTTAGCAGATGTCGTACCAGAGTTGTTTTACCGCAACCGATTTCCCCGCATATTACCGAAAACCCCGCGCGGTTTTGAATGCCGTATTCCAGCATCGCATAAGCCATGCTATGCCGTAAGCCAAAATATAAAAACTCCGGATCAGGTTGAATAGAAAAAGGTTTCTCTTTGAGTCCGTAAAATGCCTCGTACATATGTGGTCTTCTATTCTGTGTTATAGCGTTTTAAGCAACTCGCTACTTTCCTGTTGATACCTGAAAGAACGACCGTTCGCCGCCTTGATGGCTTTCTGCAGTGCTTGTTTTGCCAGCACCTTATCATTTTTTGCGATATATATTTTTGCAAGATGATATTGGTAAACGGGTGAATCAGGCATGGCCTTAATTGCTTCTTTCAAAGCATCCTCCGCTTCCGATAATTTACCAATTTTATAACTGGCCCAGCCATAAGTATCAAGGAACTGGGGTATTTTTGAATCTTTCAATGATGCCGCTAATTCGTATGCCCGTTTTAAACTTGCTTGATCGGTACGATTCTCCGCCAGCATGCTGGAGAGATTGTTAACTGCAACCTGGGAATCCGGTCTGATCTTAATACATTCGTCATACACTTTGATGGCATCCTCGACTCTACCTTGATTCTCATATAAACCAGCCTGAATCAGCTTTAGGCCAAAATCTTTGGGTACAAGCGTCAGTCCTTGCTGAATGGTTTTTTCAGCGGCAAGCATATCTCCGTTCTGTTGTTGCACCATCGCAAGCTGTTGGTAGCCTATCGGGTTATTAGGCTGGCGTTGGGTAAGGTCATAAAAAACCCGTATCGACTTTTCTCTTTCGCCTGTCGAGGCTAATAACTGCCCTTTGAGTAACCATGCATCAATATGATCTGGATTCTTTTTAAGCACAGAATCAATAAAGCTAAGTGCCTCGACTTTTTTTCCTGCCTGCATATACGACCTGACAACAGCCACCACTGGCTGACCTTCGTTAGGCGCTGCCTCATGTGCACGCTTGAAAGCATTGATGGACGCTTGCAAGTCATTTTTGCTCAAGGAGATAGCACCTTGTATCTCATCTGCCAGAGGACCACCTTTATCTGCTTGCTTGGCCTTATCAGCCAGCGCCTGTGCACCTATCTGATCTCCACGCTGCAATTTGAATTGCGCCAAACTCCGCATGATACGGACATCTCGTGGACTGGCGTTAAGGGTTTCTTCAAGCACTTTTTCTGCACGTTCCACCTGTTTGCGACGCAACAGGAACTCAGCATAAGCCACGCCATAACGCGAGCTGTGTTTGCTAGCCTGGAACGCTTTGAGATAATGCTCCTCAGCCAACTCGGGCGAACCGGCGCGTTCATGCGCACTAGCCAGCATAAAGGCCGCAGTATGGTTATCCGGCGAATCCCGTAAGACCGTTCTTAGATCAATAATAGCGGCGTCATAGTTTTTGGCGTCAATCTCTTGCCCTGCGCGCAACAGCAAAGCCTGCCCATTACTTTGGTCATTTTCAAGCACGTCCGCAATCAGCCTGTTAGCTTCATCCTTTTTGTTCAGGGTCAACAGCTTATATGCCAACATGCTTTTTGCTTTGTATCCGCTAGCTGAATTGCCGGCAAGATCAATGATATGCTGCAATTGCTTGTCCTCGGCTACAGAGTCCTTCTGTGCACGATAGTAGTCTACTAGCGCAAAAGCCAGGTCGTAGTTCTCCGGATCCTCCTTGGCGAAAGCTTCGAGCCTTTGCCTGCCTTTGGTAACGTTCTGGGTGGCGGCAATGAACTTGATCAGGTTGATTTTGGCATCAAGATTATTAGGAGAAGATTTGACAATCTCCATGAGTTGCTGCTCGGCCTCCGCATTTCGATTATGCTGTGCAAGAAATTCCGCGTAACTCTTACGAATGGAGGCGGGATTAGGTGCCACCCGTAGCATATGCTTAAAGCCTTTATCCGCTTCATCTACACGCCCCATTTCATCCAAAACGCTGATGCGGAAAATATGTACCGCCATATTCTTTTCATTGATTGCAATAGCCTTATCCAATAACTCCAGTGTTTTACTTTGATCCTTGGCTAACATGCGTTCACTGGCAAGCACTAATAAGGCATCCTGATTCTTGGGATCCAGCGACAAGGCTTTATTGGCATACTCAACGGCTTCTTTGCTGTTGTTGAGTTTGAGCTGGATGGCGGCATACAGATTAAGTGCCGGCGGGTAATTAGGATTCACAGCCAACGCTTTGTTTGCGCGCTCGGTAGCGATATCCAGGCGATTGCCCGCCACCAGGATTTGTCCGCTTTTTACTAGTGCGTCTATATGCTTCGGGTCCTGATCAAGCACTGCATTCAGTATGCCAAAAGCACCTTTCCAATCGGCCTTACGTTCTGCTATGAGCGCTAGCCCATACATGGCGGGCGTCATGTTTTTCTTGATCTGCAAAGCATTCTGGAACTCCAGCTTGGCTTTTTCCGGGCTGGATTCGAGTAAACTCATCCCCTTCTCGTAGTATTTCTGCGCCTTCTCTTCCGGCGTGGAACATGCTAACAATTGTGTCGCGAGCAATGATGCAACAATTAATTTCAAGAGACTAGCTCTCATAAACATGCCATCCTTAATATAAATAAAACCATTTTCATGATAATGCTAGTTTACCAGCAAAATATACCGTCTTACGACATTGACCCTATCGGGCTAGTGCAACCCTTTAAAAGGTGCAGCCAGCGGCTCACCGACAAACAATCCTTGTGCAGGCCAATATACGCTTTTCCAATACGCTTCTACCAAGGTGTTGCCGGCTAAATAATGCTTTACTAGCACCTCCGGATTCGGGAATTTCTGCCAATGGTTGCAAGGTTCGGTTACCGTGCCGTAACTACCGGTGGCGCCAGCCTCCAGCCACGCTGTAGCTTTCATCTGGTTGCCCCCTTGGTCTAATGCGCCGCCAAATGACGTCAAATGATCTGCAATCGCCCCGGGGACAAAATTTAACGTATCCAGATAAGGCACCTGCATCAATCCCGTAATATAAAACATGATATCCTTTTTATGCTGGATATCATTCTGCCGCATATTCCTGAAAAAGATTTTTCTGGAGTCCACTTTGAAAAAATCTTTTGGATAGAATCTTTCCCTAGGAGAACTTCTGGCTTTGTCGGAGGTTCGTAAAAAATAGCCTGTTGACTGACCGAGATTGAATCCAGTCAAAACTCCCCTGTCTATCAGGGATTTTGCCCCTTCCACAGAGTCGGTTGGAATTAACATAGCCAAGCGCATGGCATGATCCTGCGTAGAATCAAGTGAGTTACTATTGAAATACGGATTCTTTTTACCCGGCGCACAGCCATTTTTGCACTGCTCTTCATCATAGCCTAGCGTCAAGGCGGCAGTAATTGAGTTACACACGACAGCATACGGCCGTGTCCAAACCACAGCCAAAACCTTGATTTCAGGGCTGAGTTTTCTGTCAATTTGTACTTTGATGGCGTTAAATTGTTCCAAAGATAACGCTGACCTGACAGGCACCTCTATACCAATCAAGTTATGTGCCGGAATATTGCGTGCTTTCAGATAATATTCACCAATCTCGACACTGTTGGGGTCTTGCGTATTCACAATTACCGCGACATGCTTGGGCTCCAGCAGGCTATCCATAGATGCCCATGCTATAGATGCCCATAGCAGATTGACGATAAAAACAATCCCTACCTTAAAGCCAGGCATTTTAGGCGGCCCTTCTGCGCTGCCACCAAGCTTTGGCGATTAATCGTGGAAATACAATTGCATCTATGAAATAACGCTTGGCCAGCCGTCTTGGCTCAGTACTCATGCGGTGTAGCCATTCTAGCCCCAGCTTGCGCATCCACATAGGCGCACGTGCTTTTTCTCCCGCGAGAAAATCAATCGTGGCCCCAATGCACAAAGCCGCGTGCACTCTCAATTGGTGCGCGTGCGCGTTAACCCATAGCTCCTGTTTCGGCGCACCTACGCCAACCAACAACAACTGCGCGTTTGTAGCATTCACCATACGGCAAATCTCGGTACTGTATGTAGTGTCTTTTTCAAAACCGAATGCCGGGCTATGCGTGCCAACTATCTGCACCATAGGCCACTGAGTTTCAATATTCAACTTGGCACGCTCTGCCACCCCCGGCATTGCCCCCAGCAAAAACACTTTCAGAGGTGTCTGTTCTTTTTGCGCATTCTCAAAAATTGCTGGCACCAGGTCGCTTCCCGGTACAGTGCCAGGTAAAGGCCTGCCTAGCAGATTGGCAGCCCATACCACAGGCTTGCCATCTACCACCACCAAAGCAGCATTGCGATATGCAGACTGCAGGCTCTGATTCGTATCCAGTTGAACAATATGATCCACGTTGGGTGTGACCACAAAGCGGCAGGATTGGTTGCTACCGACCAGCCATGTCGCGATTATTTCCACGGTTTCCGCCATGGATAGTGCATTAACCTGTATGTTAAACAAAGAGACTGGCTTGAGATTCATCATGCGTTTAATCCCGCTTAGAGCGTACCCATTCGACCTGGCGACGCACAAAGAACTTTAAATAAATAGGCAGTTTTGCAAGCACATAAACAGGCACATAGCATAGTTGTCCCAAGCTGATGATATGGCGGGCATATCCCCACCACGCCAGCCCAACAGCCAGCCATAGCAAGCCTAATAAGCATGCAGGCAACGCAAGCAACCATATGTTAGGCTGCACCGTATAGCCAACAAAAGCGAGCGCACTCAGCAACACGCATAACATACTTAACAATGCTAAAGGAGGCACCAGCAAATCAGCCGCCATTGCCAGCGTCCGAGTGTTCCTGTCAAGCATTGCTCGCCCAGCCAGTTTGGGCAGGTCGTTTACAATCACACTCAGGTGTCCGTGCTCCCAGCGTGTACGCTGTGTGGTACTGGCTTGGTCTTCAATGGGAAAGTAGCTGGTCACCAAGGCATCTGGCACAAATGCTGGTGGTTTACCCATGCGTGCAAAGTCCACTCCCAGCTTCATATCCTCTACGATATGCCCGCTGGCCAAATTCACTTGCTTAATATCTTCCCACAGAAAGGCCATGCCGGTCCCCATTAGCTGACATGGCAAGCCAAGATTAGCCATTCCCAACGGCCTAACTTGGTTTCTGACGACCCAGGCAAACTCGCTAATCCGCGCTTTAAGCCCAACCTGCGGAGGATTTTTCATTAAGTACAGCGCTTGCACCGGTCTTTGCAGATTTACGCAAGCAGATGCTAGCAAATCAATTGTGCCAGGCGCTACAATACAATCAGCGTCCACAATCAGGACAACTTCCGGTGGGCTCCCTTGTATGTACTTTAAACCAAAATCCAACGCGTAGCCTTTGCCTCGTTTTGTAGTGTCGTGGCGCTCTATAGCCTCCACGCCAAGATCTTTAGCAACCTTTGCGGTTTCGTCTTGACAGTTATCGGCAACCACCACGATACGATCCTGCAGACGAAGCTGGGGCAAGATAGAGTTCAGGGTTGTAGCAATGCCGGATGCTTCATTGTGCGCCGGAATAAGGATGGCGACACTTGACACTTGTCCGCTGGCCGCATGCTTCCTGGGCTGCATGGAGTGTGCAGCAATGGCCTGAATTGTAAGCACCATCACAGGCAACAGAAGCACACAAAGCAGGAAAATCAATACACAGATCAACAAGGTCATTGCCTGAAATACCTTGCCAATAGACTGGCTTCTTTATCTATATGGTGTTGATTCAAAACACGCTGGTAGCCCTGTTCGCCCATTGCTTGCAATTCCTGCCTTGAGGCAGTTAGCGCCTTCTGCATGGCTTCAACAAGCGCATCAATATCACCAGCCGGGCAAAGCCAACCCGTTTCTCCGGGTACGACCAACTCAGGGATACCTGCAACATAGGTAGAAATTACCGGACGTTTGAGTGCCATGGCTTCCATAATAACGACTGGCAGCCCCTCGGCAAAACTCGGCAACACCATAATCTGCGAATCCAATAAATATTGCTGCACTTGGTTACTGCTGATCCAGCCTGTGATGCTAATATGTCCTTGCAACTTATGTTGATCTATCAGCGCCTCAATATCAGACCGCATTTCACCATCCCCGGCCAGCGTTAAATGAAACTGAACGCCCTTTTCCTTCAAACGCCGGACAGCTTCTACCAGCAGTAATTGGCCTTTTTGTTCGCACAGCCTGCCGATACACAGCAATCGAGATGATGTCGGAATTGGCTGTTCTGGCACTTGGAAAAACGCTGGTTCCAGCCCGCAATGCACCACTTTGATCCTGGGCCAGTCATTGAAGCTTGCCCAACGGTATAGCTGGCTACGGCCATACTGACTGATTGCCACTACAAATTTCGCCTTTGCAATCTTGGCGCCAAGTTTCAGCGCTTGAGGCTTATCAAACTCCTCTGGGCCATGCACGGTAAAACTGTATGGGATATTTCCCAATACGCTAGCCAACATAGCTACTTCCGCAGAATTGGTACCGAAGTGTGCATGGATATGCTCAACACTCCCGGCATTGACCCATTGCACCAGCTGACACGCTTCTGCAAAATAGATAAAGTGGTATGGCAAGGAA
>WBZT01003105.1_pt1 | contig 11103 bp, 13 predicted proteins | sample 5204241 | NCBI WGS metagenome assembly WBZT01 (sample SAMN12344358, study PRJNA552823) | activated sludge metagenome | biome: Activated sludge suspended growth; feature: Nitrification reactor; material: Wastewater; isolation source: activated sludge from nitrification reactor of wastewater...
TCAAGGATCTGGCGCGCAAGACCGCGGGCATCCGGCGCCCGGGCGCTGCTTCGCTCGATCTGGCCTACGTGGCCTGTGGCCGCTTCGACGGCTTCTGGGAGTTCGGCCTGTCGCCCTGGGATGTCGCTGGCGGCGCACTGCTGATCTCGGAAGCCGGTGGCCTGGTCGGCGATCTCGCCGGCAACGAGAGCTACCTGCAAACCGGCAACCTCGTCGCCGGTACGCCGAAGATTTTCGCGCAATTGCTGCAGGTGATCGACCACCATCGGACGCCCGGTTTGCTGGCCTGAGAGAGCAGGGCATTTTCCTCGCCGACCGCCCCCGAGAGACTCGCTTTCGTTGCGCGCATGCCACGGTGGAGGGCCGCCGAGATGACCATCGAGTCGGGTACCCGCACCAGCGAACAGGAGGACTGGTGAGCGCACTGGCCAACCTGTTCGCGTCGCTGCCGGCGACGAGCGGCCGGTCCGGAGCAGCCGGGCAAGCCGCGCAGGCCGTGCAAGCCGAGCAAATCGTCGAACTTCTGCGTCGGCCTGGTCTGGTCATCGAGCGCATCGTCTCGACTGGCCAGGCCAGTCCGGAAGGATTCTGGTACGACCAGCCGCAGGGTGAATGGGTGCTGGTGCTTGCCGGAGAGGCTCGGCTCAGGTTCGTGGACGAGCCCACCCTGCGCCATCTCAAGGCTGGCGACTTCGTCGACATCGCAGCGCATCGGCGTCACCGCGTCGAGTGGACGGCGCCGGATCGGCCGACAGTCTGGCTGGCGGTTTTTTACGGGACGGGCGAGCTTGCGCTCTGAGACACCGGCCAACCCCCTTACCCGGCAAGCGGTTGCCGAACTCCGTCCAGGTCCGGCCTCGGCAGAGCTGGCTCGTGGGCGGGGGCGATCGTTGAGTTCGAAGGGGTGCGCTATCGTCAGGCGCGCCGCGGATCTTCGTGAAGATGGGAAGTCGCGGCCGCTGATGGCAGGCACAGATCGCCGCTAGATCCGCTCGACCTGCGGCTGCGTGCGGCCGGCCCAGGTCAGGCGAAACGACGACGCGCGGCGTGGATTGCCGACCAGCGCCGGTCGGAAGCAGGCGAGGTTGGTGCCTCCCTTGCGTCGCACGCTGGGGAAGACGATTCCCAGCGAACCGGCGTCGAGCAGGCGCGCTGCCAGTTCCTGTGAAGCGACATAGCTGCCCGGATCGAGGCAGGCGGCGAACTGCGGCGCGTCGCGCAGATCGTGAAACTCGTTGCTGAAATCGGCGAGCAGTTCCTGGTAAGCAACGCTATCGTCGAAGCGCTTGATTTCCTGGTACTCGACCGTTTTGTGGAAAATGATCTCGGCCAGGGCTGTTTCGAGCTCGAAGGCGCAATACCAGGCGCCGCGCTCGCCGTCGTTGAAGCGGCTGCCCTCCGGACGAGGGTAGGTGAAGGCGGCATTGACGATGCGAAAGTTCGGTACGCCGAACACCAGTTCATCGACGCCGATTCCCGCCAGTCCGCCGCGCTCGCCGATCAGCCGTTCGTTGGTCGCATTGTCGAGCTCGAACAGGTCGCGCAGGTGGGCCACATTCTCGGCGATCGCGCTCAGCACCGAGTCCTCACGTTCGGCAAAACGCGACGGAATCAGGCGCACCGTATCGATTTGCCGCAGACGCGACAGGCTCGGCAGTGGCTGGGTCATATGCCGCCGCGCCGCGCTTCGAGCAGCTTGCGCACCGTCTGCATCGCCAGCAGCCCGCCGCCCAGCATGAAGGCCAGCGGCGGACGGCCAGCGAAGATCCGGTTGCTGTTCGGCAGGCTGATCCACTCGTCGGCCAACTGGTCTCCGTAAAGGATGTGCAAGGCCTTGTAGATGCCGATCAGGTACGAGACGCGGGTGATCCGATCGACTTCGAGCAGCCGCTCGGGGTTCTTTTTCCACTCGTAGAACGCGCTGCTCGAGAGACCGCCGAGCAACTCGCGCGCTTCCTCGTCGCGCAAGCGCCAGGCTTTCGCCAGATTGAAGAAACCCAGCAACGCCGACTTCGACAGCCGCTCGCGTTCAGTGCGTGCGTTCAGATCGACGAGAGCCGCCGGTTCGAAGCGGCTGGCCGGATAGGCATAAGCCAGATTCATGGGGCACCTCCTTTAGTGGACAGTTTACTCTCCAGTTCCGGAAATGCAAGGTGTTTGCGGGGTGCCGGGGTGCCTCGGAAAAAGGAAACCATCGTCCGCCAGGCCGGTTGCTAGCCCTTCCCCGGCCCTCCCCATCGCAAACGTCGCTGGCGCTCCTTCCCCTTGCAGGGGAAGGAGCGCGGGCCGAGGGCCGGTAGGTGCCTTGCGGGAAATCACCTGAGGCCCGTTCCCTCCGCCGGTTTCTGGCGGCAGGACAGGGGAAAGGCCATCACCTCGTGCAGCGAATCGGCGTCGACGGCGAGCATGATCAGGCGGTCAAGGCCGAGGGCGACGCCGCTGCAATCGGGCAGGCCGCTGGCCAGCGCGGCGAGGAAGGGTTCATCGAGCGGGATCGCCGGCAGGCCGAGTTGCTCGCGTTCGCGCAGGTCGGCGGCAAAGCGCGCGCGCTGTTCGGCGGCATCGAGCAGTTCGTGATAGCCGTTGGCCAGCTCGACGCCGCGATAGTAAAGCTCGAAGCGTGCCGCTACCGGCTGGCCATCGGCGTCGGCGCGCAGGCGAGCGAGTGCGGCCTGCGATGGCGGGTAGTCCACCACGAAACTCAACCCGTCGCGGCCAAGCTGCGGCTCGATGACATGGCTCATCAGCAGTTCGAGCCAGGTGTCGCGGTCGGCGTCGTCGAAGGCGAGGTCGAGGTGCTGCCTGGCCGCGAGGCGCAGCGCCTCGCGGCCGCAGGTCAGCGGGTCGATAGCGAAATGCGTGCGAAACAGGTCGCGATAGCGGTGGCGGACGCCAGGGATGTTGCCGAGCGCGATGCGCGCAATCGCGGTGACGTCGTCGATCAGTTGCTCGGGTGTGAAGCCGACGCGATACCACTCGAGCAGGGAGAATTCGGGATTGTGCCGGCGGCCGACTTCATCGGCGCGGAAGACGCGGGCGATCTGCCAGATCGACCCACTGCCGGCCGCCAGCAGGCGCTTCATGGCGTATTCGGGCGAGGTCTGCAGGTAGCCGTAACCCGCCACCTCGATGCTCTTCAGATGGGGGTCGGTGACCGTCGCCGGGCAGAGCTGCGGCGTTTCGACTTCGAGCACACCGTGCGCCGCAAAGTGGGCACGAATCTGCGCCACGATCTGCGCCCGGCGGCGCAGATTGGCGAGGGGGGCGCTGGGTTGCCAGGTGAGATCGGACATGGAGGAGTGCCGGCCCGGCCTCGCCGACCCGCGCATCCTGCCGGTGGCCGGAGGCGAGACGCCTGCCCGCAGCCGGCGAGGGTCGGTGCGGGAAGGCGGCGCCGCGGGGAAGGATCAGGCCTTCACGCGCGAGACATACTCGCCGGTACGCGTGTCGCACTTGATGATTTCGCCCTGGCCGACGAACAGCGGCACCTTGACCGTGGCGCCGGTGGCCAGGCGCGCCGGCTTGGTGCCGCCGGTTGCGGTGTCGCCGCGGATGCCGGGCTCGGTCTCGGTGATTTCAAGTTCGACGAAATTCGGTGGGCTGACCGCCAGCGGCGCGCCGTTGTACAGCGTTACGGTGCACGTATCCTGCTCCTTGAGCCAGAGTGCCGCATCACCGACAGTGGCGCTGCTGGCCTGGTGCTGCTCGAAGTTTTCCGGCTCCATGAAGTGGTAGAACTCGCCGTCGTTGTAGAGGTACTGCATGTCGCGGTCAATGACATCCGCCCCTTCCAGCGAGTCGCCGGACTTGAATGTCTTTTCCCATACCCGGTTGGTTTTCAGGTTGCGCAGTTTGACCCGGTTGAAGGCCTGGCCCTTGCCGGGTTTGACGAATTCGTTCTCGAGGATGGTGCACGGATCCCCCTCGAGCATGACTTTCAGGCCTGATTTGAATTCGTTGGTAGAATAGGTCGCCATTGCATTCCCTAATGAGACGTTCAAGAACGATGAAGGGCGCCATGATAGCGCGAAGCCCGGCCGATGGGCAGGGGAAACTCGCGGCGGGGGAGCCCTGGCAACTGGCGTTGCAGACCGTGGTCACCGACTGCGACGAACTGCTGGCGCTGCTCGGTCTGTCTCGCGCCGATCTGGCGATCGACGACCAGCAGAAGTTTTCCTTGCGCGTGCCGCGCAGCTTCATCGCCCGCATGCGGCCCGGCAGGCGGGACGATCCACTGCTCCGGCAGGTGCTGCCGCAGTGGGCCGAACGGGCGGTGCTGCCGGGATTCAGCGCTGATCCGCTGGCCGAGGCCGAGGCGAGCAAGCTGCCGGGGATGCTCGCCAAGTTTCGTGGCCGGGTGCTGCTGATCGTCACTGGCCATTGCGCCGTGCATTGCCGCTACTGTTTCCGCCGTCACTTTCCCTATGCCGCAACGCAGCCGTCACGCAGCGACTGGTCGCAGGTCTTCGACCACATCCGCCGCGATGAGTCGATCAACGAAGTGATCCTCTCCGGCGGCGATCCGCTGGCGGTGCCCGATCGCCATCTGCAATGGATGATGGGTCAGATCGAGGCGATACCGCAGGTCCGCCGCCTGCGCATTCACAGCCGCTTGCCGGTGGTGATTCCGGCGCGCATCACGCCCGGGCTGGTAGCGCTGCTGGCCAATACCCGCCTGCGTGTCAGCCTGGTGATTCATGCCAATCATGCGCAGGAACTCGACGATGCCGTTGCCGCCGCGCTCGAACCGTTGCGCCGCGGCGGCATTGCCCTGCTCAATCAGTCGGTGCTGCTGGCGGGAGTCAACGATGAGCTGGAGGCGTTGGCCGACCTGTCCGAGCGCCTGTTCGAAATCGGTGTCCTGCCCTACTATCTGCATCTGCTCGATCGCGTCGCCGGAGCCGCCCACTTCGCCGTACCGGAAGAGCGCGTGCATGGCCTGCGCGAAGCCCTGCTGGCGCGCCTGCCGGGTTATCTGGTGCCGCGCTTGGTGCGCGAAGTGGCGCATGCGCCGTCGAAAATACCCGTCTTCCCATCTCTCCGTGGCGAGCTGCGGTGAACGCTGCGGTCACGGCGGTCTTCGCCAACGTTGCTTCGGCAACTCGGTGACCCGTCAGCCAGCCGGACGGAAGCCGGACCTCATTCGTTCGCTGCACGGCGGTCGCCGACGTTGGCGAAGGAAGTCGACTTGCTTTAGACTGCCGGCCATCATCAGTCGACCGAGAGCCTGCCAGCGATGAAATGTCCGCTATGCGAAGAGAGAAAAGGGAAAAGGGCTTGCAAGGTCAATGCGGGCCAGTTGATTTGCCCCACTTGCTGTGCCAGCGTACGAACTGCCGCCTGCGAGGGCTGTTCCCATTATCAGGCCTCCCTGGCCTATCAGCGCGACAAGCAGGTGCCGCAGAGGCATTTCACCGTCGAGCTGCTGCCCGACGTCGACGACCGCTGCGACGTTGCGCTTGGGCTGGCCGAAAAGGGGCAGTTGGCGCAGGCCGAGGCCCTCCTCGAAGAGCTCCGGCGGCAATACCCGAACTACCACACGGTGCTTTATGGAGTGGGCGTCTGCCATGGCCTGCGCGGCAACCTGGACCAGGCGATCGACTGTCTTGAGCGGGCGGTCGAGATCTTCCCGCTGTTCGAGCACGCGCACTACAATCTGGGCATGGCCTACTGCAAGAAGGTCCATATCGAGAAGGCGGTGAGGTCTTTTGAGACGGCGATTGCGCTGGATGGCCGCGACGGTACCGTGGGGAGTCGGGCTCGCCATCAACTCGATGGGCTCGAAGCCATCGTCGGCAGTCATGGCGTCACGCTGGCAACGTATGTCGAGAATATGCGCACCTTCGACCGGGCGTTTGAGGCCCTGCGGGCGGGCAAGTACCGACTGTCGATCGACCTGTTCGCACGGGTTTTGCACGCCGACCCGAAGCACGTGCAGTCGTATGGCAACATGGGTCTGGCCCATGCCTGCCTCGGCAACCGGCAGAAAGCACTCGAGTGCCTGGGCAAGGCGATCGAACTCGATCCGCAGTATGAGCCGGCAATCGTCAATCGCTTGGCCGTGAGCAGTCTCGCCGAGGGCGAAGCGCTGCCCCCCCTTGGCTATCGAGAGATCAGCTATTACAGCGAGTTCAGGGATGGGGACAAGTCGTATGTGCAGCACTTGCTGAGCGAAATGCCGGCCGATGGCCACACTCCGGCGGCTCGCGAGACGGGTGTTTCAATGATCCGCGGCGCAGAATCCCGCTCTTCTCGCTGTGTTGGCGTCGGCGAAGCCGGGCAGTGATGCGATCGACATCGTCTGGCGAGCAACGCGGATGAATCCCCCGGAAAGCATCCAGCAACTGTTGCAACACCTCCTCGTCGCCCAGAAGTACGCGGTTCTGGCAACCGACAGCGGTGGGCAGCCCTACACCAGCCTGATGGCGTTCGTCGTCAGCGAGGATCTGCACGACCTGACGCTGATCACCGAACGCGCTACCCACAAGTACGCGAACCTGCTATCCAACCACCGCGTCGCCGTGTTCATCGACAACCGCGAGAACGTCGGCGCAGATACCCGTGCGGCGGTGGCGATTACGGCCCTCGGTGCAGCACAGGAGGTGCTCGGCGCAGAGTGCGCCAGCCTGCGCGCCTCCTACATCGCTCGCCACCCTTATCTCGAGGGTTTTGCCCGTTCCCCGTCGTGTGCCATCGTGCGCGTCAGGGTCAAATCGTATGTCGTTGTGCGGCACTTCGAGGAAGTGCTGGAGTGGCGCCCTGGGCAGTAGCTCGAGGTGCTGCGCGTGCCCTTGTTAAACATCGCGAACATGACCTGGACGAACTGGATGCCAGCGTCGCTTCGCTCGAAGCGGACGACGGTATGGCAGCCGCTGTGCCCGTTGTGCGATTCCCCTCCTTGGCCATCCGGAATCGTCGCTTTGACCTCCAGCCCCTCTTGGCTGACCGGGCAAATCAAGCTCGGATGGTGCTGGTCATGATCGTGCTTGAAAGTGCTGCACTGATCCATGGCGTCGCTGAACACGTTGCAGACCAGGCCGCTGGAGTGGTTGCCCTGAAGCAAATCCGGCTGTGGGCGACCGATCCCCATCAGCACGTTGCGGTCAATGAGAAAAGAATTGCCTGCGTCCCGTTCAAACGGTCATGGCTTTCATGATTCGGGGTGTCTGACAAAGCCATGACCGTTTGGGACTGCCGATGAGCCGCTCGCCGTCGCCATTGCTGCTGATCTTCGATTGTGATGGAGTGCTCGTCGACAGCGAGCCGATCGCCAGTCGCGTGCTGGCCGACGCGCTGAGCGAGGTCGGTTTTCCGCTGACCGCGCAGCAGGCGATCGATCGCTATACCGGGATCAGCCTGCGGGCTGTGCTGGCGCGGGTCGAGGCGGAGTGGGGGAGGGCGCTGCCGGCCGATTTCGCCAGCCGTCTCGCGGCGCGCGATCGCGCAGCTTTTGCCGCCGAACTGCAGCCGGTAGCCGGGGTGGTGGAGATGCTCGGTGCGCTGCACCTGCCCAGATGCGTGGCCTCGTCCGGCTCGCTGGAAAAGATCCGCAGCAACCTGTGCCTCACCGGCCTGCTGCCGTACTTCGATCCGCACCTGTTCAGCGCCGACCGGGTGACCCGGGGCAAACCGGCGCCCGATCTGTTTCTGCTGGCGGCGGCGATGATGGCGACGCCGCCCGAGCGCTGCGTGGTAATCGAAGACAGCGTTGCCGGTGTTGCGGCCGCGCGCGCCGCGGGTATGCGCGTCTTCGGCTTCTGCGGCGCCGGCCATGCTCGCCCCGGTTCTGCCGCTACGCTGCACGTTGCCGGCGCGACACGGGTCTTCAAGCGCATGTGGGAGTTGCCAGCGCTGCTCGATGAAGCGGCGACGCCGCCGCCGGAGATCGACAACGCGGCACGCTGAACCGCACGGCGCTTGATCTCATGCTTGCCGCTCGATCCAGTCGGCAATTCGTTCCGCCGCTGCCTGCCAGTGCGCGTCGAGCATCAGTGTATGCCCTGCGCGTGGGATCACCGCCACCTCGGCCTGCCAGCGTGTGGCGGTGAAGCCGAGTGTCGCCGGCGGAAACATCGCGTCCGCCTCGCCACCGACGATGAGTACCGGCAGCGTCGGCCGGCGTCTACCGAGGCGCATGGCGAGCAGTGTCAGGTCGAGGATTGCCCGGCGCGACTCGGACTGGAAGAGGGGAGCGAAGCGCAGCAGATCCTCGTCGCTGGTTTCCGGCGAGTAGTAGACGTCGCGCATCGTTTGCAGTGCTTCCGCCGTGTACTCGCCGCGCGTGGCGCGGGCCTGCTGGTCGAAGAAGGCGGGGTGGGTCCAGGCGATTTTCATTGAGGCGCCGAGAATGCCGGTCGGCGGCACCGGCGCCATCAGCACGGCCGCCCTCGCCGCATTTTGTTCAAGAAAGCGCTCGACGACCACGCTGCTCATCGAGTGCCCGATGACGATCGCTGGTTCTGCAAGTTTCTGCGCCACCTGCGCCAGATCGTCGGCGTAGTCGTCGAGCCCGAAGGAGTGGAGCCGCTCGGCGCCCTCGCTGCCGCCATGACCGGCGAGGTCGAGCGCGTGGCAGTCGAAGCCGCGGCGGCTGAACCAGGGGAGAAAGTGCGCGTCCCAGCAGCCGGCCGTCGCGTAGCCGCCATGGACAAAAATGAGGGGGGGAAAACGCTTGCCGCCGGCTGCCGGACGGTGCAGGGTATGGATGCGTCGCGGAGTCATGGTCGATGGGAAGGTGGCACGGCGCGGTCCGCTGCCCGGTGGCCGAGGTTGATCGAGGTTCGAGCGGGTGGCGGCAGTATCGCAGGGTCTGCCGGGCGCAAGCAATGGCGAGCTTGCCAAACGGTGCCCCGGTGGCTGCCGAAGAGGAGCACAATGGCGATTTTTTCACTGCTGACGAAGACCTCGAATGTCATTACAGCCGCGCATCCTCGTCTGCCTCGCCTCCGAGCAAATCCTGCAGAATGCGCTGCCTGCCCTGCGCCTGCGGTCCGGACGGGTAATCATCGCGTGCACGGACTCCGAGCCGGCGCGCAAGGGTGCGCAGCAGGTCAGCCAGGTGCTGCACGACGCCGGCTGGCCGGCCGACGCGGTGCGTATCGTCGAACACACGCCCGATCATGATCTGGGGAGCATCACTCGCTACGCCCGCGAGCTGGCCAGCGAGCTGCAGAAGCAGCATCCGGGCCTGCCGATCGACCTCAACGCCAGCGGCGGCACCAAGGTCATGTCGTTCGGCTTCATGGGTGCGCTGACCGGTTTGGGTGACGCGTGGTACTGCGACACCCGCCATGGCCAGCTCGAGCATCTCGGTGGCGGCGCCGCTCTGGAACTGCCGGCCGACATGCTCAGGCTCAGCGATCTCCTGCAGATTCAGGGCTATCGGGTGCTTGCCGATCTGACCTGGAGCCCGGAATTCGCGCGCCCCGCGGCGGCGCGTGCCGCTCTGACCGAGCGCCTGGTGCGCGACGCGCCACAACTCAACGGCTTCTTCGGTTACGTCAATCGGCTGACGCGCGAAGCCCTGCCGCAAAGCCGTCCCGACGGCAGTATCGTGCGCTCGTTCCGGGGCGAGATCGTCGCCCTGCGCCCGCTGTTTGCCAACACCCATGAACTGGCCGAAGCCTTCGAGCAGGCCGGCATCTGGCATTGGGACGGCAACTGCGGTTTTCTTTTTGCCAATGAGGCGGCCGCGCGATACGCCGGCGGTGGCTGGCTCGAGGAATGGGCCTGGCTGACGCTGGCCGGCCTGCAGGCCGACGGTCTGATTCCGGACGGTCATTGGGGTACCAATCTGCGCATAGACGCCGGCCTGGGCATGCAGGAGATGGCCGGCAACGAGCTCGACGCCGCCCTGGTGTGGCGCAACCAGTTGCTGGTACTCGAATGCAAGACCGGCGTCCAGATCAGTACCGAAGGCGGTAGCCAGTCGATCCTCAATCGTCTCGACAGCCTGCGTCGGCATGTCGGTGGTGCACTGGGCGAAACCTGGTTGCTCACCGCCAGGCGCCTGCATCAGGGCGCCGGTGGTGCGGCGCGCGAACGAGCCCGCGCCTACCGCATCCGTCTGATCGAACCGGCTCAGCTCGTCGAGCTGCGGGTGCAGATTTGCGCCTGGATGGGCCTCGACTCAGGACCGCCGGAGCCCGCTGCGTGATCCCCTGCCTGCTCTTCAGCGGCGCTGCTGTCCCGGGCCCAGTGCCGCAGCAGTACATGGGCATCAACCGTCAGGCGGGTAATCGGTCCTGCGGCGTCGAGCGGGCACTGAACAGGGTCCACGCTGGCGCCCCTTGGGTTAGAATCGGGGGGTCGTGGAGCGATCCGTGGGCGGCCATCGATCAATGTTGAGTGAATCTGGAGGAAGCGATGCAATTGCAACCATTCGATCTGAATGACATCATCCATGAACCCTCCGACGAGCAACTCGATGAACTGATGGAAGCGGTGGCGACGGAGGCGCGCAGGCATTCCCAGGCAGCGCGAGCGCAACTGATGGTCCGCCTGCGGGCCGAAATCACGGCGATCAAGCTGCCTCTCCGACGCAAGGCATGAGCAATACCGTCAAAGTGGCGGCAGCGACTCACCAACCTCCCCCTCGCTCGCTTGCGGGAGAGGGGTCGGGCGGCGAGATGGGAAATTTGCGGAGCCGGCTGCGTGCCCAGCGAGCGATTCCGGCGTGCCAGCCGGAAGGCGCCCGGCAAGGGAGGGCAACGGTCATGGCTTGCATCATTCGGGGTGTCTGACATGGCCATGACCGTTGGAGCAAGGCCCCGGCTGATCGTCGTCGCCGGGCCCAATGGTTCGGGCAAGACCTCGATCACCCAGCAACTGCTGATGCACGAGTGGATGGGCGGTTGCGTCTACGTCAATCCGGATTTCATCGCGCGTGACGAGTTCGGCGACTGGAACTCGCCGGCGGCGGTCGTCCAGGCAGCGCAGCGGGCGACCGAGATTCGCGAACAGTGCCTCGAGCGCGGCGTCAGCCTGGCTTTCGAGACGGTGCTTTCGGCGGCCGACAAGCTCGACTACATTCGCCGCGCGCGCGAGGCCGGCTTCTTCATCCGCCTTTTTTTCGTCGGCACCGACGACCCGTCGATCAACGCC
>WBZT01003108.1_pt1 | contig 11097 bp, 18 predicted proteins | sample 5204241 | NCBI WGS metagenome assembly WBZT01 (sample SAMN12344358, study PRJNA552823) | activated sludge metagenome | biome: Activated sludge suspended growth; feature: Nitrification reactor; material: Wastewater; isolation source: activated sludge from nitrification reactor of wastewater...
GACGGCACCGAAGCGGCGTCCACCGAGGCGCCGCGAGCCGTCCTAGTCCTGAACAGACTAACACCGAAGGGCCGTAGTATCAAGAATAGATTCTTGACCGTTCTCCAATTCGTACCCATGGTGTTGGCGTGAACCCGTACCGAATCGAAGGACCGGCCTGCGTGTCATTCTCCGGTGGCCGCACGTCGGCATTCATGCTCCGGCAGATCCTTGACGCGCACGGTGGGCAACTGCCTAACGACGTGCATGTCCTCTTCGCGAACACCGGCAAAGAGCGCCTCGAAACGCTGGACTTCGTACAAGAGTGCTCGGAGCGGTGGGCCGTGCGCGTGAGGTGGGTCGAGTATCACCAGACCCAAGGGGATGACGGCAAGCTTGCGCATGGGTGGCGCGAAGTCGACTACGTGACGGCCTCGCGACTCGGCGAGCCGTTCGATGCGCTTATCCGCGCGCGCTCGTTCCTACCCAATCCCGTCATGCGGTTCTGTACGCAGGAATTGAAGATCCGCCCGATGAACAAGTTTGCGCGCTCGATCGGCTTCGACCACTGGACGAGCGTGATTGGCCTGCGCGCGGACGAGCCGCGCCGCGTGGCCAACGCCACCGCCCCGACGAAGGAGCGATGGGAGATTGCCTGTCCGCTGGCGGATGCCGGGGTCACGTCCGGCGATGTCCTCGCCTTCTGGGTTCGGCAACCGTTCAACCTGCGTCTGAAGTCGCACGAAGGGAACTGCGACCTCTGCTACCTGAAGGCTCGTCCAAAGCTCGAACGGATCATGCGTGAGCATCCCGAGTTGGTGCCGTGGTGGAGCGAGAAAGAAGGGCCGGATGGGTCCGATCTCACGTTCCGAAAGGACCGGCCGACGTACCGCCGCATGCTGGATGTCGTGCAGCGAACACCGTTTTTGCCGGGGCTCGATCTCGACGAGGAGGAAGGGACGCTGCCATGCGCATGCACGGATTAAGCTCGGCCATGCCCAGCAACCCAATCCAGGTTCAGATGTCCGGCGCCGTCGCGCGTCTCGTTCGTCCCGGCGCCCGCTACGCCGTCCGCCGATCCGGCGAAGAGCATCGGGGCGAATGGGTGCCCGAAGGTGAGCCGCTGCCGCGCGGGGCTGGCGACACCTTCACGGAGGCCGAAGCGCGGCTCGTGCTGCCCTTCCTGCGCGTCCGGGGCACCGCGGGGCGCCGCGGGGCGGAGCCCACGACGGCAGACGGCAAGCTGGTCGCGCGGGCGTGCCGGAAGCTCGGGGTGACGGCGGCCGGGCTCGGGGAGCGGATCGGCGCCCATGAGAGCGTGCTCTCCCGGGCGCGACATGGTGAGCTGCCCGAGGTGCATCGCGAGGCCATTAAGGCACTTCTCGGCGTCAAGAGGAAAGAGGCCAGTTAGGACAACATGAATGGATCTAGGACATTACCCACGCGCAGACCGGCGCTCCGACGGCTTGGGCCGCAACCCGCCGCGTCGGCGTCAAGATCGAGGGCTAGGCCATGGATCACTACGACTATCGCACGTTCATGGATCTCCCGGACGACGCGCAGAGCGCGTTCACCAGGGCGCTTCGCTGGTATCGCCGAGATGTCGGCAGCGACCCCTCCGCGTGGAGCGACATCGCGCGGCGGCACTGGATCGACAAGATGCGGACCGCGCGCCCTGGCGTGATGGGCTGGACCCGCGCGAAGGGCCTCGTAGTCGGGGCCCGTCTGACGGTCTGTCAGATCGCGAAGATGTGGGCCGAAGCACAGAAAAGAAACCGAGACGCTTGACGCGCGGCTGAGCCTGGTTAATCTGTTTCGTGTCAGCACGAAAGGCGGATGCGGAGATGAGGCGGATGGGTTTCGTGAAGGTTTACAAGGTGTATCGGGTCGAAGTGGAGTATCCAACCCCGGGCGGCGGTTTCACGTGGCTTGAAGTTTGCGAAAGCCGGCTCATGAAGCCAGCGGTCGACATCGCGAATGATGTTGCCATCAAAGGATGGCTCAGGGGTGGCGACTACTTGCCGGTCACCCGCGTCCGGGTTGTTTCGCCGGCCCTCGAAGAAAAGTACGTTGCGACCGCAACTGGCGCGCAGCGCGACGCGGCGGACGCGCGGAACGCAAGGCTTTGGGCACTCTGGGGCGACAACTAACCCTTGTGGCGCATCGTGCCCAAGCCCGACCGTTTCCCAACGGCGGGTCTTTCGGCGTTGAAGAGGTTACCATGACCCGCACCCCCTACACCATCGAGCACGTTCAGGGTTCTTACGCTCTCACCGTCGCCGGCAAGTACTTCGGCAAGTTTGGGAGCAAGGCCGCGGCGGAGCGCTTCCGCAAGCTCATGTCGAGCGGCCAGAAGGTCGACTCCCGCACTACGATGCTCGTCAACGAGGCTCGCGCGGAGCGGGCTCGAACGGGCCCTCTCGAAGCACGACCGCCGGACCGAGCCCAAGCGGCAAGGCCAAACCTCATGATGCCCCCGACCATCGAAGACCTCGCCGCGGATCTGGCACGGCGCATCCTCGCGCGCGGCGATGTGCGGGTTCACCCGTCGCAGGCAGCGGTGCGCCGGCAGCTTCGCGCGGCGATGGAATCGCAAGCTCGGCCCGTGGTCCGCGCGGCGGGGTTCCGGTTCTCGCTCGGCAATGGGCCGATCTGGGGGTTCGAAGGGCTCCCGTTGTGTGTGCGCGTCGAGGACGTGAAGATGTGGCAAGCAGCGGCGGCAGAGCGCAAGAATGCGCGGAGGAAACGACGATGAAACGCGAGCGCGGCAGGCCCCCCGGCGGGCACAAGACCATCACGATCGGCGCGGTAACGTGGTCCCTTTCGGACCTCGCAAAACACCTGGGGGTCAACCTCCCCACGCTCGCCAAACGGGTGCGCGCCTACGAAGACGGCACGATGGCGCTGGCCGCGGTGCTCGCCAAGGGCCGGGCCCCTCACGAGCCCCGCAAGGCAACGTCCAGCGTGAGCCGCGAGGCCCTTCAAAAAGCCCTGCAAGGCAGCAAGGGGGAGATCGCGGGGGCAGCGGCGGCACTCGGGCTCTCGCGGCAGTGGGCCAACGTCCTCGTGGACCGGTATGACCTGCGCGCGGAGGTCGAAAAACTCCGTGCGGGCGCCACGTGGAATGGCTAGAATGGCGCGGATGCCTAAGCCCCTGTCTCTGGTAATCGAACGGTTCCCGACTGAATTTTACGCCGACGACATTGCTTTTGCGAAGGCGGTAGACGCCGCCGCAGCCAACCTCAATTGGAGCGGTTCCCCCGAGCGCCCCGCGGCTGGCACCCCCGGATGGATCGAGCACATGGCTCGCGAGCAGGGATGGGAAGCCAAGGTAAAGAAACCGGAACCGGGCGCTGTGCGTGTCACGCTTTCTTCTGCGTCCGAGGCGGATGCCCGCGTGTTCCAGGCGTTCCTCACGGAGTGGTTGCCGGGTCATGTCAGCGTGACAGTGGTGCCGAGTGATGAAGCCAAGCGCGGTTGCCCCGAGTGTCCTGCGGGCTTGGGTGAGCGCTGCGGGGACGACTGCCCGCGCGTGCGGCGGTACAAGGCCACCCGATGCAAGGCCATCCCAGTGCGGGGCAGCAAACTCACGGCCACCAAAGGTGAGTGGAAACTCGCGACCGGGTTCGAGGGGTGCTCGATTCATGAGGACGAGCCCCATGACACGCATTTGTTCGCTGAAGACTTTCGGCAATGGCGATGGGGAAACGAACCAGAGTACGTTTACTGCGCGGTGTGCGAATGCCGGATCCGAGACGTGGGGCCGGCGGGGCTGCAATGTGTCCGTCTGCTGGGCTCCGATCGCCTTGGCCACGTGTGCGACACGTGCGCGAAGATCCCCGCGGCCCTCGTCCCGAAGACGAAGCGGGCGCCACGTGGAATGGCTAGAATGGCGCGGATGCCTAAGCCCCTGTCTCTGGTAATCGAACGGTTCCCGACTGAATTTTACGTCGAATTCGCGGACGCGCCGTCGATGGCCTGCCCCGATTGCGGTGCCGCGCCAAATGCTCGCGCGGGCTGTCCCGGGTGTCGCCCGCCGGGCTGTGAGAAGTGCGTGACGCCTCACGAAGAGGGCGGTCACTACTGCTCCCCCGAGTGCGTTCGACAGGCGACGGAAGTGCTGCGCGGAAAGCGTGAGCGCCGAACCGTGCCTCTTGCCGCCCTCACCCGTGCCCTGCGTGCGGCGCTGCCGGTCATCGCGCCGACGTGGGATGCCTGTGACCGGAAGCCGCTCCACGACGCTGCGCACGAGGCCTGCGAGATCGGCGAAGCGGCGGGCGACACGATGCACAGCGGCCCTCGGTTGCAACCGATGCTCACGACCATGCTGGGCATCCTCGCTGCGGCAACTCACCTCGGTCCGGTCGTCGCCACGGAGCAAGCGCGCAAGGTGCTCGCCGACGCCCGCAAGGCGTTTCCTCGGAGATCAAAGTGAGAGCCCGCTACCTGTCTCGGTTGCCAGTGGAACCAGACCCGCCCCACTTCGCGATCAGCGTCGCGCCTACGTGGCGCGGATCGGTGACGGTAACGGTGCCGTCAACGTCTCGAAGGACTGACGAAGAGCTTGTTGCGTTGGCCGCGCAGGTTGAGGCCGGGCTACGTGAGCAAATCGGCGACGCGGTAACCAGCGTACGCGTTGTGCGCGCCGATCCGATGAGCCCAAACCTGACGGTAACGGTGCGCCACCCCGTCACGAGCAACATCCTGCGGTGAAGCACCTCTACGACTGCAAGACCGAGACGTCGTTCTGCGGTTGCCACGTGCGCCAGTTCGCCTGGGACGTGGCGATCCTCTCGTTTGGCGACCAGCGCGACCACTGCCGCGCGTGCGCAGCGTCGAGGCGAGCGCGTGTCGCCGAGGCCGCGCGGATGCCCTGGGAGGATGCCTGGTGTCACTACATGGCACACAAGGCCGGCACGGCGCTCCTGGAGCGAGGCTTCGATTTTCAAGGGGCGATGCGCTGCGGGGACACAGTGAGAGCGCACAAAATCCTTCTGAACATCGTCGACGCGGGGACGAACCCACTGCTGCGGCATCTCCACGCGTCGTGGTGCATCGCCGAAGGGGTACGTCTCGGTCTTGCGCTCAACGGGGTGCTTTAGCGCCGCTCCGGAATAGCCCCGAAGTCCAACACCTTCCCCGTGACCGTCTGCAAGTCTACCCCGAGGCGGTCCAGCACCTCTCGCATCCACGCCACGCGCGCCACGTCCAGCGGCCCGATTGCCGCGTCAACCTCGCACGCAACCACCTTGCCGCGTTCGTAGTCGGTGAGGCGCGACCACCGGCGACGGAGCGCCGTCAGGAGGGTAAGGTGATCGACAGGGGCGGGCATCGCTCAAGGCTACCCCATGGCGCCGTCGTTGTCATGCTGTCGCATCATGTCGCGCGCGCATCGCGAATGCCTCGGTTTGCCGCTCTGATTGACGCGTCGATTGCGGTGGCATGTCGCGCGGAGAGGCCCTATTCCTTGGGGTAGGCTGCGGCGTCGTCCACGTTCTGCGTGCGGTAGACGTGAGCCTACTGCCCACCGCATGGCCAAGCACTTCAACACCGCGCGGCTTCGGCACCACGTGCGCCGCGGCACTCCCAAGAACGAAACCGACCTCGCGCTGATGACGGCGCGGGACCGCGAGCGGTGGCTGTCGACGGCGCTCTTCCCCGAGCACGCCGTGTACTTCTTGGCCCGGCACCGCTGGCGCAAGGCGATGCGCAAGGGCGAGGCGGTGATGTTTACGATCGCGGTGGGGAGCGCATGAACGACGGCGACACCACAGTCGCGGTGGGCATGCTCATGACCTGGTTCGGTCTTTCGGAGCAAGAAGCGCGCGAGTCGATCGCCGCGATGGATCTACACTTCAAGTGGCCGTTGGCACGATGAGCGAGACGGGGGAGAAAGCTCCTCGCAAGAAGCGAGGCAAGGCGACGCTCCCCGTGGAGAAGCCGCCGCCCCCCAGGAATGACTGGCGGTCACAGCGTTACGAGGTGGTGCCGATCGATTCGGTTCGGCCTCGCGAGGACAACCCGAACGAAGGCGATTCTCCGGCCATCGCGGAGAGCATTGACGCCAACGGGTTCTTTGGCGCGATCCTCGTGGGGGGCGACGGCCGCATCCTCGTGGGCGCGCATCGCTGGGCCGAACTGAAGGCCAGCGGCGAGACCGAGTGCCCCGTCATTCGGTTGAGCGTGGAAGACGAGCGCGGGATCGCGATCATGATCGCGGAGAACGCGACGCGCGACCATGCTAAGACGAACGAAAACAAGCTGGCAGACCTCCTCGCGAGGTTGCCTGCGCACCGCGGCCTCGGGATCAAGCCCCCTGATGTGACAGCGCTGCTCGAACGGGCACGGCCTACGCTCCCGTACCTGAGCCTGATGCGGCAGAACGGCGCGGAGCCGGAGCCGGAGCCGGCCGAATCGGACGAGCCCGAGGACGAAGAAGATTCCGACGACGAGCACGACCGCACCGACGTGGTTGACGACTACGATGGCGGGCCACGCGAAGACGAGGAGCCCGAGGCCGATGCGGCGCCTGCGCGACAAGAGGTCGCCCGTGTGCCGCTCGCGATCGTGTTGACGAACAGCGAGGCCCGAAAGTGGGCTGAGTACAAGAAGAGTATCGGGGCGCGGCGGGATGTCGAGGCGTTCCGGGTGCTGCTCGCCGCGGTGACGCGGACGGACGATGGAGAGGCATGAGCGTCAAGCCTGAGATTGAGCAGTTCCCGCAGATCGCTACGATGTTTCGTGAAGCGGTCACCGGTGACGGCGCAACGGAAGGCGAGCGCCAAGCGGTCTACGTGCTGACCGAAGCAGCAAGAGCCATCGCCCCGCTCCACGGTCCACGTGTATTTGTCGCGCCCGCAGAAAAATCGTCCACCGGTGGTGCCACGTTCGGGCTCTTTCTGCTCGTTCTTGGGCAAGTGCGTTCTCTCGCGCTTGTCACGCCTGCCGGCGCCGGTTTTGACGTGGCAAGCGTCAATGCCATGTCTTACGCAGACGGGACGCTGGCTCTCGCGGGCGAGGTCGCGAAGATTCTCAAAGCCGAACGCTACTGGATCTCCCTCGCGTGGGCCGAGACCAAGTGAGCAACATCTACCCGGACCGCCTGGCTGAACTGGTAGTCAAGATCGACGCCGAGAAGGTCCGCGAAGCCATCCTCGCCAAGCTGCCGAAGACGCCGCCTCGCGCCCCCGGTCGTGTCGCCAACGTGTTCCGCCGCCGCGGTCAGTGGTCGCTCGCGTGGTGGGAGATGCCGGAAGAGAACGCGTTGACCGACCAGGCCTGAAACTACGCATGCCCGAAGCGAGCACCATCACCGCCCCCGTCGAGTCCAGCGACAAGGGGAGCAAGATCGACCTCTACCTCGGGGACTTCCTGATCTCGCCGGTTCCGCTCGAAATGAGCTTGAATTGGTGTTCTCACGCTTGCCATGTGTGCTTTGCGAACCTCGGTAACCCCGAGAGAAAAGCCAATGCTCCCGCCATCATGGCGCAGCTCGCCCGCGTCGATAAGGGCAAGGGCCTAGACTCGCTCCTGATGCGGTCGGGCTATCCGGTGCTCATCAGCAACCGCGTCGACCCCTTCGCGAACAGCAACTACAAGCAAGCCCTCCCGATCATGGAGACCATGACGGAGCAGGGGATCCCGTTCACGATCCAGACGCGCGGCGGCCGTGGCATCGAAGAGGTGCTCGCGTTCGCGCCGCCGTCGGTGTGGTACGTGACGATCTGCACGCTGGACGACGCGCTCCGGAAAGAATTGGAGCCCGGCGCGCCAACCACCGAATCGCGGTTCGACCTCATCCAGCAACTTCGCGAGGCCGGCCATCGCGTGGTGCTCGGTCTCAACCCCGCGGTGCCCGAGTGGTGCCCGGAGCCGCATCGCCTGTTGGAGCGCGCAGAGGCGGCCGGTGTTGAGGGTGTATGGACGGACCCGTTGCACCTCTCGAAGCGCCTCGCCGATCGCATCTCCGACAAGGGCAAGGCGGCTGTCACGTTGCCTCTCATCCAGCGGTCGCAACTGCGTCGCCTCGCCCCCGAAGACGAGCGATGCTCGCGCGAGGTCATCGAGGCCGCCGCGGCGCTCGGGATGCCGTCTTACTCGGTCGGACAGTGGCAACCGTCGAGTTTCTTCGACCCGTTCCTCGACACCTACGGCGCCGAGTGTCTGTTCCCCACGACGCAGGACTTCCTCAATGCGTGCTGGGAGAACCTTGACCATGGCGACGTGCTGACGTTCGACGACTTCGCGGAATTCTTCTGCCCGTGGCTGCCCGAGGGCAAGTGGCCCATCTCGCGGTACATCGCGGCCAAGTTTCACGACCTCCTCAACGAGAATCGCGTCCCGTCGAGCATGACGTACCGCGAACTGCTCGCGATCGTGTGGTCGGAGCCCCGGTTCTCGCAGTGCCTCGCGCGCCTGCCTTGCTTTGCCTACGCCGGTCAGCGGACCGCGGATGGCAAGGGCTGGGTCAAGTTCGTGGACGAGCGCGAGCTGCCGTTCCTCGTGTTCTCGCGCGACGAGAAGGGCTTCGACGACTACTTCGCGCCGGCCGAAGTTGTGCCGGACATCCACGGGATTGCGGGTGAGGAACCGGTCAATCTGCTGATCCCCATCGACGCCTGAGCCCTCATGCCCCGCGCGCCGCGCACACCGAAGACGGGCGTTCCTGTCGCGGCCGATACCAAGCGGCTTTCCAGAGTCCAGACGATCCGGCTCCTCATGAGCGAGGGGCTCTGGCGCGGCGAGGCCTCGAAAGAGTCGTTCCGCACCGAGTGGAAAGTCTCGCGTGACACGGTCGAGGACTACGCTCGCGAGGCATCGCGATCGATCCGGCTGGACGTCGCGGACCACCCCGACGAGTTGATCCAGCGCGTCGCCGCGGTGACGCAATCGGTGCTCGCGGACATGGCGCAGTTGATTCAGGACCAGATCGAATTCGACGAAGAGAAAAAGCGCCCCGTCCGAACCATCGGCCGCAAGGGCAAGATGTCTTTCCAGGCGTACGCGCAGATCCAGCAAACGGTGCTCGGAGCCGCGCGCGACATCGCCTCGCTCGCGGACAAGCACCCTGGCGCGTTCCTGCCCCCCGACACGAGCCCGGACGTCGCCGGCCCGACGCGCCCCCCCGTGACCGTCGTGGTCAAGTACGCCGACGTCCCCGAAGACCCCAAGCCTCCCGAGCCTGCGCCACCCACTGACCCGCAGGCGTCCGCGCCTTCTCCCAAGTGATCCTCTCGACCGACTCCGAAGCGTATGACCCGCTGGCGATGTCGCCATGGGAGGTCAGTGAGGACGGGGAAACCTGGACTCGCGTTGAAGATCCGAAGGGACACCGTTACTCCAGGTTCAACGTTGCGCTCAACGGGCCGCAAACGCGAGCGCACCGCGTCTTTCAGCCGAATCGGAACATCTGCCTTCCTTGGGGCCGCGGCATCGGCAAGTCGCACTTCATGCGGCTGCTCTGGTATCTGTCGGTCGCGCAGCAAGACGGACAGCGCCGCTTTGGGTTCAAGAACGGCGTGCGCACCGAGACGCGCGGGATCCGGATCGTCCACATTCAGCCAACGTTCAAGAGCATCAAGGACGTTCACGCGGACCTGACGGATCAAGAGGTCTACGGCCCCTGGTCGTTCCTCGGCGGTCGTATCAACCACAGCGAGTGGACGATCACCTTCCCCGGCGGGTCCTGGATCCGCTGGTTCGGGATGAAAGAGGCCAACGCCGCGCGCGGTATTCGCTGCGACATGGTGACCGCCGACGAAGGCGACGATATCGACCTCGGCTCGATCCAGGCAGTCGTCAAGCCCTGGTTCTCGGCTCCCTGGTCACTGCGCCAGTTCGTGGTCGGCGGCACCCCGCGCCGTGGGCGCCATGGGCTGCTCTACTCGATGCACTCCGCCGCAACGGTCAAGCACCTCGCGCGGCACTACAGCTTTCACGCCACCTACAAGGACGCACCGGAGACGGTCGATCCCGCCTACGTCGAAGAAGTCAAAGCCACCACGCTCCCCGAGGTCTTCCGCCGCGAATGGGAGTGCGATTTCGACTCCGCCGAAGGACTGGTTTACGGCATCTTCGATGCGCAATTCCACGTCCGCGAGCCCGACCCGCGAACGCGCTGGACAGAGTTCTTGGTGGGCATCGACCACGGCTACGAGGACCCGGGCGTCTTCTTGCTCGCCGGAGTCCAGGGCAGCGGTCGAGACGCCACGATCCACCTGATCGACGAGGTCTATCAGACCAAGCAAACCGAATCGTGGTGGATCGACGCCGCGAAGAAGTTGGCCAAGCAGTACAACCTCAAGACCGGCTCCAACCCCCATGGTGCGCAGGTGAGGTGGTTCGCGGACCCCTCGCGCCCGGACCGGATTGACGCGTTCGGCAAGGCCGGATTCCGCGTCGAACAGGCCAAGAACGCGATCGACGAAGGCGTGGACGCCGTGGCCGATCGCCTCGTGCTCCGGCTCGACCCGAACGACAAGGACGGCAAGCGGCGATTCGCGCGACTCTATGTCTCGCCGAAGTGCAAAGAGACTATCGGCGAGTTCGGCAAGTACCGGCGGCGTCGCGATCCAAAGAACCCGGAGCGCGTCCTGGACGCCATCGAAGACAAGGACAACCATTGTTTCGTCGCCGGCACGCTGGTCACGACGGATAAGGGCGACGTCCCGATCGAACGCATCACCGCGGGCATGCGGGTGTTGACTCGGCAAGGCTTCTACCCGGTCAAGGCAGCGGGGATGACGCGCGAGAACGCGGAAGTCTGGACGCTGATTACAAGCGACGGACGGAAGCTCACCGGAACGCCGGACCACCTCGTTTGGGTCGAAGAAAAGGGCTGGACGCGTCTTTGCGAATTGACCAGCACCAATACGCTCTGCGGTCCAGGCGATCGAACCAAGGTGATTGTCGCGGCTCGCGCACTTGATTCCGCCCCGGTGTTCGATCTGACAGTGGACGGGCCGCCTGAATTCTTCGCGAACGGCGTGCTCGTCCACAACTGCATGGACAGTTTGCGCTATCTTGCCTACACGCGCTTCGGCGGCCCCGACCGGTCGCGCGCAGAGAGCGGTCCCGGCTGGGACTGAAAGATCACCATGCCCGCAGTCGCTCAATCCA
>WBZT01003110.1_pt1 | contig 11095 bp, 15 predicted proteins | sample 5204241 | NCBI WGS metagenome assembly WBZT01 (sample SAMN12344358, study PRJNA552823) | activated sludge metagenome | biome: Activated sludge suspended growth; feature: Nitrification reactor; material: Wastewater; isolation source: activated sludge from nitrification reactor of wastewater...
CTACCTCAACCACAATGGGACGTTCAAATCCATCCCCCGCAGTGACAGCGTGTTCGAGGTGTCGCTGGAGCGGGCAGTGGAGTTGCTGTCCCAAGCCAAAGGGGCCACTGCGCTTAAAGTGCTGGGCAAACACCCACAGGATGGTGAAGAAATTGCCATTTATGACGGACGTTTTGGTGCCTATGTGCAGCACGGCAAGTTACGCGCAACCTTGCCCAAAACCGATAGCGTGGAAAGTCTCAGCATGGACCGCGCGCTGGAGTTGCTGGCCGCCAAAGCGGAAAAGTCAGGTGCTACCGCCAAACCAGCCAAGACCGGCGCCCGCAAAACCACAGCAAAAACCGCCACAAAAAAACCGGCCAAAGCCGCTGCCAGAAAAACAAAGGCCGCCTGAACGGCGGCCTTTAGCCTCGTATAAACCAGAATCAAGCGCGGCGTTGCGTTGCGCCGGAACTTTCAATCCACTTGCGGATACGTTGTGCATCACCAATCCGCGACAATTTCCCGTAGGAATCCAGCAAAACAATAATCAGCGGCTGCTGGGCTATCTGCGCCTGCATCACCAAACACCGCCCCGCCTCACTGATATAACCCGTCTTGGAGAGCCCGATATCCCAAGTTCCGTTGCGCACCAGTACATTGGTATTGCGGAACTCCACCGGATTGCGCAAGCCCGCTACCGGCACCTGATGCGACTGTGCTGTGCTGTTTTGACGAATTTCATCATACTGATATGCCGCCTTGACCATCTTCACGAGATCTTCGGCAGTGGAAACATTGTCACTATTCAGTCCTGTCGGATCTGCAAAACGCGAATTGGCCATCCCCAGTTCCAGCGCCTTGCGGTTCATGGCGGCGACAAACGCTGGCAGACCGATTGGGGTGGTACGTGCCAACACTGAGGCGGCACGATTCTCGGATGACATCAGCGCCAGTTGCAGCATCTCGCGCCGGCTTAAGGTAGTCCCCACCCGCAAACGGGATGTGGTGTTTTTGAGCGTATCCACATCTGACTCGCTCACTGTCAGCATTTCATCCATCGGCAGGTGCAAGTCGAGCATCACCATGGCGGTCATCAGCTTGGTAATGGAGGCAATGGGTGTTGGGGTGTTGGTGCTCTTGGCGTAAAGGGTCTCACCCGTGCTCTGGTTGACAATCAGCGCCTTTGAGGAAGCAAGGTGCAAGCCGGACGTCCCGGGAGATGAGAAAACTGATTGTTCTGCCCCAGAACTGTTGTGCTGCGCCTGATAGTCATCACTGGAACGAATAGTCCGTATAATACGCTGGGGATTCGCTCTGGTCTTGATGCGTTTTTTGTTAACCGCGTTAAACTTTTTACGCGCCTTGACCTTTAGCTTTTGCGCTTTCTGGATGCTTTTCTTGATTGCAGGCCTGCCACCTTCAGCCGCTCCAACAGATATAGGCGCAGAAACCGCAAGAAAGCTGAAAAGCATGCTAAAAATGAGGGCCAAACGCGTCATGCGATTTCTCCACCAAGAGTGTTTAAGGTAAATCATAATACAAAAATATAGAGATTGTCATTATTCATCATGGATATATACGAACTTACTCATGTTTCAATTTAGATTTGACCCGCTATCACGTTTATGAGCAACCAATATTTTTCCAAGTACCACCTGTGGGTTCAACCCATATCCGATGGCAGTTATAACGTCGGCATCAGTGCGCATGCCCAGCAAATGCTGGGAGATATCGTATTTGTTGAACCGCCAAACGTCGGCCAACGCGTCCAGGCAGAGCATGCCTGCGGGATTGTTGAATCAGTCAAGACCGCCTCCGACTTGCATGCCCCGGTTAGCGGAACCGTTATTGCTGTCAATCCCGATGTCGCCAGCAATCCAGAACTACTGGATGACGGTCCCGAACAGCACTGGATTTTCCGCATCAAACCTGACAGCCCAGAGGACATTGGGACCCTGATGGATCGCGCATCCTACGAAGCCTTCCTGGCATAAAGAATGTCGGTTGCATCTCCTGAAACATAGGGGCATACTTCACCGCTAACAAAAGCTGATCCAGCCCCATTTCAGGAGGAGAGAACCGTGGCGACCGTAACTTTCAAAGGCGACCCCATCAATGTAGGCGGCATGTTTCCCAAAGTGGGGGATACCGCGCCAAGCTTTATGCTGGTGGATAACGAACTCAACGATGTTTCGCTTAGCCGTTTTTCTGGCATGCGTAAAATCATCAATATCGTTCCCAGCCTGGATACACCGGTATGTGCCATGTCGGCAAGGCGCTTCAATCAAGCCGCAAGCCTGTTACCCAACACCGTGGTCATTGTCATATCCGCCGACCTCCCTTTCGCCCAAAGTCGTTTCTGTACTGTAGAAAACCTGCAGAATGTCATCACCCTCTCTACCATGCGTGGGCGTGACTTCAGCAAAGATTATGGCGTAATGATTACGGATTATCCGCTGGCAGGGCTATGCGCCAGGGCAGTGCTTGTGGTTGATGAGCACGACATGGTTAGACATTCAGAACTGGTCTCAGAGATTACAAAAGAACCCGATTACGAAGCCGCACTCGCAATTGCCCGCGCAATGGGCTAATCAGACCTTTTGCCATTCAGCAAACTCTGCCGAACCAAGTCCTCAAGCCGCGGGCGCAGGTCAACCAGCGCCTGCCGCACTGCACTTTCCAGCGTTGGCCTGAGGTAATCAACAATCGCATCCTGCACCAGGTCCGTCATTTCTTGCAGCGTATCCGGACTTACTTCCAGGGTATGCGCATCATTCCTTTGCACACCTACAGCCGACACCTGGCCATATTCCACAATATCCACAAATAAAGGGATCTCTTTTTCTGGTGGGGGGCTCGGTTCTTCTAACGGCTTGGCTGCTGCCTCTACCTTGTCCCGATTCAAAAGTGCATTCAACCGATTAAGCACATCGTCCTGATCCGGTGTTGTCATCACGTTATCACTCATAAACCCCTTTCAAACCTTTCCAGCAACATCATGTTTACGAATGTCATAACCCCGATCCCGATAAAAGCGGAAGCGCTCTCTGGCCTGTAACTTATCCTCTTCTTCCTGGCCAACAATCTCGATCAGGCGGTGAAAGCGGCTGAAAAAAATCGGCGTATGTTCGCAAAGATTAAGCAGGATTTCATCATGGACCAAAGACTCTGAAACATGGTCAACAATCAGCGGCGTTTCAACCGCTTTGGCATCGCCTGAACGGCAGTGCGGCAGAAAAGATGTCTGCTGTAATGTCCACAAAGCCATTTCCACCTTCCTGCAAATTTCATCATTCGGTGTAAACAGAAAAACGCGCGAAGGCGAGCCGCCGACCAGATGTTGGGCCAAGGCCTTGCTGCTCAGGTTAACCGCCAGCCGGTATTTGTCAGCCGCGTTGAAGTAAAAGTCGATCTGGGTCAATATGTCAGCCCTGCCGCTTCAGCAAGAAATGCATCAGCAATGACACCGGCCTCCCGGTAGCACCCTTGTCCTTGCCAGATTTCCAAGCTGTCCCCGCAATATCCAGATGCGCCCAGTCGAACTTCTTGGCAAACCTGGACAAGAAACAGGCTGCCGTCACACTGCCTGCCGCACGACCGCCGATATTCGCCATATCGGCAAAATTGCTTTTGAGCTGCTCTTGGTAGTCTTCCCACATCGGCATATGCCAGGCACGATCCCAGGACTCTTCCCCCGCTGCCAGCAACTCGCGCGCCAGTCCGTCATCATTACTGAACAAACCGCTGGCATGATGCCCCAGGGCAATCACACAAGCGCCTGTCAGGGTCGCCACATCCACCACGGCCTCTGGCTCGAAGCGCTCAACATAGGTCATGGCATCACACAGGATCAACCGCCCCTCTGCATCGGTGTTCAGCACTTCAATGGTCTGCCCGGACATGCTGGTGACAATATCGCCGGGCTTGTTGGCGTCACCATCCGGCAAGTTCTCGCAGGTCGGCACAACAACAACCAGGTTGATGGGTAGCTGCATCAAAGCTGTCGCCTTCATGACCCCAAGCACACTCGCCGCACCGCACATATCAAACTTCATTTCGTCCATTTCGGCAGCCGGCTTGATGGAAATGCCGCCCGCGTCAAAGGTAATCCCCTTGCCTATCAACACCACCGGCTTCTGCGAAGCTTTGCCCTTTTTATATTGCAGAACAATGAACTTGGGCGGCTGACGGCTGCCGCGCGCCACGGAAAGTAATGAGCCCATGCCAAGCGTCTCCATATCGGCACGTTCCAGCACCTCAATTTCCAGACCATGAGCAATCGCCATTTCGCGCGCTTGTTCAGCCAGATAGGTAGGCGTACAGATATTGCCGGGTAAATTCCCCAGGGTTTTAGCCATTTCCACCCCGGCAGCAATCGCCAGAGCACGACTTAATGCTGCTTCACCGCGCGCCAGATCATTGCGTTGAGGCACATTGACAATCATTTTTTCCAGGGCGCGCGCATCCTCAGCCTTTTTACAATTGGGATGGGCAAAACGGTAAGCCTCACTGGAAGCCACCTCAACCAACTGTTGCACACGCCATTCAAGGCCACGCCGCTTGACCGGCAATTCGGCCAGGAAAGTGGCCACATCGGAAGCACCCGTCTTTTCTAGCGCCTTGACTGAAGCGCCCACCACACGCCGGCACTCGCGCTCGCGGAACTCACGCTCCTTGCCACACCCCACCAGCAACACCCGATCCGTCAGGGTACCCGGTACGTTATGCGCCATCAGGGTAGAACCCAGCTTTCCATCCATGTCGCCACGCCGCATTAGACTGGACAAGTAGCCATTGGATGCCTTGTCTATCGCCTCAGCGGCCTCCGACAGCTTGCGGTGCTCAAACACCCCAACCACCACACAAGCCGTTCTTTGCTTTTCCGCGTTACCGTTTTTTATGCTAAATTCCATGAAGAACTTTCCTTTTCAAAAAAACAGATTTTTTCCAATTATCCACCTTATTCAAGAATAAGGTCAAAAAACCAATGATTTTCAAACGTTCCCTGGTTCACGAGTTATACACCACGGCCCTGGCCAGTTTTCTGGTGTTGCTCGGTATCATGCTGGCACAAAGAACCATGCTTTTACTGGGGTATGCCGCACGCGGCGCACTGGCTTCAGACGCCATTGGGGCACTACTGGGATTCAGCCTGCTGCGCTTTCTTTCCCTGTTGCTAACCCTGACTGTGTTTGTCGCCGTGCTGATGACGTTATCACGCTGGCATAGGGACAGCGAAATGGTGGTGTGGTTCACCGCCGGGCAGGGCATCAACACCTTGCTTAAACCTGTGCTGTCTTTTGCTTTGCCCATTATCGCAGTCATTGCACTCCTTAGCCTGTTCGTTACGCCTTGGGCCACCCAGCGTGGCGTGGATTTCCGCGAACAGCTAGAAAGTCGGGATGAGTTTAGTGCCATTGCACCAGGCGTTTTCAAGGAATCACAACATGCAGACCGGGTATTTTTTGTTGAGCGCTTTTCCACCTTGCATAACACTGCCCACAACATTTTTGCCCAGTCGACACAACACCAGAAACTGGGAATTATCATCGCCAATGCTGGCACACAGTCCGTCACGGATAGGGGTGACACCTACCTGAACCTGATGGATGGCAGGCGTTATGAAGGCACGCCCAACTCCGCCGAATTCAGCATTATGCAGTTTGAAAAATACAGCCTGCGCATTGAACCGGCAGAGGCCAAGCACGAGCCCCCCACCGCAAAATCCAGAAGCACCTTGCAGTTGCTGCAAAACCGCAGTGACGAGAATATTGCCGAATTACAATGGAGGATATCGCTGCCTTTATCCGCCTTTATCCTGGCTTTGCTCGCCATCCCGCTTTCCTTTGTTGATCCTCGCGCCGGCCGCTCTGCCAACCTGATCATGGCCATTCTGGTCTACCTGATTTACAACAACGCGTTGTCCATACTGCAATCCTGGGTGGCACGCGAGAAACTGTCACCCTTGATAGGGCTGTGGCCCGCTCATTTGATTGCGCTGTTTCTGCTGGTCTACCTGTTTTATCGCCGCATCTTCCTGCTGCCTTTACTGCCAAAGTGGCTCACACGATGAATCTGCTGAAAAGCTACTTATCCAGGGAAATCCTTTACAGCACACTGCTGGTGGCCTTGGGCTTGCTCGCCATGTTTTCCTTCTTTGACCTGATCCAGGAACTGGATGACATGGGCAAAGGCAATTACAACCTGGGCGCAGTACTATTTTATGTGTTGCTTTCCGCGCCCGGGCATATCTATGAAGTCACGCCCGTCGCCGTGCTGCTGGGCACCACCTACGCCTTGGCGCAACTTTCACATCACTCGGAACTTGTGGTGATGCGCACCAGCGGCCTTTCCGTTTTTTCCATCGGCATGGCTCTGGCGAGGGTCGGCCTGGCATTCGTATTGATCACTTTTATTGTCGGGGAATTGATAGCGCCAGTCAGCGAAAAAACCGCTCAGAAGATGCGTTTGCAAGCAACCGAGAAAGTGGTGGCCCAAGAGTTTCGCTCTGGCCTCTGGGTCAAGGATGGCTCCAGCTTTGTCAACATCGAAGAGGTGTTGCCTGATACCAGCCTGAAGAATATTCATATCTACGAGTTTGATTCCGATTTCAAATTGCGCACTGTCAGCAACGCCAGTGGGGGAATTTTTGAAGATAACTTGTGGAAACTGCGGGGGATTACACAAACCCAGTTCTTTGATAACAAAATCCAGACCACCCGCTTCGAACAAGCGCGCTGGAAATCCGTCATTCAACCCGAATTGCTCAATGTTTTGCTGGTTGTCCCTGAAAAGATGGCTGCATGGAACCTCTATTCCTATATCAACCATTTGAGCGAAAACCGGCAAAAAACCACACGCCATGAAATTGCCCTGTGGTCCAAACTGTTTTACCCCATGGCTTGCCTGGTGATGATTATTATTGCCTTGCCCATAGGATTCCTGCACCAGCGCTCAAGTGGTATTGGGAAAAAAGTGCTTACCGGGATTATGATCGGGCTGGGCTATCAAGTAGTGAACCGCGTTTTTATGCACATGGGCCTGCTCAATGACTGGCCCCCCATCGCCAGCGCCACCGGGCCGACCCTGCTTTTCCTGGCCGGCGGCATCTGGATGTTGTCACAAATGGAAAAACGCTAGGTTCTGATGAGGCGGGTACCTGCCAGCCGGTCATGAAGAAAGCTGCCATCGCGATCCAGCAGTGCCCACCAGAACAGCGCCAGCCCTAGCGGCGCAAGACAAAACCGCAATATCGCCTGGCGCGCAGTGATCGACCCACCACCCGCTGCAACCAGCCTGAAACGCCAGGTGCGCATCGCCAATGTTTGCCCGCCCTTCAGCCAGAAACCCACAAAATACAGCGCGCAAAAAAACAGCAAATAGACTTGGAATAAATAACGCAGCGGAGGGTGTGTCGCATCGCCAAAAATCCGCAGGAACAAGAAGCTGGCCAACATCAACACCGCGACCAACAGCAGGGTGTCATACAGCAAGGCGGCAAGCCTGCGCGCCAAACCGGGGGTTGTCGCCATTAATGCCCTAGCTCATCCTCTGGTGCGGCTTCCATACGCAGCCGCTGGCGTTCCGTCTCAGGCAACTTCTGATATTCCTCCCAGACACGGCGCAGAGCCTGTTTCTTTTCCGGCGGCAGCGACGAAAACTGCTGATAATGTTTGCGCGCATTTTCCCGCTCATACGGCGTCATGCGGCTCCAGTTCGTCAACCGGCGCTGTACCTTCTGCTGCTGTTCCGCATTCATGCGCGGGTAATCGTGGGCGATTTCCAGCATTTTCTCGCGTTGCCAAGGTTGCAAGGCATCCCATTCGCCCGCCAGCGGAGCCAATACCTTACGCTCACTTTCGCTCAACTGCCCCCAACTAGGATTGGAGGCAGCATAGACCGGGGCGGCCAGGAGCAATACCAATATCAGGGTTGAGAGGCGTGTTCCAGCCATGCCACGAACTCCTTGTCTGCATAAACTTCAGGGGGCAACTCCGATGCCAGCAATTGCGTATCCACATCCACCGGCTGGTTGCGCCCGGGCAGATTGGAACTCACCAATGCAGCCAGCATGGCCAACAAGATCAGCACCGGCAGCCAGAAACGGTAGCCGCCATGATTGGAAGCATCCACCAGCCTCCCCCAGCCCGCCAGCACTATCTGGGGAACATGGGATGCACTGGGCCGCATGGCAGCCACGGCGCTACGCCGGGCGCTCACTAAACGCTCGGTAGTCTCCCGATCCAGATGATCGAGATTCTCGTCCAGCAATTGGACAATACGTCCGGCAATCAACTTTTCATCATTCATAGCTCTACACCTTTGGCCCGCAGGATCGTCGCCAAAGCATGGACGGCGCGCGAACAGTGGGTCTTGACGCTCCCTTCGGAGCACCCCATCACACGAGCTGTTTCGGCCACATCCATATCCTGCCAATAACGCAAAACAAAGGCTTCACGTTGACGCGAAGGCAGCCTGCGCAAGGCCTCCTCGATTTGTTTCATGGTCTGCCCACGATCCAGTTTTCTCTCGGGATCTTCCTGCTTGTCATCGTCACCGGCAAGAATTTCCAGCGGGTCATTATCCTCGTCGTCATCCTTGCCTCCGGTAAACGACGAAAATAGCGTAGTCCACAGGTTGCGCACCTTGCTGCGGCGAAAATGGTCAAGAATCGCATTCTGCAAGATGCGCTGGAACAACATGGGAAACTCTTCCGCCGGACGCCCACCGTATTTCTCGGCCAGCCGCATCATGGCGTCCTGCACGATATCCAGCGCCACATGGTCGTCGCGCACAGCATAAGCCGCCTGCTTGAAAGCGCGGCGCTCATTTTGCGCAAGAAACGCGGAAAGTTCGTTAGGGGTTGCCATATTGTGTCTGCCGCCATCATAGCAGCACGTTTTTTTTGGTTACAATGCCGACATGGCAAAAATCATACTGCTCGCAATCATCGCCTGGCTGGTCATTACCCTGCTGAAAAAAGGCATATCCGCCAGCAAGGCGCCCCCCGGCAATTCAAACAGCGCCAATGACGACATGGTGCCCTGTGCGGTGTGCGGTGTGCATATCCCAAAGCAGGAAGCAATTACCAGCCAGGGCAGCCATTATTGCTGCGAGGCGCACTTTCTTGCGCGCAAGCGCTAGGCCAGTGCTATCACCAGGTAGGATAGGTACAAGAGCCCATTCACCCAGACCTGCCACACCTTGAGGTGGCCGCGTGAAATCGCCCAACGCAGCCAGCAGGCAGCCACCAGCGTAATCACCACCCCTGCCAGCACCTCCCGGCGCGGCTCCCACGGCGTCAGCATAATACCTATTGCAGGCAGCAACGTCCCTTGGAACACCATGGCGCCGGTAATGTTGCCAAACGCCAGGGTATCCTTATGCCGCCGTACCCACAAAATGCTGTTAACCTTCTCCGGTAATTCCGTGGCAACCGGAATGATGAGTAAAGAAAGCACCAGGGCAGAAATGCCCAACAATTCCGATGCGGCTTCCACCCCCTGGATAAAGCCCTTGGCCCCGGCCACCAGCAGCCCCAGCCCCAGTAGCAATTGCACCAGGATGACCGACAGGTGATTGGGCAAGCCCATCCGGCACAGGAACATGGGCTCATCCGCCTCGGTACCGTGCCCATCCCGCACCAGGTCGCGGGATGCGCGCAAAGTCAGCATGATGTAGATGAAATAGATCAGCACCATGGTAAAGCCCAGCGCAGCGCGTGCGACGGGCAGGTTGTGCGGCACATAAAGCGCCAGCGTGGCAAAACAGAATGCAGCGATGAAAAAGTTGAGGTCGCGGACAAAGCCCGTGCGCTCAGGCCGAAATTCACCTTGTACCTTGCGCTTGGACAGCACGGCAAACCCGAGCAGGGAAGTGGAAAGTGTGGAGAGCATCAGTGGGGCGCCCAGAATCGCTCCCACGCCGATTTCCTCATTCACACTGACATTGGCTGTTCCCGCGGTTAATGCCAGGATAGGCACCAGTGTTTCCGGCAATGCTGTCCCCACCGCCGCGAACAGCGAACCCGTCACCCCCTCGGAGATTTTCAGCCGCTCCCCCAGATGCTCCAGCGCATTGGTGAACACTTCGGCGGCGACCAGGATCACAACTAGCATTACAATGAGGGTGAAAAAAACCATGGGAACTCCGGGCTAAATTAACAATGGCGTCATTCTAATGGATAACACAGCGCAAAAGCTTCACATCCTGCCAGATGGCTGGATTGAGGGCATACGCCGCATCGCATCACCCAACCATAACGAACGTCCCCCAGGCACGGAAATCTGCCTGGCAGTCATCCACAACATCAGCCTGCCGCCCAGTCAATACGGCGGCGAGGGCGTCATCCAGCTTTTTACCAATCAACTGAACCCGGAAGAGCATCCCTACTACCAGGAAATTTACCAGCGCACCGTCTCCGCCCATTTTTTCATCCGCCGCAACGGTGAACTCATCCAGTTCGTTTCCTGCCTGCAACGCGCCTGGCATGCCGGAATCTCTACTTGGAATGGCCGGGAGAATTGCAACGATTTCTCCATCGGCATTGAACTTGAGGGCTCGGATTTTGACCAATTCGAGGATGTGCAATATGTCACATTAAAAAATCTGCTGGGCGCGCTAAAATGCACCTACCCGATCAACGGCATCACTGGACACAGTGACATTGCACCCAGTCGTAAAACCGATCCCGGCCCCTTTTTTGAATGGGAAAGAATCAAGGAATAACATGCTGAAAAAATACCTCCTGTGCCTGCCCATTGCTTTATTGCTGGCCACCTCCGCCTGCGGCAAAAAAGAAGAGTCCGGCAAGGCGCCACCGCCCCCCAAGGCTACTATCATCACGGTCACCCAATCTGCTAGCAAAAATCTTGAAATCACCGAAGAAACCATCGGCAGCCTGGAAAGCCTGATAGACCCCGGCATGGGATCGGAGATTGCCGGCAAAGTCATCAAGGTATTGGCACATGCCGGACAAGACGTGCGCAAGGGCCAGCTGATGGCCATACTGGACCCTACTGATTACGACTTGCAAAAACGCGAGGCTGAAGCGGAAATTGCCCGCATCGAAGCGCTACTTGCAAACCAGGCACGACTGGTGGAACGCAGCGAA